>Ga0099822_1001210_pt1 | contig 29208 bp, 24 predicted proteins | sample CowpeawhiteBW_FD_76839 | JGI IMG/M metagenome (GOLD analysis project Ga0099822, IMG submission 76839) | Root nodule microbial communities of legume samples collected from California USA - Cow pea white BW | ecosystem: Host-associated > Plants > Roots > Nodule | place: USA: California | collected... | reverse complement strand
ATACAATATATAAAAAAAAAAAATTTTATCACAAAAAAAAAAATATAAAAAAACATTTTTTTAAAAAAATATATATATATATATATATATATATATATATATATATATATATAAATTTTAATCTTTTATATTTTTCAATTTAGTTTTTTACAACTTTATTTCTAAATTGAATTTCAATATATTTTGAAAGAAATCATAAATAAATAAAAGTAATATGTATTTATAAAAAAACAACAATTAAATTTTACTTTTAGTTTTTCATTATATTTTTTAGAATTGTTTTGTTTTTTTCATTATAATAAATGTGGTCATTATAGATAACATTTTTTTTATTGAAGAATTATATCTGTATATAGAGAGAATGGCTAATTATTTGTAGACTTTATTCATAATTTGTTTTTGTACAATTACAAGAAAACTTATCTTCTATTATTTTCTTTCTCATCTATCTCCTACTATAATCGAATCTCTTGAATTGAACCTGAAATTCTTTTTGATGAATAAAAAATTAGATCATCTAACAAACAAGTAAGAATAAATATCGAAATAGTTTCATAACTCAAATCACAACCATTTTTTTTCTTTGCCAATAGAGAAAATGTCTTTAACGATGATTCAACATGCAATTGTTACTTAAATCAATAGAAAACCTAAGGTTCCAATGACAACTCAAACCACTACTACAAGAACATGCAACATTACCAATGGAATTTTATCAATAGAAAAAATTGTCAATAAAATATAATTTATCGACGAAGTTTACTTATATATTCTATATTTTTAATTATGGACAAAAAAATTTGTTAGTAATGGATCCACCAATAAATTAGAATTATTATTGTTATGAATGTAAATATCTGTTGGTAATGGATTCGTCGATAATTTATAATGTTTATTATCGACAAATATTTTTGTTGATAATTTCTTTTAGCAAAATATGATTTAAAGTTCTCGCTTTGTGCTTCAACCATGCCATGGTAAAATCCATCGATAATTAAATATTTTTCAAACTTGTTGGTATCTTTTGAAAGTTTGTTCATAAATTATTCAATAATATATCTTTTTGGAAATTATTCATCAATTTTTTAAAATCTATCTGTTGGTAATTGTACTTTTTTAAAATCCATGGACAATTTTGTCAGTAAAATGGGCCCCAATTTTCTCACCAACTCTGATGATATATTTGTTATAAATTAATCGAATATGGGTGAGAAGAAGGATAAGTAGGAGGTGGTGGAGGAGGAGGAGGAGGTGATGGAGCCTGATGAGGAGGAGGAGGAGCACGACAAGGATGGTGAAGAGGAAGGTGAGAACCTAGAGGCGACACTAACAACAACTACAACAACAATGACGATGACAATGGAAGAGGAGAAGGAGGAGGAAAAGAGGAGGAGGCAGACGCAAAAAAGGAAAAATAAGAAAGCAGGAGGATGAAGAATAAGATCAAATATTGATATTTACTAACGAATAAGTATTGACAACGAAAATCTATCGGTAATTATGAGAGAGAATCATCGATTGATAATTACCGATGAATTTTGTTCATTGATAGTCACCAACGGATAATTACTAACGAGTTTTGATTGTTGGTAATTATCTATTCAAATTTATATCCATAGGTAAATATTATTAATAAACATTTTATCAAAGATTATTTTGTTTTTGGTATGCCGTCAATAATTTTGATGAATTTTGGTGAATATGAATAGATTTTTTTGTCTATAAATCCATTTTTTTTGTAGTGCATATAAATATTGTTTAAGATGATAGTTTTAGTGACAACCATCATCATATTAGGTTCACAATAACCTTAACCAATAAAAATTTATTGTTGTAGATGATGATGGTTTCACAACAATCATTTCCCAGCAAGTGCATTGATACGTAGTAGTATCAACAAGTGTTGTATCCATCAGAATTTAGCAAGTATATTGGTAGTTTAATTTTTTGGGTTTTTGGTTTTAATAAAGAGTGCAAGTAAAAATAGATTAAGTGGAGTAAGGGCTATGAATTGATTTCATCTCATCTTCTTCTACTACATCACTACAATCTTGTTTACTTACTATGCAAATCATTCAATGTCTTGAGAGTACCCTCTCTAGGTAGATCTAGGTTCATCCTTGATACACTAGAACCTAAAGACATCAAACCCAATGTTATTCCTCAACTCCTGATAGAATGAGTCCTTGCTTTAATGTGTAGGACTATCTCCTCCAGCATCCCCTCTAGCTACTAAATAAGCAATAGTACAAATATGATGATTGATTGGACCTTAGTACAAATATAATGTGTAGGACTATTCAAACTAGTGAAATAAGATGAGTCATCAATTCATCCACACAAGTTGAAACTGGTCTTCCAACTTAAATTAAACTCGTGAAATAAGATGAGTGATCAATGTAACATCCTGGTCGAATATTACTAATTTAAATAATTAAAATAGGAAAAAAAGTATAAAATCGCATTTATGATAATTCCTTTTCCCAAAATGCAGAAAAAGTTTAAAACATTTATTATACTGCAATAATCCAAAATTCATAAATTATAGTTGTCGATTACAAATTCCGAGACTGGTAAGGTAAATATATCCAAAATGTTTAAAATTTGTAAAATAAGAAAACATCATCAAGGTTATTCCCCAAGCTAGCTAGCCCTTCTCCAGATCTATGCTCCACCAGCACCACCTGTAACATCATCTGCTCCCGTGTAACAAGTTACACGATCATCGCCAAATACAAGCAGATAGGGTGAGCTAACAATATAAATTTATATATACAAGTCACATATATGCATACATTCATCAGAGAACTCTATCCTCTGATTCCTTACCACATGGCCACCACCATGTTATCCAAGTTCTACGTCTTTAGATTATATTCTCAAGATACCCTTTGATGCTTCCACCTATAAGCCACAACTTGTAGAACAAGTGCGAAAAACCTGCTACGAACGACACTCTATAACGCCAAGTGGAGTTCCCGATGCGAACCATAGTTCGTAACGTCCCAAGACTACCAAACTAGCCGACCAATGTCGAAGAGGGCAATCTTTATGGATCCATCCGTATGAGCCATAACTCGCACACTCACACCAGCAACACTCGCCAATCTGAGCCACAACTCAAAGATTCCTCGTGTTCATCCGCCATCCTGAGCCACAACTCAAGAGATGTTATTCCAAGCCACAACTCAAGAAATATCACATGTTTACCCTCTATCCCGAGCCACAACTCATGGGATACCGTTCCGAGCCACAACTCAAGGAACACTTCAGCAAGTTGATCTTTAAGGTATCACCCAAAGCCCTGTAGACAACGCACATCCCAACATACAATAGTTCAACCACTGCATTATCACTTGGCACTACTCTAGAGTTGCCAAGCGAAATTCGGTTCCAAACCGCTTGGCGAAACCCATCTATCGCTAGGCGCTTCAAACATCATTATCTCTACAGGTATCGCCTGGCGAAACGACTCCCACTGCTAGGCGCCACACGTTCCAATACCCCACTAATTTTACACGAGAGCAGATGATGTAGTAGGTGGACCTGGTGAGGCATAGAGTCGAAGCATTGGCTATCTTGGGGATTTTTCTATAGAGTTTTATTACTTTATTGATTTTAAAGACTTTATAAACATTTTATTTCCATCAGAGTTGGAACTTGTAGTGGATATCTATAATCTGTGGTTTTGGCATTTATGGAGATTTAATAAAGGTTTTCATTTTCCCTCATTTTTTGGGAAAAGGAAATTTAAATTAATGCGTTTACATTATCTGTTTTATTTTATTTTATTTATTTAAAATTCGTAATATCCGATTGGGATGTTACATATCCATGTTAACTTCTGCAATCTTGTACTTGGTATATCATCCAAAATGTTATATCCCTAGTAGGAACTAGAATTAAGGCTTGTCGGAGGGTTCTTAATTAATGTAAGTTTGTAAATTGATGTTAGTTACTAAAACACTAATTGTTTGAGATGTATGAGGGCTTCATATATAATGAGTAGAACTATGATGCAATGAGATTAGTTAAGGATATCATAAGTGTTAGATCACTAAATCACTATTGAAAATAAAATAAGATAAAAAGTGATGCAGAGAAGAATGCACACAAGGATTTATACCAGTTCACCTCTACCTACGACTATGTCCAGTCTCCTAAGCCACATGTTTAAGAAATTTGCTAACCAACACCTTTGACTAGCACGAGAATAAACCTCTCTAGGTTACAATGAGAATCTATCTCTCTAGGTAGCCCTTGTTAACCCTCTAAAAAAATACGAGTACAAATCTTTCCAAGTTACAATGAGTTTAACCTCTCTAAGTATCCTTTCTCAAATTTTCCATTGAGATAGAGAACTCATAATTAAAAGACCAAAGTATTCTCTCATATAGGAGAGAACAATCATGCTTACAAAGTATAGCTCCATTTAGTGAAAGATTTACAATGGTTTACACCCAACCCAATATCACTCTATATAATGTGTTGTGGCTTCAATCATCTCAATATTCTCTTAGAGTATTTGATATGTAGAGTATTTATCTTTCTTGTGATTGGTTGATAAATATATGATAACATTCACATTATTCTTCAGATTAAATCTTCAATCAAATCTTCAATTAGAATATCTTCAAATAATGTCGAGACTTGTTGCGAAACTCTCTTTCTTGACTTGATCAACAATTTCAACATTCATATTCCTTTTATCAATTCAAGCTTGATCTTTGTATCACATTATGATTTGATAGTTTTCTTTTGCGTCATCTAAACCTAAATCATTTAATGTTTGTCATCATTTAACTCGTTTAGTCATTCTTCCATTGAAGTCTTCTAATGGAAGCACTCTCTAATAAGGATATTCAACATTCAACTTATTGAGTCGACTTTGACTCATCTAACACCAATATTCATCTAGTACCTTTGTGTGATTGTGTTGACTCGTCTAACACTTTGCTTGGGCTCATCCAATGCTCGTAGGAGTCTGATGCCTTGTTTAATCATGTTGACTCGTTTGGTCAATGATTGTGTCAACTGAGTCTACACTATTGAATGCGTCTTTTGACCTTTATCGTCTAACAACTTGTGATTGTTCTAAGTTAGCAATTTTGAGTAAACTTTTCTAAGCTTTACTTTCTCGTGTTTGCTTCAAACTTCAAGCTTCATCTTTCTCTGTGCTACTTGTGCTTTTGCAATACTTTCACTTCCACTAATTGGAAAAACATTAGTTCAACAAAGATATGTATTCACAATAAAGAACGTGGTTGCCTAATGATTATTTATGATAGTCTAATAGGGTCTTTGACCTAGTTATCATTTCCTATGTCTAGTGCTTATTCGAATGTTTAATCTTAATAATATTTTGCCATCCTAGGACATTATTATACCAACTTATCTTCATTATATATTTTGTTATTATCAAAACCCACTTACTATTAAGCTCGTCTAATGGGGTTTTCTAACATCTAATTGCTAACAATATCACCCTTTTGTTGTTAAAATTATTATTATGAAAGATGTTAATTTACTTGAATTGAAAGAATTGTTGCTTTCCAATGCCTACTTATGATATCACTTGTTAGGAAACTTAACTATGTTGATACCACTTGTTGATTTGATTTATCTTGTATTAATACCACATATTGATTATACTTGATTATATCAATATTACTTGTTGAACAAACCAAATCAATATCAAACGTGAATATATCATAGCAATATCATTCAAGTAATTTCGGATAAAACAATATTATACCATAGTAAACAAATCCAAGCAAACATCAGAACAGACAATGCAATCCAAACAAATCATGTTTTCTCCAATATTTTTGCATTTCTTCTAATTTATAACACTTATGTTTCTTACCACCGTTTTTATGTATTCTCTCGCTTCGTGTTACGATTTAAATTCTTTTTAATTAATTTCATTTCCCTTATGTCATAATTCTATACTCCCTCTTATTATTATATTTCTCTCTTTTTCATGTTTCATACACATTTAACTCCCTTTTTGTAATGATGAAGAAATTACAAGGGATGAATTACATAATACATGACAGAACATATTTGAAGCTGAGAGGATGAAGGCTTAGGATTTGAAGATGACGATGCATATAGGTTTGAGATTAGCTCGATGATTGTAGATTTAATGAGGTCTATAATGTTTACCGTCATCAATTTCATCCATTCATTATGCTTATCTTTAATCCTCTTCATTCTAACATCTATCCTTGCATCAATATCCTCTTGAGGTGGAGGAAGTTAAGCTTCAAAAATTACTTTCGGAGGCGAGTTAAAGTTCATTCTTCCAGAGGTTTTGGCTCTTCAAAAATTTGTTTCTAGGGAGTTTGTTGTTGTATGGCTTTAGATTTAGTCCATACACATACAATGCAGACAATATTCCTTTTCCTCTTTAATTTCTCCATTTGTTCAACATTGTACTGAACTATTGTATTTGTCAAGAACTCAAGGGACCCATATGATAACTTTTTGTGGTTTTCTCCCCTACTTCTATACTAACCCTTTGCGCCCCTAGGTAGAATATTTATGTAGAAGATGACTTTAAAGTCCTAGTCCTTATGGAACATGGTGGTAACATCGTCTGGAGAGAATGTGTGAGCTAGAGTGAGAATAGAAACTGCTCCCTTGGTGTAGTGTCCTTCTTCTACCCTTGGATTTGTAGGATTGTAGGATTAGGAGGCCTCATCATGGTACATCCTCCTGAATCAATTCCTTAAAAAAATTCCTTTTAATAACATAACACAACAGTGATGACCAGTTCCTCTAAGAAGGTTGTGATGCATCAACTTTGTGGGAGAAAGAGGAACGAAACATCTCTATTTTTATTTTTGCTCATATTCAAGGCCTTTATTTTGGGATAAATGAAGTTTGGTGTGAAATTGAGAGAAGTTATGCCAAACATATAGATATTCGCTAGGTGGTTGGCTATAGTCTTTACATCATTAGGGGAAATAAGATAGTCAATGTCATTGAAGTCATACATTGGGTGTCTAATATGTATTGGCCATATTTTTAGTGGATTATTAATCTTTAGTTCTATACCTACACTTATGGTTCAGAGTTTAGGGCGACGTGGGAGAGGTTGAGATGGTTGAATAAGGTTGACATGTTCATGGTGGACAATAGGTGGTGGGTAAGGAATTTTCTCTCTACAAATATTTTTGTGCTAGGGTTTTTAGTAATGTCTAACAGAGGCCATGTCCTTAATTTAACATGTACATGGGATGTGATTTACATGGTCTACCTTGTATCAATCTCCTACTTGGGTATACTTTAACAATTTGTAAGGGTATTACTAGGTAGAGTAATTCTTTGTTTAAGGTATCTACTAAGATTAACTTGTCTGATGGTTGGTACAAGACTAATGTTATATCAGGGTTTTCTATTATTGAAGGAGAATGTACATGAGATATATTTGGAAGGTCAGCTAAGATGGCTTGTATTATGCTATGTGTAGGGCTATCTACATGTGATGGAAAGCTAATAGGCGAGGGGGGAGGAATGCATACCTATATGCTTAATTTAATTTTCTTCTACAAGGAAGCCAATACTAGTCCACCATCATCATCATTTGATGATTCCTCTTGTAGGACTAATTTTCTTATGATTTAGTAGGAGCTCCAACTGTTGAGGAAGATTTGACTTTCTTGGCTTGTCTTTGTCATGAAACCTGATCTTCTCATTTCATCCAGTTTTTGTTGTTCCTTTTTTCAATTTTGTCACATGATTTTCAATATTTTTTAAACTTTCATAAACACCAATGTGAAGAGGACTAAAATTTTCCACTTTGTGATGCATGAGTTTATCTAGATTCAAAGGTTCTATAATTATCAATTGTAAGGGTAGCTCCAGCTTGATAATGTCTATGGAAAATACAAGTTCTTCCAAATAGTAAGTATCCTTTATTATGAACTTTAATTCCTTTATTTTTAACTTTTTAACATACACTCCTTATTTTCAAAATATTTTGTTGATAAGAGCTTGGTAGTGCAAATAACGTCTCCCTTGTTATTCTCTTAATAGTTATTATGACACTCAAATTGAGCAAATGAGGTAGTTTGAAAGGAATAGCTTTGAGAAGGTGGTAAATCAGGTTTTCGCTAGTTGACTTACAATATTTCTTGATTCATCTTTTGGAATCAGTATTTTATTGCAAATTTAGTGCCATATCTTTTCCATGGGGCAGAGCATATTGTAGTCAACCTTTACTATAAACTTATTTTCCTTTTGGTGTTTCAGATAAAGGACATTTCACACCTAATAGCATGTGCGATAGTGTATTGATTCAAGGTAACACTCCATCCCAACACATCAGATACAACATTGTAGTCTACCTCAATTCTTTTAGTTCTTCCAGAACTCCTTGAATATTCCTGATTGAGGTCATACCCCACCAAATAGAACATATAAATGCAATACTCAAGAGTTAACCAAAGGTCGTTTCCTAGTAACCAAACCTTTCATTCAAAGCTTTCCAGATTGCAATTCAGCACAAAAAGGGGAGAATGAGGGGTTGGCAGATTCAAATGCTCATAATATATTAAATGAAATGCAACAGTGATTAAAACGTACTAACTTCCTTGATTCAAATGCAATTCCACTTATACTAGGCCACCAAATTAACATCTCTGCCTACTCTAAATCCACTAGACACTAACCCACTAAGCGAGAGATACAATCAGTTTTATTACGCAATTAAGTAATGCATACATCCATGAATTCGTGACAGCCAAGCTACATACATTAAGCATGAACATAACCCAACCCAAATATATGAACTTAATCTGTAAATTAAGCATAAATAGATGAATCACATACACTCTACGAATTAAAGATAAAGAGAAAGCAGATTTAACAAAACCAACAGAACCTCAAAGCTTCATTGGATTTTTCACCACGGAGTCAATACACGAATTTAGCAAGCCATGGAAATGGAGCAATTAAACACTTCAAAATGGAAATAACAAAAATAGAACATCAAACCCTAATTTGGTTCATATTGAAACGCAAATTCAAGAGCAAATGAGATTTCTAAAGCTTTAAAGGAACAAAAGTGACTATTGTGATATAAAAAACGAAAACCCTATACATGGGTGCTGTTCCAAGTTAATACAATCCAGAAAACGAAATGCCCAAGCTAGCAAATGAGCTGAAAACGTAAAACCCACATTGGGTGTTGTCAACAATGCATAAAAATGTTAAAATTGAGTGCTAAAACGTGAAAAATGAATAAGGCACCTCCATAGGTCACCAACCAAAGCTTAAGGACGTGGAAATGGAGAATGTAAAAGAAGATTGTGGCTACCCATGAGAAAGAAGACCTAAAACTCAAGGTCACATCACCACAGACCAACATATTTACAAAAATGTCATTCTGATCAGCAGAATTACAAAAATGCCACTATAGGCTGAAAATGCTGACCCAATGACGTGAAAATGTTGGTGCAAACATGGCAATGATGTTGAAATCACGTGACAATGATGTAGAAATCACCTGGCAACTCTACCTTGACCTTATGATAAACATCCAAGCTCCAAAATTTACTTCACAAATTACCTAAAAGTAATTAGAAACAAAAATTAGACCAATTAATGCCAAATTACACAAAATTCAGAATAATGGCCCAATGAAACCCAATTGAGGAAAATGCACTAACAAAAGACAATTAAGCACTAAACAACCATCAAGATGGGCACAAAAATGTAATGAAATAAGGGAAAATAATGACTTATCAATTCCAAGGTAAATTTCTGAGGTTACAAAAAGTAACTTCTAATCCTACATTTTTCAAAACTTTTGAAGAGCCCTAACCCATACTTGCTGAATTCTCAAAATTTAGAAAGTGTTATACGAGGAGAGTGCACAATTCAAGATTTTTCCATGATAAATAGTCTTTGTTAAAGAACTAAGATCACTTAGGAAGGCCATTAGCATAAAATGTGATCGTTTATTAAAAGATATACTAAGAGGGTTCTGAGGTGTAAGAGTGTGAGATTTCTCTAGGGTTCAAATGAGGGAGTAAGGAAGAAGAAAGTTCTAAAGGTTTTGAAGAGGGTTTTGTGCCTAATGCAATAGTCGTGTAGGCAACCCTACCGAAAAGAGTTAATTTTCTAATGAGAGAGTAGTGCCATGTTTGATGAACAAAACATGTCATAGTATGACCCTAAGGTCATCTAATACATGGGACATCTAAATGTTTAGGTTGTCTAATGCATGAGGTCTTACACATAAAGCATCTAATGCTCGCCACATCTAACGCTTAGGTTGTCTAATGCACTACATGCACATACAGTCTAAGGCTTAATAATTTGAGACAATTTTTATTTTAGTCTTTCTTTTAATGTTTTCTTATACAACAATTTTTTGATTTAATATATGAAAAAGGTTTCTAATTTAGCTGACCAGGAAAACTCATTCTTCTAGGATGCTTTCTTCCATAGATACCATTTTTGCTTTTCTTCTTGCTAAGTTCTGTGTATATAAATTTTCTTGTTATGAGTCGTAATCATCCACTTTCCAAAAGTCTTATCATCAGTGCTCTCCCTAATTGTACTTATTTCCTTTCCCAAATCATTACATTCTAAATTCTCTTTCTCTAGTTCCTTTCTGAGATTCTCATTTGATTCTCCTAGAGAAACATTCCGAGCTTGAAATTTATCACATTAAATTTCTAATTCTTTAGTAGATGCAAGCTTCAATTTAAACATACCTATCTCCTTACAGTTTTCTTTGCATTGCCCTTTTAAGATTTTTATATGCATAAAGTATTCTTGAACAATTAGACAAGGAATCATAATAAACTTCATGAAGAGATTTTATGTCAAGAAGATCTACCTGTTCATCATCCGAGTCATCAAAACTAGCACTTGTGGTATCTTCCATTAAAGTATAATGTACTACCTATTCTAATTCTGACTCAAATTTCTGTCTCCATCATTTCTCCATTTTTTTTCCTTGATAAACTCTTCCTAGATTTCTTTGGCTGAGATAGTAACCTAGTCTAATGATGTTATTTTTAGACAATGTACATATCAACAAATGTTTGACTTTGGGATTTTGATTAAAATCTTGTCTTCAACCATCATTCAACATACTTATAGGAATTAGTATTTCATTCCCATAATAAAGATAAAAAATATTATTCTCAATAATCTCTAACAATTTGATATCCATACTCTTAATGTAGGTCATCATTTTTATCTGCCAGAAATTTATCTTTTTCTTGTCGTACATTGGTGGATGATCTACAATAGATTCTCCCTTGCTTATTTTGTCTACTTCGATCTCTCCTCTTGTTTTGTTAAGAACTCCTTAGGACTAAACTCTGATACCACTTGTTGGTGCAATGTGGCTCTAGAAGAGGGGTGGAAGAGGGGAGTGAATAAAGTCTATAGACATTTTATAATCGTTTGTGCAGACGTACTATTGAAAAAAAAAAGATAAAAAGTAAGGTAGAGAAGAGCACACACAAGGATTTATACTGGTTCACCACCACCTTAGGTTATGACTAGCACGAGTATCAACCTTTCCAGGTTATAACAAGTATCAACCTCTCTAGGTATCACCAGTTAAACCCTTTCCAGGAAACACGAGTACAAACCCCTTCAGGTCACAACGACTTTAACCTCTCTAGGTATTTTTTTCTCAATCTCCCTCTAAGATTGAGAACTTACAATTACAACGATCAAAATAATCTCTCACGCAAGAGAGTACAATTACACTAATAGGGTTATAACTTCACTAAGTGAAGGATTAATAATGGTTTACACTCAACACAATATCACTCTATACAAAAATGAATATGACTATAATGCTCAAAGTTTTTCCTTCAAGAATTGATATGCATGTTGAATTCATCATATTCTTCATATCTTTTTCTTTATTCATTTGGAAGTTCTTTATATTACATTCAAAGTATATTGGTTCATGTGAATTATCACTTGTTTCATTTTTAGCCATTAAAAAATTTAAATTTCAAAAGTAATGTGTTGTGGTTTCAATCATCTAGATATTCTCTTGCAGTCTTTGATCTGCAAAATATTTCTCTTTCTCATGATTGGTCAATAAATATATGACAACATTCACAGTATTCAATCAAAGAATGTTTCCTTCTTCAACTATTCAATCACCTATGATATTCTTCAGATTAAATCTTTGATCAAATCTTCAATCAAAATATCTTTTGGTAATCTTTGATCAATTTCAACATTCAGATTCCTTTCATCAATTCAGGCTTGATCTTCGTATCACCTTGTGATTTGATAATTCTCTTTTGTGTCATATGAACATGACTTATTTAATGTTTGTCATCATTTAACTTGTCTAGTCATTCTTCCATTGAAGTCTTATAATGGAAGGACTCATCTAAAAGGTATATTTAACATTCAAATTATTGAGTGAACTTTGACTCATCTAAAACTAATACTCATCTAGTACTTTTGTGTGATTGTGTTGACTCATCTAACACTTTGCTTTGACTCATCCAATGCTTATAGTATTTTAATGCTTTGTTTCATCATGTTGACTTGTATGGTCAATGATCTTGTCAGCTGAGTCTGCACTATTGAATGTGTCTGATGACCTTTGAACTCTAACAACTTGTGACTATTACAACTTAGCACTTTTGACTGAGCTTGTCTAAGCTTTACTCTCTTATATTTGCTTAAGACTTAAATTTTCATCTTCCTCTACACTACTTGTGCTTTTGTTATACTTTTAGTTCACTCATTGGACAAACATTAGTCCAACAAACATATATATTCACAATAAAGAACATGGTTGCCTAGTGATTATTTGTAAGCGTCTAACAAATTGTTTGACCAAGTATTCATTTCCTATGTCCATTGCTTATTTGATGTTCAATCTTAATCATCTTTAGCCATCTATGGATATTGTTATTTTAGCTACACACTCTTTCTTTTAGCTACACACTATTTTTTCTCTCTTACATTGAAATTCGTTCACATCTTGAAGATTCTTTCCCTGTTATCACAACCTTTGTGTAGCTATGTTCAAATGATGTATGCCAATTAAGTTTTTTTTATGTTTTACATTTGAATATTTCTACTCCTTTTTAATATTTTTCTTTATTGTTTATTATTTCTCACACAAGAATGTTTAACTCTCAATCTAAGTGTTTACTTGCATAAACCCTTTATTTACTAGGTAATATTTAACACTTATTAGATCTCTAAGTTATTATTCTTTTTATCATACCACTAATTATACAAATTCCTTTACATGATTCATTCAATGGTCTATCAAATTATTTCTAAGACACACATTTGTTAACTTTTACTTTTTTGAATATATTTATCTTTGTTAACTTAATCATTCATAATACCTTTTTGATATTTTTATATAATTATTTTCATTTTCTAACAAATTATCATAAGTGTAGTTTTATCACTGCAATTGTATAAATAAATATCATTTACTATAATATAATAATTTAATGTCATTTTTGTGAATCTTGTTTATCATCATCTAACATATATTGAAGTTTAAAAGATAAAAAATCTATGTTAAATTTTAATTTTTATTAGTTTAATTGTTTTTCTTTGTGTGATTTCATTCTTATGGTGTATTATAATTTGTATTACTGTATAAAAAGACATTTCATTATAATTTAAAGAAAGTAAAAAGACATTTAAAATATTTTTAAATTTGAATATCTTTTTTTCTAATGTTTTAAAAATATTTTTAAATTTTATCAACCTTGTTTCATCAACGTTTTTAAATTTGATAAATGTTTTGGTTCTCATGAAATTTTATTTGGTACTTTTATTTCAAATGTATATAAATTATAATTTCTTTCTAAATATTTGATATTGAAGAAATGAGAATACCTCCTTTTGATATTAAATATTTGATAATATTATGTTTTCTTTGTCATAATTTTTTATTATTTTATAAGAATTAATTAATTGATATTGAAATATTAAGAAAACGGGTACAAGTACATGTATACCCGTTACCTAATAGGGATAGGGATGTGACAAAACTTCTATACCTATTGAGTTTGGGTATGGGGATGGGTATGTGATAGTGAAACTCGTTCCCATCCCTACATTAGTCTTATATTGATATCATTGAAACTTGTTGCCTCAAAGCTTGAAACATAGAAATGTTGATCTAAACGACTGTTTGTATTTTCTTTGAAAATGAAAGAGTTCAAATAAAATATAAATATAGAAATAATAAGATATAAATAATGGAAGCATATCACATTTAAATTTCTTTCCATGTTAAGAGTCTAACAATAACACTATAAAGATATATACTTCCCATATGAAGCTTTTTCCATATTTTCTTCTTACAACATACATATTATTTCTACATATAGTTTCAATTGAATCATATAAAATGATTTGCGACTACAAATTTGATTATGCATTCTTATTTTAAACATATATGTTTAAACAAAAATATAGCTACTACAAGATTGTCTAGATGCCTTAAGGGTTTATTTGATAATTTTATAAGTTGAAGTCATTGCAAGACACTTTTTACCAGACTCATAAGCATAAAACATTTATATGACTTACTTGTGTTTAGGGGTGGCAAAACGGGCCAACCTGACCCGTTTTTGGCCCATTGAAAACCGGTTGGGACAGACCAACTCGTTAAGAGAAAAAAGTCTAGAAACTTCAACCTGTCTCGTCCTATGACGAGCTAACAGGCCAGCTCGTCTGGCCCATGATTTAAAAAAATGGCAATTAATCTCCATGTAACAACTCCCCAAACAACATAATTTCCTATGATCGCAAGGAATTGAAATCTTAAACTCCTTTTAGTGAAGAACATAAAATCTAATTGATACCATTAAAATCTAATAACTACAAAGTAAAAGGTGTAATATCCCAAATATATACTACAATGATTTCACTATCATAATACCTAAAATTTTAAAATACATTTTTATATACAATGTATTAAAGTTATAATTATAACTACATAATTTATATATATATATATATATATACTTATATACATACATATATATATATATATATATATATAAGTTTATCTCTTAGAATAAATAATGCAGGACCAACGTTCAGTAACAAATAGAATTTCAATTAATAAAATTTTTATTCCTGTTATGCAAAATCTAAGATAGGATTTAGTGAATTTAATGATGGAATCTTTAATGCCTCTATATAAAGAGGATAGTGTAGTGAAAGCAATAGGAGGGAAAGCAATGAGAAAAAAACATTGAGAGTGAGAGAAGCACATTAGATAAAAGAGAAACGTAACAATAAGACTTAAAGGAGAAATAAGAGTTGAATCGTGCATTTATTCAGATCTTTTTCAATCTTTGAGGTAAGGGAATGAGACATTTATCATTCTACCTTTTGACTTTTATTTTTCTTATCTCTTCATCATTAATTTTAATTTTATATTTACCTTTAAGTGAGGTGTCCCTAACCTCATTCTAACTTATATTTAGTTCTCATTCTTGTTTATTTATTTATATTCATCTCCAATTTTGCACTGGTCCTATTTATTTAATTTATATTACTCTCATTTGTTTATTTATATTTACCTCCAGTCACGTACTGGTCCTATTAAATAATTTATATTTATTTCCAGTCACATACCGGTCCTCGTTATTTATCTATATTTGTTTCCAGTTATGCACTAGCACTAATTATTTATTTATACAATTATATGGTTTAATAAAAAAATAAAATTTATGATAAATAAATATTTGAGTATTGTAGTTGGAGCTATGACCTTGGGGATTTAAATGAGTGGATATTACTCAAGATGAGATGTTCTTGATAGTATTTGAATTGTTTACATCGTTTGACACATTTTCGCTTCAATGTTAACTCAAATATTATCATAAAATGTGTTTCAAATGTCAAATAAACTTAACAAAATTTGATAAGAAGGACTAAATCCATGCATTTCTAAAGATGAAGGACTAAATTGGTATAAAGTTTCGAAGAGGGACTAATTCCAAAATTCAATGAAACTTGAGGGACCAAAAACATATTTAACCCTATAAAGTATAATAAAAACCCAATTTTCATGAATCTGAAAGAGTTTTAATTTTATTTTATTTTCTTGAGATATGCTATATTTTTATGTGATATTTGTCTCACTTCCCTATTTTATGATTGTGTGTGAAAAAAAAAATTATAAACTTATCATAGATGACTGCTCCTAAAATGCATGACCCTTCTTCACTGACATTGTGGCTGTTTTCTCGGGGAATGCATGGCAAACCAATGCAGTGAATAATTCTGTGACATTTCGAGGAATATGAAACTCTACTATTACTTTCCTTTTTGTTCTCAACGCACCGATTGTCATTGAAGGACAAATCAGAGTTACCTTCTATTTACTCCCAACAGTCCAAGTGAATCCTATCCATAACCTTTTTCCTCCACCTATTTGGCATCCAGTATATGAGGGGGAAAGTGTAAATAAATAACATTCTTTCCTATTCTAGTGTAAGAAATATAAGATGTAATAAATGGTGTGGAAATAAGATGCATGCAGTATTGTAAATATATCTATGTGAATATTTTAAGTATAATTAGATGTCATTGTATAATTTAGCCTCTAAATTTTATATGTATATTATAGAAAATAATAATAATAAATAACTAAATAGAATTTTTTTTTAGGTCGTCACAAAAGGGAACTAAGATCAATTGGTAAAATGGCATTAGAGTTGGGAATTGACTTGAAAACAATAAATGGATAATGTAAAACAATGCATAAACGGGGGAAGCATAATGGTTATGAATACATTGTCAGTTGAAATGTTAATACATATTGTTTTTAATATTTAAAACAATTAAGAGGAAAATAGTTAAATATGCCCTAATTATGTACTTATACTAATCATTCTTTTTAATGATTAAAAAAGTCATATTAAAATATCCATTCCATATTTTCAACAAGTCGACATATGCATAAGCCTCTAAAATGGAAATATTAACCCGAGAAATGATGATAAAATATTGTAGAAATGGTAAAAGTTGATGAACAAATATCATTGCTAAAATGTAAATTTAGATTGAATGAAAACAAAGCGGTGGAGGGAATATAAAAGAGAACACAAATGCATGCATTGAAGAGTTGAAATTAAAGGATAGAAAGAACCATGCACATTGAAGAGAAAACCCATAGAAGAAAAAGCTCCAAATGTCAAAAACTAGAAGAGTAGTTTCACGAATAAATTTCCTAAGTAAGTTATTTGAACTAACTAAAACAATGTTGAAACATTGTTGCCTCTATTCTACTGCATCTTTTTTGGAACAATTGCAATCAACTTTGTCATTCAAAATTCACGTTCCATTAATCTAATTCCAACCCGACAAATTTTAACTCAATCTGACTTTTTGTTGAAAAAGGCAATTCAATAAGTGAGGATGCTTTACGATGAAAATTCAATTCAATAAATTAGAAACAAATGCCAAATGTCATTATGTATCACTTTTAGGATCATTATACGCAGTATTGGAACAAGTCTCCTCTACTTTTTTATCTTTTTCATTGTCTTTATCATCTTTAAACAAAATAAAAATAAGAAAAAATTATCATATAAAAAATTGTGTACGAGAATAAAAAGGAATTGAAGACATCTATAGTATACAATTTACCATCACAAAAACCATGCTTCCAACTGGAACTACAAATAATTGCCTCCACACTTGTTGACAATAAACAATTTCTATACTTATTAAGAATCCTGGAATCAATGTTGAATGTTGATTCAGCTACGACTGTAGTAATCGGGATGTTTAGCAAGTCCCTAGCCATCAAAGCAAGGTTTGGAAAACATTCACTATTATTCTTCCACCATTCAAGAACATCTATAGCTACTGAAAAATGAATATCCAATGTTGGCTCGTCCACATATGTATCAAGTTTATTCTTTCCCGTTTTAGCTACTAGTTGAAGTTTACGTTGTTGCGATTCCTAACATGATAAACAAAAGAAAAGTATATTAATATGAAAAATAATTATTATTAAATTAGAAGAAAGTAAATAACTTACATCAAATAGGTTTGGCTTCATAGAAGATGGGGATAACACATCATTCAAGGTACACTTTTGAGCATTTGAAGTTAAAGTCTTTGAAGAATATTGAGAGAATAAAATGTATAGTTTTTCCTTTATCTTCTCCATATTGTGTTCCTAACAAAGAGGGTCAACCTTTTCAAAGCAAAAACTCAATGTTACTAATTTCCTCCTTGGGTCTAGAATTACCCCAAATGCAAGAACAATATTGTATTCAACCCAATATTTGTCAAATTTCACCATCATCTTTTCGGCCATATTTCTTATAACTTCATCTCCATCTTGCACACTCTCCATTAAAAGGCATTAAATTTTCCAAACTTGAAAAAATACAAGTTGGATGTAGGATAAGTTTAGCCACACATCAAATGGGGGCAAGAAAACACTGATCTTTTCTGCTCTTTTCCATGCCTCCTCAGATGGATAATACTTTTAATTCTCATCAACTAAGCCTAAATTTGCAAAATCTCGTTGGTATTTAACAACACTTTGAAGCATAAAAAATGTTGAGTTCCACCTTATAGGAACATCTATACACAATCCACTTGATGAATCAATGTTCTCTATTTATTGAAGGCATTCTTTAAATTTAATCATTCTGCTTTCAGAATCCCTAACATGCTTGATGCTCCCCCTAATTTGATCTAAAGCATCACTAAGTACCTTTAACCCTTCTTGTACAATCAAATTTAAAATATAAGCAGAGCAACGCACATAAAAGTACTATCCACTACAAATCAATGAATTATTTAAAACCAACTAATTTTTTAAAGTTTTCACCAATACATCATTGCTAGAAGCATTATCCAAGGTGAAATAATATATTCTCTTTCAAATTTCCCAGTCATGCAAACACTCATTTATCTTCTTAGAGAACTCAAATGCAACGTGAGGTATAGGGAAATGGAAAAAAGTTAAGAATTTTTGTCCTCAACTTCCAATTTGAATCAAAGTAATGCGTTGTTAAACTTATATAACCTTGGGTAGTGCAAGATGTCCATAAATCAAAGGTTAAACAAATCCTACTCATAATGTTATGCAACTCACCCTTCAACTTCATCTTTTCTCTCTTAAATATTCTCAATATGTCCTTCTTAATAGTATTCCTAGAAACAAGTGTTGCTTCAGAATTCAAATAACTAGGACTAGTCCTATGTCTGGGGTACTCAAGAAATTTGAATAGTAAATCATGCGAATAATTAAATTAGCACATAATTCACGAGACAACATTTGGTCTATTTTTTTGGCTTTCAATTTTCCTTGCATGTCCACCATCATTTGACCCACATAATCAAATTTACTTTTGGTACACTTTTCAATATGACGTTTTAAATGGGAAGTCCTATATTTAGAATCACCAACTATATAATTTTGGTTACACCCATTACACTTTGTCCTCTCTTTTCCATCCTCACAAACCCCAATCTTAGTAAAGAATTTCCAAACATAAGAGGATGATAACTTCTTCTTTTTCTTATCACTTTCACTATTTTGGTTATCCTCTGTCACATTTATTTTTTATGATGTTCCTATTACACAAAACTCAAACTGAAAAATTGAAACGCAGCAGTAGTAAGCATCATAATAACAACAATAAAAAATTTTCCAAATTGATACAGTAGAGCACCAAACAAATAGAAATAGCAGAAATGGGGACCAAATAGATAGCTAGTAGTAGTAGAGCACCAAACAAACAAATAGTAGTAGCGCACAATTCATAGGACCAAACATATAACAGTGGTAGAAAAGGGGAATCAACAAAAAGATGGTAGAAAAGGGAACAATCAGCACAAACAAAAATCCAATGGTATGGCAGTAGGAGATGACAACAATTAGGGTAGAAAAGGGAATCGAAAATCCAAAATGACCAATGGCATGACAGTAGTAGAACATGAAATTAGGGCAGAAAAAGGAATCAAAAATTGAAAAATGGGAACAAACATGCGCGGTCGTCAATGTCCCTTACAATGGGGGTCATGACGTTGTCGTCACTGTCCTCCACCATGGGAGAGAAGACGTGGAGTTCCATTGTGGGAGAGAAGATGTGAAGTGGAAGAGATCGCATAGAAGGGTTTATTGTTATTCATGTTTCGTGGGTCACTGTACGTCGTCATCGTCTTCCTCCATGGGTCACGTTGTCGTCGTTGCCAGTCACATGTTCGTGGTTCGAGGTACGCGTCTAACTTCTCCTCTAGTGCACTCTGGTGGAACGAAAAATGATTTGGGGAAAGGAGGAAACTTTGTCAGAGTAAAATGAAGTGAAATCATTCCATTCACAGGCCAACCCTTCATCATTTTTTTTCACTCATGGGTTACGGGCTAGTATGCAACTAACTCGTCATACAACCCAATGGGCTGATGGACCAGGCTGGCGGGTTAGAACATGCCACAAGTTGAAGATCCTGACCCAACCCATTCCTTTCCTAACGGGCTAACGGGTTGGCCCGTTGGGCTCAACTTGTATTGCCACTCCTACTTGTGTAAGTATTTTTTACCATTGAAACATTCTTGAAAGAGACTTGACTAGGGTTAAACCAAGTAGGCTTTTCACATATTTAATGTTTGATAGTTGTAGACTTCATCTAGTAGTAAGGTCATCTAGTGAGTGTAGATGCATTTGGTTAAAGGTGATTTTCCCACTACATTGATCCAATGTGTGTCTCTTGTCAAATTATATGAGGAGAAATATGTTTCCAAACCTAAATACTACCATCCTCATATATAAAAGAAATCCTTAAACCTAAAGACAACCTTATATATTAGCAAACCATTAAATCCACTAGCATACCTTCTCCTAGCCACCAAACCTCCAACCATTTTTAACCCACAAATATTAAGAAGACGAACACTAGTAGAAATGCAAATTCACATAAAGAAAGGTTTGTGTTATGCATGTAATGATAAATTCACACTTACACATAACCATTTAAATTGACAATACTTGTTACTTCAATTAAAGGAAGATGTTGTTGGATAAATTCTTCCTAACCCTCTTGATAGTGGTGGCAACCCTAACTTTTCTATGTCCCACAAGCATTTTCTATCATAATATTAGGAGCTTTGGGTTTTTTCGTAATGGTGTTGGTATCAACTTTCTACAACCCATACTAGCTTAATGTTTTTGACTTCCCATTGCACCAATTTCTAACTTCCAAGTCTTGGTGGGAAATATAATACCTTAGTTCTTGAAGATTTAACAAAGGAATTCAAGGTAAAAATCCAAGGAAATTCTTTAAAACTAATAGTTATATTTAGGAGATCAATTTGTCTCCTTTCACGGTAATCAAGTAAATCTTCCAACCTAGACTCACTTCACTAATTGCCATTGAAATGAATGGTTGGATTTGCACATTGATATAGAGCCATAACTAGTTTTTGGCTTCATACTTACAAGGTGATTTTCTCAACACCTACACAGTTAACCCCTCTCATATCTCATAACCATTTTATTCCATTGATGAAGGGTTTTGGACCTATCAAGATGAGAACATAAAAGTATCCTTATAGTCAAAGAAAAAACTAAAGTTATGGTACAAGACATGCTCAATGAAAGGTTGATTGTCCCACCAGTGTAGTGAAGGTTTTCTATGTTGGTTAAAAAAGACTTTCTATGCCAATTTTGGAATCAACATAGATACAACCAACATAGGAAGTTTCCACTTTTTATGTTGGTTCTAGAACAACCGACATAAAAACTTTCTATGCCTCTTCTTCATCACATGAAATTCATATCCACTCTCGTTTCATTCCCAAATTCTCCATGAATGCCTAATTCCATCATTGCTTGTTACCTTCAAACCCCAAATAATGACGCAAGATCTCAAACCTTCTATCATATGCGACATACTTTACCCTGACCTTCTTATTTTGGGTAGCAAGCATAACAAAATTGGGAAGCCCAACCTTCTTAGTTCTACTAAGGAGTTTAAAAAAGTAGTATCCCAACAACAACTTCTTTTATTTATTTATCCTTCTTCCTGACTTCATGTTTCTGTGGATCGTTCTTCCTGTATGGACTTTTTGTTAGAAGAATTTGGGGATGTTTTCCAAGATCCTCCCAAGGGTTTACCTTTACCCCCTATAACAGGTATTGAACATCAAATCAATTCCATCCTTGGTTCTTCTCTTCCAAGTCAACAAGCATATCAAACCAATCCTTAAGAAATCAAAGAAATTCAAAAACAAGGTGAAAGTCTCCTTGAAAAAGGGCTGGATTCAAGACAACATGAGTCCTTGTGTTATGGTTGTTATTCTTGTTCCAAGAAAATATGGGAGTTGGTGAATGTGTACTGACTGTCAAGTCATCAATAATATTACTATCAAATATCGATACCCCATTCCTTGGCTTGATGATCTTTTGGATGAATTGCATGGGTCCCAAATATTTTCCAAAATTGATCTTAAAAGTGGTTATAATCAAATTCGAATAAAGGAATGGGATAAATGGAAGACTGCTTTTAAAACCAATTTTGGATTATATGAATTCATGCCCTTTATGTTAACGATTGCCCCTAGCACCTTCATGCGTTTTATGCATCATATCTTACATCCTTTCATGGGTCAATTTGTTGTTGTCTATTTTGATGATATTCTCATCTACAATCGTTCCATGGTTAACCATACTTTGCATGTCAAACGTATCTTATTGGCCCTTCAAAAGTTCTCCCTTTATGCTAACAAAGATAAATGTGCCTTTGCTCTAGATCATGCCATCTTTCAAGGCTTTATTGTCAATGCTTAAGGAGTTTGTGTGGATCCTAAAAACATCGCAGCAATTAAGGACTGGCCTACCCTTCTCAATATAAGTGATGTAAGAAGTTTTCATGGGTTAGCCAGTTTCTATCGACGTTTTGTTCCAAATTTTAACACTAATGTTGCATATCTTAATGACATAGTAAAAAAAAGATGTAGTGTTTAAATTCGGACCAGCACAAGAACAAGCTTTTGAAACTTTAAAAGAGAAATTAATTGTTGTGCCTGCTTTATCATTACCTAATTTTGCTAAATCTTTTGAAATTGAATGTGATGCTTCCAATGTAGGCATTGAGGTTGTTTTGTTGAAGGGCAACCACCACATTTACTTATTTTAGTGAGAAACTTAAAGGTGGTCAAGTCAATTATTCTACCTATGATAAAGAAATGTATGTACTTGTTCGTGATTTACAAACCTGCCAATATTATCTCCTTCCAAAAGAATTTGTGATCCATATTGATCATGAATCTCTTAAATATTTAAAAACCCAGAGTAAGCTTAACAAGCACCATCCTAAATGGGTAGAATTTCTTGAACAATTTCCATATGTGATCAAACATAAGCAAGGTAAATCTAACATAGTGGCTGCTACTTTATCTTGCCGATGTACTCTTCTTTCTACCTTAGCCACTCAATACCTAGGTTTTCATCACATTAAGTAATTGTACCACCATGATCCTTATTTTTCTTCCATTTTTCAAAATAGTTTACCAATTAATCTTACTCTTTAAATTAATTGGAACTTCCTTAAATATACCCATTGCATATCACCCACAATCTTATGGTCAGTCTAAAGTATTGAATAAGTGTTTAGAAATGTACTTGAGATGTTTAACTTATGATTTCCCCAAAGATTGGTTTAAGTTACTTCCTTGGATGTAAAAATGTATAATTCTTCTTATCAACACAATATTTGCATGATCCCTTTTAAGATTGTTTATGGTAGATATCCTCATACTCTTATAAAATACTCTATGAATAATATTGATCCAAATTTAGTTTAGGAACAATTGGTACCAAGGGCGTGATTCTCATTAAACTAAAACATAGTGTCTTTAAGGCTCAACAACATATAAAGAAGTGGGAAGACTTCAAGAGAAAATCGTGAGTTTCAAATTGGTGGCACATTGTTAGTGAAGTACATCTAATGTTCCACTTTTATCAATTTAAAACTTGTAAAGGAGAACATTTTCACCCATAAGAAGGAGTGGACATATTGTTGAATTGAGAGGTTACCTCTAGTTCCAAAGTAATAATTGATAGTTAGGTGAAACCCTTTCTACTTAAGAGTGTAACACCCTAAATTCCATGATTCAATTATGACTTAGCCACCGTCATGAGACAATTGATGTCATCTGCAACAATCTTTCCCTCAATAATTGTCCTGTTGGGGATCAAACTCGTGACTTTGACTTTAATACTAGTTATTTAATCAAGTGTTTATCGTCAGACCAAAAGTTTTATTATTAGGGTGCAACTTTTTGTACTTAAGAGTGGAGCAACTCAACTACTATGATACGATTGTGACTTAATCCACCTGCCCTTCTACCACGAGATAATTAATATTACTTATACATATATCTCATGTCACTTGGGAGGTTCATGCCCTATTAACTAAAGCATACATGAATTTCAACATTGAGGACAAGGTTTTTTTAATGACAAACATAACAAATGAATAAAAAACAAAGGTGACAAAGGCTAGAATAAAGAGGTAAACAAAGTTAATTGGTGAAACAACTCATGATGACCATGAAGAGGTTGATCCACATAATAATGAAAAGATAAGAAGTGCCAAAAATTGCATAACTCTAGGATTGAAGAATTTTGATTGATTGAAAACTTATATTAAAATTTTTCTACTAGTATGGCGAGGGGATGAAATGATGTTAATTTCCCTTTTTATGCTCTTATCACTAATTTTCTATGTCTATTAGTTTTTTTTTTCAATATTGCTATTGTGGGTAATTGTAAGAAATTGAGTAAGAAAATATACAAAATAATTTTTTTCTCTTCTAATTGTTAGCATATGTCCATATTTTAGGTCCATTTGCTTGTGACTTTTAAGGTTAGCTTCATGTATTATATAATACACCTCTTGTAACAATTTCTACACAATCAATAATACAAAATCGCCTTCTTCATATATTTCATTAATTTCTACTTAGGATCAAAAGCCCCAAATGATCCATGATTAACAAGAGATTATTGCAATTCATCTTTCCTAAACCCTAAACCCTAAGCCCTAAGTCTCTTTTGCTATTATTTAGACATTTCACCAGGTTTTATTAGTTTTCTACATACTTTGTTTCATTTGATCACTATTTCGTTTTCTACTTTGAGGAATTTTTGGAGGTTTCGCACCATGTTCTTTGTACCATTTTAAGGTATTTGCAATCCTCTAATATTGGGTTTCTATTATGTTTTGTTTGTTGCTTCCATTGTGTGGTTCGTATTTCTGTTTTGTATTCGATTTGTTATGACTACTCGTAAAGATGATTTCTCTTCAGTTTATTAGTGTGCAATTGGGTGGTAAAAAATATTTCTACTAGAGTTATGTTCTGGAAAAATTTCTTCGGGGAAAGTCCATGTGGGGTTATGTTTCAAGTGTTAAGGAAATTTCTATTGACAGTCAAGCTGATGACTATGCTACTACTTTAGAGGTATGGAAGTTGACAACTATAAAAATATCACTTGGGTCAATAATTTTATCAAGCATTCGATTGACGCTCAATTGGAAAAATATGATATTATGGAAGAGGTATGAGATCACTTATCTAGATTGTATACACAGTCTAATTTTTCCAAATAGTATCAACTTGAGACAAATATTCATGTACTGAACAAAAAATGACATGAGCATTCAGGACCTTTATTTTACCGTGAAAACCTTATGGGATCAACTTGCCTTGACTGAGCTTGTAGAATTGAGTGCTTTTGCACCCTATATTACTTATAAGGAATCACAACATTTGGTTCAATTCTTATGGCCTTATGTAGTGATTTTGAAAGTTTGTGTGGTTCAACTTTTTCATCATAGCCCTCTACCTTTTAGTGATGATGTTGTTAATGAATTATTAGCAAAGGAAATTATACTTGCTTTCTAGTCACAGGCCGACACAACCTTGCAATCTCAAGGTACATCATCACCAAATATATCTTCTGACAAATGGATCATTGACTGAGGTGCCACTAATCATATTTCATATCATTTGCCTTATTTTTGTTCTGTTATCACCTAACTCATTCATGTCAATTACAACTATTAACGGTGATTCAGTTTCATTATCAGGTATTTGGATCATTGTCACACTATCTTTGTCTTTATCTAATGTTTACTACACACTTGGTCTTGCTATGAATCTTGTGATTCTGGATATAATGTGTATTTCTTGCAATCTGGATGTTTTATACAGGACCACACATCTTAGAAGGTGTTTGGGATAGGTTGTAGGCAAGGTAGATTTTATGTCTTGAATCAATTTAATGAGTTAATAGTTGCAGCCTCTAGTGTGAATTTATATTCGTTTCATTTGTCTTCTTCTTGTTCACCTTTTTATTTGTGGCATTCTCGTTTATGTCATGTTTATGCATCTTGTTTAAAGTTTTTAGTGTCTACTTGAGTCTTGGGTACTTTGGATAGTCATGATATTTTTTATTGTAGTGGTTGTAAATTGACAAAAATTTTCGCTTTACCTTTAAATAAAAGTATTTCTTCTTTTGCTACTTTTGATCTTGTACATTTTAGTGTGTGTGGACCTTTTCCTATAAAGACTCAACACTCTATTACCATAAAAACCTTTCATTGTAACTTGGGGGTTGAATACACTTTTAATGCTCTTACCACTTTATTTGCCTCTAATGGAACTATATATCAGACCTCTTGCACTGACACTCCTTAACCAAATGGCATTGCTGAAAGGAATCATCATCTTGTTGAGACTACAAAATCATTCTTGTTATTTGTTGATGTTCCAAGTCTCTTCTAAGGGGAGTTATTCTTACAGCAACTCATGTTGTGAATCAGATCCCGACTTCACATAATTCTGGTTTGTTTTCTTTTTAAAAATTGTATGGTCATGCACCTAATTACTCTACTTTGTGTGTATTTGGATGTACCTATTTTGTTCTAAAACCACATGTTAAGCGTATTAAATTATCAGCTAAGTTTGCTTTGTGTGTCTTTTTAGGATATAGTTTTGGTCAAAAGGGTTATTGTTGCTTTGATCCAGTTAGCCAAAAATTGTATGTCTCCTGTCATATTGTGTTTTTAGAACATATTTCATTCTTTTTTATTCCAACTAGCTCACATTATTTGACTATATCTGATATTAAAATTGATCATTTTGATATTGATGACATTACACCTACTTCCGTACCAACTCCAGAACTTGTCTTAGAACCAGTTAAAAGACATTGCACTAGAGGTTGTACTTGTTGATTCCCCTACTATGCTTGTTCAATCATCTTTTGAGGTTATGGTTCCTCTACCACGTGTTTAATCTAGTCGTAATTGTAAGTCTCCTCAACTACAAGATTTTGTTTATTCCTCTTATTCTTGTTCATTTGTTGCTTTTAATACCTTTATTTATCGTCTTCATGAGCCTTCATCATATAGAGAGGTTGTCTGTGATCCACTTTGGCAGAATGTTATGGTTGAGGAACTTATTGCTTTACATCAGACCCATACATGGGATCTAGTTCCATTGTCACCAGGAAAACTTCCTATTGGATCTTAATGGGTATACAAAATCAAGATAAAATCAGATGGCTTAGTTGAAAGGTATAAAGTTAGACTTGTTGTTGCAAGTTATACCTAAGAGTATGACATGGATTATGAGAAAATATTTTCTCCTATGGCAAAAATGACTATTGTTCATAACTTGATTGTTGTCACTTCTATTTTTCAACGAAAGATTTTTCAAATGGATGTGAAGAATGTCTCTTTGAATGAGGTTTTACATGAAGAAGTCTACATGACTCCACCACTAGATGTCTCTCACAAATGTGGTGATATGGTGAAGTTTGCAAACTTCAAAATGCCCATTATGGTCTTAATCAAGCACCTCGTGCTTGGTTTCATAAGTTTTCTACATTAATTTTTTTTCTTGGTTGTGTTGCTAGTCATCATGATTCTACTTTATTTGTTAGGGAAATCAATGCAGAAAGTATTTTGCTATCATTATATGTTGATGATATGATTATTACTGATGATGATTTTGATGAAATTGCATCTTTAAAAAATGCATTATCCCATTGTTTTGCTATGAAAGATTTGGGTGTATTGCGTTACCTTTTGGTTATTGAGGTTTATTCTTCTTCCAAAGGTCATCTTCTGTCTTAGTCTATGTATATTGTTGATCTATTTGAACGTGCTCGGCTTATTGACAAGGTTGTTGATACTCCTCTTGAGACAAGTGTACGATATTCCCTATCAGATGGTGTTCCTTTAATTGGTTCTACTTTATATCGAACTATTGTTGGGAGTCTAGTTTATCTAACTTTGACTTGTCTAAACATTGCACATATTGTTCACATTGTTAGTCAGTTTGTTTCAACTCCAACAACAGTTCATTGGGATGTTGTTCTTCGTATTCTCGTGTATCTTCGGGGCACTCAGTTTTAGTCTATCTTGTTTTGTTCTATGTCATCTTTAGACTTATGTGTCTATTGTGATGCAGATTGGAATGGTGATCATAATTATTGAAAATCTACTACTGGGTGGTGTATTTTTTCTTGATGATTCACTTATATCATGAAAGAATAAGAAACAAGATGTTACATCTTGATCATCAATAAAAGCTTAGTATCGCGCCATGGCTTCGACTACTTGTGAGATTATTTAGCTGCGTTGGTTACTTGCAGATATAGGTGTCTATTTGAAAGATCCTACGTCTCTACATTGTGACAATAAAAATGTTATTCATATTGCTTACAACGTTGTTTTTCATGAGTGAACCAAGCATATTCAAACAGATTGTCAATTTACTCGTCATCATCTTCAAGTTGACATTATATATTTACCATTTGTTCTTTTGACTATATAAATTGTAGATATATTTACCAAGTCGCACTTTGTTTTATGTTTACATTTTTTATTTAACAAACTCTCAATGCATTTAGTCTTGGCATTGTGATTTTGAGGGGATGTTAGGATAGGCCCATGTTTTAAGCTCATTTACTTGTGACTTTTAAAATTAGCTTAGTGTATTATATAATACACCTCTTGTAACAATTTTTACAGAATCAATAATATACAATTCCCTTCTTCACATGTTTCTTTAATTTCTACACTAATATATATATATATATATATATATATATATATATATATATATATATATATATATATATTTTTTATTTTTTTAATTTATATTAAATTTTTTTTTTT
>Ga0099822_1001204_pt1 | contig 29235 bp, 17 predicted proteins | sample CowpeawhiteBW_FD_76839 | JGI IMG/M metagenome (GOLD analysis project Ga0099822, IMG submission 76839) | Root nodule microbial communities of legume samples collected from California USA - Cow pea white BW | ecosystem: Host-associated > Plants > Roots > Nodule | place: USA: California | collected... | reverse complement strand
GCTAAAATAGGGACCAATTCCACGAGTTTCAGAAGATGGGGGACCAAAATAGATTAAAGTTTGAAGGAGGGACCAAAACCAAAAACGCTCAATAGTTTGAGGACGTAAAACATAGTTAACCCATTTATTATTTTTGCTCACGTTTCTTTCTTTTCTATTCTTGTAGAAAAGAAATCTTTTTTATTTCACTTTATAGTAAAATATTGGTTTAATAGTTTAATGCTATTCTTTTTTATCTCATGGGTCTTTCTATGCTCATTTTTTTATGAGTAAAGAAGAAAAATAATGTATTGTATGTAACCAATTTTTAATTGTGACTTGATTATTATAAAGTTTTTTTTAGTAATTATGTCTTTGAATTTTTGATTAAATTATGATAAATTATTTCTAAATTTTAAACTTCAAAATAATAAATAAGCTGATGGATGAATAATATAAGAATAGATTTATTTTTTTAAAATGTAATAGAAGAGAAGCTACTCGTGAATATGAAAACAATCAAATTCACTTCTTTACACAATCTGAAACATAATATAAATGATCCAATTAACACTTTCTTAATGCCTAGAGAATTAAGAGTGATGAATTTAATATTAATTCTTTCGAATGGAATACAAGAAAATGTCCTCAAATATAAGACTATCCAATAAATAAAAAAAGATAAAATTAGGACAACTTATTTAAAATAGTGTTCCTATCAACTTCAACTTTATAAAGTTTAAGTGTATATTTTTTATTTCTCCAAAATCATTAGTCAAGATCCACCACCGAGTACTTTAGTAATTTAAATGGTAGGTATAAGGATGATGGTATGAAGACAAGATATGTATCAACGCAATATGGGAACATTGGATGGGATTAATATGTACAAATTCATACCCATCCATGTCCATATACCCTATTTAAAAAATAAAGTACTTATACTCATACTTAGTTAATGCATAAATTTTTTATCATAAGGGACGAGTTCGAATAATACTCATAAAGACAAGTTTATTTGTTACTCTTACAATTGACATTAGATGGAAAAGCGGCTAAAGCACCATTAATAATAGTATTAGGTTTGAGTTTGGGAATAAACGCAGGTTGAGGACGACACTCAAAGTAATTTTTGACTAGAGAACAACACTGAATATAATTTTTGAGTAGATTGATTTACACTAAAAAAAAAGAAAGGATCCCACTCCCCATATATTTATCCTATGTTCATTGTTGTTATGATAAAATATGTTCTTTGTTTTGGAAAAGGAATGTTTTTCCACATACTTAAATTTTATTAAAACTATGCTTTGTGAAGGATTTTGAACTAGATTTATCGGAGTTCTCAAGTCTATCCAACTTCTCAGAATTGAAGTAATTGTAGCAACAAAACGTAGTGTTTGATGAGTCACAATGGAGCACTTGAGGGTTTGTTATTGCAATTGTTGCTGCTCAAGCTCTTAATCAACTTTTTCCATTACCTTAATATTGTTTGCTTCCACGGGAGCAACCCATCAAGACCTACTCATCAATAACTTTGCTTAAGATTGGAAATTTGATCAAATAAAATGAGATATGGTTTAAGATTGGAAAGAGAAGAGGGAAAGAAGATAACTTAGTTATATAAGAGGGGCATCGCCTACAATACTATTATTTTAAATCATATATTATGTGTTTATGTAGATCAGTTAAATCGTCATCTCTTAATTACATCAAATAAATAAATTTAACAAAGAAGATCATATTAACTCTAATTTATTTAGAATGAAGATTAAATTGAGAACACAAAAAATCAAATTACCACGTTAAATAATTCTAACAAAAATAAAACCTACGTGATAAATTATTAATTAGTACAATTTTATCTAAATACTGTATTGTATTGTCTATTTCACTTATTTTTATAAATTATTTGTGAAATTCTGTTTAAAGCATATTGTAACATTAAAACGATTATTTTCGGTGATTCTAAACTATTTTTGAAAAAAATATTTTAAATTTTATTTAACTTTCTCGGAAAAAGTGGCTTATATCTAAAATATTTTAAAATTGAGTACGTAATCATTATTGGACTTGCTTTATTGTTGAACCAATTACGATGTTTCCTTTTCTTTCTTTTTTTTTCTCTCGTTCATATGCTTAAATTATGGAATGTATTTGGACTTTAAAATGTCTGAATTCGTTTAGACTTGGCCGATATAGATAGATACAAAGATAACAATGTCTACACTCATTCTATTTTCTTTATTTTTTCTTTCTCAGGAGCTTAAATATTTAATTTGACCCTAAAAGGTGTCATTTTCACATCAATTAATGGGGCCATTATAACCAACTTATTCTATAATACTTTTGTCCTTTTAATTTTGTTTTGAAAAATATGACAAAAATATTTGCTTTCCCGTATCATTAAATTCACATTTAGTAGTACTGCATCTGTTTTAAAACAATTAGGGTCATTTTTTTAAAGATTAAAAGAACTCTGAATTTTAGAAAAACTATAGAATGCAACTATCATTTTAAGAGTAAACATCATTAACATTTTGTCTCCTGAATAAGAATAGTCGTTGAGCATTAATGTAGAATTATAATACAAATACATATATACAGAATTAAACTATTCATTTTTTATTTTACTGAAAGAAATATTTTTTTAACACAAAACTTCGTTAATATTTAGTCTCCTCAAAAAATAATATTTAATGAGCATCAATGTAGAGAAAGACAGCATTTTTGTTATCATCGAAGGACAAGATTTAAAAAAGCAATGACGTATGTTTGATGACAGCGTTGGCTGCCTGTTATCTGATGAGATGGCTGAACAAAAATGTTATCAGAAAACAAAAAAACTAATGAACTACAAAATTTGTATCAAAAACTAAAATCTCTGAAAAAAATATTAAACAACAATGAGAATAAATATAAGAGAGCCTATGGGGTATTGGTCTGTCATATACACTTAGAGGAAAAGTATCAAACTTTGTCTTGGAAAATAATCTGACAACTTTGTGGTGTGGTTTTGTTGTTTGCAGAGAGGAAAAAAAATGCCGTTGAAGTTGTTGGAGGCAACAGTGTCGAGTTTTGATGGTGTTTTTGAGAAGTTCCGATCAGAGGCTGCAGAAAACAAGGCAAATCTCATCCTTTTCTTGGCTGACAAAGACCCTGTTACTTCTCTCAGCTGGTGCCCTGGTATCTATATACCTATCATGCTATCCATGCATGCTCTTTTTCTTCTTTCTCTTGCATGTTCAAATCTGATTCTTTTTACTCCAAAACTTATAATTTAATAGCCATATCAGCTTTTGATTTTGGTGACTGGCTGCACTAAATGCATTTTGTTTCATGGAGCATTTGACAATATCAGTGTGAATTTTTTGCCAACATATATAGCACAAAATAAGGACGGACAAAAAATCTATTTTTTTTATCTAATCCACTTTTACTCCGATCTAATCCATTTTATTATAAATTTTTAGTTGAGTTAGATTAAAGGTTAAGATGGACTAAACTAAATTCAGACTAGTAAAAGCGTTGCTTTATGACCTATACGGACAAGGCAAGACCGACGACCCTGAAGAGTTGAACATACCCGACAACCAGAACAAGCTTCACGGGCTTAAGACATGAATGGACTAGACAAGCCGACAAACTAGACAAGTTGATTGAGCCCAATGCCCCAAAAAATTCGGGTGAGCCCGATGACCTGAACGAGTCAGGTGGGCCCGAAGACCCGAACTAGCCAAGCAAGCATGATGACCAAAATGGGCTAGGCGAACCCAAAGACCCAAACGGGCCAAGCGAGCCCAAAGATCTAAATGGGTCAGGCGGGCCCAAAGACCCAAACAGGCCAGGCGAGCTCGATGACCTAAACGAGTCAAGCGGGCTTAAAGACTAGAATGGGTCAGGTGGACCTGACCCGAACAGGTCAGGCAGGCCCAAAAACCTGAACACGTCAGGCAAACCCAATGACTCGAACAAGCCAGACAGACCCGATGATCTAAATGGGCCAGGTGGGCCCAAAGACCCAAATGAGTCAGGTGGGTCCAAAAAATTGAATGGGTCAAGCAAGCCCGATGATCCAAACAGGCCACCCCTAGCACAAAACATAGCCTTGGATTTCATTGGAGATTTTTTTTTCTGTCAATATTGGAGAAAACTGCTAAAATATTGGTTAACTTGTGAGAAGAGCTTCTCACAGATTGTTCTTCTGTAGAATTATATTTGTAGCTATTAGCATATCTCTGGATAACTTACAATTTTATTATCATATTGTTAGAGAAGCATGACTAGTTAATCAGAAATGGGATCTACACCTTTTCCTTCTCAGATTGTGTGAGAGCAGAACCTATGATCTACAAGAAGCTGGAGGCGTCATATGATGACATTGCACTTTTGAAAGCTTATGTTGGAGATAGACCAACATGGAGGAACCCCAAGCATCCATGGAAGGTGGAACCTAGGTTCAAGCTCACTGGGGTGCCAACATTGATCCGTTGGGAAAATGACACGGTCAAAGGTCGCCTAGAAGATCACGAAGCTCATCTAGAAAACAAAATTGAAACTCTTGTTGAAAAGTGACAAACGATTCCCGGTGCATGGTTTAAGTTGGTATATTGCATATAGTTTAAACCATGTGTGCTGTGTACTCATATCAGCAATTTATCCCCTCATACTTTATAAGTTTGCTGCTAAAGCATATAATAAATTGAGTGAAGTCCGTATGTTAGAGACAACTATACATATATCTGTCTTTTCTTACTTTGTACAGAGGGAATAAATAGCACTGATTGACTGTTATACCGCTCTTTCTGTTTCAGCCTTCATTTATAATTAACTAACATATATTACATGTCAAGGTATAAGAATCCTCACTTTGTTAAAATGACCGAAAAGCCTAATTTTAAATGCCATGCTTGTTGACAAAAATTCAGACCAAATTACTAGGTGGACAATTTGAATCCTAAATTAATGTTTATCTTTAATATACAAAACTAAATAAAAATAAGTTAATCATTGCAGTTTAATATGAACTAACCAGATACAAATATACATAAGTGACAAAAATCCTCTCTTCAAACTGGTCATTTCGCCTTATGTCTGCTATTATACATAACCAACTGCATTTCCATTCTAGACAAGAAATCCAACTGCAAATCAACAAAGAAAAAGTTAGAGAACTGCCTTAAGACATGTGGATCACCAAACCAATATTTCAAACAGATGAAAGAAAAATTTTAGGAAATGTTAGGCTGCACAAGATGGTTAACATTAAAAAATTCTCCACAACTTTTGCCTACATACTTTATTTTTTCTCACAGAATCAGAATAAGGTACAAAAGTATCAACAATATTGGATAAAGTGAACATGTCATTCGGGAGGGAGCAGGGCAAGGCTCCTCAAGTGCATGATGTAGAATATTATAACCGATTAAATTTAGGTCATACGCTTACCACAACTTTCTCTTTCAAATATAGTACTACAATTTAGTAGTCACCCTTTTTTGTATGTTTATATATATATATATATATATATATATATATAGGGAGAGAACATATCAAATGAGAACTTTTCTTGTAGTAAAAGACGAGAACAGTACTACACACCACTAACTTTTAATCTTAATCATCCATGTCCATGTGTACAAGTCAGATGTATGGTTTTCATAGAATAGTTTTCACTTTATCTTCCCTCTTTCTGTTTGTTGGTATACATATATCAACCTATACTTTGAAAAATACAAATTATTGTAAATAGCAAATTGTTAGGATTAAAAATATTCTCAACATCACCATAATAATTAAGAAAAATTCAAAATTTTCCTATTCATTTCAACATATTTTTACTTCCTTTCTTTAATAATAGATTTTATTATTACAAATAGAGATTAGAAAAATGTAATTGGTGATTGCGATCAATTAAATAATTTATTATTTTCATTCAAGTATACATTTTATGATAAATATTTAATAGAAAAAATAGGTACATTGTTGTGAAAACAACTATCATAAAAGAAAGTATTCCTCATATCTAATTTTAACCAAAAAACTAAGAAAAATAAAAATTGAGTGGGGGATCTAACTAGCACCCAAGACATACTAGCCATTGCTCAATCTGCATGCACATACCCTTCTTAAATAATTTTTACTAGTGCAGAGTACAACTCAGAATGAAGTAATGTTATTGTCATCACATAGTTATGACTAAAAGAACAAATTTATTTATGCTATCAAATACTATTTTTATAAAGAAAAAATATTACTGGTATCTTGAATAATTAAATATATGTCAATAAGCCAGCATTACAATTTATTAGAACCCGAACTATCACTGCTTCCACTCAATTTCTATCACCTTAAGTTAAAGAAGTCTTAAAGAAGTACAAAACTCTTACCTATATACACAATGACCTGCTATCAACTTTGAACATTTGAAGGCGTTGTGGCCAACTTCAAGCTGATATCACCATAAGGTTCATCTTGTTTTACTTCAAGAAGTCTATTAGTCTGTAAAACCTGTAATTCCACTTTCATCTCAGGCACAAGAATAAAAGGTGGGGAGGGGAACAATGCTTTTCACAAGGCATGCTTGCTTTTGAAAAAAAAGAAAAAGCATTATCTGTAGGACTTGAATTAATCTATGATATACAAATATATATCCCTTAATTTTACAATCAAATTGACTACACATTTTTCTATCATATATTAACAGAACTATATCCGTAAGCACTAAGTAGAATTCAAATATATAACTATGTTGATCACTAGGAAATGAATAGTCCAAACTTAAGTATAGGTATTTTATCCAATGAGAAAGCAATATTTAAAGGAGAGGGATAAATAACATCAAGAATAACACACATTTACACCCACACACGTGTGTATATCACCTTATAATCATTAAAACAACATACAAGCAGCAATATGACGAGTTTTCCCTTCAAAGATCCTTTTCAAGCAGAGAAGATAGATCTCTAGTAGGGTTCTAATAGGTTTGGTATTGTATACAAGAGAAGGAATAAACAAGTTGTGTGCAAGCTGTATCTGAACTATTTAAGTAGTTTAGGGACAATTTTGAGGGGAAGGGGAAGGTTCTCCAAAATTGGGGTGATTGAATTAAGTCTTTTCAAACACACATAATTCACATTGTAATCATTAAAAACATACATGCAAACACCAAATATTCACATTCTTTGGACATAATCGAAGTTTCTTTGAATGGAAATGTTTCAACTCACCAATACTTCAAAGAACATACGAGCAGCAATATGGCGTGTTTTCCCTTCCAAAATCTTGTTCAAGCTGAGATCAGAGAGATCTCCAGCAGAGCCCTCCGAAATAGGGGTGATTGCAGGGTCCTCCAAAATTGGGGTGATTGGATTAAGTCTTTTCAAATATTCAGCTGTATACCTGGAATAACATATGTGAATAATACTGGCTAAGTTCAGACGCTACAGAACTAAAATGAAGAAAATAGTATGAAAAGCAAAAGGGCATAAACAACTTATAAATGGTATATATGCACATTCTAACTTCCAGAAAAAAAAAAAACACCCACACACATTAAGAATATGACTTTAATTACTAAGATTTCTTTAAGGATTTCCTCACATATCACCACACTATATCTGATGCTTAATATTTCACTCTATTGTATCTAATGACGTATTGGATGAACAAACATTTGGGCCCAAGGAAGAGGAAGAAAGTGAGGTAACAGTCCTTGTGGATAGAGTACTGAACAAATTCACAATGTGCAAGTCCCTAGGTTATATGCATAAATATAAACAATTAAAAATACCCAGAAATATATTAAATTTGGAAAAGCACAACCTAAACATAGCACAATAGCATGCTTCAGCAAAAAATTTCACAATAGTTATACTTTAAAAGACTATCCAATAAACCAATTTTATTAGTGCATTACTATTAACTATAATTTCATTAACTTTAATTGTTGATTAGAAACAATTAAAATAGTTGTACTTGACGTCAAGAGTTGAGGGAATATGGATAACAGCTCTCTATAAGCTAACATAAAAAATATTATCAACTGTCTCATAAAAAATTACATTGCATGTTATGAACAGCTTGAACAAAAGCATGCATATTCCACGAAAGTGTATAGAGAAATGGATACGTACTTGGTCCTTTCAGACAATGTCATGTTACTTCCACTTGTACCTTGTGAACCTGCAAAATAACCAGTGTTGTTAACCATAAATCTGATTCTGATGATATAATAGAAATTGGCTATCCAGTATCACCTCAGCATCATATAATACAAGCAATGCCAACAATAAATGAGCAATAAAAGGGTATTTACAGAAAAATCAAATTTGATATGGCATTTAAGTAGAACCTACTGGCTGGTGTGTTGTTGCCCAGATTCAGAAACCAAAACTCCTACAAAAACAAGTTTGACAAACTATTAGATTCAATGCTTCAATTAAACCACATTAAGAGCATTAATAGTAAGATTACTAGAAGCAATTTTCACACTCCACAACAAGAATGGAATCCACAGATGGTGAAAAAGACTAGACAGAGAGAACAGGCAAGTACATAAAAAAAGTTGTTGCAAATAGGCGTAAATTAGCGAAGTCGTGTACTATTGCTATTGCTACTAGTTCAAAAATATGATCAGAAGACAACTCGTCAAGCAAGTGTTTTAATTAAAAAGAGCATCAAGTCCTAAAATATGTAAAAACTGATGATTGACAATTAAATATCACGAAGATTCAACACTATATCACACATACAACAATATCTGTTTCAAGCGAGTTAGAAGTTACAGTTTTATATCTTATTCACATATTCCTTCTACTAAAGGAAAAACAGAATACATGCTTTGAACTGAAAGGAAATTGGACGTGATTAACTAAGACTGATTATATTAAAGCCTACAAAATAAAACCTGAAATCTTACATCTGTTGCAGCAGAATTGATCAAGTGCTGCATATGTGAATCTGGAGATTGCATTGTTTCTGATCCATAAGCACTAGGTGATGCCCCTAAATCTAGTGTCGGCATTCTCTCAGATGCAATATTTGTTCCCAAAGAAGCAACTGATAGGTCACGAAGTGAAGTCATAGTCAAGTCATCTCTTCTATCAAGGCTCGTGTAGTCATCCTCAACCACACTGTGTGCTTGGAAGGTGGGAGGGGGAGTGACAGCAACATTACGAGCATGTTCAACTTCTACATCAAACGCAGCAACAGGCGATGTAGCAGTTATTGGCTCTTCAGTAACTTGGTTAGTAGCTGCTATTGGTTCTTCAGAGATTTGGCTTGTAGCCGCTACTTGCTCCACTTGGGGTTGGTTAGTAGGAGCTACAGAATCTGTAGGGGGCTGGTTAGTAGGAGCTGTTGGCTCTTCAGAGACTTGGTTGGTTGGAGAAAGAGTTTCAGCCATTCCAACATCAGCATGATCTTCCTCAGAGATGACCAAATGAGGTCTTGAACGTATATATTCACCAGTGCATATGTCCAAAAGATTCTTGTCAACCCCTGAACACAGCAACACATTTTCAGATCACGTGTTGAAAAAGAGTACAAGGTACCACACAATCAGCAAAATAAGACACAGAAATCAGCCTACCAGTTAACAAGGGCTGGTAAAAAATGTGCTCTTTTCTTCGACTATTGTTCAACTTCCATATACCCAAGCTAGAGGAAGGAGCTTCCCTTCTTTTCCTCATTATATCACGTGGGTTATTAAGTGCACTCCGCATGAATCTACAAAGACACATCAAATATGCGTAACACAAGCAGAGAAAGAACAGGAACCTAAAACCTTTTAAGGTATGATGTACAAGTTGCATGAGAAGGAAGCTATTTGACAAAAAACAAATCTTAAATTATTACTTATTCTTTAACACAATGTTTTCATCAAACAACTGTTTTCTTTTTCTTCCTCTCCCTTGTGGCTGCTGTATTGGTGGACTTTCAGGAAGCACAAAATTGGGAGTGTTATCTGAAATAGGTAAACAAAAGTAAAATTTTTATATTTCTGGGATCAATATGCAACACAAGACACATAGATAGGCATGCACTGACCGACAAGAACCGGCACATCTGAAGTGGTGCCCCCTTGAGATGTAGGTGGAGTTGGAGGATTAAATCGTTGCTGAGATGGTACAGACATCCTTTCAGGATCAAAATCATGAATCATAGAGTCATGAACTCTGTTTGGCTCAGGGTCATTGTCCTCGAGATTTGAAAATAGTGGAGGGTTTTCAAGGTTGAGATCGTCATTGGTGGCATCAAGACCAACTTCAAGTGCCTCGACTTGGGTTGGTAGTGGAGGACTAGGGCCCAACCCCCTACGAACCTCAATGGGGTCAACTTGGGTGGTTGCTTGTGGAGGACTATGTATGGTAGGATCCGGCTGGATAGTTGATGATTCTCTTTGGGTGCTTGGACCATCATCTGCAGCACCCACGCCTTTCAATGATGATGGAGACTGGGGAACAATGCTGTAAGAACAAAACAAGTATCATTGGTTCACAGTCCCAAAAAAATTGAATGAAAAAGAAAAACTTAAAATACAGCATGGGCTTACTCCTCCTCCATTGGAATAGGGCCAGAGTCATGCAGCACTTCTGTATGAGAAGAATCCATTATTACATCCTAAACAGTAAAGAAAAATTAACAGTTTGAAAAGACAAATACAATATCACAGAGTTACACAGTTGTCTGAAGGGAAGACTGCACCTCATCAAAAGATACAGTCACGTAATAATCTGTTGTCACAGGTATTCGATCTGCACATTGAGAATTATTAAATATTAACGTCCATCTGCTCACAAGCTTTCAAAAAGAATGCAATGAGTTCATAATCAAATTAGTTTTAAAAGATAAAGGGTGTCATGCTAATCCCTGAAAAATGGAAACAATACTCAGGGTTCCCAAAAGTGTATTTCTTTTGTTAGAGGGGTCCTCACATCACCAACTTTTCATTGATCAGAAAAATACACATAGGAACTGGCCAATAACAAATTTGGCATCACTCAGTCCCTAAAAGAAAAAAAAAATAACTGTTTTCGTAAAACATCCATAAATTTAGCATTTTCCCAGGAGGAATTTACTTTTAACTTTTGAAATAGAAAAACAACTATTTCATCGACTTTCAGAAACTATCCCAACCAAATTAGCATGCATTCCCCTCGACACAAATTAAAAACCAACCCCTTATGGGTTTCAAAAAGCACAATACATAGCTATAATCTCAACTGTAACATCAAGGCTTCAAAATGTCCATGACCAAAAAGTGCATTCAATCATGACTGCATTTGTCTACACACAATTCAAAATCCTAAGGAACAAATTCAATTGTTTATTCTACGAAACTCAACCAATTATATATAACCTGTTAGTGTAATGTCTTCCGGATTCCTGGAGTTCCGATCCTCAGTCCTGAGAGAGACGTCCAAAAATCATCCCCAATGTGATAACACAAATAAGTCCACGAAAACTCGACTAAAAAAAAGGTGAAAACTCAAGAAGAAATTACCCTGTGTAATCTATTTGGTCGTCAATGTTCTGCGCATCGAGGTCAAAAGTCCCAGGCAGAGTCACCGATTGAAACGGTGCTGGCCCCACCTCCTCCGTCTGAGCAAACTGGATAGAAGCAAAGGCCTTGTGGAGACCCGTCAACGCGTCCTTGCAGTCTTGGTGAAGATACTCAACTTTCTTGGAGTATATCCGAACCACGCCAAGAAGAAGGTACCCAGACATTCTGAGAGCGATGGGAACACCAGGGTCCATGATGCGCACTGAAAGAACACAAGAAAAAGAATGACTGAGAACAAAAGGGTGGGATGAAGATGATTTGAGAAGAAAAAAAAAACGACAGCGTTTACTTACGGACTGTGGAGGGAATGTCGGTGGTGGTGTAGTGCGATTTCTTGAGGCGGTGCTGGAGGTGAGCGGCGATCCACACGGTGGAAAGTGGGCCCTTTCGCGCCAAAAAGGTTTGGGAATAGAACATGATGGTGTTCTTGGGATGTTTGATGGGACTAGGATTCGGGGAGATGGAGGAAGGGATTTTTGAGTTTGGTTAGGGTTTGTGAAGTGATTGAATGCAAAAGTAAAAAATGGCGGGAAACAACGTTTGGAACTGTGTAGTGGCGCGGATCTTGCCAGATAATTGCTGTGATGGACAGTTTCCAGTTCTGTTGAAAATACCTCATTTTCTCCCCTTATTTACAATATCTGCCATGGGATTTCATAACCTTACACTACTTGTATATTAGGTTAAATGTAAATTATTATAAATATAATGAAAATCTGACCACATCAAACTACAGAGATAAATGTAAATTTTATAAATATAATGAAAATCTGAAATAATCTATAATATCTATATATAAACATAGACATAAAAATGGACGTTAGATTTGATAAATGTTTTTTCATTTCTTTTACTTTGTATTTCTTAATATTTATTAATCAGTTCTCTTAGTTTCTGTTTTCTAAAAGAACTATCCAGAAAAAATAATTATAATTGTTATTACTTTTAAAATAAATACTTTATTTTTATGTATATTTTAGTTACGATTTTATTTTTATTTTGATGAAAATTTAGAAGTGTTTTTGTTATGTAATTATAATATTATAAAAAATACCTCTTGTAATTATTTTCTAGGCATGCTATTTTAAGACTTTAGTATGAAATTTAGTAATATTTTAAATTTATTTTTTGTTGTTATACTGGCATCAACTGAAAATGTAATAAATTGTGATTTGATTGATTTAAATCCTGAAAAATAAAAGTAGAAGTGATATTTGGAGTTGCATTCAGCTTTTCTTTTGTATTTGATTACTGTTACTATTTTTAAACCGCGGTATAAAATAACCCTAAAATAATGCAACTTGTAATTATATTTTTGGAAGAAAAAAACATAATTACAACTATCATTGTCGGTTTCAATTAAAACTATCAAGAAATAGTTAGTGTTGTCTTTTTTGAAAAATTGTAAAACAACTCATTAGATCTTAAGAGAATAAAAAATCATTTAGAATTTTATATAAACAAAAGAAATATGAATATTATGTGGTACAATATTCTATAACTAATTAGTATGAGACCATGTCTAAAAGAGGAATCAGATGAACATCATAAACACATTATTACAGTCATCCATAAAAGTACTTGAAATACTAAGGCATACCAAGATAATGTCAGGAACTAAACATAAAAACTGACAGTTTAACAGTTTGAAAAAGGGTTGCTCCTAGAACAACTATTACAAAAAGGCACCATGGCCATAAAATCGCTTTTAAGAGCCATCACTAACAGAATAGCTCAAGCTGCACCGCTGCGACCATCAGATCCATCTTGAACATTTCTCTCATATGCTCCCACCAAAAGGTGATCATCGCAAAAGAAAAAGAAAGACAAGCACAAACACGAAAATGAAAGGGTAAGCTAGTGAAAAAGATAATTTTAATATATTACAGCAGGCAAGTACTTAAAACAGTTCCAAGCATGCAACACAATAGGCACAAAGAATCATGTTATAGCAAAGAAGCAGGACACTATGACTCAATTATCCGGATAAATATATTAAGATCGGATTCACCGAACGCTTGCACTTGTGGTGACCTCTATTGCCCTGCAGAGCCATTGCCAATGGGTTTCACCCTACCACACATAAGGTTAGCCTTTAAGCGTCTAAGGCCATTATCTTGCCAGAGACTAGGGCCTCTCGATACTCTCACCACTTGGCTCAGTTTGCTCTACATGAGACTCACTGACCCTTTAGAGTTTCGGGATGCAATCCTTATTTGAATCATTATCTTAATATATACACTACACACCACCATGAGATCTCTCCACGAGACTCATGGAATTACGCTTATCTCACACCAATTTCATGTTTCTCATACCATAACCACCACTTTCATCTCATACATCCAATTTTCATTTCACCAAACCACCATTTAACAATTCCATGCCATAACTCATACAAAACATACCAATTCCAATGCATATAGATCAAACAACCATGCATATTCAATACATACATCCAAACCATGGATAATTTAAGAAAATAGAATCAAATTTGCCCCATTCTCGCTCAGGCTAAAAGCCTTCGCTTAAGCTACAACAACCGTCTCGCTTAAGCTAGGTGTTGTCGCCTGAGCGAGTCCTGCAACGGTGGCACTTTGCAAGCTCTCGCTTGGGTGAGACCATCTCGCTTGGGTGAGACCACCACTCACCCAAAACCAAAGTCCCTCGCCTGGACGAGGACGCGAGCAGATAGCACAATTGGTTTCCTCGAGGGCTCGCTTGGGCGAGCCATTCTCGCCTGAGCGAGACAATGCGTTGCTCAAAACAAGAACTCTCCCCCTGAGCGAGATGCTCGAGTAGAACCAGGGTGAGCTTCTGATACTCTCGCCTAGGCGAGACGAGCTCGGTTGGGCGAGAATGACGGTTCTCACCACTGTTAACGTACATGCAACAGGGAAACAACTCAAACCAACATCCAATAACGCATACAAACCAGTTTCATCTGATTTAACATATTATTCAAGCATCTAAACATGGAACAAACCAAAAGCATACAAAAATAACTTTGAACTGTTAAAATCTAGCTTACCTTACCTTTTTAGACGCTAGCATAAGGAATAATAACCCACTAAAGTAATAGGGCACTGGAGCAAGCTACGGAGCTTAAAACCAACATACACAAAGTTGAGAAAAAGGTACTAGGGGACCCCAAAACAGAACTAGAGCCCTTACACTGGAAAAATGAGACAAATGAAAAGTGTGAAGGCTTGGCAGGGTATTGGGGTCCTACAGGGGACTGGCGTTGGGCCTATGAAAAGGCCAGGCCCAAACACATAAGGCTGAAAATTGGGCTTACAGTGTCTACGCACGAGTCATATATATATTTTTTAATTTGGATAAAAAATTTAATATAATAATTATTATATTTGAATCAATTATTTATTTATGTAATTATATTTTAATATTATATAATTAATATAATTATTGTTATATTAATAATAATAAAATTAAAAAAATAATAATTAAATATGATTTTATTTCTTTTAAATCATAAAATTGACACTAATTAATTAGTAATGCGTAATAAAGTTACATGATTAAAATTTAAATTATACTTTTCAGTTATATATTATATTAAAATAAAATGTGTATGTACGGTTGTTGTTAAAATAAAATGTAAGTATATTGTGTAATATGCTCCTGTATAAAATAAATATAACATGAAATTAATGTTAAAATTTTTAAATAAAAATACATGTAGAAATAAATACATGTATATTATATTAAAATGAAATGCATATACACATGTTGTTGTTAAGGTAAAATGTAGGCATAGTGGGTAATATGATCTCGTACAAAATAAATACAACATAGAATTAATGTTATTTTTAAATAGGAACACATGTAAATATATAGATGTTTGTATGTTTTATTAAAATAGAATGTGTATGCACATATTGTTGTTAAAGTAAAATGTAGGCATATTATATAATATGATCATGTACAACATAAATCCAACATGAAATTAATATTAAAAAAGTAATCGCGGAATACAAAGTTTAAGTTAAAAGTTGAACTCTCATATCAATTCAAAAAGTGACAACTTATAAAAATATTTAAACTAATAATAATAATAATGTTAATATCAATGCTAATGCTAATAATAATAATAATAATAATGTAATGTTAATAATAATAATAATAATAATAATAATAATAATAATAATAATGTAATGTTAATAATAATAATAATAATAGTACTAACAGTACTATTAATAATAATAATAATAATAATAATAATAATAATAATAATAATAATAATAATAATAATAATAATAATAATAATAATAATAATAATAATAATGTTACTAATACTATTATTCATATTAATTCAAATAATAAAATGATTATATAGAAAATATGCATATAATCGAAATATAGTCCCGTAGAAAATAAAAATAACATGAAATTAATGTTAAAATTTATAAATAGAAACACATGTAGATATCGACAAACACATACAAAGATATTAACATATATTGATATATAAAATCAAACATAATAGTATTAACATTACTACTACTAATAATAATCTCAATAACAATAATAATGTTACTAATACTACTGCTCATATTAATTCAAATAATAATATAATCATGTAGAAAATATGCACAAAATCGAAATATGGTCCTATAAAAAATAAAAATAACATGAAATTAATGTTAAAATTTATAAATAGAAACATATGTAGATATCGACAAACACATACAAAGATATTAAAATACAGTGATATATTAAACCACAGCTAATAGTACTAACATTACTAATAATAATAATAATCTCAATAATAATAATAATGTTACAATACTACTACTATATTAATTCAAATAATAATATGATCATGTAAAAAATATGCACATGATCGAAATATGGTCCCGTAGAAAATAAAAATAACATGAAATTAATGTTAAAATTTATAAATAGATGTGATGCATGAGATGCCTAACACCATTTAAACAATAAATCCAGTCATTGATGGATATGAATTTAAGATACAACAATTTCATTAAGCTCATATTTAAGAAATAAGTGATGTAACAACCACCTCACCCCCTTGAGTTGTTCAGTGAAGCAAAATCCCACCTTTAGATCTCTCCTCTACTTCCTTAACTTTTATCATTTATAAGCAAATTTAGAATTTCCTCGTGACTTTAAAAAAATTTAGGATCATATCTTATAGGAAAAAGTTATTTTGACACCCCTATTTACAAATAACTCTCACTTGACACCAATTTTTCTTAATAAAATATTATTATTTAAATAAAATATTAATTTATATGAGTGTCAAATGGGAGTAACGATGTCAAACTACCACTATCCTATCTTATATTATCGGTTGTCCCAATGAGTCAGATTCACCAACACCATTCAAGATCAACATCGTCTAGAATAAATTATAATACAATAATTTTACTACATTCAAACTCTTCACTGATATGTAAAAATAACAAAGTAAAGCAAGACAAATGGCACCTCCTTTCAAAATGACTTAAGGCCAAAGTTTTGTAAACCTCATTATAATTTTATCTTTCCATTGTGGGACTCAATCCCAGCACAAGTACATCTTACACATTGGCTGTGAGTTGCAGAATTATCATTGTTGATAATTCTACCATCCATCCCTCCAATTGTGAGTATGTGGTTATTCCATCCAACTCTTTGTGTGTGTCCACCTCTCAAAGTTCTCAACTGCAAAAAGTGAATAACACTATTAGTAAAGTATAAATGAATAGTTTATTATAGAGCTCTTATAAGCCAAAGATATACTTGTCTATTTGAAGTTGTATCCCATAGTTGCACTTAAGAATTGTTCAAACCAACTGTAATATGTTGCCCATCAGGAGCCCAATTAACAGATGTTATAGGGTTGCCTTTGTCTTCAATTGTTACAAGTTCCAAAGAGGAACCATTTATTGCATCCCACAAGTACATTGTGCTTCTAGTGTTATGGCAAGCACATTGCCGCTACCCCAGTCCAGCAAATTGAGATAATAGTCATCCACAAGATCCGGAGCATCCAAAGTTCTCTCAGAAGTTTGATGAATATCAACAAATTTTATAATTAACACAAATTTTGAAATAAAATCTCACATGGATCTAGTTAATTAAAGGGTTTGCATATAGTTAGTAAATAAGGGACCACAACTTGAGATTACAACTCCACTTGGATCAAAATCCTTGCTTTTACAAACTGAGGAAGAAATAAAATTATAAATTGAGGAATTTAGTAGTGCACCTGAGGAATAAATCTCCCAGGTTTGATTGATCTATTATTATCCTGTACAAGAATAGATAGCTCGTGGGGAATTAAGTCAACTGGTGCAGGTGGCTTGTTCTTGAAGGCGAGAATTCGCGTCCGATTCATGTTTAAGGATTCTGCAAGCTGCTTCCTGTAGGCTTCTCGAGATGGAGAACTCCCAACTGGATTTTCCTTACCTTTATTCCCCTTTGTAAGCATATAGTGAGCATAATCATAGTCCATTGCTGATCGATTTGGTATGAATCTATCCAACTGATGATCAAAACAAAAACACAATCAAATTGGTTTCTTCCATAAAGAAATTCAAAGTGAGATATAAAAATTTATCATCTTTAGTTTACCCATTCAAAATCTTTGAAAATATTAAAACTAATTTGGCGGACCAACAATGCATGAGATGGCTAACACCATTTAAATAATAAATCCAATCATTGATGGATACTTAATTATAATGAATTTAAGATACAACGATTTCATTAAGCTCATTTAAGAAATAAGTGATACAACAACCACCTCACCTCCTTGAGCGGTTCAGTGAAGCAAAATCCCACCTTTAGTTTTCTCCTCTACTTCCTTAACTTTTATCATTTATAAGCAAATTTAGAATTTCCTCATAACTTTAAAAAAATTTAGGATCATATCTTATATTATCGGTTTCCCGAGTCAGATTCACCAACACCATTCAAGATCAACATCGTCTAGAATAAACTATAATACAGTAATTTTACTACATTCAAACTCTTTACTGTATGTAAAAATAACAAAGTAAAGCAAGACAAATGGCACCTCCTTCCAAAATGACTCAAGGCCAAAGTTTTGTAAACCTCACTATAATTCTATCTTTCCATTGCGGGACTCAATCCCAACACAAGTACATCTTACACATTGGCTATGAGTTGCATATTTATTAACTAAAATCCAACCAAAATTTGCATGTCAAAATGATAATGAAAAAAATCATATAATTCAAAGATATACAAATAAGTAATAACCATCAACTCATCGTCACAATCAATTCCAAATGTAAAGTATATTTCAATACCATGGCTTACCTACATTTTCCCATAACTTAGACATCTGAAGCAGTTGCTCATCGATTTTGGAATTCTCTATGTTGAAAACACCAATAAGACTTCCATCTTGTTGCAATATGCGTATAAACATCATCTGTTGCATTACAAAGGAACATCAAAATTAGAAATCAAAACATAAAACTATGCAGATTGTAGAGAACACCATTATTTGCAAAACATATTTCTACATAAACTACTCACAAATTCTCATGATATTTCTTTCAGCTAAGTAATCACCTAGAGCCTTCGCACATCTTTAGTTCAAAGTACTGAATAACATGCATTTCCTCTGGGGCAATTTATTATATTGCATCAATTTTAAATTTTTTTCCTCATTACATTGGAAGCAAGTAGAAAAATAACCTAAGAGTCTGAAATTTGTCATACGCATTCTTAATTGCAATAGACCTTGCTTTCAAATTCAGAAAGATTCACCTGATGCAATAAGGATCAAGCTTTTATAAGATAACAATAAGGATCAATTAATAATTGAAACATTAATTTATAAAGATTAAGTTAACCATACTCATTGCATAGCAAACTATCTAAATGAATCATGCCTTCAACATATGAAAAAAGCAAAGTTAAAATCATGCCAACAATGAAAAAAATTAAAAAGCCAAATTTTAGAAAAGCAAAGAATGAAAATTGCAAATTTATAATTATCCGTATCAATTACAATAAAAAAAATGAAGTTCAATAACAAATAGAAAAGGTCTTTACTTAAATTCCAATACAAAAAAAAAAAATCAAAGCTAGTTCAATATTAAAGTAGCCAGATGACATTGGATCTTAGATGATGAAACCTAGAACATCATAACCACAATAAATGAAGATGGGATGAATCACTCCTATAATATGTACATGGGATGAAAAAATTATTTCTTCAAATAAAATAATTGAAAAATGGACATGTTGTGCAAGGAAAGTAATTGGAGAAGATATATTACCTAGAAACATGCCCTAACAGATTCCTGCATCAAAATCGCAATCCTCATAAACAGAAAAGGAAGCAGGATCCCGAGCACCACCAAGATTGGAGTCAGCGCCTGTTCTTGTCTTTGTCCTCGAATATCACAACTTTGCTTGATATGTAGAACTTCTCCAAAAAAAAACCCAATGAACCATGAAATAAAATCAAATAAAGCAATAAAACCTAGAAAACCTAAAAATAAAATCAAGCTTACCAGGAAGAACAAAACCTTTGTGTACAAGTGTTATTTGAATTGCTGCAACATTTCCTTGAAATCACCAACAACATTTTACCAAAAAAAAAATCACCTTACAAAAATTCCCATCAACAGAAAAAATATTTACTTCAACAATCCCCTCTGTCAACGGCGACTACAAAAGTTTAGAAAAAGGAAAAAATGAGAAGCATTTGAAGCATAAAAAGAAAAAAAAAACTAAAAATCGAATATTTTTTAATTCCCTTTTACAAACCGCCTTAAATCCTTACCTCCAAGTCTTGTTTCTCCAAACCTGAAAAATTAAAAACCAAAAGTTCCCAAAAAATTAACACAAAAATTTCAAGGGTTGAGTTTGGGAAAAAACAAAAGTCCCAAACCTGAAAAATACTTCAACAATCCCCTCTGTCAACGGAAACTACAAAAGTTTAGAAAAAGGAAAAAATGAGAAGCATTTGAAGCATAAAAAGAGAAAAAAGACTACAAATCAAATCTTTTTTAATTCCCTTTTACAAACTACCTTAAATCCTTACCTCTAAGCCTTGTTCCTCTAAACCTGAAAAATTCAAAACAAAAAAATTAACACAAAAATTTCAAATGTTGAATATGAGAAAAAACAAAAGTCCCAAACCTGAAAAATACTTCAACAATCCCCTCTATCAACGGTCACTACAAAAGTTTAGAAAAAGGAAAAAATGAGAAGCATTTGAAGCATAAAAAGAAAAAAAAAGACTAAAAATTGAATATTTTTTAATTCCCTTTTACAAACCACCTTAAATCCTTACCTCCAAGCCTTGTTTCTCCAAACCTGAAAAATTCAAAACCAAAAGTTTCCAAAAAATTAACACAAAAATTTAAACAGTTGAATCTGGGAAAAAACAGAAGTCCCAAACCTGAAAAATTCAAAACCAAAAGTTCCCAAAAAATTAAACCCAAAATTTCAACGGTTGTGACAACACCCAATTTCGTCCGGGTAATAATGATAAAAATAATAAACAAAAAAATTAATTAATTTAAGTTCAATTGAGAAGAATAAATAAATAAATAATTAATGAAAGAAAAATATATATTTTAGTTTGAGAAAAAAATATCTATGTTTATTTTATTATTATTATTATTATTATTTTTTATTTCTTTTAATTTAATTTTGTTTTATTTATTTATTTGGGCTTATTATTTTTATTATTACATTATTTTCTTTCTATTTTTACAACTCCATTTCTCTTTTACGTCTCTCATTCTAGTTGAATAAAAAAGGAAAAAAAAGAAAAAAACAACAAAAAAAAGGAAAAAGGGAAAGAAAGGTAGAGGTAACGTAAGGTCTCTCTGTTATCAGACCCATGTCTGCTATGCTATCATGGTTTTGTATTGGGAATGACCTGTAACATGGTCATGATGGCTGAAGGAGCCGGAAGCAACATCTGCTCTCAGCCTTATCCCAAATTTCGAGATTGGAAGCTGAGATAGTTACATAATAAAAAAAGGAGATTCATATGCTGAGAGAGCTCGAATAGATTTCTTTACAGAGCGTAAAAACAACAAAGAGGTGCCATTTTGATTAGGGAACTTTCGTTTGACAATAGGGACTGCAAGAGGTAAGTTTTCCATCTGAATACTTGAATGTTTGAGACGAAACTGATGTTGTTGTGTTGTGCTTGAGAATCAATAAAATGTGTTGTGTATATTGAATTTTGCGTGTCATTTATTTGGCTCATTGAATCTACATACATTACTACATTATCATTGTTTGAATCCTTCGTTATCTCCCTCGACTGAACCCTTCGACCCTCATCATCACCTTTCACCTGCAAGATACTGCGAAACCAGAATCCAAACACACAGTACACCATAAACAATTATGTTTTATGGAACACGTCTTCAGTGACACCTTCATCTTCGCTTACTCGCTCACCATCATCATCTTCTTCGTTCACTTATCTGCAACCCACACGTAGCTGCCATTTTCGTTCTCGGTTTTTCTCCACTTCACTCACCCAAAACAACCCATCCCATATGATCACCAACGGGCATCATCACCTTCGCCTGCGCGTTCCGCTTGCACAAATACACATAAACACCAAATTCCTCCATTGTCATTTTCACACCCAACCACAAGAACAGAGAACCGGAACCCCATTTCATTGCCAAACACTCAAATCTCATTTTCCCCAATCAGCCACATCCAATCATAGCGCATATATGAACAAGTGGGTAGAAACCCTCACCAGCGATTCAGAGCTCTGAACGGAGGAGTGTGGTCGCGTGATGGTTGCAACGACAGTGACGAGCTGCAGAGTCCGCGCGCACCTTTCTTTCATGCGGAAGAGGATGGGTGGCGAGTGGTCGCTGGCGTGGACACCGGCGGCGGCTGGAATCGCTGACGACGGTCTCCAGCAGGCGGGACCTCGCGACCATGAAGGGGATCGGTGCAACCCCTATCTGGAACGCGTTGGAGAAGCGAATGAGGAGATGCCGGTGGAGGAACGTTTCACGCGAGGTAGAATCAAGGGTGACAATGTCGCCGGTGAAGACTCCAGCGAATGTCATTGGTGGTTGTGAGTAGGCGTCGACGTGGGTCTTGGTGTCAAGAGTAAAGATGTCAACGGGGCGGGTAGGGTACGGGTAGTAGCTCCCCCGTACCCTACCCACTAGATAAGTATTTGCCCCGTACCCGTATCCATATCCGTCGGGTGTCCATTGTGCGGGTATCCGCCCATTTATTTCATATCCACAGATATCCACGGATATCCACGGGTACCCACGGGTATTTGCAAAATTATTTAAAAAATAAATATTTAATCATAAATTCAAATAAAATAAAATAAAATACACCACTGTCATAAATTTTAAATAAAGTTCAAATAAATTCAAGTTGATACAAGTCCAAATAATTGTAAAAGTAAATATAAAACGACGTTTAACACAATGAAAATTCTTTAATTAGTGTTTTGATCAACAAACTCACTTTCTCCGATTGGTTCTTGAAAAATAAACAAAATAAGCAAATAATAAACCTCAATTGCCACATGCCAAGTATTCTTATTTTGATTTCATCATTTGACAACGAACATACTATAAACGTCATTGTCGATATAAGATTTGATGTATATGCCCAATTTCAAAGAAAGGAAAGAGAAAAATGTCAAAAGATGTAAGTTTAGCGGGTACGGGTATCCACGGGTGCGGATACTATGATACCCTTACCCGCCCCGTTAACATGCGGGTATCAAAAATACTCGTACCCGCGGGTAGCGGGTATCCATTTTTAGTATCTGTTTTCTACTTGTTGCGGGTTTTATCCGTGGATACCCACGTGTACGGATTTTTTTGACATCCCTAGTCGAGAGAGAAAGCGAGAGAGAGACTTGCCTCTCGTTTCTTTGAACAGTAGGGTGTGTTCCAAATATTAGGGTTTTTTTTTTCTTTTTGTTAATGGGATTGGATTTGACCCTTACAATGTGCACCCCCGTTTTTGTCTCATACACCTTCGTATCTCTATGTGTTATATTTATTTTATGTTTGTTTCCTTCCCGCACCTCCATTCTCTTTATTCCTGCGCACCCCCTATTTTTAATTTCTGCAGTTTCACACATTCTCTTTATCCCTGCGCACCCCCTGTTTTTGATTTCTGCAACTTCACAATTTGTGTTACTTGCTCATTTATTGCAGCCCTTGCTTCACTACGCATACACCTCCCAATTTTCACTTCCTCGCGCACCTCCATAATTACTAATCCCGCACCCATGCACACACTTTTTACTCCTATTTTGGGTTTGTTTTATACTTTACTTGTTGCACCCCATCCTTTAATAAACACACCTCATTTACTTCATGTATCTCCCGCTAATTGCTCATGCACCCAATATTTGTTTTTCACTTTCATCCTTCTTAATTAAATTGTCTCCTTTTTTATTTTGTTTTATTATTTTTTATTTATCTTTTTTTTTATTTCTAAAAAAAACAAAAATATTTGAAAATTACCGAAAAATTGCAAAAAAAATAGAAAAAATCAAAAAAATAAAAATGTTCTCTTTCACTTTATTGTGTCTGTCTAGTCGCTCGCACCGTGTGACACTTATTTTCTAAATTAGGATAATTGAGTTTAGATATTCTATAATTATATGATTGGTATTTCTTTTTTATGAATGTTTGAGATATGTTATTTTATGATGTAATAAGTTTAATTGTTATATGATTATTTCTTTTATAAACTAGCTTACCCTCTTTTGTTGTTGTTGGTATGTGTTGTGTTCTTCTTTTGCAATAATCACCTCATTTGTGTGAGCATATGGAGATACAGGTGTAAAGACACCTTTTGATGTTGAGGAGTCCAACTTTTAGGTGATGAACGACTTTAGATCATACTAGGTATAGTATTGTAATAGGATCATAATATAATAGCTTGAGAATGTATATAAATGATATTACTATAGTCTTATCTTGTAAGGTTGCACTAATTTAAAATATATATTGGTTTATCTGTCTTTTGAATATCCATAATGAAATGTTTTATTTTGATAATATTAAACTATTAAAATGGGATGTTACAACTAATTTTATAGTTTTCCAATTTTGTTGATAAAATGACTTTTTAAAGTTTACTAATTGTTCTGTAATTATCATATGTCAAAGTGTTTCCAAATCTTATTTGTAAGACTAGATAAAAGACACAGTCTGGTTAGTGATGATGGAAAAGAGAAGGCAAGGTGTAATGCCTGCAACCAAAAATACATTATTGGTAGTAAAAATTATGGAACTTCTCATTTGAAGCGTCACATTGAGAAATGTAGTAAACTTAAATGTGAATATGTGAGGCAAATGATAGTGGATGGGGAAGGAAAGCTAAATGAAAGAAAAATATAGCATATGATTTCCCATGAGTTGTGTGCCAATTTAATTATCCGGCATAGTTTACCTTTCATCTTTGTTGAGTATGAAGCGCTTAGAACTTGAATAAGTTATCTGAATCCTTACGCATGTCTAATTTCTATAAATACGATAAAAAGTGATTTTTGAAAATACATAGGAAACAAAAAAACATGTTAAAGGAAGAGTTCAGGAAAATAAGAAATATGAATTGTTTGACATTCGATATGTTGACTTCTATAACTGATGAGGGTTATATTGCTTTAACAACACATTATGTTGACATAAATTGTAAATTTGTAGTAAAATTCTAAACTTTGGCCACTTCCATCCACCTTACACTAGCTTTGAGTTGTCAAAGACAATAAATTGATTTTTGCATGATTGGGGAATTGAGAAAAGAATATTTCCTTTGACTTTGGATAATGCATCTACTAATGATGTTCTGATAAAAACTTTAAAAATTTAGCTTCTTTTGCAAAATGCTCTGATTTGTGATTGTGAATTTTTGCATGTGTATTGTTTTGCTCACATTTTAAACTTAATTGTTCAAGAAGGATTGAAAGCTCTTAGTGATATTTTACATGATATTAGGGAGAACATAAAGTATTTTGGGGGTTCTAAAAGTAAGATGATGAAGTTTAAACAATGTATTGACAAAATAGGACATTGATGCCAAGACAACTTTGTGTATATATGTTACTACAAGATGGAACTCTACATATTTGATACTTTAAACTGCTCTTAAATATCAATGTGTGTTTGCAAGTTTGCACTTAGTTGATGAGAATTATAAGTGTTGCCTGTCTGAGGAGAAATGGAAAAGAGTTAAAATCAATTGTTTTCTTGTTACCCTTTTATGAGATTACAAATTTTATTTTTGTCTCAAGTTATCCTACATCAAACTTGTATTTTTTACAAGTTTGAAACATCCAAACCTTTTTCATGGAAAGTTTAGAAGATGAAGAAAAAGTTATCAAATATATGGCTGAAAGGATAATGGTAAAGTTTGATAAATATTGGGATGAATATAGCATTGCCATTGCATTTAGAGCAATCCTAGACCCAAGAATGAAGTTGGAAACATTGGGATATTGATATGAGAAGATGGACCCTCTTACTTGGGAAGTAAAGTCAAAGAACATGAAAGAAAAAATGTACAAGCTTTTTTCTAAATACTTTTCCAATAAGGACACTTCCCAATCCCATCTCCTAAAGCGTAAACATAATGATTTATCAACAACAATGTCATCCTTTATTGATTCGATCATGTCAAATGCTCTTCATGTAAGTCATATAATCATATTAATTTCTACTAATTTAATCATTATTAATTAACATATAAATAAAATTTTGATTTTGGTTTTATGTTAAGAATTAACACAACGCAAGCTTGAGGCTTCTATTAATATGAGAAAGAACCAACTTGACATATACTTGGATGAGCCAACATTGGCAATTTCATTTACTAAACCTATGGATGCTCTTGAATGGTGGAAAAGTAATAGTCAACATTTCTTATATTTGTCAATAATGGCCCGAGACTTGCTAAGTATCCCAATTACCACAATTGCATCTGAATATGCTTTCAACATTGGTTCAAGGATTTTGAATAAGTATATAAGTTGTCTATTGTCAAAACATGTTGAAGCAATAATTTGTACTTGAAGCTGGAAGCATGGGTTTCATGAATATGGTAACTTCTTTAATTTAAATTCTATAATATTTCCATAAACAATCTTTGATATTTTAACTTGTTTTTTACAATTCCATTCCATGTGTTATTTTAAGATGATGATGTTGAGCAAGATGGAAGAGTAAAGGACAATTGTTCTAAGGGTGGATCTAATAACTCTGAAAAGGAAATTAATGAAGATTGAAGGTGAGTTGCTTTTATTTGACTCATGCTTTGTGTAACTGTATTGTTTTTCTTTACATATGTAGCCATAAATTATATTGGAAACATATTGCCTGCAGTAGTTTCTATTTTTTTTTTCATTCTTTCAATTAATTATGTTGAGATGGAGTGGAACTCCTAAACTGAAGAGTCATTTTGAATTCTTTTAAGAAGAGTTGCAGTCTTTCTGAAGCATATATAAGTAAGTTTTGTTGCCTCTGAATGTTGGTGGTCCATTGATAGATTGTGGTGTGATTCTGAAGCACTTCATCTATACTTGATAGATTGTGGTGCATTGATAAATTATCTAACATTCAATTCTACTATTTTATTATAGGTCTGGTTGACGTGGATCATTTCTAAGCTATTAGCCAACATTGATGCATATTTTTTGTTATTTCATCATTTGGATATATTGGTGCACATTTGCCTTAAGTTTGGTGCTATTGTAATTGTTGGTTGTTGTTATTGTTATTTAACGCAACCAATATGAATTGTTGTTATGGTTGTAATTTTAGTTTATGTGTGGCATGAAACATCCCGACCGGATATTACTGATTTAAATAATAAAATAAAGAAAATAATAATTATGAGTCAATTATTGAAACCTTATTTTACAAGAAAACGTAGGAAATTTAAAACTTTTATTACATCAACAATAATCCAAAATCCAAAATTAAAAACACTATCATAATTATCAAAAGTCGAGTAACATAAACGATTACAAATCATTTAAAATCATAAAATATAAAAGATCTGATGAAAATTCTTTATCCCAATCTAGTACCGCGTACACGATCATCACCAAACACAAGCAGATAGGGTGAGCTAACAATAAAATAAACATATATACAAGCATATACATATCATAACAACACACCAAAGGAAATCCATCCTTTGATTCCTTAACACATGGCCACTACCATGTCTACTGTGTTCTACGTCTTCTGGTATGTATCTCAAGATTTCTTGCTGCCACACCTACCAGCCACAATTGGTAGAACACGTGCGGAAAACCTTGCTACGGATCACACATCGTAACGTCAGGCGGAGTTCCCAATACGAATCATATTCATAACGTCCCAAGACTACCAAAATCGTCAGCTTAACGTTGAGGAGGGCAGTCTAACTGGATCCATCCGTACATGCCACAACGTGCACACTCACACCGACAACACTTGTCAACCCGAGCCACAACTCAAGAGTTCTTCGTGTTTATCTGCCATCTCGAGCCACAACTCAAAAGATGTCATTTTGAGCCACAACTCAAGGAATGCCACATGCTTAATGTAAAACCCGGGAAAAATAAATAAATTAATAAGTATTTATTTAATAAATGCGACAACGGGAATCCCTAAGTTATTTAATGTGGAGAGAGGAGACAAGGAACAATGGTAGCTCAAATAGTAGAGCATGTTGATGATGTGGGAAGGATCTGGGTTTGAGTCATGTGAATGCCATTTGTGGATTATTTTTATTATTTAATTATTTTGCATACAAGTATGGTTGTGGGATAAGAGGTTATAAGGCATGGTTCCAATGAAATGTCAAGAAACATGAATTTGCTTGATGGTGGTGCATCGAATTGGCTTTGACATGGTTGTGGGTTTGAACCTTGGTAGACATGGATTAAATTTTCTTTTTGCTAAAATTATTTTTGGCATGAACGAGGGGATCAGACAATCTCATAATGGTTGTTGAATGACAATTAAACCTCATTTCAATGCATTTTCGTTTTCTTGCAATAAACCATAATTAAGAGATAGCTAAGGGGAAAACTAAGAGGGATAAAGTGTGTTTTTGAGGATGCTTTCTCCTGAATCAAATTCTTATATCGTTTAACTTCTTGATGTCTGTCGTATGTGGTTTTAGAGAGAGTATGTGTGTGTTTGTGGTTTCCGTTGTACTGAGTTCTCTTTGTGACTCAATCGTTGCTATGATTATCATGATTCTTATTTTTGACTTTTGTGACTCAATCATTGCTATGATTATCATGATTTCTCTTTTTTGGCTTAACGAGATGTTTAGAGTTTTTCTTTTAAATACAAAACACTTAATATTAATCTTATTATTAATTTTATTTTATTTTACCATTATTATTATTATCCTTATTATTATTATTATTTTATTTTACTATTATTATTACAATTACTATCATTTTTATTTTTTTTTATTATTATTTTGATTATTATTATTATTATTATTATCATTATTAATTTCATTTTATTTTATTTTATAATTATATTTATTAGTATTATTATTTTATTTTATTTTATTATATTATTTTTATTATCATTGTTTTGTTTAATTGATTATTTTATTATTATTACTATTATTTTATTTTATTAATATTATTGTTTTATTATTATTGCTTCATTTTATTTTATTATTATTTTTATTTT
>Ga0099822_1001201_pt1 | contig 29267 bp, 19 predicted proteins | sample CowpeawhiteBW_FD_76839 | JGI IMG/M metagenome (GOLD analysis project Ga0099822, IMG submission 76839) | Root nodule microbial communities of legume samples collected from California USA - Cow pea white BW | ecosystem: Host-associated > Plants > Roots > Nodule | place: USA: California | collected... | reverse complement strand
TATATATATATATATATATATATATATATATATATATATATATATATATATAGTAAGAATTAAATTCAAATTAAATTTTGTACACTTAATTTATGTTAAAGTTCACTTTATATAATTTTAACTATCGAATTATATTTTGATCGACATACAATTTACTGTACGATTCAATAACCAACAACATTGAAATTTGGACATAATAAAAAAGTACAATGATTCTAATTTAATCAAACGTATGAAACCATAATTACTTAAGTATATTAAAATATGTGTCATTTAAGCTTTAAACAAAAAATTAACAGAATAGACACTCTTGAAATTAAATTATTACAAAAAATGTAGCATTCTAAAATTTATATTCTTGCAAATTCAATTGTTAGAGGTTGACATGCTTGAAACCTTGATTTCTTCACTTTCTCAATAGATAAAAGATAAACTTAATTCAATTCACAAATAATAGTATAATATTACTAAAATGAAATCAAACTTAATTCAAACTTACTAAAATGAAGTTGACTTTTGCTAACCAGTGTGTTAAGGGAGGGATATGGCATTTTCTCACATTGTGTCTTTGGTTGCCATATCTCTTGTACCGGTATGGGGTCGTCTTTTTCTTTAATTTTGTGCTATTTTTTTCAAAAGGTTCTCTTTTTCGCAAATTTTTAGGCCTAACAAGTTCACTTTTAAATTTTGAAGGAAACACTTCTTCATAATTTGTTGGTTTTGACCACATTAATTCACCATTGATAGTTGAGATTTCTTAAGAATACCAAACATGATACATGTCCCTACTATAATAATTATGCACATATTTTTCAGGGTTAAAACTGGCATAATAGATGGTTGTCACTGCATGCCTGCAAGGAATGCCAACTAATTCCCAGAAGTTACAAGAACACTCTTTTTATTCCAAGTTTACAATGAATTTATCAAAATTGATTAAACAGGTAACTTCTAATGTGTGTAACGAAGACCATTGTGATATCCGATGCCTACTACACTCATCTACCTAGTTAGCCTTTTCAATAATTTAGACATTATATTACCCTTATAATTCATGCACTTATATTTTTGAATCACAATTCTACCCATAATGTAAGACCTTGTTCACTCAAACATTGTAATAACTGGTTTTTCCCTCAATACTAAAACTGTGCTATTAAAGGCCTCACTTAAGTTATTCATAAGAAAATCACATTTTGGTTTATACGAGAAAGTATACTTACACAAACTACTACTTTCAATAGTCATCAATCAATTAAAAGTTATCTCATTAATCTCCTTTAATTTAGACATTTTATTGCTGAAAATCCTCGTAATAGGTGGCTTTGGTGGCGGTTGCCATCAAAACATCTTTGAGCTGAGTACCTACACTAAATCAAAAACTTACAACCAGCTTGCTTACGTTTTTGGTCCTCATCCTTATTCTATCATTAGGCTTCAATTTAATATCCTTACATAATATGCCTAATTGCTTCATTTTTATAATTTTTTTAGATGTTTCATTAATCTTTAAAATCTTTTGTCCTTACTAGGTTTTTAAATATATAATAACTTCATTCTCAAGTCTTATTTCCTCTAATATAAATTAATTCATATCTCATTTCTCTTCCATAAGATTATAACAAAATAAATTATGCTAAATTGATAAGGAGTTAAAATAAATTCTATTATGGAAACATTATCTTAATGACCGGGTATCATTTGACAATATATATATTGTGGTGCAGGACGAGTACCACATTTTATGTCCTTTTTGTAAGTTGTTTTCTCCTTCAGTATTCTGAATTGTAGTAGCTTCTTCTTTTTTATCCTATCTGTGTGCTCATTGTTCCTTTTTTATACATAAAATGTATAGATATATGATAAATAGATGAATGGCGATGCATGAAACTCAGCCAATAACTATATAAAGATAGGATATTTTCCTCAGTTGATGTAAGATAATTTGAGAGCAGTTTCTTCCTGCACTTCCATAATTTTATTCTACCTCCTTATATTCAAAAAGAAAAATTCAATTTTATCTTTTTTTTTTCATTTTAAGTTTCGAAATATACAATTCATAAACATTTTCAAATGTAAAATTAAGAAATGTATATGAAAGTACAATCCAGAAATAATTTCATTCCAAATTATACATTCTGAGATATAAAATTTATACTTCGGATTATGTATTTCAGAATAACTTTTTTGTATTTCAGATTTTATAATTTAAAATATATATTTAATTTAATATTTTGGAATGTATACTCGAAATATAAAAATTATATTTTAGATTGTATTTTTAAAAATATAAAATAAAAAATATATTTTGAATTACACCTATTTCTAGAAAAAAGGGGAAGAGTAGATATGAAGAAAGAAGAAGGGATGTGATGAAGGTTGAAAAACGGGGTAAGGGGTGCCGCGGTGAAGAGAAGGAAGAAGATAAAGGTAAATAAGTAATTTTATCATTTTTTGAGGTGCAGGGAAGAAATGCATGGAGGTCCAGGTCTAAATTGGGTGGTATAAATAAAAAGGGTTTTCTTCACGCACCTCCAAATTTTACTTAAAATCTAAAATTACCCTTTGACTATTTTAAAATTTTAAATCAATCACTTTTCTCATTTTTCTTTCTTATCTAATGAAAACTATTCATCACTCTCTTTTAATCTAAACCTAGTCGCTTCCTCACTTCATCCCCCAAATCCTCTTCTGTCTCACTCTCTAAGGTCGTCCCTCAAGCAATACTCCTCCTCTCTGTTTTTTGCTCTGCTCTCCCTTTTTTCTTTATCATTCCTCAACATTATCTGGTAATGATATCCCTCCCTTTATAGTTTTTAATTTTTTGTATTTTTGCTGCCATCTTTGTTGCATCTATAGGTATAAACATTTTTTTTTATTGGAGCATAGATATGTGAGTGAAAAACGTAAACCACAAACCGGAAGTCGACTTCCACAAGTGATATAATTTTGGAAGTCGACTTCTGTAAGCCATAAAATGACAGAAGTGGAGTTCCATAGACAAAAACAAGTTTCAGAAGTGGACTTTCGTAGATCACCATGAATAACATGAAAATGACACTTACGGAAGTTGACTTCCATAAGCCATCAATACCGGAAGTCGACTTCAATAATTAAAACTGACTTTCGTGATTGTAGTTGTTGACTTCCATAGTTGAAAATGACTTACATAAGTGGAAGTGACTTCCGTAAGAAGATATGAGTGATATAGTGACTTTCGTAGGACGCGTGACTTCTGTATGAGGCGTGACTTCCATGTTGTGCCCGGAAGTGGACTTCCGTAGGTGTGCAAAAATTATTACCGGAAGTCGAGTTCCGTAAGCACGTGGCGACTTCCGTAAACATGTTGTAATTTTTTTTACTTAATTTTAATGTAAATAACTTTTGATATTCATTAATTATAATTATAATTAATTTTAATTTTAATTAATTATAATTTAGAATAATTAAAATTTTAATTATTTACGATTTTGAATAATTTTAATTTTAATTAATCCTATTGTTGAGTAAATATAATCTTAAATAATTATTTGTATGAAACTCAAATTTACTTATGATTCTATGAAAGTTAAAGGGAGATCGTCTATCTTAAATAACTTTAACCATCTATAATCTAACATTAGTAATCAATACCACTTTTTACAAATTAAAAAAAATATAAAAACAAAATTAAAATATTCCTCCAACAATAAAATAAATATAAAAAAATAAAACATACATAAACAGTAAACCATAAAAAAATTAAAAATAAATAAAATTAAATCAATAAAAAATAAAAATATTCATTCAAAAATATAAAACAAACAATAAATAAATAGTAAACTTAAATATATAATAATTAAAACACACAAAAATATAACAAAAAAAAATATATAAACAAAAAATAAATATTCATGTAAATAAAAATTAAATAAAAATAAAAATAAAAAATAAATAAAACATAGGTTATTATTCAAACCTTAACAAAATAACAAAATAAAACTAAATAAAAAAAAACACTTAGTCTATCTACCAGGAAGCATCTTACGGAAGTGGAAAAAGTGAAAAAAAGAAGAGAAAGCATGCTATGGAAGTGGAAAATGTGGAAAAAGAAAAGAGAAAGCGTTCTACCAAAGTGGAAAATGTGGAAAAAGAAAAGAGAAAGCATCCTACTACAGAAATGAAAAGAGAAAACATCCTACTATCGGAAGTCCACTTCCGTTTTACACATACACTTCTGGATGTTCATTTCTGGAAGTTGAAATTTTTTCATTTGTGTTCCGGAAGTCGACTTTTGTAATTGGGAAAAAATAACTTCACTTCCGCAGAAATCCACTTATCTTCCGGAAGTCGACTTTCATAAATGGACAAATGAAAAATGACATATGTTACACATGCATAGAACATTAAAAACCCATCTGAGTTTTTTTTTTTCACCTCAAACATAAACTTATCTTGTAATGCGTACCTTTTTTCTGAGAAGAAATGAAGCAAATGGTGAAATACGAGTGGACCCTGAAGCCAGCAAGGAAAGTTCTTCTTTTGCGGTGAAAGTGAAAGTGAAAGAAGAGGGGGTGCATGGGTACATATAAATACTACTGTCAATTAATTTAAACAGCCAACTACTTCTGCCACTTCATAATTGTTTAATTATTACATCTACCTAATTAATTACTTTTTATTTAATTTTTCAAGGGCATAACGGAAAGAGCATGAATCTTTGGGTGCAGAAGAAATATTGGGGGTGCAGGAAGAAACCCCCAAATAAAAAACTAGTTATGGCCTTCACCCAATATTTTATGGGCCTTAACATGCTATGAGAGCCTCTATAAAATAATATGATTGCTGACAATAAATGATTCAGAGAAAAAAAACATGTATAAAATAAATGAAATTGGATATTTCTCCTTTATTAATATAGACTCAATTAACTCTTGCTCTTCTTCATAGTTGTGGTTGTTCATTTATCATATTCAGGATCAAATTGTTGTTTTTTTTAGCTCTGTATTATTTCAGGTTGATTTTTGTTCTTCAAAATCTCTATCTATTTGGGAATTTGGACTCGACAATGATGACTTTAAATCTGAAGCTGAGTTTCTGGTGATATTTATCTATTGTACGTTCAAAATACTGATATACTGATTTTAATATTTTAAAATATATTTAAAATTTTAGTATACTAAAATCAATGTATTAAAATTTTAGTATAATTAAACTAGCAAATAAATCAAAACTGACAACACCATTAATGTCATTAATTCTCTCTCAAAGAACATACACATAATTTTACTAATAGTGGAAGAGTTGAACAGTAGAGACACACACTACATTCTAGACTTGGATCAATTATTGTGATAACTTGCAACAAAACAAATGTTCCAAGTAGTGGAAATATGAATAATACCTCTACAAATGCATTCAATCTCCGGTGTGAACAAAAAACAAAGTAATCATAAAATAGTTGCCAAGCAATAGTATTAAATAAATACGACTTAGTTTAATCAGTAATTTGATTATTATATTTATGTTTTTTATTCATTTTACTTCTTATATTTGTTTTTTAGTTAATAGACTTTCTACTTTTATAAAAAAAATGTGGTTTGTTATGTTAAATTGACATTAATACCATATGAAGTCTAACATGTGTTAAAATTTTAGTCATTTTTTATTTTTGAAATTTCTCTAATTTTAACACATGATACATTTTAAATAAAAGATAACCAAAATTTTAATATATGACATATAACCAAAATTTTAATATGCGACAAATTCAAATTTTGACACGTGTGACACTTTTAAATGACTTTATCCTCATTTAATGAAAATAAGTTATTTTACAAAAGGAAAAGACTCACTTAAGCTCTTTTTAAAGAAATAGAAATTCAATCGAGTAAAAAACAATACAAGAACCAAAATAAATCAAATACTTAAATATATAAATTAAATTACTAATTACTAATTAAACCAATAAATAAACATAGTAACAAATTTCATTAGTATGCAGAAATATTCTTCTGTTCCCTTAGAATTTGTTAAGTTGTTTATTCTGCAAATTTCATGCTTAGAAGCACCGAAAACCATTTTAGATTCATCATATATTTTTCCATGTGCATCCTTAACCATTTCATCATATTTGGACTCTTTGTTGTCTTTCGACAATATAGAATCACTGTTTTGAAATGTTCCTTTGCTGGAGAATGTAAGTAAGTTGTTTACAACTTTTCTTACAATGTGTGCTTCCTTATCAAAATTATGTTCATAGGAGTTCTTTCTTCATCCATGGCACTAGAGTAGTTTGTATCATTGTCATCGCCTTGATCAAATTTTTTTTATCAACATGCTCAACATCTTATTTAGGAATACATTATCTTTAATGGTACACCAAATTAAAGCATTAAATGGGATGTATAGAATCTATCGGGGAAATCACAGAAGTTACAAAAAGAAGCAATACATTTCTACCTCAACACTGTAACAACTTATCAACATCCTGATCTAGTTGATTATCCACTGAAATAATTCATTTAAGTTTAAAAGAAGGTAATTAGTTTTCATTAAGAATAAGGTGAAATGTATTTAGGAGATGAAGGCATACTAGTTTGCATTGTACCTCCATCTCTTACTATAAGCATAACATCTATTAGGTCCTAAACAACTTCCATTTAGGTTTTGACAAGGTAATATATTCATTGATATTGTGGTATAACTTTTTCTAGTCACATTTATTGACATATTGGTAAGGTGTATCAGAGGGATAAATTCAAATATAGCCAATTTGGGGAAGCATAATGTAAGTGACCAATTCAAGTTGCACTATTGGTTTGACATTGGTTTCTATCCATAAAAGTGCACATGTATGGACTTTTCAATCAATGCATCCATCTCATCCATTGTATAGACATAATATTTCTCTTTTTGTTTTCATGATTATTAGAAAAAGTTCTTAAATTTTGTTTGGCAATTCGCGTCGGATTGATAACAACTATGAATTTTTCTTCTTGTTTGCTCTTATTTCTTTTCAACTTAAGGTCATGGTATCATTAGAATATGCTAAGTACCCAATAGACGATACATTGATTAGACACTATACAAATTTGAAAAGTATAAATTGTGATTATACATTTGTTTATCTAATGTGTTCATGAATATTAAGTACGTTGTATAAAAAGTACAATTGGTACAGAACAAATGAAATATGAAGATTTAACTATACAAGTTTGAAAATGAAGATTAGACGAGCTTAGTCGAAGATGTTGACTAGCCAAGACAAAGTGAAAAAGCTTCATTACATAACTAAGGTCATAAGACTAGTCATTAGATGACTAAGGTAACTCGAATTAACCAGACGAGTAAATTTGAACAAAAAAATATTGTTGACCAGACGTGTAAAGTTTATTAAACGAGTGAGTTCAAACTAAACAAGTTGAAAGTCAAATTAGCCCAATTAGATATGTACAATGTGTAGACGACTCAAATGCAAGATTGACCAGATAAAGAAAGTCAACCAGGAAAGTAACAATTACTAGAGGAATATAAACAAAATTTGAATATATGAATATGATGATTAAAGGAGTCAACTTGAGTTGACCAAACTACTCAAGAAAGTCAACTAGTCATCAAATGATACAAGAATTAAGTTTGACACTAAATGAAATTTCAATGTTGAAAAGGAAGTTTGAATCAATAAGAAGAATATCAAGATCCTCATTATGCAAATCAAGAATTAGAAAAAATCTTTTTGATTAAAGAAAAATAATATTTGAAGATGGTCAATGTTGATTGAATATCCAATTGAAGAAGAATAATGTATAAAGAATATCTACGTTGATTAAAGATTGAAAATATTGATATAATATTTTCATAAAATTTGTCTTGGACCATACTATTATGATTAAGTAAAGTTATTTATCGTTTATTTGTAGTTTGTCATTCTAATCTAGCATATGATTCTCGTATGATTTTCCATAGAAAGCCTACATCAAATTTGAAGGACATGATGCAAGTGTAAGATATACAAATTTGTAATTTAATTAAGAATGATATTCATGGTATTGTACCACGCCTTACTTATTTCTTGATGTTTTTTTATCTTTTTTCTACTATGAATACATAATAAGATGGGTGGACATCACACCAATCACTTTAAGACCATATGGTGGATCTTGTTTTAGGTAATTAGAATCAATCTTCACCATATTTTTTGTTCCTATTTTGTCATTGCAGTGTAATAGACAACAAGACAAATATTAATGTGGGTATTATATGATTTATAAAATGTTTAAAATGTATAAACACTTAAGATGTTTTCTTTTCTTTTATTGAAACCATGTAGTGATAAGCTCTAGATCCTTTCTTCACTCAACGTGCTTTTGTTTCTACTTAGCACCTTTATTATTTTTTCTGTTTGTTTGTTGCTCTCCCTTGTTTATATACCCCTTTTCTGCTTAGTTGTACCATAACTTTTCCATAATCAAGAAACCTCTTTTTCTTCTTCCCCCTCTCCTATTGTACCCTCTTCTTTCACTCGTGTTTTCGTGTTCTTGCTTTTTTCTATCGTGCATGATCAATATGTTTTAATGGTATCAAAGCCAACTTTTGATCTAGGGACCTGTGGGTTATGGGCCCACCACGCTCTTTGGGTTATTACCTTCTTCTTGCTTCCATGGCTACTACAAATGATGACAATTCTACAGAAACGACTATCTCTAATTGTCTCTACCTCCACCCCAAGAAAACCTTATGATCTCTTTGGTCTTCCCCATTGACGCCATCAATTTCCATTCATGGAGCCGCTCCATGGTCACAACCCTATCAACCAAGAACAAATTTGAATTCATCATGGGATTAGTACCACAACCAATCAAGACTCATTCTTTTTTCCAATCTTGGTACCGCTACAATAGTATGGTGTTATCTTCGCTTATACACTCGGTCTCCCATTCAATACGTGAAAGCCTTATATGTTTGTATTAGGCTATTATGTTTGGAATGACTTAAAGAACACATTTGCTCAAGGTGAATTAACCTATATATTTGAATTGCATATGGATGTTGCTACCCTCTTGCAAGGTGATCTTTTTGTTACAGAATATTTTATTAAGCTTTGTGTCCTCTAGGATGAGACAAACAATTTTAGACCCGATCTTCAATCCACATGTACCGCCAAGTGTTCGTGTAATGTCCTCACCATTATGACCCAGCGCAAACATGAGGATCGTGTTATGCAACTTTTGCGTGGCCTCAACAACCAATTTTCCAACGTCAAATCCCACGTCCTGTGACTTGACCTCATTCCTCCAATATCCAAGATTTTTTCTCTCATGGTTCAACAAAACTCAGTACTAGACATCTTGTTGCTAATATACATGGTGATCTTCCACCTACATCTGCTAATACTACTTGTAACATCCTAACTGAAAATTACTTATTTATAATTTGAAATAATAAAAATAATAATTTGCATTCATTACTGAAATACTTTTCCCAAAATGTGGCAAAAAACATTGACAACTATATTTCAAACGCGCCAAATAAAAATCCATAAAGGCATTCATCTATTACAAATAATAAAATTGTTTATAATACTGATTACAAAATAATCCATAAAACTCATAAAAACATCTCCATGAAAAAAAACTCCCATGTTGGCCCCACTTCGACTCTAAGCATTAGCATGCTCACATGCATCAATATTTGCTTCCATGTAACGAGTTACATGATCATCGTCAAACACACACAGATAGGGTGAGCTTAAAAATAAAATATACATCACAAGATACATTATTATAACCAATTAAAATCCCCCAACACTTTTGGTACACTCCCATCTCAGATCTAAACTCTCAACTCCTCCCTTGAACGCCTCTTGATTATACACCCTTGGATGACTAGATTGATTGATCCTTGCTTCCACGAGTGTCTACTCACCCCTCCGACTACAGGTCACTACCTAATAGTCCACACGCGAGAATAAACTTGTTGCGGACACGATCTGCAACACCAAGTTGAGTTCCTCAATACGAACTGTAGTCCATATTTGTCCAAAGACTACCAAACTCATAGGATAACACCGAGGAGAACAATCTTCCAAAACCTGTCCATATGAGCCATGATCTCGCACACTCCACTGGACCTCCAAAATCACCAGGCTACAACCTCGAGTGGCCACGTGTTACCCAAGTACAAGTTGCACTTGTAACTGGGCCCCTAGCAAGGCATCGCATCAAGACTTCCATCCCAAGCTGTGTAAAATCCCTCGCATAATCCATCACTGCCTCTAAAATTGCATGGCGCCACGCACCACGTCGCTAGACGTAGTCACGCTCTAGGCCTTTTGGCAACCCACTCATGCTACCAGGCGCCACGCGTCTTCCAAAGTCTCTACCTGGTTGCTTCCGCTTGGCGAAACTACCCCTTCCGTCAGGCGCCACACGAGTTTAGTAGCCACAACCACTGTTTTGGTTCTTTATCGCCTGGCGACTCGTCCCTTGTCGCTAAGCACTATACCAGTAGTGCGAGTACTACTGGTTTTTTGGCATTTCAGACAAGTTCTAATGAACCTCAAGCATGCAATACACAGTAAATAAGTTAATCTTAATTGTCCAGTCATAATCCTATGACTGAACCACAACTCATCAAATTCACCTACCAAATTTCACAATTAAGATCATGCATGCACCCAACAAACTATGACATTTACCATACATTTATTCTTGTACCAATTGGAACATACCACATGTATTCTCAATCAAGCATATCAAATTGCACATCATAACAGTTACTAGCAAGCAATATACCTTATCACAGTCAAGGAAATCATCACTTTGACACTTTATAATCTTAATCCTTACATAAACATACTTACATTTAATTCCATTACATGCATATGTTTTATTCTTACACTATACACCCAATTACTCAGTATTATGCACAAATCACCAGATAAACTCCAAAGAATGCGAATCACAGAATAAAAATCAAAACATCTCACTATCCTGATGTGTCGCCTGGCGGCAATTCTTGCGCCGCCAAGCGGTGTATACAATTTTGGAAAAAATCCCAGATTTTTTTGCACCTTCGTAAACCTTAAAGTCCCAAATCACAATTCCAACACGGATTCAGACATAATTTTAATGTTCAAACATCATACAAGTTCATACTTGTTCAATTTCAGATTATTTTCATGAACCATATCCTAAATCATAAACAAAGATCACGTTTATTCATCGTTCAATCCCAACATGAACTCTAACCCCCAATTAGATCACGATTCACACCAATTTCATATAAAACATAATTCCATGTCCTCAATCACATCAAATTTCCATACAATTGTACAAATATAATCAATTTAATCCTCATAGACATCCAAAGAACCACCAAACACCCTGAACTGGGTAACCCAACTCGCGTCGCCTGGCGAAAAGAACATAGCCGCCAGACGGTTTATCCCCAAAACCCAAAAAATTGGGTTCAGGCACATGTGTCGCCTAGCAGGTCATCATGACTGTCGGGCGGGTTTTGGGAAATTCCTAGAAACGTGAAAATAGTGAAGAAAATTCAACAGAAAAGACACCCCAACATAGCATATACCAAGACAACATTTAAATTAATCGTAAACATAAATAGCAACTCTCATAACCTGGTTCCTTGTTCAAATTGACAATTCAAGTGTCCTTTTGTGATCTTCAATGGTCTCTCCTTACCTCTTCAATCAATAGCATTCAACCTTCTAGCAAGGCAACTCTAGTACCCTAGAAATCCTTTGCCCAAGACTTACCAGGAAATGCAATGTTACTCTTTACTCCATCAAAACGAGAATTGATTAAAGATTTGGTTAATGACTATTCAATGGTCATAAATTATTGGTTTCTCATCCCTTTAAGACGGTTAGAGTTTCTCTGCTCCTTCACCTTCATGCCCACAAAGAAATTTAGCAAAAAGAAAAGGAACTTAGTCTATACAAGCCAAGGTTCGAACACACAACCACATAATTCCAAAGCAACGCACAACTAACCAACAAATTCATGTTTCGTGAAAATTATACATATAGAATTATATTATCACTTATCATGTTCAAACATATTATTAAAAATTACACAATTAAAATAATACACAAATTGGCATACACTCTCAACACAATAATCAAGTACTCTCAACCACTTGAGCTAGTAATTTTCTACATCATAAAAGTCTACATTAAATGTCATAAAGACTCTCACCACCCATATTTATTAAATAATTATTTATTTAATTATTTAAATTCCTCGGGTCTTACACTATTCTTGTTAGTTGTTCTTTTTGTCATAAACCAGGTCACATTAAAGCAACATGTTTTCAAAAACATGGATTTCGAAATCAAGAAACTAAACAACTTAAGCAATCCATTTTTACTTTTCCTATTCGGAAACTTTGTACATACTGTAATTGCAATGGCTACACCGTGGAAGTGTGTTATAAGAAATAGAAGTTTCCCCCTGGCCACAAATACTATAACAACAAATCTGGTTAAGTTCATACGAACATAGCTCAAGAAGACAACACTCAAGATCCCGATAAATGTTCAGTAGAAAATAATACCCTTAGTCCTCCATAGTATCAACTTCTTGCAGATCTTTTCAAGCAAAACACTTTCAATTCCCCTAATACCCAAATCAATCAAGTTGGCTCTCTCTCTACTCAAGCTTCAGTATCAAGTAATATCGTTTCACTCTTGTGAAAAAATTCAATATCATATGGATATTATACTAGAGTGAAACTGACCATATTTACATTTCTCTTACCAATTTTTCTTCATATAATACCATAAAAATAGTTTCTATCTCCCTACCTAATGGTCACATTATTATTGCTACATACGCTGGCATTGTTACTTTCAGTAAACGCTTTTCTTTACCCAATGTTTTGTATGTACCAGAACTCTTATTCAATTTTATGTTTGTTTCATAATTAATCACCAATATCCCTTGCACTCTAATTTTTTTCTCCTTTTGGTTGTGAAATACAAGATACAATAACCAAAGACATGATTGGTTTGATTAAGCTCCAAGTTGGATTGTATGCTTTTCATGCTCTTTCTGTTATTTCTTTTAACAATTGTAACAAATAGTTTACTGAAAACAAAAATTATGATGTTTGGCATGCTCATCTTGGTCACTCCTCTAATGATAGAATAAAATTTTGGCAAGCTGCTCACTTTTATATTACTTATGATAATATACCGCCTTATGATGCTTATCACCATGCGAAACATAAAAAGTTGTCCTATTCTTCCATCACCTCCAAAACTATGTTAACTTTTGACCTTTTACACATGGACATCTTGGGGTCCTTGCACTCCTTCACTAAATGGTTTTAAATATTTTTTAACCATCATTGATGATTTCACACGTTTTACTTAGATAATTCTTATGCATGATAAAACCCTTGTTAAATCTCATATCACTACCTTTGTTACCCAAATGGAAAAATAGTTTAACAATCATGTCAAAATCATTAGGATTAAAAATGTGGTTAAGTTTATCATGTAGGACAACACAGGGATTATCCATTAAACTACATGTGTGGAAACTCCCCAGCAAAATGGTGATGCTAAACATAAACACCAACATATTTTGAATGTCACTCATGCCTTGTTATTTCACTTTAACCTTCCCACAATATTCTGGTGTTATGCAGCTCTCCATGCTGTTTTTCTCATCAACAATATGCCAACTTCTATTCTAAAAAATGACACACTTTATAAGTCTCTGCATGGCTCAATCTGTGATCTTTCCAACCTTCGCATTTTTGGCTATTACCTTTACAACTCAACATATGAAGTTTGACCAACGTGCTACCCCTAACATTGTTCTTGGGTTCAAACCTCATAAAAATGGTATCTTAAAATTGATGTCTCAAGAAACATTGTCTTTCATGAAAATGTTTTTCCATACAAAAACATGACAGATAATTCTAATTCCTTATATCTTCCTATACTTGAACATTATCATCATGACTATGACATTTTTTCTCCTTCCCATAATCATTCCAATACATCTATTAATCCTACTATAATTGATATTTCACCTACATTAACAATATATGATACTTATACTACTACCACCAATGATAATTGCATCTAGTGATATTCTTCCCCCTATTGCTCCTAATAATTCTCAAATTTCTACTCCCAGACGTTTTGTCAAACAGCGCATACCTCCATTTTATTTGCATAACTTTGCTACCAATATTATTACATGTTGTCCTATCAATAAATATGTTTCTTATCAAAAGTTATCTAACAATTTTTAACATACCATTTTCTCTATTTCATCTTCTATTGAGCCACGTTCCTACACTAAGGCTTCAAAAGATCCCCATTGGACCGTTGCCATGAATGATGAGCTCGTTGCCTTAAAAGTAAACAATACATAGAAACTTATCACTTTGCCACCAAACAAAACTACTATAGGTTGTCGTTGGATAAACAAGATAAAATACCATTCAGATTCGGTGAAACTTTATAAAGCTAGGCTTGTTGCCAAAGGCTACAACTAACTTGAAGGACTTGATTTTCTTGATCATGTTCTTCTTGGATCTACCTCATAACAAATTTGGATTCTAAAGCAGCTTGATGTTAATAATGTGTTTTTGCATGGAAACCTTCATAAAGATGTTTACATGACACTGCCATCAAGATTCCGTGCTACCTCCCCTACTCAAGTTTGTATATTAAATTGATCCACATATGGATTAAAACAAACAGGCCACCAATGGTATGCCAAACTCCATTTTTTTAATATCAAATAACTATACTTGTTCTACAACTGACCATTCCTTGTTTTTGATACATGATCACCATCATATTATTACCCTTCTTATCTATGTCGATGATATTGTGCTCACGGGAAACCACTCTAAGGAGATAACACGTATCACTGATCTTTTTCATTCTACTTTTCGTATTAAAAATCTTGGCAACCTGACCTACTTCCTTGGTCTTGAAGTATCACGTAATTCTTCAAGCATCCACCTCTGCCAACAAAATTATGTTCTCGATATTCTACTTGACATTGGTATGCTAGATAGTACCCCTGTGCCAACTGCCATGGTCTTCAAACATAATCTTTCCACTTCTGATGCTCTGCTTGATGATATCGTTGTTACCTCTTTCCGTTGTCTTATTGCTAAGCTTATTTACCTTACAACCACATGTCATGATATCCCCTTTATTGTCCATCATTTAAGCTAGTTTCTATCTTCTCCCTACACTATCCATCAACAAGTCACTCAATGCATTTTTCCATAGCAACTCGACCTTACAATTAAAAGCGTTTAGTGACTCTAATTGGGCCACCTACCTTACAACTAGAAAATTTATCACATGTTTTTTCGTTTTCCTTGGACAATCTCTTGTTTCATGGCGTTCCAAAAAGCAACCCACTATCTCTCATAGCTCCTCTAAGGTAGAATATAGAACTCTTGCAGCCACAACATGTGAAATCCCATGGCTAACTTTTCTTTTACAAGACCTTCATTTACCTTTCATTTTTCCTACTCTTTGATACTACAATAATAAATCTGCTATCTAAATCACATCAAACCCCATGTTCCATGAGCTCACAAAGTACATAGAAATTAATTGTCATGTTGTGCATGAAAATATTACTCAAGACTTGATCAAGTTGCTTCGAATAACTTATTCGCTTCAAGTTGTTGACTTCTTCACCAAACTCTTATTGCCTCAACCCTTCAACCATCTTCGCTCCAAGCTGGGAATGAGAGATACATATTCCCAGCTTGAGGAGGGCTAATCTAGATCCTCTCTTTGCTTAACGTGCTTCTATTTTTGCTTAGTGTCTTTATTGGTTTTTCTATTTGTTTGCTGCTCTCCCTTATTTATATACCCCTTTTTTGTTAGTTGTAACACATCTTTTCCATAATGAATAAACGTCTTTTTCTTCTTCCTTCTCCCTTCTCCTACCCTTTTCTTTTACTCATGTTTATGTGTCTTGCCCTTTTTTCTTCGTGCATGATCAATTTGCTTTAGCTTCTTTTGATGTATAATTTTTTATTCTTTCCAAATATCTAAATAATGTTAATTCAAGGTATGAAAATATGTGTTTTAATGTATGTTGTGTCAAATTTTGTATATGACCTGTTTAAAGTTTTTATTTTTGAAGGACGTTGTCTCTAAATCAAATATTTTTTTTTACAAAAAAAATAGTAAACTTTTATAACATCCACGGTCACATTAACCAATGTCTATAAGGTTGAAAATAAGGACTTTCAACATTCATTGTAGTATCAACTTCAAAATTAGCTATTTAGATACAATATTAAAAGTTTGGTTAAATTATATCTTTGCTCCCCATTTTCATAGCAAAATATCAATTTGGTCCCTCTATTTTTTTAATCTCAATTTGGTCCCTATTTTGAGCAATTTGATGCGATCAAGTCATTTTCGTTAGTGGTATAGTAACAACGTTAAAGGGGGTGCCACATCTCAGTTCTTGGATTTTTTGAAATTTTTATTTTATTTTTTTGAATTTTTATATATATTTTTTGATTATTTATTTATTTTTTTAAAAACTTTTAAAAAAATTAAAATTTTTATCACATGTCAAGTTGATGTCATGCCACGTGGTAGTGATAGTCTGATGTGGCAGTGGCAGTGCCTCGTGTCATTATTATGCAGGTGTTACTTTTTCATTCTCAATTTGGTCCTTGTATTTTTATTTTTGTCTCAATTTAGTTCCAATTTTTGTAAAAATTGAGCAATTTTGTCTCTCTTCAAATTGGAACCAAATTTAATTTTTATATAAATGTACACAAACATTTCTGTCAAAATTGATATTTCTAGTAAATATTTTTAACAACATTAAATTTATCTAAATTAAATTTTACATTGAACTTTATTTAAAATTGTTTTAAAGTTGTTAATAGAAAATAATGCTAATAGAAAAAAAATTCATAAATTATATTCATATTTTATTACATCATACTTTAATATTATTTTTTTATTTGAATATATATTTCAAATAATTGTATATTTTTAAGTAGTGTAAAGTTCAATAATTTCTATACAAATGTTTGAGTTGGTGTAAAAATAACAAGTATATAAATTTTAAAAATAATTTTAACTAGTTTATGTAACAATCCAAAACAAATAAATTTAAAATTTATAAACAATTTTAAGTAAAGTTGAATGTGAAACACAAATTTAAATAAACTTAATTTTGTTAAAAATATATAATAAAAATATCAATTTGAATCAAATATCAAATTTAATAAAAATATTTGTATAACATTTGTAACACCCCATTTAAATAATAATCTTAATTAAATGAAATGCCACACATAATAATATAAAATGCGAAGTCATGGATTATAACGTCACTCCTTACAAATAACCAAGGTACTAAAGATGAAATACTGAGACACACCACAATGCCAATACAAAACGGAGTACAAGGATCAACAGTATTAAAAAATACAAAACAGAGTACAAGGATCAACAGTATTAAAAAACAATTGTCCAAAAGGCAGACAATACATGGGATACAACTCTAAAAGAAACTTGGACAGCAGAATCCAACCCAAAGTTAAGCAGCGGAGTCTCCATCACCCTGACGACCACGAGGAGTTCTCACATCTGCTCCGATCAATAAATTGATGATCATCGCAAAAGAGAAAACCACACACACGGAACATAAAACAAGCAAAAAGGGTAAGTTAGAGTAGAGGAACATTTTATCATACAATTGTATACATTTTCATAGTCCAAGATACCTACATCAACCAATCATGTGATGACTCGCAAACAATACACTAAGACGCAGACACGCTTATCCGGATACATATAATTAGTGGGATTCACCGGATGCGTGCACTTATGGTTGCCTCTACTGCTCTGCAGAGCCAATTGCCATTGGGTTTCACCCTACCCCTCACAAGGTTAGCCTTCAAAGATCTAAGGCCTCCTGCTACTCTTACCACTTGAGTCAGTACGTTCTACGTGAGACTAACTAACTCTTTAGAGTGTCAGGATGAAATCTTTACCTTGAATCCTTACTAAATTATATAATGAGGCACCACCACGAACTTTGTGGAATTACGTCCTAAGTATGAGGCGCCACCATGAGCTTCCACTAACAGGGATCATGGAATTACGTCCTGATCATGAGGCACCACCACACAACCATCGTGGAATTACGTCCTGACCAATGAGGCACCACTATGAGATCTCACCTAGAGATTCATGGAATTACGTCCTGACCAATGAGGCACCACCACGAAACTATCGTGGAATTACGTCTGACCACACCAACCTCACGTTTCATCAACCAATATAAAATCATTGTTCATACCAATTCCATGTCACTTTAATAACCAACCATCCCATACATGTCACATGCCAACATCATTGTCAAACTTATCAACTACAACCCATAAACCATTTTACTCATGCATATTCACCCAAATCATGCTTTAACAGAGTAATACAATCATACAAGTGATCACCAACCAAAAACAGAGGGAAGAACATGCACCAAGCAAATCCTTGCACCAGGCTCGCTCAAGCCATGGACCCTCGCTCAGGCAAAATGGGTCTTTCACTTAAGCTACAGGCCCTCGCTTAGGCGAGACTACCAACAGAAGGCTCTGCTGATTTCGGGAGTTCTCGCTTAGGCGAGCCCTCCTCGCCTGAGCGAGACCACCCGTCGCCCAAAGGTGAGGTTCCTCGCCTGGGCTACGACTGCAACGACACACCTCAAGCTCCCACGAGATCTCGCTCAAAACGAGAGCTCTCCGCTTGAGCGAGAGCTCGAGTATGAACGTGTATTTGTTTTTACTAGTCTCGCTTAGGCAAGATAGGCTCACTTGGGCGAAAACATCAGATCTCGCCACTGTTCTTCCTGCATCAGGCATTCATACACACCCAAACAACATAACAAGGCATTCCATACATTAACAGTAGCACACAAGCCATAAAATCGTGAAATAGTGGAAAGGCAAGCAAAAATCAAATTAAACAAGTAAGCCATAGCTTCCCTTACCTGGACAGATGCTAGCGGAAGGCACAAGCACACAAAATGGAGGATTACTACAACTCCAGGAACTGATGCGAGCTGATATTACTGACACCAGAACCAAAAATGAGATTACAAGATAACCTTAGTCGGAACTACGACAATAGAGCTAAGGAAGTGAAAGTACCAGTTGGGGATTAACTTACGTGGAGTAAACGGAGCTTAGCTACCTCGAAGAAGAGCCTTGATCAAACCCTAACAGAGCTCTCTGTTAGAGAAAAGAGAAAGGGGAAGTGAGTTGTTTTGTAAGTGTTTGCAGAATGGGAAACCAAGAGACGAAAGTGAGTCTTTGGGGGCACCCTATGGGCTGGCCCTTAGGCCCCCAACAAATGAGGCTAGGCCCTAAAACGTTAGGGCTGAAAATAAGTGGACCTTACAACATTTATGTAAAAAATAATTTTTGTTTCAATTTGGTGAGGGACGAAATTGCACAATTTTTACAAAAAATGGGACTAAATGGAGACAAAAGTAAAAATACATGGACTAAATTGAGAATGAGGAAATGACATATCACATAATAGTGACATATGATACTATCACTGTCACATCACATTGTCATTGCCACTTGGCACGATGTCAGCTTGACACGTGGTAAATTTTTAATTTTTTAAAATAATTTAAAAAAATAATTTAAAAAAAAAGTTCAAAAAATCCAAGAACTGACACGTGACACCCCTTTAACGATGTTACTGCACCACTACCGAAAATGGCTTGATTTCATCAAATTTTCCAAAATAGGGATCAAATCGATATTTTGCTATGAAAATTGGGATCTAAGACATAATTTAACCTAAAAGTTTTAGAGAATCAACTTTCAGCATTGATAAAGTCGAACTTCCAATAATCTCTTATCTAACATTAATTCTTGAACCAATTGTGTAACAATTGTTACAAGATGTAACAAAGTTAACATATCATAAATATATGTAAAGCTCATAAAACTTTCAATATACTGATAATAGATAATAAGCAATTGGAGTTTCTCTAAGAACACAAAGTTCAATTTCTCATCAAAGGATAGAAAAAGTATTGCAAATTTCATAATATCTTTGGTAGTTGGTTTGATGATTACTTCGTCATTAACTTTGATTAAATTAAATTCAGCTTAAAAGTCAAAAAGTCTTCGGATATAATCTTTTTTTTTCTCCTCCACATTTCTTAAAGTCATGTCTCTCATTGATTACAAGTTACATCCAAGTAGGAACAAGTCATTGCCAAAAGTCCAATATGATATTCCTGTCGTTTTCCTCTCACTTTTCTTTTGAATTTAGTTATAGCACATCAATTTTCCAGTTACTATTTGGAATAAAGTGTGAGTCAATGCTACATATTGCGTAAAATAATAAAAATTAAACAATACATAAGATAAAAGACCTATATATATTATTTTAAGATTTTTCAAAAGTGTCAAATAATTTATGTATATAAAACTAATGTTAAATGAGAAAAATAATCCATCAGTTACTTCACTTTGAAAGTATATAATTAATTATGAAAATTAAAAAAATAAAAAATCAATCTTTAATATATACAGTTTATGGGAGAGGATGAAGAATTTTATATATAACTAATTCCAAAAAAAAAAAACGTCTATATTAGTCCAAAATATTGAAATACTTGTAATTGACACAGACAATTTAATTATGCAAAGTGGTAGTATTATTGTAATAGTTTTCAATCCCATTTTCACTGAAACAAACCTGAACACTATCCTCTTATGTGACTCATCTAATCTTATCTTAAATCTTTTCACACCAGTTGAAGTTCCACGCCATGGACTCCCTTTCACAACCAACACTTGTGGCAGTGATAGCCATAACCATAATTCTTCTCTACAACACATGCAGGAAGCAAAAGGGTGGTCACAAAACGAAGGGTAGAGAACCCCCAGAACCCTCGGGTGCCCTACCTTTGATTGGTCACCTCCACCTTTTAGGGGCCCAGACACCCCTCGCTAGGACCTTTGCTGCTTTGGCCGACAAATATGGCCCCATCTTTCGAATCCGTCTAGGGGCATACCCTGCGCTTGTGATCTGCAACCAAGAGGCCGTAAAAGAGTGCTTCACGACCCTTGATAAGGTCCTGGCCTCACGCCCTAAGAGTAGCCATGGTGTGCTTCTTGGTTACAATTTTGCAGGGTTTGGATTTGCGCCTTATGGCGCGTACTGGATCAAGATCAGAAAGCTCATCATGCTTGAATTGCTCTCTGCTCGCCGCCTCGAATTCCTGAGGCATGTTTATGAGTCTGAGATTGATACTTTGGTGAAGGATCTCTGGATGTATGTTGGAGGTAAAACTGATGTTAAAGTCACTATAAGTGAGTGGATGGAACGCTTGAGCTTCAACATCGTCACCAAGATGATCGCTGGGAAAAGGTATGTTTGGAAAATTGTTTCTTATCTTCTGCTCATAGGTTTCACTTTTTCATTTTCATTTTGATTCCGATCCTTTTAAGGACGAATTATACATTATATGAAAATTAATTTTTAAATAATGATCGATTGATTGATTAAAAATTATAATAATAATAATTTGTTAATAAAAAATTATTGATTACTAAAATAATTTTTATTATAAATAAAAAATTATAACTAAAATCGTTTATATTATAAATCAGTATCTAAATTATCTATTAACGTTAATTATTAATGTTTGGACTAATAAAAAAATTATTCTCTAAATTGATTTTTTAATATACTTTAAGTCAATAAAATTAGTTATTTTCTAAGAATTTTTTATAATATTTATGATATTTTCGTCAATTTCTTAGTAATATTTTTCCTTTTATTACATGGGACATGAATAAGAAACTACATAAATCATTCAATGCTATCTTATTCTATAAGACATGAAATAAAATTTCACGTCAACTTATATATGTGTAATTTGATAGAAATGTTTACTTTTAGATTATAGTAATTATAGACACAAGAAATTTAATATATATATATATATATATATATATATATATATATATATATATATATATATATATATATATTTTCTATATTATGTATGTGAGTACAATTTAATTTATACATATAATTATGTGTGCATAAAAATTAGAATACTCCAAATACTCTATTTAATATATATATATATATATATATATATATAACAAAATTATCACAAATTATAATATATATAACCAAACAAATTTAAAATAAATAAGCGTGTAAATTTCATATCATAAATATTTAAATGTTGAATTGCATTTAAACTTCACTTTTTAATATAAATGGTATTAAAATTATTTAAAATATTATCTCAGAAATATTTATTATTTATTACTATTATCGTGTCAATCGTAATCAAATCGTTCATAAATATTTATTTTTATGTTTGAAAATGTATATGTATTAAGATGACGAAGTTTCCTACAAATCTCGTATCAATAATATATACAAGATATGTTTGAAGTACATGTGAATGTAAACTTTTACTGAAGTCGATTTTGTAAACTTAAAATATTAGGTTTAAGTCTATTTCTTTCTGATCAAACCGAACAATATTCAGTTATTAAACCCTTATGTTATGAGTTGAGTTGAAATTTCTACTAAAATTTTTAGAACAAAAAATTTAGAAAGAAATTGAGAATTGGCATGTTGGTGGACAGGTATTTCAGTTATTTGGAAGATGTGGATGATGTAGAAGCACATGGTATTGTGAAACTTATAAAGGAGTTCATGCATATATCTGGGGAGTTTGTTCCCTCAGATTTGATTCCAGTTCTTGGATGGTTTGGGGTGCAAGGGAAAGTGCTGAAATCCATGAAACGAATTGCAAAAGATTTGGACAACCTTGTGGGAGGTTGGGTTGAAGAACATAAGAAAATTGATTCCCTCAATAACAAGTCATTGGACAAACATGATTTCATTGATGTAATGCTCTCTGCTATTCAAGATGATCCTCTCTCTCATCATGACCGTGATACTATCATCAAAGCTAATGTTGCGGTAAGCCTTTTATAACTAATTAGGGGTTTTTTTTTTTTTTCTGTTTCTATAATCTATTATAGTTTGTTTTCTAATAAATTATTCATTTTAATTTTTATCCTGAAAACACTACCTAAGTTAGATACTAGGGATGACAATGCAAGTCGGACCAAGTCATTACAACTCGTTCCGCATTAAGTCCGCACATTATGGGTCAGGTTGACCCATCCTGAAGAGAAGTTGTGGGCTTAAAAACGTGATTTGTTCCGCATACTTGTGGGCCCGCGAGCTAGCCTGCATATTTGGACATCTTGACTTAAAAAAAAAGTCTTAGACGTCATAATTTAATATTTGAAGTATCAAGACAATCCAATAAAACGAACTTGAAGCATGGAAATAGTTCAATATAACAAATCAAAATAGTCCATAATATTTAGAACATTATAATTTTAATATTTGGAGCACCAAAACATTCAAATAAACCAAGTCCTAGAGCATCAACAACATTATAATAGTCCAATAAAACAAGTTTTCAACCATCGAAACAAGTCTAATAAACAACATCAAAACATGAACTTGCTACTAAGTTAGGGTGAGAGGTGTTAGGTTATGTGAGATGAAAGCCAACCGTGCGAGCCACGGGTTATGCGGGTCGAGCTTTAGTAGGCCTGCAGGTTCATTATCTTGACCCGCCTGCATATTTTTAGCGGGCTTGCGAGTCGACCCACCGAGTCAAGCCCATATTGTCATCCCTATTAGATACCGAAAGAAACAATATTTCCAAAGTTTTTTTCTTAACTTTCTGACATAATGTTTTCACATATTTTTAAAGCAAATGGAAGAGAAAAAACAAAATTGGTTTAATATACATAAGTCTAACTCTACAAGAAACTCTCTTATTAGTGATCAATTTTAGGAATAAAAAATAATTAGTTACTATAATGACCAATTTAAATACTAATTTATAAACTGAAAATTATTGGTAACAAAAATAGTTTCTGAATTGATCCCTAAATTGGTCATTAATTACGGTGAATTAATCTCTAAATTAGTCACTAACATTAGCTACCAAGGTTTTAGCTACGAAACGAATTGGTTTCTAGATTTGTCCTATTAGTGATCCATTTAAATACAAATTTAAAAAATAATTTATTTTGTAGTTAAAACCTTGGTAGCTAATATTAGTGGTCAATTTAAAGACCAATTCACTATAGTGATTAATTTAGAGACCAATTTAAAAGCTATTTTAGTTACCAATAACTTTTTGTTTATAAATTGATATCTAAATTGATCATTATAGTAATTTTTTTTTTAGTGAAATTGGTCGCTAATAAAATAAAATATAGTGTAATAGTTATACATAACTCACCTATTAAAACATTGAACATGTAGATTTTGCACTCTTATATAAGTACAAATTACTATGGATAAGATTTTAAAATAAGTATTATAAATAGATAAATTTATCACTAATGATTAATGTTTCATGGTAGAGTACTTTCTCAAGAAAGAAAACAAGTAATGGGAAAATTTTCTTTGCCTGGAATGAAAAGATTTTAGTAGTGGATGTAAAGTGTATTTAGTAGAGAAAAGACCTGCCCCACTAAAATCCAAAAATGAATAGAAAAGGAATTTAACAAGATAGGTTCTTTCACCTTCATAAATTTCTCACTCCAGCCCTCATATAAAATAATTCCGTGTTTTTTTTTTCAAATTATACGAAAATTATTTCCAAAAATTAAAAATCACTTTTGGATTGTATAATTTAAAAATTATTTATAACTATATTTCCTAATATAGTTTGTAAGTCAATAATTTTTAGATTATAAATTTTAAAAAAAATCTTTTTTTTTTTTAATTTTTGGGTGGGAGAAGAAATTGACGGGTCCACCAGAGTGTCATTTAACAAACAAGTAAAGGAGCTGGTCCACCAGCCCATTAACCAGTTTTTATTTTCTTTTATATTTTCTTTCAAACATATGCTACATGTATAAAATATTAACATTAATATATATATATATAATAAATTATATTTTTATTATATTATCTAAAGAATATAGTCCAAAATTATAAACCCTTAGACACAGTCAAATGATTCAACAAGTGAAAATAATACTTCTATTGACTTGTATTAGTAAAAAGTACCAATTAAATATATTTTGAATAATATTTCTTCTGAGGAAGTGAATTTGCATATTTAGAATCTGATGTTAGCGGGATCAGACACGACATCAACCGCAATGACATGGATACTGACGATGTTGGTGAAGAACCCAGAGGTGTTGCAGCGAGCACAGGAAGAGATTGAAGACGAAGTGGGAAGGGAGAGAAAGGTGGAAGCAAGTGACATAAAAAACCTAATTTATCTGCAAGCAATCGTGAAGGAAACGCTGAGGCTATACCCTCCAGGGCCTCTGCTGGTGCCCCACGAGGCTACACAAGACTGCTACATTCAAGGGTATCATGTACCCAAAGGCACACGTGTGTTTGCGAACGTGTGGAAGCTTCACAGAGATCCTAGTGTCTGGTCGGAGGCTGAGAAGTTTTCACCGGAGAGGTTTGTGAATGAGAATGGAGAAGTTGTTGATGAAGGTCATCAGCATTTTGAGTATTTGCCCTTTGGGTCAGGGAGAAGGGCTTGCCCTGGTTCAACTTTTGCAACACAGGTTACTCTCATTACGATTGCTCGTTTGCTTCAGGCCTTTCGTTTGGAGGTGCCTGTGGATGAACCTGTTGATTTGGAAGAAGGGTTGGGCATCACCTTGCCCAAGATCAACCCTTTGCAGATTCTCTTGAGCTCTAGGTTACCTAATCAGTTTTATAACTCAGACAAATTGTAGACACAACAAATGCAATATCAAACTTCTTGTGTCATAATATATCATAATATCAGTTTTACATCTATTTGTAAATTGATTTTATTTGTAGTTAATATAAAATTTTCAACACATTATCAGTTTATTTAACATTTCATGTCTTTTATAATAATATTTAAAGTTGTTTACACTTTAATACACTCTCGCTTAAATATTAGCCTATCTTTCTTATTAAGGTAATCATAAATGATTGTCCAAATCTTAAGAAACTGGACCACAGGGGTCTCTATCACCTCTCCTCTCGCAGAAATTTATTCTTGATAATTGTCCTATGCTCCAATGCTTGCTAGAAGAGGGTCTGTGGAATCCATTTTAGAACTCAGAACTAAACATTGTTCGTTACTCAAATAACATTTCAAGAAGCAAGAAGGTGTAGAGTAGGAAAACATCGCTCACATTAAAACTATATGGGTTGATAGAGAACAAGTAAACATGTAATACGAAGCACATATTGGAAATTACTATGACACCAATTCTCATTGAAACAACTTAAAAGGGGAATTCTGAATAATGAAATCATTATATATGACCAGTAGCAACTTCTTGATTTCAACAACGATAAGAATTTGGAAAGATAATAAAAAAAATAAGAATAATCAGAAACAGAGTATTTGAGAGAGAATTTCAGAAGGAATATCATACCACACTATATGCCCTATCAAGTACCAAATCCTTGTATCATTTTGTTTTGCTTCACACTTTTCCTTCTTTCCCAATCTTCCATATCACTTTCACCTAACTATTTTGCATAACAAACTTTTTCTCCTCATCCAGCTCAGTATTATTTTGTGTGTGCTTTACACTCATACACATTTTCATTAGGTGCCAATTTTTCACTCTCTCTTTGAAGTATTTCAAATACAATCTTATCTTATTTAGTTCAAATATTTTAATAACCACTTTTTGCAAGCATCAACTTTTCATCTTTTTAATGTCTTATTATCGGTATTCTCTTTTGAAGTTGAATGACAATCCTCATATTTAAGTAACATGGAAAATGGTGAAGGGAGAGAGTGTGGAAGTTCTGGCACCAATGTTATAGTGTGTAGTTGGGGGTGGACATGGTTTCCTCCATTTACTTGTTAGTTAAAGTTGTTTTCTCACTCATTCTCACAATGTCATTTGATGCATTGTAAAAAATGTACAACTCTTTTTCTATCAAGATTATGAACACTACTTTTATATGGAATTTATTAAAAATTCAATTTTTTTCTTCAAAATCACTTATAATGAAATTCTAAAGGCTCTATTCAGCTATATGATTCTTGGTAATTAGCAAACAATTATGCTTTAAATTCACAATTAGTAAGCAGATATCTAATCTAATATATAAATGAGAACCTAACAATCCGAAGGTTTTGAATATTTTATTATTTTGTCAACCAAAGCATTCAAATTTTTTTACCACAAACAGAAAAATGCGTATGTGGCATTTGTTTTTTGTTGAAACAAAACCACTCTCACCTCTCTCTCTTACTCTTAGCATCCTTTGTTCATCTCATTCTCTCAAACTTTTCTTCTTCTCTCTTACTCCATCACTCTGTCTTTTTCTCTCTTCTTCTCCATTGCATGGATCTTTTACTCTCAGATTCATGACCATTGTGACCAATAACAAAAAGGTACAACTTTTCTGTGTTTTTCCGTACTTTTGGATGGGTATTTTGGTCTCATATCTATTTTTCTTTGTTGAAATTCTATGTTGGGTCGATGTCAAAAAGGTAACAACTTTTATTGTTATGTTTCATTTTTGTTCTTATTTTCTTCTATTTTGTTTACTTCTACCATCACTAATAAAAAAATTCATATTTCTTGCCAATTTTGTTTGGAAAATTTTTTCGTATGAACTATTTGCAAATTTTGTTGTCAAAAAAAAAATTTGCAGAAAATTGCTACCAATTTTCTTGCAAAATATTTTGTATAAAACACTTTTTGCAACAAATTTTGTAGAAAACACTTGCAAATTTTATAATTTTGTAGGAAATGATTACCCACGAAAGAATTACCTACCAATTAAAAATCTTAGAAAAAATGGCAGAAAAAAGTCTATTCTTGCAAATTTTTTTATCAAATTTGCAAAAAAAATCCTATGTAATATGAGAATTTCTAGTAGTGCATATTTAACTACTCCTTTTTGTTGTATTTATCTATAAGATGATATTTTGCTCTCAGATTAATCAATATGGTTTAGAACACCAGAAAGGTAAGAACTTCTCTTATTCTACCATATTTGACGTGATATGTAACTATTTTTGTTTGTATTATTCTTCTGTTAGATCAATATTTTTCGTTGAGATTCATTATTTGATTTAAGTTTGCCAAAAGAGTTCAATGCTTTTCTTCTTCTGTCTTATTATGTCTTCTTCATTTGATTTCTTTGTATGATTTAGTTGTTGGATTAATTTTTTTTTTGTAAGATTCATTATCTGATTGAGGTAGGGACATCCATGAAGCTTTTATGCGAAATGGTTCAATGAACTCATTGAAAAACAACAAAAAGATGAAATATGTTTAGTAAATAGTTATTTGCGAAATGGTTTACATTTTTTAAATGATTTAACTACTGGATCAATGTTTTTTTTGTGAGATTCATTATCTAATTTAGGCAGGCACATCTATGAAGATTTTATGCGAAATGGTTCAATGAACTCATTGAAAAACAATAAAAAGGTGAGATCTGTTCATTGAATAATTATTTGCGAAATGGTTTACATTTTTTAAGACTTCATTCATTTTTGTTAATTAACAGAGTTCATTAACATGATTCACTCTTCAAAGTTTTATTTTTCAATATTATCAATAATTTATTTTTTCTAATGACTTTTCAATATTTTTCAACATTATTTTATATAGGGTTAAATATGTTTTTAGTCCCTTAACTTTTGGTGAATTTTGGAATTAGTCCATTTTGAAACTTTGAACCAATTTAGTCCTTCATCTTTTGAAATACGTGGATTTAGTCCTTTTAATCAAATTTTGTTAAGTTTATTTGACATTTCAAGCGCATTTCACAATAGTATTTGATTTAACATTAAAGCAAAAATGTGTCAAACAGTATAAACAACTCAAATACAATCCTAAAATGCGTACGAAACATCAAATAAACCTAACAAAATTTGATTAAAAGGACTAAATCCACGTATTCCGAAAGATGAAGGACTAAATTGGTCCAAAGTTTTAAAATGGACTAATTCCAAAATTCACTGAAAGTTAAGGGACCAAAAACATATTTAACCCTTTTATATATAATACTAAATTTAATTATTTACTTGGCAAGTACATGCACTTAATTTGAACCATCATGATCTATAGGTCTGACTTTTGGCATAACTATACCTATCGTTATATATATATATATATATATATATATATATATATATATATATATATATATATATATATATTTT
>Ga0099822_1001200_pt1 | contig 29273 bp, 30 predicted proteins | sample CowpeawhiteBW_FD_76839 | JGI IMG/M metagenome (GOLD analysis project Ga0099822, IMG submission 76839) | Root nodule microbial communities of legume samples collected from California USA - Cow pea white BW | ecosystem: Host-associated > Plants > Roots > Nodule | place: USA: California | collected... | reverse complement strand
GTAATCTACTCCGATGTGGGGTAAGAATTCGAGCACCATTACTGAATGAAGACTCAAAATATTTTTTACTAATATATATATATATATATATATATATAAAAGAGTATTTTTGTGAATTAAAGTTCAGCGAGTACGAGTATCCATGGGTACGGATACTATGATATCCGTATCCGCTCCTTTAACACGCGGGTATAAAAAATACCTTTACTCGCGAGTAGCAGGTATCCATTTTTAATATCCGTTTCCATTTTTAATTCTATTATATTTTTACAATATTATAATATAATAATTTATTATTTATTATTTTTAAAATATTATAATATAATAATTGATTATATAATATTTTGAAATTATTACATTGATTATTAGCAAATTTATAACCATTTTTCATGGTTTCAAATTATTTTACTTATAAATAAAAATATAAAAATTTAAAGAATTTATATTTTACATATTTTATTCTATATTTTATAAACACTAATTTTAAGTTTTAGTTATATATATTTTTTTAATTACTCTCACAACAGTAATTTACTGTTCCTTTTTATTTTATTTTGTTGGTTTTAGAGAAAATTTGTCTAAACATAATCGAAATCATTTTCTTCACTGATTAAAACAAATATTTCAAATAAATGAAAGGGTTTTCTTTTGTTGTTTTTTTCAACGTTTTTACAAAAAAGAAAATTTCTTTTTAACAGAACTAGGTCTGATTTTGTAAATGATCAGACAGTCAAATATGTTGTTCAATGGAAATTAAAATTAGTCTTTTTTAAAAAATTTAATCAATTTAATTTTTATATTTATAAAATCGTAAATTTAATTTTATAAATTCATTTTTTTAAAATTTGATTAGTTAACCTTGTGTTAAATTGTATAAATAAATTAAAATATTATAATAAAATATATTTAAAATATCAACAATATTTAATAAAATTTGATTAAAAAAATTAAATTTTAAAAAACTAAATCGATTCAAGACTAATTTCGACATTTATTAAAATAAATATCCCAATTTTTTATATCTTTTACCTTTTATTGATTAAAAGAACAATTTTTTATATCTTTTACCTTTTATTGATTAAAAGAAATATCCGGGAAAAAAATATATTGAAGCAAAAAATTTCGAAGTGGAAATCAAAAAGCATAACCTAACCTTGTTCGGTTCTTCAATTCCACCATTAACGTACTATCTTCTACCCCAAAACACATTTTATTCATTCAGACTCACCGATTACGCTCTCTCAATTCAATTCACTCTCAAACTCTGTTCACAACTCATCAATTTTCAACTCTCTTTCTCAATTCCCAAACCCAATGCCCTTTTCACAATCTCCTCACGAACCCTAATCAACCGCAACCACTTCGTCCTTCGTTCCATCCATTGCTGAGTATCTCGTTTTTCTGCTTTCAACTCAAGTTCGTGATTTCTGCTTCTGCTCTAATTTGTACCCCTTTTCGCGGTTTCTAAAGGTAAGCCCTAAACCCAAAGTAGTTTCATTTTATTACCTTTTTTTTTTCCCCTTCTTTCCTACTCCCTCATGTTTTAAAAGAATGACGGGGATACTTGGAAAAAATTGCGGGAACAAAACGTGTTATTCTGTGGTTTGGTTGAGAAGTAAATATATATCAGAATATAAGTGAAAAAGAGCATATGGATTTTGATGGGTGTTACTTGGTACGAACCTTTTGTATGCATACAAGGTGTGTGATCTTTTTTGTTTTTGTTTTTGAGTGCTATGCATATTAACATTGCCCTTTGGTGTATGCGAATGGCCTCATTTTTCTTGTGCAATTTAACTTGCGTTGAAATGAATTTAAAGTAATTTGCAGAAGAAAAGTAAAACAAGTTTGGTTCTGATAGGGCTCTGACTCTGTTGAATGTTAAATCTGGTTCTTCTTATCTTTGTGCATTTGTTTGGTTTGTTGATTTTTATGTGAATGATTAGCTTTTCGTAGGAATTAAGTTTTGTTTTATTCTAGACCGTTAATTTATTGATTAAAACATTAATGACTGTTAATAACGTTGATCACTGCTAGGAGGCTTGACATAACTTTTAATTTTGGAGTAACTTTCCCAAATGTAACAAGTTAAAATTACTTTTGAACACAACTTGTTTGTCATATTTACGTGAAGCTAAATACAGTTTCATATTTGATTGAGCTTCACAGCCATTGGTTTTCAGGCATCTCATCTTCTACACCCGTGTTTCCCTATTCCACTTAGATTTCGTTACACTTTTGCTTTTCAAATTTTCATTAATTTTTGTGCCCATTTTTCTGCTTGTAGATCTCTTTCTTTTTTACCCTACTTCCACGCGTTCTAGATTTGATCTGCAATAAGTTCAGGGTTTTTGCAAAACGAAATGTGAAACATGGAATGTACTGTGTAATTTTTGTAGGTTATAAACTTGCCTTTTTTTTCTAAACAATTTTTTTTACAGGTTTATCTGTCATAAACATGGATGAGGATCAAGAGATGGAGAGATTTGGAATGGAGAATGATTATGAGGGTGGTCAATGGATTGGTGGTGAATTCTACTACAAGAGTCGTAAAGAAAAGCGCACTCAGACAAAGGATGATGTTCTTTACGGAGTTTTTGCAGATTCTGATGACGATGATGATTATTCAAGTAGAAAACGGAGGAAGGACCGTGATTTTTCAAAGAAGCAAGATCTAACCAAGCCTGTGAATTTTGTATCTACAGGAACGTTTATGCCCAATCAGGAAATTGATAATAAGTCCAAAGAGCAGAATGAGAAAGATGGTTATGTTAGTGAGGATAGGCCGGGCTTAGGGTCAGGTTTCGGTATGGGGTCTGGTGGTACTTCTGGGTCTGGTCTAGGTTTTAATTCTGGCAATACAGCAAATGGTTCAGAAAGAAATGATGATTCTGATGAGAACGGTCATGATAATTTCTTGCCTACAGCATTTGGGAAGAAGATTAAGGAGGGGGCGATGAGAAGGGAAAGAGAAAGGGAGAAGGAGAGGTTGGAGAAGAAGAGAGGGAAGCATCAGAGTTCAGTTCAAGATGGGTTTAGTGATGTGGGGAAGTTTGAGAAGCATACGAAAGGGATAGGCATGAAGTTGTTGGAGAAGATGGGTTATAAAGGAGGTGGACTTGGGAAGAATGAGCAGGGTATTGTAGCTCCTATTGAGGCCAGATTGAGGGCCAAGAATTCTGGCATAGGGTTTAATGAGTCTAAGGAGACTATGCCGTTGCCGGTTTTGCAGCAAGAGAAGAAGAATGTGCAAGAGGTCTCGCAACCTGTGGTTGGCAAAACGAAGGAAAGGTTGTGGTCAAAGCAAGCAAGGTTGAAGAAAAAGAAGGAGGAAGAGTATGTAACAGCTGAGGAGTTGTTGGCAAGCAAGCAAGAACAAGAGTTTGAGGTTGTTCAGAAGGTATATGATATGAGGGGGCCACATGCTCGAGTAATAAATTTGTCTGATTTGAATGCCGAAGAGAAAGCAAAAGAAAATGATATCCCAATGCCAGAACTTCAGTATAATGTAGCGTTAATAGTTGGGTTGGCTGAGGCTGACATCCAACAAATTGATAGAGATTTGAGGAGAGAGAGGGAGACAGCACTTAGCTTGAAAAAAGAAAAAGAGAAGTTAGAAACTGAGGCAGCATTTCAGAAGAAGCAGCTGGATAATATGGAGGAAATAAAGCATGTGTTAGACCACGTTGAAGAAGAAAACACTTTGGGAACATTAACATTGGAGTCCCTTGCTCATTGCTTTAGGGATTTACATAAAAGATACGCTGATGACTACAAGTTGTGTAACTTGTCATGCATTGCTTGTTTTTATGCTCTACCCCTGTTTATCAGAGTGTTCCAAGGTTGGGATCCTCTTCGAAATCCATCTCATGGGTTGGAGTTGGTTTCAGAGTGGAAGGCATTGCTTCGAGAAGAAGATTCAGTTGATATATGGGATGTTTCATCACCTTATACTCAATTGGTTTTAGAGGTTGTATTACCAGCTGTAAGAATATCTGGTATAAATACCTGGCAGGCCCGGGATCCTGAACCAATGTTATGGTTTCTGGAATTGTGGGAAAAGTTACTTCCTCAATCAGTCCTTGCCACCATATTAGACAATATAGTTATGCCTAAGCTATCGAGTGCTGTAGATACTTGGGAACCACACCGTGAGACCATTCCTATCCACACTTGGGTGCATCCATGGCTACCTCTGCTGGGTCACAAGTTGGAGGGTATTTACCAGGTGATTCGATTTAAATTGAGTACTGTTCTTGGGGCCTGGCACCCAAGTGATGGTTCTGCTTATGCTATATTGTCTCCTTGGAAGTCTGTATTTGATTCTGCTAGTTGGGAACAACTTATGCTTCGTTTTATTGTACCAAAGTTGCAGCTTGTCTTGCAAGAGTTCCAAGTGAACCCAGCAAGTCAGAATCTTGATCAATTTTATTGGGTAATGAACTGGGCTTCTGCTATTCCTATTCACCTAATGGTTGATATGATGGAGAAATTCTTCTTTGCCAAATGGCTTCAGGTTCTGTATCATTGGCTGTGCTCAAATCCTAATTTTGAAGAAGTTACAAAATGGTATTTGGGATGGAAAGAACTCATTCCAAAAGAACTGTTAGCAAATGAAAGTATCCGGTACCAACTTAATCGCGGTCTTGATATGATGAACCAGGCTGTTGAAGGTATGGAGGTGGTCCAACCTGGTTTAAAGGAGAATATAAGCTATCTTAGGGTACTTGAGCAGAGGCAATTTGAGGCTCAACAGAAAGCAGCAGCTTATGCTCAACAGCAAGCTGCAGCTAGCTTGGGCGGTGCAGTCAACGCGGATGGCACTCATGAATTGAGCTTGAAAGAAGTCATTGAGGCTCATGCTCAGCAACATGGTTTGCTGTTCAAGCTTAAACCTGGTAGAATGCACAATGGTCATCAAATATATGGGTTTGGTAATGTCAGCATAATAATAGACTCTCTTAATCAAAAAGTATACGCCCAGAACGAAGAAATGTGGTCTATGGAATCTCTTCAGGGTTTGCTAGAGTTGCACAATAAATCCCTTAGTAAGAGGCGTTGATTTCTGCATTGACCAATGTGAAGTATCTGAATTCTCAGGTACTCTATCTAGTTCCTTGTATGAGTTGTATTCTCTTTTGATTACTTCGTAGGCTTGGGATGTGTGCTTTCTGGTTTTGTTTTGGGCAACTTTCTGTCTGATCATAAGCAGAATGGGTATGTAATATTTAATCTAGGCTTTCTATGCACATGTTATATGCATTGATATATATGATATGTTAATAATTTTCAATGCAAGGTAAAACCTCTTATGTGAAATTCAGGAATAGCGTGTGGATTTTGGATTTATTTTCTTAATGCACTTGTCATCATTTAATTATCAAGTAAACATGCTGTTATTAATCTTTGAAGGTGTTTAAAAACCATGGTGCGTCTGCTGGTGCATCAATGAATCATTCTCATGGTCGGATGATGGCCCACTAGTTATTCCACCTAGTGTTTCTGTGCATCTTGCAAGTATGAAAGGTCATTTTGATCAGACAGGAGAATGTTTTATTTGTGAAATTCAACATGAGTATCTTTTGGTTGATTCATCTCCAACTTCTTTTCACTGGTTCCTTTTGCTGCTACATTTCGTTGAGATGTGAATTTTTCCTTAGTATTGTACTGCTCACTTCCATGAATTGGATGCTGAATGTATCATTTCATTATTTGTGAACTCCTATTACGCCATGTTCAACATGTTTAGTTTGGTTTCAATACAATGCATCTGGATACAAGATGTGAAATAAAGGCGTTATATTTGTCATTTTTCTGGACTTGATGCTAATTTCCAGTACCGGGTGATTGCATGTGACAAACATATCGAACAAGTAGATCGAGATGGTGTTAAACTGGCAGTTGCCTTAATAATATTTTTGGAAATAACTTTATTTTCCTTGGCACTTGGAATAATGAGACAGGACATGGACTGTGCTTAGAAATTATAATTAGACATTGGGATGCCAAGTTCTTTTAGGAAAGTGTCACTGTTAGGTGTCATAAACATTACAGAGTAACAAATACTTTTCTTGCATCTTCATGAGTGGTAAACTGTGTGAACTAAAACCTTATACAGTGATTTTCCTTGTATCATACTTGTTACTAGTGAATTACACTTACAGAAATTGGGAGGCTAATTGCTATAGCACATAGCATAACACACTCTAACCTCACTTTATATTATATTATGTGTGTGTGTGTGTGTGTGTGTATAACATTATAATTATTAAGAAAGACTCACATCTCCATCTTGATCTAAAGTTTTCAATCATGAAATACATTAAATTATTAAAGACTTAAATCATAAACTGTCGTTTTAAACTTTGAAAGAGCTAAGCAGTCTAGGCACTGACATGTAGGGATCTGATGTGAGAGGCTGAAGCTGAGAAGCAGATTGTGAAACACACAGACATACATATCATCAATGGACTGCTGGCTAAAGTTCCCCGTGTTTCTGACCTGTGAAGATAAAAGAAATATGTGTTAAGATTGATTATCTGATCAGAGCTGGTGGGAAACACTGCTTTCTGCAGAAGTCAGCAGTGGTGCTGCAGCATATGAACTCAGAACTTGGCAAGTAACTACAAGAGGATTGTGATATCCTTGTAAGGGATGGACCAACACCTCTTTAGAATGGGACACTTTTTGGCATGTGCCGGACACTTGTCTACTTGTTTCAATAAAAAATAATATTTAGTTCGGACACCTCTCCAACATGGTTGGGACATGTGCCAAGAAAGTGAGTCGCCACCTAACCTTGCCTAAACACATCCCAGACACTACTATAATTTTTTTTTTAAAAGTCAAGTTTTCTTATAAATAATAGGCTCAGCATTTTTTTGGAGGTTCATTTATCATATGACTTGTTTTAACTTCTTAGAGATATTATTCATCTTGGGATTATGAAATGATCATCGTATGAACATTATGAATTTGTTTTTAGAATGTGAATGTATATTAATCTTGAATCTTGATTCTCATGCTGCATTTTATATTTTGGACTTTAGTCTGGTGTCTGTGTTGGACATAAGTAGTGCATTAGGGGGTAACAGACATTAGAATTCTGAGAAATTATTATAATATATTGTATAGTACAGATTGACAATTCTTGTACTAAGCTCATAGATGGCTTAAGCTGTGTCGTGCACATCGTGAATTTTCCTATGCTATGGATTTAGCATACCACTGATCCTCCTTGTATTGCTGTAATCTGCGCTTATGTCACTCTATTATCAACCATGTAAACATGTGCTATTTTGTCCTTTATTCTCTTTTCTTGTTTCCAAAGGTTAATCACTATTTATTGATGATTATTTTGCAGGTAGTTGAATATGGAGGTTTGCTGAAACGAATGCTCAGGAAGATGTCTTCGCAGTTGAACAATCCACCATTCAACTATACGATTCATCCCCGTCCACTTCATGGTAATGGGTCAAGAATGCATTCACTCATTGCTTTATACTTCTAATACCTCTACTAACTGGGATTGCGGATTTTGAGCTGGGAATGGGTGTTACATAAATCATGTGTTTCCCGAGGGCGCTGCAAAGGTTCTAAGTGAAGTGAAAGTGGAAGTTCTAGTGAGGATAAAGCGTGTGTTAATAACCTAATTTCTTTTATTCACATGTATGAGGGTCAAGCATTTTTGTTACAGTTTTTGTACTCTGAGCCTCCTAGTGAAGGAGTTTTGGTTCTCACATACCATTAATCTTAGTCCTGAAATCATGAGGTATTGGAAAACTGAAACAAACTATTCATGGTGTACTAGATTCATAGGGAAGACGATAATGCAGAAAGAGGAAAGGTAACTAATTTTACAATGTCTTGATGTTTTGGTAAGCTGTCTTTTTACCCGGATTATGCATTAAGAGACTAAGTTAGGGTAATTAGATTTTCACACTACTTTAACATTATTCTAGATGAACTAAAGTTAATTCAGACTGTGTACTAAAAGCGTGTTTAGTTTACTGTGCATCATTTTTGTAAAGTCACGTTTAAATATTATTTAACGTAATTTTGTATAATTTTTCATCTATGGATGTTAGAGATTAACCCAATTGCAATATACCCCATTCAGGGTATACTGCAACACATGTTACAATACCAAAAAATACATGTCAAATCTACGAGTCTTGATGCCACATGATTGTAGGGTTAGCATGATCATCATAGGAAAATGGACTTTTTTCATGCAACTCAGCAATTTTTCATTTCCAGTGCATACAACCAATTCACCCTATGAGCTGCTTCCACTTGTAGTAGTTGGTTGATGTCTTTGTTGTTTGTCTCCTTAGTTAATCATATCCAAATATTTCCATAGATGTTTGATACAAATCATTGTAAGCATTCCACTATAATGCTTTCACTTATTCGAATGTGTTCATCCACACTAATAGTGAGTGAGCCATAAGTCAATATTCGAATAACAGTGGTGCACTTTGTGAAGGTGATAAACCTCTTCCCCCATTTTGCATCTAACTTCAGCGTGAAGTAGTCATTGTGATTACTGAGGGCCTTTACAATTCTTAGAAAGACATCCTTTGACATGTGAAACCTTCAATGATGTTGGGATTTTGTACGCATAAGATTCTTAGAAAAATAGTCAATGGATCATGAATTTGATCACAATTTCGATGTACAACCTTTGTTCTTTATTTATCACTACCAGTATTATTTCATGTTGGTGTTCAAGTATTAACTTGATGACTTCTTTCATTAGTGTTGTCTTTGGTTGTTCATGTATGCCTTAATCTAATATTGGGTCTGAATTTATGTTTTGAAAATTGAAATGTTTAAAGTATTAGAAGATCTGAGAATGAGATAATATTGCATAATTATATAGTTTCACAACTAGTTTTACAATGACTATTTTTACAACTAAAATAAAAAAATTAGTTCAATATAAAATATTTAAATTTTACAATGATAATTAATTGACGCATATATAATGACTATTGTATTTAAAATTCTAGTTTCTACCTAATATAGTCACAATATTTCTCTTTCGCTTTTTTTTCTATGCATGTTAGATGAGTTCTTTCATATTCCAAACACATTTCTTGCAATTTCTCTAAGTTAATAAATTCATCTAATTTGGTGCTTTTTTTCCTTTATTGAACTTTCTATGTCAAATAGATTAATATGGGGACTTACACTTGGTTGCCCTGTTGGGCGAGATAGTAGTGATGGTGTCACATCTTCATCAATTTGGATTAAAAGATTATGAGTATTTTGAATAACAACCCTCGATTCTTTTTGAAAATTATTCGTAAATCTTGAGTTTCATTTTGTGGTTCATATCTCAACAAAAGCCAAACATGTTCAAATTTACACTTTTCCTTTTTGAATCTTTCATGAAATTCTTATATGTGAATAACATAACATCCTTTTCGACTCAATTACTTTTTCCTTGACTAACTAATTATTTATAACATGCCTTAAACTTTTGAATTCCATAGTGAAGTTTGTTCTATTAGATTGACTCACCGTCCTCTTTTGTGAAAATGCAACTGCCATTGTCGTTGTTGTATGCTTCATCGATCATATTTCAATATTGAATTAAGATTTAATTACTCGGATCATACCCATTTTGGTTCGAAAATTTTAAAATGGTACCCACTTTGAACTTTGTCTCAATTTAGTACCTAATTTTGATTATTGCATCAATGTAGTACCCTCCGTTAAGTCTCCACAATAACATTTGTCTCTTTTTGTGCAATCACCAATTTAAATCCCACATGCTTTTGATACCTAAACCCCCCGAAGGAGTTGTGTACAATCATGGTTTTATGTCTTCGTACGATTCTTGTGGGGTGGGTGGCCTGATATTCTTTGTTTGTATAAAAAGTTCGATATAACCTGCAATTGGTGGAGTGATAACTTTTCTCCTTATTTTTTGAACATCTTTCCATCGTTGAATTATTTGGATAATATCATTGTCACACTTGATTTCAACAAGGTCGTGTAAAATTTTGTTCTTCAAAACTTTAACTGCACGTCTATAACTAATTTCTGTGATGACTTTTCGATCTCCACAACGAATTCCATGCGATAACTTGTCCACAAGCTCAGGGAAGGTGCAATTGTGGCGCATGAACATTCTCACTACTGCGTGAGATTTAAACTTTAACCAATGACCGTAAGGGTACTCTACAACAGTAGCTCGGCGAAGCCTTCCTCCAAAATAAATTAACAAGTCACATCTTTCTATACACATTGGTCTTTCGTCCGTCAAAGAATCACTTCTTTGTAACAGTTCAAGTATTTGGTTCGGCGAGCGTGTGTACGTTACAAAAAGTTCAATAATACAGTTAATTGGAAACTCTAGCTTACACTTAGCCATCATTATGACATCGTCATCACATGACAATTCAATAGCCCGATACATGAAAACTCCATTTTCATTCAAGGTTGGTTGCCTGAAGTATAACTTGTTCATATGCGTATCAATTTTCAAGTCCAGACTCTTCATAACCAGATCAGTTAACAACTGCAATGTACAACAGTATGGGATGCAGAACAAACTAGGAATGGAACCTTCGAAGTGGACCCCGTCATGGTATTCCTTCATTTTTCCATCCTTGAAAACGGCGACTAGATATGAATTGCCGACATTGTATCCACTTTCACCGCCACTGAATGCTTGCATATTTCCTTCTTGTATCGGACGTCGACTGCGAGAAAAGAAAATTACGCCGACTGCGAGAAAAAAAATTATGCCATCAAATCAAACCAGTTGTATATTCAGATGGAATAAAAGTTTCCTTATATACCTCTGCATTAAGCGCACAAGAGCAGGATCATTTTGCAGCTCAGCAATGCTATTTATGGAGAATAAAAAATTATTATAATGTACGGTGCATTTCATGGACCAAAATGCCCTTATTTAACGTATAGAAGAAGCAAACCGTATGTACCCTGTTACATTGAATGCGAACCCCTACCTTTTTACTTCCTCTTCCACCTACCTAAACATCATTACACAACTCTTTATTACTCTGGCGCAACGACGAAAATGTAGTTAATCTGCGTATACAACTCACACCAACTGAAATGAATGCGCAAAGACCTTGGCGGTGAAAGGTAAAGCTCCTCATTTATAACATCTTAGTCTACTCCACCAAAAATCCTTTTTACTATCTTAGTCCACTTTCCGAGGGTTACAAGATTGGAACTTTACTTCTTTAACAATTATCACAACATATTATATCATTTATTTGAGTTAACCGATATATTTTGACCGCTACGGGATTAAGGGCCAACAACTTTTTAATTTTGTATGTGTTTGTTATTCTGCCAGAAGAATTTAGACCTCAGACGATACTAATATTCTGTTGTGTAAATGCAAATCTTGTGTTTTTAATAATATAGGGCAAAGTAAGCGAAATGTCGGCATCCGATGTACTAAACCCCATTTCACTTGACGAAATAAGTTTATGGAACGAGGATCTAGTCCAGCAGGAAACATTACCGGATTCTATTGCTTGCCAGACTCAAGAAGATGAATTAAATGAGGTTCCTATGGTTGGAATGATATTTGAAACAGCCGACAAGGTTAAAGAGTTTTACAAGCAATACGCCATCAGATGTGGATTTCGTGTTCGTGTGAGAAGTTCAAGTAAAGGAGAAGACAACGAATTATGCTTTGTCAAATTTGTTTGTAGCCATGAAGGAAATTGCATGTCCACCATCCCTCCGGAATTGAAAAGTCAACCAACAAAAACCAAGAATTGTGGTGCATAGATAACAGCAGTTAAAAAGGGAGGTCAGTGGCACATAAGGAATGTCATACTTGATCACAATCATGACCTAAGTCCTATGAAGTCAAGAATGATTCGCGGCAACAAAAAATTGAACATGCAAGTCAAGCGAACACTCGATATGAATGATGAAGCAAGTGTGCACATTAACAAAAGCTTCCAATCACTGGTTTGTGATGTTGGCGGATTTGAGAACCTTCCTTTTGTCGAGCATGACGTCAGAAATTATACCAGACGACAAAGAAGGGCACTAGGAAAGGAAGGAGACGGCCAAGCATTGATGGCACACTTCTCTCACATGAGACAAATGAACAACAACTTCTACTTTGAAATTGACTTCGATGATAACAATAGAATATCAAATGTCTTTTGGGCTGATGCACGTAGTAGGGCAGCATGCGAGGAATTTGGAGATGTTGTCTCCTTTGACACACCATATCTAACCAACAAATATGATATGCCATTTGCACCAGTTGTTGGAGTCAATCACCATGGTCAGTCTATATTATTAGGATGCGCGTTGTTGTCAGCTAAAGATACATCGACTTTTGTGTGTCTTTTTAATTGTTGGCGTAGGTGCATGTCAGATAAGTCACCTGATGGCATTCTAACTGATCAATGCAAGGCCATGCAAAATGCAATTGACATTGTTTTTCCAAATACTCGTCATCGGTGGTGCTTATGGCATACAATGAAAAAGATTCTTGAAAAGTTACAAGGATATACTTATTACAAAACTATCAAAACCAAGTTGAAGACATTGGTTTACGAGTCCCTAAATGTGCACCAATTTGAGAGCGGGTGGCAACAATTAATGAATGATCATGACTTGGATAACAATGACTGGTTGGTCACACTATACGAAGAGAGAAAACGGTGGGTGCCTTGCTATTTGAAAGGAATTTTTTGGGCTGGTATGTCCACTACACAACGCAGTGAGGGACTCAATGCCTTCTTTGATAGATTTATCAATTCAACAACAACATTACAACAGTTTGTAGTACAATACGAAAATGTGCTACGACACAAAGCTGAAAAGGAATGTGAGGCGGACTTTGCTTCTTTGAACACTACAATCCATGTGCCACCTAGTCCCTTATTGAACGACAATATTAGCAAGCCTACACACATTCCAAGTTTGCAGAAATACAAATGGAATTCCGCACGAAGATGAATTGTGCAATCAAAATGGTGGATGCTACTCCTTCGGGATGCAACTACGTGGTGCTGCAAGAGTTATTATGGGATGGGAAATCTGCAAACAAATATTATGATGTCCATTATGATGCTGAAACCGGCACAATAACATGTTCATGTCAACTTTTTGAGTTTCGTGGTATCGTCTGCCGACACTGTTTCACCGTCCTTGGCCAAGAGGAAGCAACAACAATATCCACGAAGTATATCATTCCTCGGTGGAGCAAACTTATACGAAAGAGATATACTTCAATGAGAGCAGCTTACAACACCCACAGTAAGGATCCAACAATGCAGAGGTACCGGGCATTGTGCAAGAATTTTTTTCAAATTGCTGATGTTGCATGCGAATCTGATGCCGGAACGAAACATCTATTTAAGCAATTGAGGTCTGGCCAAAACCCGGTGGAGTTCACTCCGTGCATTGATGCTCATAATGTTGACACGAGGATGACGTCTTCCTTCCCAGCCCCGGATTCATGTCAACCATCCCATGTCCGCAGCCCAAATGCAGTAAAGCGAAAGGGAAGGCTTCGTACTCTAAGGTTGAAATCCAAAGTAGAAAAGTTTTTTAAAAAAAAAGAAGTCGGTAGTAAAGACGACTAAAATATGCACCAACAGCACCGTAAGTTAATCCTTTATCATTATCACAATTATCTGGCGGTGCATTTATATAATATAACTTGCTTTTTTATAGGCAACACTAAACAACGACATGTGGAATGACATGATAGATGTATATGGTCATATAGAATGGGTATGATTTAATTACATTATCTGTGGACTAAGGTGGAAACAATTTCGTAAATGACAACTGAAATTTAAAATCCAATTTGCAGGACTTGAATGTGCCACAAGTCGGTGATGTTTCATTCAATTCGAGCGTACAAAACAAAGTCGGTGGCAAAACAAATTGCAATATAACCGACTGAAAAAGGTGCTTGTAGTGAAATAATTTTGAATGTCCAAATTAGATCCATGTAAAGGCACTACCATATAATGATTTTATTGAAATTCCGCAGGGACAACGTACAACACAATGCCTATTTTTTTGGTAGATGAGAGCCTTGGGTAGTTGGAAACATGATGACATTGCCAAACAACAGGTCTTTGTCAAGTCTTTGTTTGTCGATGACATTATACTACAACTGATCTTTTTGGGCGACGATGTACCAGTAACCGCCTTTTTATTGTACAATATATGTATTTTACATTACACATTTTGTACCAAATACAGTGCGTTCGAAAAGTTTGAGATTACAGGCAAAGTGGTTCGCAAAAACTATTTGGCTACTGAAATATGTTATTGACCAGAAAGAAAATATGCTTATAAAAACCAAAATTAATTTGGACAATCATTTGTTAAACAAAAGCACCTAACAATAATTGCTTTTTTATGATACAATATATGTGTTTCTACTTAATTCTTTTTGTACCAAGTACAGTGCATTTGACAAGGCTGATATTACAGGGAAAATGTTTTGCAAAAAATGAAAAGTAAATGCCTTTTTATGATACAATATATGTGTTTTTACATCATTCTTTTTGTACCAAGTACAGTACATTCGAAAAGTCATATATTACAGGGAAGATGGGTCGCAAAATTTTGCAGTAATTGCCTTTTTATGATACAATATATGTGTTTCTACTTCATTCTTTTGGTACCAATTATAGTGCCTTGGAAAAGTCTGATATTACAGGAAAAATGGTTCGCAAAATTTTGCAGTAACTGCCTTTTTATGATACAATATATGTGTTTTTACTTCATTCTTTTTGTACCAAGTACAGTGCCTTGGAAAATTCTAATATTACAGGGAAAATGGTTTGCAAAAATGAAAACTAAATGCCTTTTTATGATATAATATATGTGTTTTTTATGATACAACAAAAAATTTTGTGAACCCAATTTTTTAGGGGCATTCCCAGTGTAAGGGGTACATAGTGTGCAACTTTTCATCTGTACCCGTCGATGAAGCTTCATTTTGTCATACATATTGCTTTGTGGTGGAATTGGCTCCTCTGCACGGCTCACATCTTTTGACTACTCTTCATCACTTCCATTTGGGGTGTCCACATTAACTTCTCGGACTTTAACACCAACACTGCGCTTAACAGTAGTCTGCAATGGGCTCCATGCTTCATGTGATTGATGTCCACCTTTGCTATAAAATTGGTCTACAAATGTTTTAACTCTTTCGTTGTGAACATTGGTGGAAGGAGTAACAGGATCACAATCTTTGGTTCTTTCCATCTTCCTCTCATGAAAAACTCATTCTAAAAGGGATAAAGATTGGCGAAGTTCACCTATTTCACATTCATGCTTTTCAATTAGAACCTCAACTTCAACCTTCCTTGTTCCTACATCTACTCTTCCAGTTTGTCTCTTACTTCGACCAACTTCATGACCAAGCACTTCATACGCTTCTCTAACTATTACATGAAGAAGTTTTTGCTTTGACACACAAAGATCAGCAACTATCTGTGAAATAAATTAACAATATTTAAATTAAAATGAGGTACATTCACACAACAATCAACAATCTAACTAAATCAAACCCAAATTACTTACCACATTCTTCTCCAAACTAGTCTTTAAAGCACCGTCACCCACTTTAATATTCATCCTACGCAACAACCTTGAAAATTCATTGCCACCGCCTGCACCCTTTCTCTTCACAAATAGAAAGTGATCAAAACACCAAAGTTGAAAGTCCACAAATAAAGCAAATGTAAATGGACATAAATCATTATTCATCACTGCTTTGCTAATCATGATGTAACTAAATACAATTTACCTGTAATAAATAAACACAACCCACAACATGAAAGTGTTTTCTATGTCTTTCCATCTTCAACACCAATGAAGCATTGCACAAACTCCCAACCAAGTACTCGTAAACTACACGACCCTAGTTATATTGACATAAACTTTTCAAGTCATCAACAATCTTGAACAGTGTGGGGAATACGGTTCCATTCCTATTAGGCAAAAGAAACTCGGATATGCCTATTAAGATGTATAACCTGCAAAAATCATCTACTTCAACACATTCTGAGTGGTTCAAAAGATAGTTATATATCACCCCAACAGTAACCTTCTCACTAAAAATGTTCCTACACAGACTTTCAATAACGACTTCATCCAAATCCACTACATCTCCGATAATCCTCAATCCTAAGCCTAAACAAACATCTAATAACTTAAATGGCACAATTATAGAGTTAAGTAAAAAACCACCTCTTCTTTCTACCCACAAATTGCACAAAACACCAAGAACATTTTTACTTATCTTAACAGAATCATTCAACAAAGTGAACCACCAAAATGGTGTTCTTTGAATACAAAGCTTTTGGTCCTCACTTAAGTTCTTATTCAATAAAGATAAATATATGGTCCTACAAGAATGCCTGAACAAAATCTGCAAAATAAAAACATAAGACCACAATTAACAACATATTCTTTCAACTCAATATGAATAAACATTGCTACCATTGCTATATCTGAACAACTTACCTCAGTACCATCACTGAACTCTCCCACATCACCACCTTCACTCCCTTCACTATCATCACTACCATTGTTATGTTTACTTGGACCACTATCTTCACTCATGTCTTGTAAAAAAAATAAGAACGACATTAATGAAAGGTATTAAATCAAAACATTACAACACACCTCCAATTTATCTTCACTTCAACAACAAATGCGTCAAATTAAATCAACCATTACAACACACATCGAACCAACAATAAAATAACTACCGATATACCTAAATAACTGCAACGGGACCACAACGAACCAACTAACACCGACGAAACAAATCATGTATCGTTCCACCTTCCGGGTCAATGGTCTGCATTTATAAAAAAACACAACCGTCAGTTTTGGACACGCAAAACACCAACGGCTTTCCACGGTCCACTAGGGGTTTGCGAATTACCACAAATTATTCCTCACCACCCTAGATTCATAATATAACACTCATTTAATGAAATAATGCACGAACGCGAAGGGTTTGGGCGAAAAGAAAATACCACCTTAAAAACGAACCGCGGACGTTAACCTCGTTCTACCATTCTTCCCTTCCCAAGTTCGGATTTTTTTTAGGGGTTCCTTCCTCCACCTATGAGCAGGCGCACGAACAACACAACAAAGTCGACGAATTAAATTTTTGCACAAACCCTCCTCGTTCTACCTCTTCTTTCGCTGCCTAAGTGCTTTTCATTCTGCTTCCGCTACCAACTTCGCATTTTTGTACAGCATTCAAGGTCGGTTTAGTGAAAATATCACCGCTTAATCAATAGTGAAGGCACTGCTTGGTACGAAAAAAACTAGGTTGAAAGTGGGTTCAAGGGTTACAAGAAAAAAATGAAATCTTTGGGTAACTGAGATGGATAGCGGCTGGTGTCTCCTCACGCGCAAGTGGCCGCAGCACGTTACCCTTTCTTCCGCAGTTGGCTTAGAAATCGTCAGAACCGTCACCTCGTGCCTTCAATTTCTATTTTTCAAAAACAATTAATTTATTTTCCACGTGTCAGTGCCACGTGGCGGGTAAAAACCAGGTTAGAGTATCATTTTCCATAGAAAAATTATAAAAGCATAATATCGGGTATGGATATCCAATTAGGAAAAAAAAATATCGGAATTCAATCTCCATAGAATGAAGAACTGGATGTTGACGTTCGAAAAAAAAAGAAACTATTGAATGTCAACATTCATGACGAAAAAAAAAGACATTAGATGTCGACATCTATAAAATAAAACAAAGAATCACATATGTCAGACACCTGTTAGAGAAAAAATTTGGAGTGGGGTTAGTTAGCATGCATTAAATAGGAGAGAGAGAAAAAATATATTTAATGAAGGGTAAAGTGGGTAGTTAAAGAAGTTTTGGAGGTAGAGAAGAAATGGTTTGAGACGTAGGGAGAAGCCCTGGATACTGACCTTCAGCGTGAGTATGCATGAAGCATACAAAATCTACATGGACTATATCTTAGTAGGCTTTGGGTATTTGTGCTTGGAGTATAGGCTCTTCGGCTTGTATTTGCACCAAGTAGTATAGGTTATTAGACTTGTATTTGGACAACAAAGTACAAGCTAAATTGTGTGTAAATTTGGCCTAGGTGCACATGTAGCCTAAATGTGTTTTAAAAAACTTTATTCAGAACGAAAAGTTTAACTCTAATTAGTTATTTAAAACACATTTAACGCATGTTAAATATGCTAGATCCAATTGTACATGGGAGAGAGAAGTTTGTGCACATTTAGCACATGGGAGGAAGATGTTAGTGCTTGAATTTGAATTTCATTCGGGACGAGCTCTCCCTATAAATACATACATAATTCATACACTTTCTCACTTTTTAATTCTATATAAGAATGGTTTTATAGATTCTCCCACAAGCCAAACTCCCCCATTTCCTTCTTTCGTTTCCATCCCCCTCTCCCTCTCATGAACCCAACCTTATATTTCCCTTCCTCCCATTTGTCAATGACTCAAAAACTTAATAACTAAAAATGTTATCAAGAAAGCTTACATGAGAAATAAAATTCTAAGCTTGAGTGTGAATTATGTTATCGGAAGAGGAAATAAAATTCTAAGCTTGTGAGAACTTTTGTTATATTCTATCTTTGAGAATCACCATTACATATGTTATATGTTCTGGTAAGTAAGAAGTGGTAGTTGAAAAAAACTTGAGTTCTTTATCTCATGAGGAGATTGAGAAGGGATAATAATGAGTGGTTTTTTTATGCACTATGCGATAAAGCCTTTGATTAATGGAACCTTTTGAAATGTTTCCCAAAGCAGAATTAGACGTAGTCCAGGAGATGAGTGTTAATTTTGAAGAAAGGCTTCAATTACCCAAGTGAAGATGATGATGCTTTGGTGATGTTTGAAGATGTTGATGCTTTTGAGTCTACAATCTAGCTTTTTTATTTGTTTATGTTTCAGTCCTTCTCATAAGACATTAACTAAGATTTTTGAATTCAACACACAACCTATAATAATGAGTCAAACATTTTCTAAGAACTAAAATACAGTGTAAAACAAAAATCAATGCTATTAATAGATTACATAATCAATTAATTTGTTCTTGAGAGGTTTCTAAGAACAAAATAATCGATTATGTAGTGAATTAGATTAAAACATGGTGCTTTTTCAGGTTTTAATGTTCCAAGTAAAATAATCGATTAGGTGATAGAGTGCTTTTGTGTTGCATAAGGCCATCAAAAATAAAACTAAGTTTCCCCCTTTAATTAATGCAGTATAGAGGTTACCTAGGCCTGTCCAAGGAACAATGTCATTGAGTTCATTGATTGAAATTTGTTTACTCTTTTTTTAAGGTTGGCGGATTTCATTGAATTTGAAAGCACATAAAATGCATTGAAGCAAAATAAAATGCAACAACATTAAAGTGCAAAATATGGATATAGAAGATGCCGAAATATCAACTAAATTCATAATAGTAAGAAAATAGAAATAGTAAATCAATTAAATGATGGAATGTGTAATTAGTTGACAACAACTTGGATAATTGACTAACGCAAATGCTAAGCTGAAATCTAGACCGTGCAAGTTGATATTTAATTGGTGAAAAGTGTGAAGAACGAAAATCGAATTAAAACAAGTCAGAAAGTAATAAACACAAAAACTAGAGCAATGCAGAATTGAAACAATATTGGAATACGTAAACTGTAGAAGTAGAAGTTGCTGGAAATGAGAAGAAAAATGTAGAAGAGATTAGAAGAACAAAAAGATGAGTCTAATATAGCATTTGAAGAACACTCAAAACAAACTTGGAAAAGAAAACTTGGAGCTCCAATAGTCACCCAAAATCAGAGAAAAAATTTGGAAGCCATCGCAAGTTAATGAAATGGATGTCGACATCCGTTTCACACTTTTCTACAACAGATCTTGACATCCATTTCAATGTTTTTTATTTTGCTTTTTACGAATGTTGCGGCGAGGCATGCGAGGCAAATGAATCACTAAGAATCAATTTGAAGTTGGAGTGCAGAGGTTGGAGTGCAGGTGGTGACAGTGTTGGTTGGAATGCAGAGGTTGGAGTGTTGTGTTTCAATGTGTTATGTGGATGAGGTAATGTGTTGTATACGTGGTGAGAGAGTGCATCGAGTGTGGTTCTAGTGTGTGCGTGAGTGAAGTGAGGTAGTGTGTGTTGTGTGCATGGTGAGAGAGTGTAGTGAGTGAGGGAGGTGTAGTGAGTGAGGGAGGTGTAGTGAGTGAGGTGCAGTGGTGTTTGTGAGTTTGTGAGTTTGTGAGGTAGTGTGTTGTGTGCGTGAGTGAGGTGCAGTGTGCATGAGTTTGTGAGATAGTGTGTGTTGTGTGCGCGGTCAGAGAGTCCAGTGAGGTGTAGTGGTGTGCGTGAGTTTGTGAGGTGTGTGATTATATTAGTGTGTGCACTTCATTGATTGTGTTGGTTTCTTTTGGTTTGTGCTAAGGATCAATTTTTTCTCATTGCATATTTTGCTTATCTACTTGCCCTTAATTAGCTTCTTTCATGTATTAAAATATTTTCTATTTATTATAGCTCATCATGGAAGATCATCATTTTAGTTATTTGAGTTTCTTGGATTCTCAAGTTAATTGTAGTCTCATGTCAGACTTTTCTGATTTCGTTCATGATATATGCGAACAAGATTATACATCTCATTTTACAAATGATGATATCTTTCCAACACGTGAAGATTTAATTAAGTGGGTTAGAGGGAGTGCTTTTAATCTTGGATTTGTTGTTATTATTCTAAGATCAGATAAATATAATGGACAACCAGGAAGAAAGATCCATATATTATTAGGTTGTGAAAGGGGTGGAAAATATAGAAAATACAAATGTGATGCAGAACCGAGTTTATCTGGGACAAGAAAATGTGACTGCCCCTTTAGATTGAGAGGCAAACCCATCTCTCAAGGGGAGGGATGGGTGTTGAACCTAAAATGTGGTTACCATAATCATGATTTTTCATCTACTCTAGTTGGTCATCCCTATGCGGGTAGGTTAAAGTTCACTGAACACTCGTTGTTTGTTGATATGTCTAAAAGTTAAGTAAAACATGCAAATATTCTTCTCACTCTCAAAGAAAAAGATAAGTGTAATGTGACAACTTTGAAGCAAGTATATAATGTAAGATATAGGTACAAACGTTCAATAAGAGGTTCAAGGACAAAGTTACAACAATTAATGTTGATGTTGGAACATGATCACTATATCCATTTTAGTAGATGTGTTGATGCATCTGATGTGGTTAGCGATCTGTTATGGACCCATCCTAATGTTGTGAAGTTGTTAAATTCATTCAATATTGTGTTCTTAATGGATAGTACTTACAAAACCAACAAATATCGGTTGTCATTGCTTGAGATTGTTGGTGTGACCTCAACAGGATTAACTTTTTCAACTGCGTTTGCATTTTTATCTAGTGAAAAGCAAAATAATTTCACTTGGGCTTTGGAAAGGCTAAGAGGTCTGTTTATGACGTCTGAGGGTGGTCCACAAGTCATTGTAACTGACAGGGATCTAGCTCTAATGAATGTTGTTGGTATTGTCTTCCCTGAGTGTTATCAACTTCTATGTCGTTTCCATATACAAAAACATGTGCAGGCAAAGTGCAAAATGTTAGTGAATTCTGTTGATGCATGAGATGTTGTACTGCAAGCATGGGAGAATGTTATGGACTATGAAGATGAGTTAAAGTTTAACGATTGTGTTAATCGTCTTGAGCTTGTTTGCCAGCCATGGCCTGTATTCTTTGAATATGTTAATGACTCGTGGATAATTTCTTACAAGAAATACTTTGTCAAGGCGTGGATGAACAAAGTTATGCATTTAGGGAATACAACATCAAACATGTATGTTTGCATCTTCTTATTAATTAATTTTTTTAATGGTTTATATGATTCCATGTATAAATTATACTAGAGTTGAGTCTGCTCATTGGAGCCTCAAGAAAGTTCTTGGAAGTAGTATGGGAGACCTTTGTTCGTGTTGGGATGGAATTCACAATGTTATTATCTTGCAACATAACGAAATAAAGACGTCTTTTGAAAGAAGTATTAATCTGATGAGTGACTCTTACAAGGCATTGAGTTATAGAAGATTAGTGGGATATGTTTCTAGATCTGCCTTAGAACTCCTTGCTCCAGAGTTAGAAAAAGTTAAGAAAATTGGATTCGATACTAGTCGTTGTGGCTGCATTCTCAGACAGACTTATGGTCTTCCATGTGCGTGTGAATTAACACGATATGACCCTGGGATGATTCCTCTCCAAGAAATTCATGTCATGTGGACTAGGTTGAGCTTCTCACATGTGTCCTCTTCACAATTCGAAGGGCAATTATCTATTCAAAGGGAGGTTGATTTGCTGCTTAATCTTTTCAAAGAAGTTGACATTGCAGGAAAAGTAACCATCAAACATAAATTACTTGACATAGTTTGCCCTTCGATGACATCGATGTTGTCGCCAACGAGTAAAATTAAGACGAAGGGTGCACCTAAAAGTCATTGATCAAAGAAGTCAACCAAACGTGATCCGTCATATTTGAGCATGTTGACACCTTCATTGAGTCATCAAGATAAGACACATGTGTTGCAAAAATAGAAAACAAGCTGAAGACCGAAGCTGTATTTCAAGAAAAGATAGTACCCATGCTAGAACAGTTCAATCCTGTTTTTCATCCTTATATAGTGGATGTTGTAGATGTAGTGGCAGATGGTCATTGTGGGTATAGATGCATTGCTGCATTGCTGGGTATGGGTGAGGAGTCATGGCCTCTAATCAGACATGATTTATACAAAGAACTTAGTCAATGACAAGATGAATATGCAACATTAGTTGAAGGTTATGATCGTTTGGAAGAACTGAGAAAGTCTTTGCTAGTTCATTCACCATCAGGGGTATGACTTCTACATACTAATGTTCAAACTTATTTATTAAAAGTTTTTTATGATTTTGTTTGATTATAATCTAATTAATTATATACAGGCTAATCGAGACAAGTGGATGACTATACCGGACATGGGGTATGCGATTGCTAATCGATATAATGTAATCCTCGTGTGCTTGTCATTGGTTCAGAATTTGACGATATTCCCACTCCGTACATCCCCACCTATTTCGCAAAGTCAACATCGACTAATTTGTATCAGACATTTTTATGGCTCTCATTTTGTGCAGGTGTATTTTTTTTTTAAAAAAAAACTTTACTCATATGTTGACTAATTACATATTTACAAGTTTGTCTACAAGAAGGTTGTCCATTACCGATGGTGGATATCATATCATCTAGCAATTGTTACCCAAAGGCAAAGGGGTGGGCATCATTTTATAGAGATCGGATGCATGCATTCGTAGATTTACACGTAGTTGATCGTAGTTATGTAGATCTTACGGAAGACTGATATTTGTTAATTGTATTAAATATTTGACTGTTGTAGTTTATTTTAGGAAATTTCATATTGTAATGTACTTTTAAAATATACTTTTGTAATTATTTTACTAATATATAAAATACTAACTCCTCTGGCCAAGGGACGAATATATTTTGGCCTTATTGCTAACAAAATAAACGTTTCAATTTGTAATCATATATCGATGAAATAACTTAATATAAAATCCAATAAAAATTTAAATTGTAACATCAAATACAAATATAAAGTAAATCGACTATCCAGACGTAGATGGTCGTCAACCTCGAACTCTACGTCCTCCTCTAGTTTCTTCCTCTTCTGTTGCATCATGAGCTATCTGTAATAACTCATGTGTGCGATCCCAAGCAATTGTGCTCTTACAATGCATTTCATGACATTCTATCATCCGTTGAAGACCGCTGACAACGTGTTTCATGGCACCTCACGATAATACCAAGTTAATGTCAAATATTTAAGTTACTAATAATATGAACAAATAAATTTGTAACATACCAACAAACCACCAAAAGATGATGACACTGACGTCCTCTGAGTTGGTATGTCATCTGGCAAAATTTCGACGAAGTTGAGGCATAATCACAAGGTTGGGTCGGTCAGCCTCAACTCCACGTAAAATGTAAGGATGGGAGACCCTCCGAAACCACTACAAATATTCATCTGAACATGAAAAAGGAGTTGGCGCGTGGACCACCTGATCTACGACAAACTGATCGTGGTCTCTCCACCGATCATCAATAGTCGTAAAGTCCAACATGGGAAGCGAAGTCGGCGGTCGTGGAATAGGCTGCATGAAGCCAAATTGTTGTAGCACACGCTCCAGCAAATGACGGTGTACGAGGATACCAAGCCTGAGGAAGCCAGAAAACATGCCAGATACAACAAGTGGTCGACCAGCCCTATGTGCTCCATATGGGTTCCAAATCACCACATCATATGTCAAGGCATCCAATTGGACTCTAACATAAGCTATAGCAAAAGTAGCACGTCCAGTGATATAACATCTGGCACGGGGTTTGGTCTCCACATATGTATCTCGTAATTGCTTCCTTCCCAATATAGGGAAGTGCTCGTATATCCAAGCTTGTATCAAATAACATTTCATTTAACTATTCTGATAAAAAAGAAAAACAAGTAAAATATTTAACAAAATGTAATATAAAATTGTACCTGTAGAAGAGGTAGATATCCAGCTAATTGCTTTATATTGGCAAAGCTGGCATCTTCTAGCTACTCATATAAGTAGACAAGAGCAACAACTCCCCAAGCATATTTGTGGTAGGTAGGGAGATCTTTAAATAGCTTGAGGTAATGAGTACAAAACATAGGTGGCACTTTTATTAGCAAATATCGTGCACCCTACGAGGTGCAAAAGATATGCACGTGCATCAAACTCCCATAGCTCGTTATCACAACAACTATCATACAACTCTATCAACCATCTAAGTCTGACCTGTCCACCACGACTTTGATTCAACTCATTGCAAGCCATGGTCCAATCAACACCAAGAAGTGTCAACAAAATCTCAACTAAATCTTCATATTCAAGATTTTCAGTGGAGCAAAACTATCCAGTGATGGGAAGATGAAGGACCGACCAGACGTCATCTAAAGTGATGGTCATCTCACCAATTGGTAGATGAAAAGTATTAGTCTCGGGATGCCATCCCTCCACGAAACCCAATATTAATCCAACATCAGGATATTGATATAAAATATCGCATAGAGGCGATAATCCAGAAGCTACCACAAAGGGGAGAACGGAAGAGTGAAGAGGTCCTAATTTTTTCCCTTTTTTAATATGGGAGACTACTTTCACAACTCGATCCTAAGAAAAAAGCAAAATAAAACAATAAAAATACATAACAATAATAAAATAAAACATTTATAAAAAGTTCTTACTAACCTGATCATCCCATATGATCCGTGCAAAATGATCCTGGTACCGAGTCAATAAAGATGTATCAGAGGGACCACCTGGAAATCTTGCACCATCGTTATCAATCTCTTGATCCTTATCATGAGGAACATCGGAAACCTCATGCTCAGCGACATCATCCTGAACAACATCAGCCTCGTGCTGACTCCTTCTACGAGCTGAAGCAGTCAGTCTCCTCCGTGCAGCACCCTGTGTAGAACACTCGGGTGCATCGTGTGAACCGCGTCTAGATAAATTACCTCGTGTCCTAACCATATCTATAATTAAAAGTATCAAATTTTCAGTAACCAAAAATCACCAACAAACAACAATATCACTCAAATTCAAATTAACAATAACATATACTAATGCATCACGCACAATTGATATGCAATTGAAACACCAAGAAAAAATTATGCAAATGTTGCTTCTGCCTCTCCGCCATTCGTCTTCATTTTTCCCAGCTATGCACGTCACTAACACCTTCCATTTCTATGCACGTCACTAACGCTAAGGTGGCAATGGAGAATTAGGAGGTGTGACCAAAGAGAGGCCATGATTGGCTGTAGAGCCAACTTCAAAACCCACAAATTCTTAAATAAATTACAAAATAAAACAAAATATAAAAAAAAAAACATGAATCGAATGTCAAAATCCGTTTCAGACTTTTCAAAACAGATCTCGACATCCGAAACGCTAAAAAAAACATGAAACGGATGTCGAAATCCGTTTCAAACTTATATGAAACGAATCTCGACATCCGGAACGCTAAAAAAACAAAAAAAAACATGAAACGGATGTCGACATCCATTTTAGACTTTTATGAAACGAATCTCGGCATCTGTTTTGGTCAATTTCAGACAAAAAAAATTTGACTTGCGCAGTTCATATTAAACATGGATCTTTGATTATATTTTCTAAATAAACAACCTATTCATGCATCTATTGCACACAACACGTTCAGTAAAATCAAATTCAAAAATACATGGTATAGAATAACTTAACTGGATTAATTCTTGGTTGTTGGCAGTGTTGTTGGCAATGGAGTGTGCAACAATGTGGACCTACAGACTCAAACGGAGAGGATAGAGGGGTGCACCAATACAAAACACAAATAAAGGTTGTGAGTGTGAGTGGAGGAAGGAAACGAGAGTGTGAATGTGGAGGCGTGGAGAGGAAATCGAGAAGCCTGTGAGTGTGAAAGAAGGAAGGAAACGAGAGTGTCAATGTGGTGGCGTGGAGAGGAAACCGAGAAGCCTATGAGTGTGAGAGGAGGAAGGAAACGAGAGTGTCAATGTGGAGGCATGGAGAGGAAACCGAGAGTGTGAGTGGAGGGCTGGAGGAGGAAGAAACAATAACTAATAAAGGCTGCAATAAAGGCTGCTACGTTTAGGGTTTAGGTCAAACTGAAAAAGCAGTGCAGGGAGGGAATCAGATTCCTTTTTGGGGTGCGTTTTGGGGGTGCAGGGGAGTGGTTTTTGGGGATGGGTTTTGCGGGTGCAAGGTATCATGCTGTTAAATGAAGAGAGAGATACAATTACTTTTACTTTTTACCATGGACAAAGATGGAAATAGATAAACTTTTGGGGGTACTAAAGAAAAACATATTGAGCTTGGGTCCATTGGGAAAAGAGGTGTCAAAGGAAATAAAGGGGAGTGAGGATGTTAAAAAACATAAGGCTATTAACTCAACATGCAAATGAAGTTTAGAAAGAAAAACAATGGTATGGATATTAAAACATGAATTGGACCTAATAAAATTAAAAATAGTTTTAAAATAAAATTGGTGGTGCTGGAATAAAGCTTTCACCCCAATTTTTGGAAAAGTTGGGCCAAACAAAATGTGTCTGGTTTATTTTGTTTATATATCGTTTTTCTTCTTGTTGTTGCTCTTTCTTTACTTATTCATTTTTCATCATTAATTTTTTAATAAAAGATTTTTTTTAATTTGTGATTAACTTTACTTAATTAAACTTTTTTGTTATCTTTAATTTTTTTTTTTAAAAAATCACCCTTTTTTATTTTTTAATTTTTAGGATTAAGTAAACTCATAGTTTTTGAATTTATTTGAAAATAATTTTTATTTATCCGGATCAAATTGGGTGTTACAAATGTAAATATTTGTATATGCATATAAAGTTTTCTATAATTATTTGACAATATGGTAAATGATATGCTATCAAATGATACACTATATTTCTTTTAGTTGGACGATTTCCTAAACGTTGTCTGGTATATGCTTAACTAGTGTAATATGGATGATATGACACTCGGTTTTGGGGTGTTAAATTTGACACTCCAAGAAATAGTCCAATAGGAATTTAAGAGTCTTGTCAAACTATCCTTAGAAGATATAATCAATCTTGAAAGTTCATGAAGATATAATAAAATGTGATGTCTAGAAATACAAAAGGGAAATCTTTGGCCTTCGGTGTCTAAAAACGAAAGAAGATTCCTCTTCCCAAAGTGTCAAATTTAGAAGAAATCAACAAGGTGAATAATTGAAGACATGAAAACTTTATTGATAAGGTTCATGTTATGATTTAGCTTGAAATATGAATTAGCAAACAATCTCCATTAACTATTTAAGAATTTTAAGATTGGAACAACAACTCAAAGATGTTTTCCACTGAATTTGAATTTAATTCATAGGATTATGCAAAAGTGATAAAGAACACAAGAAGTGCAATAGAAGAACACAAGAAAAATTCAAGGATCGAAAGGAAAAGAGAAAGTTTAGAACACTTAAATGGATGGAAGAAGGTGAGTTATAAATGAAGTCATAGTCTCTATGATAAGTTCCAATGATGAATCAACACTTGAATCCTAGTAGAACAAGATAAGATTCTAAAACTTAAGACCACTCCCTTAGAGATGTCTTAAAACGTCATTAATTTCATTAATCAACTAAAGTAAAATTGCAGAGAATGAATATGGTTATTTGTGGCCAAAGTAAAAAAAAAGTTAAAAAATTAAATAAGATATAAACGTGTCTTAAATTAAATTCTACTATAACCTAAAAGCAAATGGTGAGAGGTTTGAAAATTCAAAATTTTAAAAATGAAAATAATGAAATTCTCCTATTGGCTAAAAGCAAGAGGTACATTTTTCATGCTTATTCATGTTTGGAAAAAGGTTGTTTAACACCATTTTGACGATCATTTGATAATTTTTATAAGGGTAAAATAGTCTTAACAAAAGTTAATTTTTATATTTTTAAAAGAGAGAGAAAGTGAATAGTTATGAAGGATAGTGTCAAATGATAGTAAAAGAAAGTATGGTGTCAAAATACCAGTGTTCTTCATGTTTATCAAGCTATATTGATCAAGTTAATTTTCTCCTTTTGTTGACCCTTTTTTTTTTTGGTTGACATTATGCAAGGAGGTTTCGATTTGGTTTGGGCTTGTAACGTGTTATTTTGGGGCTTCTCCCTGCACCCCAAAGCATTTCTCCTGTACCTCCAAAACTTTCTTTATTCCCACTTTTATCCTTAAATGAAGAAAGAGAAAAAATAGTAAAAAAAATCAACTGCATTGCACTACTGCACCCAGTTAGCAAATCCGCTTTTGTTGTAGGCCTATGCACTCCCAAAGAATATCAATTCCATGTGTGTCAAAATGGATGACAGAATCCGTTTCAAGATTTTAAGAAACGGATTTCACAATTCATTTTGCTTTTTTTTTTTCGTTTTGTAAGAAACGGATTTCACAATCTGTTTTATATAAATTAAATTAAATTAAAAAATACTTAAACTTTAAATTGAAAATTTATTCATTGTATTATAACTTTTTCTAATTTATTTAAAGTATATGATTTTTAAATTTTAAATATATTTTTAAATTTTTGTTTTGTTTATTTATTATGTTTTCATATATTTTAATATATATCTAAAAATAAAGTAATATATATAT
>Ga0099822_1001195_pt1 | contig 29297 bp, 26 predicted proteins | sample CowpeawhiteBW_FD_76839 | JGI IMG/M metagenome (GOLD analysis project Ga0099822, IMG submission 76839) | Root nodule microbial communities of legume samples collected from California USA - Cow pea white BW | ecosystem: Host-associated > Plants > Roots > Nodule | place: USA: California | collected... | reverse complement strand
GGTCCAAAATAAGGAAGATAAAAAAAAAAAAAAAAAATTTCTCTTTTTTATTGCCCCATCATCTTGTATATAAATAAGCATATGCTCAGTCTTAAGCTTATCATTCGCGAAACTGCTCAGTGGTTATATACTTCCCACTCCACAGTCCCCGTAGTGTTATTCTCTTGTTTCACAGTTTTTCTCTCATCCCTTGCCTTTTCCCTTAGGGTTTGGTTTCCATTTTTTCTGCTGTTTTGTTCTCAGAGTTTTGTCAAAGGGTGCAATGTTTAGAGGTTTGTAAGAACAGTGGTCTAGAATAAGGACGAGGATAAGAAAAATAAAATAAATAAAAAGAATTATCTTCTTCGTATTCCCCTGCTAAGTCCCCATAGCGTTATTTATTTAATCTGTTATGAAATTTGTTTTTGGTATTTAAGAAGGTAGAGAGTTAAGGATATTAAATATGGACACAAAGGTGATTTCTTCCGGAGTCCAGTACTCAAATCTGCCGGAGAGTTACATCCGACCGGAATCGGAGCGACCTCGTCTGGGCGAAGTGTCGGAGTTCGAGGATGTTCCGATAGTCGATTTGGGTTGTGAAAACAGAGCCCAGATTGTGCGGGAAATCGGTGAAGCGTGCAGGTCCTTTGGGTTTTTCCAGGTGCAGAGGCTGTGTGGTTATGAATTATATATATATTTTCGATTTAAGAAATGAGGATTAAATAATTTAGAATAAAAATTGAAACAGGTGATGAATCACGGGGTGGGTGTAGAAGCTGTTCGGGAAATGACAGAGGTGGCACATGGTTTCTTCAAATTGCCTGTGGAGGAGAAACTGAAGTTGTACTCTGAAGACCCTTCAAAAACAACAAGACTCTCCACTAGTTTCAATGTGAAGAAAGAGACCGTCCATAATTGGAGGGATTATCTCAGACTTCATTGCTACCCATTGGACAAATATGTTCCTGAATGGCCTTCTAGTCCTCCCTCTTTCAAGTAAGTCTCCTCCCACACATTCATATCTTTTTTTCTAATAGGTTCAAAAATATAAATGCTTAAATTTCAAAATAGAAATGTGTTCAAATTTTAAATTCTAATTTTGCATACTTTTTGGATGATTAGGAAAACATCCATCCCTTTGTCATGTGGACAACACTTTTCTGCCTTCCCTCCTAATACCAAACCAAATCACATGTAATAATAATACCCTTTTTACATAACTTCTTTTCGACCGTTCCAGTTTCCTACCCTCTCCATTTTCTTCTTTCGAGCCAATACTCTATGTTGTTCTAGAAAATAATACACCTATTATGAAATTAACAAATTTAATTAGCATACGTAATGATATAATTAAATCTTAGTATATTCACAATATTTTTTTATTAGATTAAATAAATATGTTTTGGTCCCTCAAATTGAAGTCAATTTTGAAATTAGTTATTCTTCAAAATTTTATATTAATCTAGTTCCTTATCTTTAGAAATACATCTATTTAGTTTTTTGGGTTAAATATGTTTTTATCCCTTAAGTTTCAGCGAAATTTGGAATTAGTCCCTCATCAAAACTTTTGACCAATTTAGTCTTTCATCTTTCAAGATGCGTGAATTTAGTCCTTTTAACCAAATTTTGTTAAGTTTATCTGACGTTTCAAGCGCATTTCATGATAGTATTTAAATTATTTACATTGTTTGACACATTTTTTCTTCAATGTTAACTTAAATACTATCATGAAATGTGCTTGAAACGTCAGATAAACTTAACAAAATTTGGTTAAAAGAACTAAATTCAAGCATTTTTAAAGATGAAGGACTAAATTGGTATAAAGTTTTGATGAGGGACTAATTCCAAAATTCACTAAAACTTGAGGGACCAAAAACATATTTAACCCTAGTTTTTTTTACCAAATTTTGTTAAGTTTATTTGATATTTGATATTTTAAACGTATTTTATGATAATATTTGAGTTAACATTGAAGTAAAAATGTGTCAAACGATGTAAAAAATTCAAATATTATCCTGAAATGCATTTGAAACATTAAATAAATTTAAGAAAATTTGATTAAAATGACTAAATTCATACATTTTAAAAATAAAAAATTAATCAAAAATTTTAAAAAATGACTAATTTTAAATTTTAATGAAACTAAAATATGACAAAAACAAATATTTAACTTTTTTTATTTTACTGAAATTGGTGAAATAATAGATACACGAATACTTTTGAAAAGTACAAACATAAACTTTTAAGTAATGCACGTGTCTATTTATCATATTTGCCTTTGGAAAATTAATTGGCACAACTTTCGCAATAAAGTACTGTGGTCCTGTCGGGGATCATATGCTATTTAATAAATAATTTTTTGGAAAAAAGAAAAAAAAAACTAGAAATACGGTACCTATTGAGTGCTTTGAAATCTGATTTCCTTCTGTGTTGGGTTGTACTGTTGACATTATAGAGTCGAAAAATAAAACACACACGAAAAGGATAAAGCGCCCATATCAATTCATAATTAATTGAACCCACATGGGAAAGAAACTTTCTGCTTTACAAAGTAAATGTGAGGAAAACCATGTATGTACTATATTATAAGATATTTAATTATTTAAAAAATGAATTCAAGAATTATATTTTTATATCGTATTTTTTCACCCATTTACCCACCTAAGCAAGCACAGTTTTTTTTTTTTTTAATTCAAAGTCTTAAAAAACATTCTATTTTTTAAAGTATGATGGATGTGTCGATTATAAACTCAGAGCTCAAAATGCACTATATGCCATCAAAAAAATTAAACTAATTAATTTCAACTTTGGGTAGAAGCGGGTTAATGAACCAGATAAAGAAATTAAGAATACATAGAATTTCCATCATACAAAATGAAATATACTTTTACTTTATTTAATTTTTTTTCGTAACTCAAAACGAACATAATGTTTTTGAATCTATTTTCAACGTTTTCTACCCACTGATCATGTGACTACATGCAATGTGTCTTCCGGATAGACACTCAAAAAAGAAAGGAAAATATTTGAAATTATAAGTATTCAAAATAAATAGAAATAACATTTTATTATAAATAATGTAATAATTTATATTAATTAATATAAATAAAGTTTAATAGCATGTAAATTAAGTTTTGAAAGAACCCTTGGTATAAATATTTGAATTGTTTACCGTTTATAAATATATGATGCTACGGTTTTGTATTTATTTAATTTTCTATTGTATAAAAAAATAATGTGTGTTTGTGTTTGTGTACACGATATGCATATGTGGATGGAATTTGTTAATAAATAGCTGAAAAAGAAAAACTGTTTTGTTGAGGTAGTTTGGAGTATTTAAAAAAGTGAAAGAATAAAAACAAATTACGAGATCCACACAGAGCCTATCAGGTTTTGAGGAAAAGATAAGGTGAGTTATTATATAATGAAAATATAAATTATTTAATTTTTTCACATTGTTTTTGTTTTATGTGTGAAATGTGAGTCAGGGCCCAAATGTCATTTTAGTGATAGTTGGAGTGACGTGGCATTGAATGAGCAGTGACGTCAGTGGACATTTGCGTGTTGACGTAACGTCTTTAATTCATTAATATTCTGATCTGAAGCTTGTCCCTACTTCTGTTCCGTTATGCCTTTTCAGTTATGGGGTCATTCTGCGCACTTTTTACCCCCAAATCATAAGGGAATAATCTAAAATTGTTTATGAATTGGAATTTGGAATATGATTCGGCAGGGAAAGCGTGAAAAAATACTGCGAAGAGGTTCGGGAATTAGGGTTGAGAATAGAGGAATACATAGGAGAGAGTTTGGGGCTGGAGAAAGATTACATAAAGAATGTTTTGGGTGAACAGGGGCAACACATGGCGGTGAACTATTATCCACCGTGCCCACAACCGGAACTCACTTATGGGTTACCGGGTCACACCGACCCAAATGCACTCACAATTCTGCTCCAAGATCTCCACGTTGCCGGTCTTCAAGTTCTCAAGGACGGAAAATGGCTCGCCGTTAAGCCCCACCCCAATGCCTTCGTCATTAACATCGGCGATCAACTCCAGGTAATTACGTCAACCAAACACCGCTTTAAATTTTGTTTCGCTTCGTTTGCATGTGGGTTTTATGTGTTTGTCTTTTGGCCCAACTTCTTTTGTGAGCTGGATCTTGTGTCAGAATTCAGCCCACACAATGTGATAACCAATATGAAACTGGGCTTGAGTGGTGTGCAGGCTTTGAGTAATGGGCTTTATAAGAGTGTATGGCACCGTGCTGTTGTGAATGTTGATAAGCCCAGGCTTTCTGTGGCTTCATTTCTTTGTCCGAACGATGAGGCATTGATTAGCCCAGCTAAACCACTCACTGAAGATGGATCTGAAGCCGTATACAGAGGATATACGTATGCTGAATATTATAAGAAGTTTTGGAGCAGGAACTTAGACCAGGAACACTGTTTGGAACTTTTCAAGAACAAGTAACCTGGCAAGAACAAAAAATGTTTTCATGTTTTGTCCTACATTGCTCCTTTCTTCCCATCCTATCCGCACTCCTTGAAGCTCAGTGTTGTTGTCAGTTCTTCATTTCTTTTTGTTATCACAAATTGTGTTTTTGTGTCAGACGCTCATGATTTCTGGTGGAGGAAGGTGTTTTCCTACCAGCCATCGTGCTCTATTTGATTTATGGTAGGAAGAAAAATATGTTATTTAATATTCATATATTGAACCTTCCAAATTTCCTAGTGCTACTCATGTATACTTGGTCTCATAGAGAAGTGCCAGGGAAAAGTATTTTAAGTTTAGAATTCTATTGTCGCCATTCTCACAATCATGTTTCTCAAATATTATATTTCTTGGGCTGCTCATTCTCTTTTGTACACATAAGTATTACAAGTTAACTTTGTGGAAAACTCCTCAAAGAATAAATATTACAAGTCGTCTAAATCAAATAAATAGTTTCAATACGAAACTTTGTTATTTGAGAGAAAATAACATTATTCTAAAGTAGCACCACAAACAATTTAATTTTGAAAACTCAAATATAACTTTATATGAATCCACGCTTGAAAAACTTCAACACTTTTGAGAAATTTTGTGATGTAGGTATTAAAAACATAACACATAACCATGAAACCTTGAAATCTGGCCCTTATGGCCTGTGCCTGAGAGTCTTTCTCTGTTCTTTGTTTGCCAACAAGAAAAGAGCCATCATCACCACATCAGAGTGAATCGCACACACCTATTGTATCACGCAATCACCTTCCCGTTGTTTGTTAGTGCCTCGTAGAATTCTTCAACAACTTCAGCAATGATGACTGAATGTATGATCACTAGAAGAATTCATTCTGTCCTCTCATTGAATTTTTCCTTCTTTTGCTTCAAGAGGGAGAAGTTAAAATTCCACAGAAGCAATCCTGCTCTTGCAGCTTTAACGTGGGAAGGTAAAACGCCATGGAATTATATGTTGAACCATGAAAATTTCCTTCTGCTGCTGATTCAATTTTGGTCAAAGAATTTTATTTTAAGTTTAGAACTTGTCTGTCACACTTATTAGAATGATGTTTTACAAATATTTGTATAGTAGGTTGTTTGCGTTATTATCTTTTATACACCTATATGAACACCACCTCAATGTCCAATTGGATTGGATAATGTGTTAGCTGTTATACATATATTACAATTTATTGCAAAAGCAGTTACACCCGAGAGCGTGATTTTTTTCCTTCATTTCAGATGCAAATATGCTGCATTGTTGCAACCATATATTTTAAATGTTGGGATTGTTATGAGTTTTTTTTTTCTTCTCTCGCAGGCCATGGATTTGGCCCAATTATACCCGCATCCACCATCAATAGAGCATCATTCTCCTCCCTCAAACGCACACTTTAATATTCTCATTCATTCTCTCTAGTTCTCTCTTATATTTCTTCTCTCATTCTGGATTTATTTATTTACTTTTTTTTAAGAGTTATTTTGCTAGTTTTGAGATCTTTGGAAATTTTGAGAAGTTCCTGTTGTATTTTGGGGAGCTTGCGCAATACACCGCGGATAAGTCCTTAAGGGCAGTGAATTTACACACCTCAGGAAGACTTTTTGGTTCGTGATTATTGTCAGCTACTACAACAATCTTAAGAACTTATGGCTGACAACAACAACAACAACACATCCTTTACGGAGAATCCAAATACTTTTTCCAGAACTCAAAGTCTTTGCAAAACCTTTTCTGGATGTGTTAAAAATTGAGGTATTCTCTGGACAGAACTTTCGATGTTGGCAAGAACGTGTGTCTACCCTTTTAGACATGTATGGAGTTGCTATTGCTCTCACATCCTCAAAGCCCAACTCCAATATCCCTTCAAAACAAATTGAAGACTGGATTCATGCAAATAAGGTATGTTGACACACTTTACTTAGTGCATTGTCTAATGACCTGTTTGATGTGTATTGTTCATACAAGGAAGCGAAAGAAATTTGGGATTCGTTGATCCTCAAATATACTGCTGAAGACGTAGTGAGACAAAGATTCATCATAGGAAACTACTACCGATGGGAGATGATTGAAGATAAGGACATTAAGATCCAAATCAACGAAGATCACAAGCTACTTGAAGATATTAAAGCAGAGAACATAATCCTTCCTGATGAGTTTGTTTCAGAACTCCTGATTGAGAAACTACCGTCATCTTAGACTGACTATAAACAACAGCTGAAACACAGGCACAAGAAGATGTCGATTCAAGAGCTCATTACACACATCATAGTCGAAGATACCAACAGGCAGGAATGTGCTACTGCAAGGGCCAAAGCATTATCTGCAAAAGTTAACATTGTAGAAGAAAAACCTGCACCAAAAAGATACGAGAATAAACCTGATCACAATAAGAAAAGTAATCTTCGAAATTCCCTTCCCAAAGGATCTAACCCCACCTTTAAGAAAAAGGGAAATTGTTTCGTATGTGGGAACCCTAGCTATCATGCACCTCAGTGCAGGTGTAGAGCAAGAAACGACAATCCTCCTAGGGCAAATATAGTTCAAGGGGAAGATACTATAGTTGCGGTCGTTTCACAAGTAAATTTGATTACCAATGTGAGTAAGTGGGTCGTAGACTCTGGTGCTACCAGGCACATATGTGCAAACAGAAGTGCTTTTACCTCCTATACCAATATAGGGGAAGGAGAAGAACACATCTATCTTGGTCACTCCAGGACAACTCTTGTCCTTGGGAAAGGAAAGGTTCTTCTGAAACTCACATCGGGAAAGACTCTGGCCTTGAGTGATGTGCTACATGTGCCCTCTATTAGAGTTAATCTAATATCTGTAGCACTATTGGAAAAAGTTGGGGTTAAAGTGTCATTCGAATCTGACAAGATTGTAATGACAAAAAATAATGTTTTCGTGGGAAAGGGATATTGTGATCAAGGTCTCTTTGTACTCAATATTTTAGAAATTATTAAGGAATCTTCTTCTGCTTATATCATTGACTCATATGATATGTGGCATGCTAGATTAGGACACATGAATTCTTCGTATATTATGAAATTGCAACGACTAGGATTAATATGCATGATAAACAAAGTGGAAAATGTGATATATGTGTAGAATCTAAAATAACAAAGAAAACTTGTTATCCTATAGAACGTCAATATGAATTATTAGGGTTAATTCATTTTGATCTAGCCGACTTAAAACAAACTATGTCTAGAGGTGGTAAAAATTACTTTGTAACATTTATAGATGATTATTCTAGATACACTAAAGTGTACTTAATCAAGCATAAAGATGAAACTTTCTATGTGTTTTTAAAATATAAGGCAAAAGTAGAAAATCAATTGAATAAGAAAATTAAAAGGATTAGATCAGATAGAGGTGGTGAATATGTTTTGTTTAATAAATATTGTGTTAGAGAAGGTATCATCCATGAAGTAACCCCACCATATTCACCTAAGTCTAATGGAGTAGCTGAGAGAAAGAATAGAACTCTTAACGAAATGATGAATGTCATGCTTATTAGTTCTAGTGCACCTGATAACCTTTGGGGAGAAGCCCTTCTTGCTACGTGTTTTTTACAAAATAGGATACCTCATAAGAAAACTGGTAAAACACCTTATGAATTGTGGAGAGGTTATCAACCTAATCTTAAATATCTAAGAGTGTGGGGGTGCCTAGCTAAGGTAATGTTATTTGATCCTAAGAAAAGAAAAATAGGCTCTAAAACCTCTAATTGTATGTTTTTAGGCTATGCCGAACATGGTGCTGCCTATAGGTTCTTGTTCTTAAAAGTGATGTAATTGAACATAATACTATTGTGGAGACAAAAAATGTTGAGTTCTTTGAACATATATTTCCTTTAAAGGTTAGTGAGACACCTAAACAGTCTATAGATAATAATAGTGATGCCATGTGTGAGGTTTTGAGAAGAAGTAAAAGACAAAGGAAGGAAACTTCTTTTGGAGATGACTTTTATACCTATCTAGTTGAAAATGATCCAACAAGCTTTCTAAAGACTACTAGAGTTCCTGATGCAAAATAGTGGGATAAGGCCATTAGGACTAAAATTGAATCAATTCAGAAAAATAATACTTAGACCTTAGTAGATTTGCCTAAAGGAGCAAAACCCATTGGTTGTAGTGGATATTTAAGAAAAAATATCACCCAGATGGATCCATAGATAAGCATAAAGCAAGTTTAGTAGCAAAAGGTTTTACTCAAAATTCCAACATAGATTACTTTGACACCTTTGCCCCCTGTGACTAGGATTTCCTCAATTCGATGTTAGCCTTAGCAGCTACCCATAAGCTAGTAATACATCAAATGGATGTTAAGACTGCTTTTCTAAATGATGATTTAGAGGAGGAAATCTATATGACTCAACCTGAGGGGTGTGTTGTCCCTGGTCAAGAAAGTAAGATATGCAAGCTTTTAAAATCTTTGTATGGGTTAAAAGAAGCACCTAAACAGTGGCATGAAAACTAGATAGTGTCTTACTATGTGATGGTTTCTTACCTAATGATGCTGATAAATGTGTGTATTCTAAATCTGAAAATGGCAAATGTGTCATTATATGTTTGTATGTGGATGACATGTTAATATTTGGTACATGCATTGATATAGTTTCTAGAACTAAATTGTTTCTAAGATCATAAGGAAGGGAAATAATATATTACTATCCTAAGAACAATACATTGAGAAACTTCTTAGGAAGTTTGGATATTATGAGTTCAAACCAATGAGTACCCTTTATGATGCTAACTCTAAATTAATGAAAAATAGATGAGAATCTGTTTCTCAACCTCAGTATGCCCAGATAATTGGGAGCTTACTGCACTTGATGAGCTTTTCAAGACTTGATATTGCTTATGCAGTAGGTGGACTGAGTAGGTACACTTAATGTCCTAATCATGAACATTGGGATGCACTTGCAAGACTTATGAAATACTTACGAGGTTCAATAGATTATGCCAATGAATACAATGGATTTCCCGTTGTACTAGAAGGGTGTAGTGATGCTAACTGGATCTCTGATTTAGATGAGACAAAATCCACTAATGGTTATGTATTCAAACTTGATGGGTGGTGCGATTACATGGAGATCAGCCAGACAAACAATTATTGCAAGATCAATAATGGAATCTGAGTTTATTGCTCTTGAAATGGCTGGTAGTGAGGTTGAGTGGTTGAAAAACTTCTTAGCAAACATTCCTTTAGGAATGAAACCAACCCCATTTATTTCAATTCATTGTGATTGCCAATCGGCAATAGCTATAGCTAAAAATAAGAACTACAATAGGAAGAACAGACATATTCAATTGAGACATAATTTGGTTAAGCAGGTGCTAAAGAGTGAAATTATTTCCATTAATTATTTGAGGTCAGAACAAAATCTAGCAGATCCTCTGACTAAACCCTTGGGAAGAAACATGATATTAGAAACATCGAGGGGAATGAGACTTAAGCCACTTGCAAACAAACAAGTGATGACAACTCAACCTTTGTGATTGGAGATCTCATGAATAAGGTTCATATGGGTAAAAACAAGTCACTTGTTAGTTCTGATAGCACTAAATTGATTTTAAATCAATTCTGTCTATTCCTATGGTGTGTGTGTGAAAGTGCTAGAGACTGCATTTTTAGAGGATAAACTTTGTGATTAAAATTCTCTGTGGTGTAAGAATTTTAGTTTAAACAAAGTTTTAATGATTTTCATATCCTTTACGGGTAGTGTATGATTTGCAGCATACACGTGATGAAATCACCTATATGAGTGTCAAGTGGGGTCGCTTGTATGAGATCTTGGCATGATCTCTAGAGCACTCATGAACACTATGCACACGCATGGCCTAGTAAGCGCAACACAACGATAACAACAAAGAATTGTGGGGTGTATTGTGATTGATGAACCGCTAACACACATCAAGTGTCCTTGGTTCATACAGCTTGCTATACCAACTACATTGTGTATTAAGTTTCCCAATCTAAGACTGGTTCATATAGCTTGCTATACCAGCCCTGATGCATTACATCCTATGTGAAACCTAAATTTTTTTCTTTTCTTCTTTCTATCTCTTATCTTTTGCAATATGTGGAGTGTAACGTCCCATTTAATCAATAAATATAATTAAAGGAAGCGTCACACAAAGATAACATATAAACGCAATCCTGGAGTACAAACCCAACTCTGTACAGTAACCAAGGCACACCACGATGCCCAAATGAACCAGATACAACTATTCAACAGTAATAAAGTTGGGAAATTAAAGAGCAGCCAATACATGGGCCGTGGCCCTAAAAGAAAGTCCCGAGTGGACCAATCCAGTCCATACGACTAAGCAGCGGAGTCACCATTCCCCTGTTGACCGCGAACACCTCTCGCATCTGCTCACATCAATAAATTGATGATCATCGCAAAGGAAGAAGAACCACATACAAGACAATCAAACAAACAAACAGGGTAAGCTAAAGTAAAACTGTTCATCAAATAGTAGCATGCCATCACACAATCCAAGCATTTTATATATCATCCAAACATGTTCTGACTTCTCAAACAATACACTAGACTCTGACTCGACTCATCCGGATACATATAGTCTGGTCGAATTTAGCGGATGCTTGCACTTGTGGTGAATACCTCTACTTACCCTTGAGCTGCTCACCCCCGAGCTATATGTTACAAGTGTTACAATGAATCATTTCCACACACACAAGGTTAGCCCTCAATGAGTTTTAGGCCTCCTGCTACTCTCACCACAAGAGTCAGTCCGCTCTAAGTGAGACTAACTGACTCCTTAGAGTGTCAAGATGCAACCATACCTTGAATCCTTACCAGACCATATAGATGGGGCACCACCATGGACACCCACTAACAGGGGTCATGGAATTACGTCCCGACCACTGAAGCACGACCCTGAAATCTCACCTAGAGATTCCAATGGATTACGCATTGTCACATACCAAACATAAACCAACAACAAGAGGCACACTTATCATGCTTATAATATCATACCAACCTCTGAAATCAATTCTCATTCATACCACATGTTGAATCCATAGCACTGGTCATTCCCAAATCCATGAGTATAGCGCCTCATATCATACCAATACCATGCCTCTTTAATTTCTAACCCACTCATTAGTTTCACATGCCAAGATCCCTCAATCATATCTATACAATTTATAACCACAGATCATACCATGCATTTCATTTCACAGGCCTTATGCATCATACAGAATAACTCATAAATCAAACCATCCAATTACCAATTGAAGAAAACACACAACCTGCAGCGGATCTCGCTCAAGGCAAGGGCCTTCGCTCAGGCGAGAGGGGTGCTCTCGCTTAGACGGTAAACCCTCGATTAGGCGAGATCATGACCAGTGCTGGGAGGTTCTCGCAGGCTCGCTTAGGCGAGCCCTGCCTCGCCTGAGCGAGACAACCTCTCGCCCAACAGTGAGGTCCCTCGCTTGGGCTAAACCATAGCAGCGTCCTAAAGCTTTCACTCATCCTCGCTTAGGCGAGTGGCTCTTGCCTGAGCGAGACAGTGCCTCGCTCAAAACCAGAGCTCTCCGCTTGAGCGAGAGGTCGCGAAACCCCTAGTTTGCTCTTGCAAGTCTCGCCTGGGCGAGTTAGTCTCGCTTGGGCGAGAGTAACAGATCTCGCCACTGTTTCTCCTGCAACAGTCACATGTTTGCACCCAAATAACAGTACAAGGCAGTTCATACATTCATCATAATCATATAGATCATAAAACACCTAACAAACTCTAAATCAGCAAAAAAATCATTCAAGACCCAAAACCCTAACTTCCCCGTACCTGGAAAAAGGTTTAGCAAGGACCCTGACGGCACGACCACGAGCACAACAGCTCTAGGGATGAACTACAGGGCTGAAATAAAGGTGGAACAAAACTAGTAGATGGGGTTAACAGAGGATCCTAACTGGGAATACGAAAGGTGATTAAAGGGGGACCAACATGAACTAGAAAGGGATACTTACGTGGAGTAACAAGTCCTCTTAGCTCAACGTAACAGCGGAAGCAAACCCTAGCAGAGAGGTTTACGGCTGCGTTTCAAGGTTCTCTGAAATGAGTGGAAAGTGTGAGTTAGGGCAAACTAGAAGTGGCTTTTATTCTTTAGGCCAACCTTTAGGCCCAACAGTTGTAAGGCAGCCCTTAAAAGATTAGGGCAGGAAAACTAGGCCTTACATTCTCCCCAACAAGAAAATTTTCGACCTCGAAAATAAAGACTTACCAGGTAAAAAGATGTGGATATGATTTTCTCATGTTCTCCTCTAATTCCTAAGTCGAGTCACCCGTCCTCTGATCCCATATGATTTTGACAAGGTTGACTACTTTTCCTCGGTGTTCCTCAACTTTGCTATCCTCTAGAGCAATAGGTGCACTTCCACCGTGAGGTCCTCTCTGATCTGTATATCCTCGGCTTCTAACAATGAGCCGGATCAAACACATACTTCCTCAGCTGCGAGACGTGGAACACCAGGTGGAGGTTTGCCAATTGAGGGGGTAAAACTATCTCATAAGCCACCGGCTCAATCCTTCTCGTGATTTGATAGGGACCAAGGAACTTAGGAGCGAGCTTCCTCGAGCGGAGAGTCCTTCCCACACCAGTGGTTCGAGTCACCCTCAAGAATACATGATCCCCAGCTGCAAACTCTAAAGGTCTCCTCCTACGGTCTGTGTAAGCCTTCTGCCTACTCTGAGAGGCCTGCATTCTATCCCTCACCATTCTGACTTTCTCAATAGTTTGTTCTAATAATTCTGGTATGACTAGCATTACTTCCCCATCCTGATACCAACAAAGAGGAGTCATATACTTCCTGCCAAAAAGAGCCTCATATGGCGTCATGCCAATGCTCGTATGAAAACTGTTGTTATAGGTGAATTCTATCAGGGGTAACATTTCATCCCAAGCTCCCAGATGATCCAATATGCACGTCTGTAACAAATTCTCAAGTGACTGAATCGTTCTCTCAGATTGACCGTCGGTCTGAGGATGATAGGCTGAATTCATGGTGAGCTTGCTACCCATAGCACTCTGTAGCATCTGCTAAAACCGTGAAGTGAACCGCGGATCTCTGTTCGACACAATACTTGACGGTACCCCATGCAACCTCACTATCTCTCTGATGTACAACTGAGCCAATTTGGCCATAGGCATTCTTAAGTTCATTGCCAAGAAGTGAGCATTCTTGGTTAGCCGGTCCACTATAACCCAGATAGCATCATGCCCCCTAAAAGTTCGCGGTAAATGGGTTACAAAATCCATGGAGATGCTATCCCATTTCCACACTAGTATCTCCAAGGGCTGTAGAATCTTGTCGGGTCGCTGATGCTCCACCTTTGCCTTCTGACATGTCAGGCAGGCTGCCACAAACTATGCCACGTCTTTCTTCATCCCCTGTCACTAAAAGGTTTCCTTGAGATCCTGGTACATCTTAGTCATGCCAGGATGCATGCTAAGATGACTCTTGTTCCTCAAGGATTAACCGTTTTACCTCAGTATCATCAGGTACACACACTCTGTCCTGGAACCTCAATATGTCATCATTTCCCAAAGTAAACTCTCTAGCCTCATCCGACCCAAGTTGTTCCCTGACTCTGATCAAACTTGCATCTAACAATTGTCTTTCTCTGACTGAGTCCAGGAAGTCACTGGATATGGTTAAGTTACTACATCTGATGAGTCCAAACTCTAACTCCACTTGTAGCTTCATATCCCTGAATTGCTCCAATAACTCCACCTCCTTGATCATGAGGTGAGTCGTGTGTACCGTCTTCCTACTCAAGGTATCAGCAACTACATTCGCCTTCCCCGGATGATATAACAGTTCAAAATCATAGTCCTTCAGGAACTCCATCCACCTCCTCTGTCTCATATTCAGCTCCTTCTGATCAAACAGATACTTAAGGCTTTTGTGGTCGCTGAATACACGAAAATGGGCATCGTATAGGTAGTGCCTCCAGATCTTCAAGGCGACTACAATCGCTGCCAATTCCAGATCTTGAGTGGGGTAATTTCTCTCATCCACTTTAAGTTGCCTCGAAGCATAGGTCATTGCCTTCTTTTCTTGCATAAAAACACAGCCGAGTCCAAGGTAAGAGGCATCACAATAAACCTCAAAGGGTTTTCCAACATCAGGAATCACCAATATAGGAGCACTTGTCAACCTTCTCTTTAGCTCCTAAAAGCTCTCCTCACACTTGTCCGTCCAAGTAAAAGGTTAGTCCTTCCGAGTAAGCAGTGTCAGAGGTGCCACTATCTTGGAGAATCCCTCTATGAATATCCTATAGTAGCCCGCTAACCCCACAAAGCTCTTGATCTCTGTGGTCGACTTAGGACTTTCCCACTTTACCACCGCTTCGACCTTTGCAGGGTCTACTGCAATCCCCTGAGCGGATATCACGTGCCCCAAAAACTGTACTTCATCCATCCAGAACTCGCACTTGGATAACTTGGCATACAAATGCTTCTCTCTCAAAACACCAAGCACTAACCTCAGGTGTTCAGCATGCTGCTCCCGAGTCTTAGAATAGATGAGAATGTCGTCTATAAAGACTACAACAAACTTATCTAGGAAGGGCTGGAAGATCCTGTTCATGTAGTCCATGAACACTGCTGGAGCATTAGTCACACTGAAAGGCATAACCACATACTCGTAGTGTCCATACCGGGACCTGAAGGCCGTCTTCTGTACATCATCCACCTTCACCAGAATCTGATGGTACCCTGACTGTAAGTCTAACTTTGAGAACATCGACGACCCGTGCAGCTGATCCATCAAGTCGTGGATCCTTGGGAGGGGATACTTGTTCTTGATCGTCATTTTATTTAGTTGTCTATAATCCACACACAGACATGAACTCTCATCCTTCTTTTTCACCAACAACACTGGTGCTCCCCAAGGCGAAGTGCTGGGTCGGATGAACTGCTTCTCCATCAACTCCTCTATCTGTTTCTTGAGTTCCACCAACTCTGCTGGAGCCATCGAGATTGGACCTGTTCCTGGTACTAGATCAATAGAGAACTCCACCTCTTTATTGGGAGGCAACCTTGGTACTTCATCCGGGAATACGTCTTCAAACTCACGCATCACAGGTACGACCGATGTTCCCTCCTTCTCCTCTACCTCCACACGGGTGAAGATTATGAAACACAGCGCACCACTCTGAACCTCATTCGTAACTCCTTGAGGAGATATTAATTATGGCTCCTCCGAGTCAAGGAATAATAGCATCTTCTCTCGACAGTCTATGAGAATGCGATTGGCAGAGAGCCAATCCATTCCTAAAATTACTTCCAACTCCTGTAGAGGTAGGCAGATCAGATTCACTTTATATCTGCGCCCTTCCACCTCCACTGGACATCTAGCACACAAGGACGATGTCCTGACCAAACCTGACGCCGGAGTAGATACCACCAACTCGCACTGTAGCTCACACATCGGCAGACTCAGACGTTTCACACAAGCATCGAACACAAAAGAGTGTGTCGCTCCAGAATCAAATAGCACACAACAACTAGCATCAGCGATCACACAACAACCAATAACCAAGTTACCTGAGTCTGCCGCCTCTGTCATGACGTATGTAAGACCCGTGAAAAACAATTAATTAAATATTTAATTAATTAATAAATACGGGTAGAAAGCGCCTTTATGGCATTAATTGTTGTTTAATGTGGTGTGGAAAAGTACTAGCTCAAATGGTTGAGAGTACTTTGATTGCTTTGGTCTTATGAGTGGAAGGTCTCGAGTTCAAACCTTAATAGACAGAACTTAACCTTTATTTTTACTAAATCTGGTTTGAGGTGAATGTGGAAAGGTAGAGAACCTAGCAGAATGGGGTTTTGGACATTGTGGTGGACTGCTATAGTGAGAAGCACGAATTTGAGAGTGTGAGTGGAGTTGTGAGTGTGCAAGGGCTGGACCAAGAGGGAGAGTGCGAATCAAGGATTTCATCTTCTCAATTTTTGATCACTAATTCCAGGTTAGGGGTGCTGACCTTTGTGTTTGTAAATTACTTGATTTGGGTATGATCCTGTGGAACTGTTATCCTCAATTGATTCTGTATGCTTGTGGGAATTCATGTTAAGCCTAATGTGATTGGGAATTTTGGGGTAAATTGATGTTGCTGGAGAGTCTTGCATGTTTGGGTGTCAACAATGAGGGTTTTGGGTAAGGTAAATGTGGTTTGTGCTTTGAACTGGGATCATTGGGATTATTTCAGGTCTGAATGATATGTCTATGATTGGTGTATAATTCTCCATTGTTTGCTATGAATTGGAATGTGGTTTGGGTATGGTTTCGGGTGGTTTGTGTGCGTAAACAAAGGGAAACTCTGCGAGTCTCGCCCAAGCGAGGTCATCTCCTCTGAGCGAGAGTTGCAGAACCTCGTTTTTGGCCCTGTGCTGCATTTCTCGCCTAGGTGAATGGTTTTGGGTTTGAGTGACAGACACTCTCGCTTAGGCGAGAGTGGCTCGCCTAAGCGAGATCGCAAGGAAGGGTGCTCGTGTTGAGCGCGACTTCTCGTTCAGGCGAGGAGTTTAGTGTTTTGAGCGAGTCTGGTCTCGCTCAGGCGAGACGACCTCGCCTAAGCGAGATATCGTGGTCATGTGTGATACTTTTGGGTGATTCGTAGCTCAGGCGAGACTGATTTGAATGTTTGGGCGAGAGATGATCTCGCCTAGGCGAGGGGATCTCGCCTAAGCGAGATAACATGTTGTGGTCACTGTTTTAAGCTCGCTTAGGCGAGGTGAGCTAGCCTAAGCGAGGCTAAAGGCTTAGCTTGGGCGGGTGTCCCTGGCTTAAGCAAGTTGATGCGAGTTGCTATGTTTTACATGTGCTTGTGAGTGTGTTTTGGCTGTTTTATGCTGAGGATAGGATGTATATGCATGTGGGTGGTGTTTGAGCTTGAAGGACTAAGTCCAATAGGGGTCTGGGATGTGCTTGGTGGTTGGACACATGATGGGCATGGAACTGGTTGAGTTCCCGTCGGCTACTAATGAGTGAGGAGTCCTTAGTATGGTGATTGCATGTGTCGGGCGCACGATGGGCAAGGAACTGTGATGTTCCCGTCAGCTACTATTGGGTGAGGAGTCCATAGTATGGTGATTGCGTGCGTGCCAAGGTCCAAGTTATGAGGCTTAGATGTTTTTACTACGGGCGAGGAGTCTGTAGGGCAGGACTATGAGCGGGATATGCTCATAGGGTTGGACCACGAATGAGTTAGTTTCGTGCGAGCACAAGGAAGTCCCAAGACTAGTTCATGCATATGACTTATGAAGGACTATGAGGTTAGGGTTGGGTGATTTGGAAAGTATGAGGATTTTAATTATGTATTTTGGGTTGGGAAACATATTTACTTCATATATATGTTTATATTGTTATTGTGCATAGCTTACCCTATCTGTGTGTGTTTGGCGATGATCGGATAATTTGTTATCTGGGAGTAGATGATGTAACAGGTGAGCCAGGAGATGCTTAGAGACGGAGAGCATGAGCTACTTGGGATTTTGAAAGGAACTTTATTGTTTTGAGTTTGATGTAAATATTTTTATGATGAATTTTAATAACATTTCTATTTAGCGATAATGTACATTCGATCTATGTATGGTACCAGTTATGGTTTTAAATTTCTCGCGTTTTTGGGAAATTGTTATAATCAATGCGGTATTTATTTTAATTAGAATTTTATTTATTAAAAATTAGTAATATTCCTTACGGATGTTACAACGTATACTCTGCCCGTCCCCTGAGGCCTGTTGCCTTTGTCCCTCCGCTGATGCTGGTGGGGAGTCTACACTGGAGGGCCTGTCGCTGCCCTTGCAAGGTTGGGCAGTCCTTCCCAAAGTGGCCTTCCTTGCCATAATTGTTGCATCTGCGGTAGCCCTCCATGTGTGGGCAGGCACTCCTCAGATGTGGGTCCCCACAAATGTAGCACTGCACTCGACCCTGCTGGGGAGGAAGACCCCTAGACCCCTGAGGCTGATGGTGAGGTCTGTCATATGGTCTCCTCTGCTCATCATGTCTGGGCTTGGACCCAGATGGTCCACCAATCCTCTGAGGTTGCTAAGGCCGCTGACCCTCTACCTCATTCTTCATCTTCTCCATTACTCTGGCCTTCTCCACTAGAGCAGCAAAATCCTTGATGGATAAGGGTGCTACCATCAAGCGAATGTCGTCGCGGAGACCATTTTCAAACTTGCGAAATCTCCACTCCTCGTCGAGTGGCAAGGTGTAGAAACGACCGAGATGCTTGAACTTCTCAGCGTAGTCAGCTACTGACTTCCCTCCCCGGGTAAGCTAGAGGAATTCCACCTCCTTGGCATATCTGACGATATCGGGAAAATATTCCGAGAGTAACTTTCCCCGGAAGGCCTCCCATGTGATTGGTTCTCCCCTCTCCTCCATGATGGATTTGGTGTTGATCCACCAATGTTTGCGGTGAGCATATACACCGTAAATGCAAGTCGGTTATCTGCCGGACACATCTTCGCGTCGAAGATTCTCTCCATGTCCTTTAGCCATTGGTCTGCGGCATCAGGACCGATCTTGCTCCCAAACTTCGTCGGTTGGTGTTTCAGAAAGTCCTCCAGGCTCCACTCCCTGACTCAAGGTCGTGGCTCAGGACCAAACACAGGGGCAGCCGCCCTGTTCTCTTCCAGCTGCCAGAGGGCTTCCATATGTTGCTGGTGGGCATCCTCTACAGCCACCCTCGCAGCCTCCATCTGTTGCATCACAAGTTGTTGTTGCTCCAGCGACGCTGCCTGTCGCTGCATCGACGCTTCGTGCTGCTGTATCATCGTTGTGCTTTGCTGCGTCATAGCAGCCACCATTGCTTCTATAGCTCTCGCGATATCAGATACATCGCCTTGAGAGGATTGAGAGGTCCTACGATGAGGTGCCATAGTTCACTGGCACACAGAAAATTACTTGGTTAGGCTTGATAAGACAGGATTTTAGCTAAACACTCAGAGAAACACAGAGAAAGCTAAGTGGACAATCCAAGTCCACAGACCTAAGGAATGACCGCTCTGATACCATAAATGTAATGTCTCATTTAATCAATAAATATAATTAATGGAAGCGTCACACAAAGATAATATATAAACACAGTCCTGGAGTACAAACCCAACTCCGTACAGTAACCAAGGCACACCACGATGCCCAAACGAACTACATACAACTATTCAACAGTAATAAAGTTGGGAAATTAAAGAGCAGCCAATACATGGGTCGTGGCCCTAAAAGAAAGCCCTGAGTGGACCAATCCAGTCCAGATGACTAAGCAGCGGAGTCACCATTCCCCTGTTGATCGCGAACACCTCTCGCATCTGCTCACATCAATAAATTGATGATCATCGCAAAGGGAGAAGAACCACATACAAGACAATCAAACAAGCAAACAGGGAAAGCTAGAGTAAAACAGTTCATCAAATAGTAGCATCCCATCACACAATCCAAGCATTTTATATATCATCCAAACATGTTCTGAATTCTCAAACAATACATTAGACTTTGACTCGACTCATCCGGATACATATAGTCTGGTCGGATTCAGCAGATGCTTGCACTTATGGTGAATACCTCTGTTCACCCTCGAGCTGCTCACCCCCGAGCTATGTGTTACAAGTGTTACAATGAATCATTCCCACACACGAAAGGTTAGCCTCAATGAGTTTCAGGCCTTCTGCTACTCTCACCACAAGAGTCAGTCCGCTCTAAGTGACACTAACTGACTCCTTAGAGTGTCAGGATGCAACCTTACCTTGAATAGTTACCAGACCATATAGATGGGACACCACCATGGACACCCACTAACAGGGGTCATGGAATTACGTCCCAACCACTGAAGCACGACCCTAAAATCTCACCTAGAGATTCCAAGGGATTACGCACTGACCACAAACCAAACATAAACCAACAACAAGAGGAACACTTATCATGCTTATAATATCATACCAACCTCTGAAATCAATTCTCATTCGTACCACATGTTGAATCCATACCACTGGTCATTCCCAAATCCATGAGTATAGGGCCTCATCTCATACCAATACCATGCCTATTTAATTTCTAACCCACTCATTAGTTTCACATGCCAAGATCCCTCAATCACATCTATACAATTTATAACCACAAATCATACCATGCATTTCATTTCACAGGCCTCATGCATCATACAGAATAACTCATAAATCAAACCATCCACTTACCAATTGAAGAAGACACACAACCTGCAGCGTATCTCGCTCAAGCCAAGGGCCTTCGCTCAGGCGAGAGGGGTGCTGGGAGGTTCTCACTTAGGCGAGCCCTGCCTCGCCTGAGCGAGACAACCTCTCGCCCAACAGTGAGGTCCCTCGCTTGGGCTAAACCACATCAGCGTCCCAAAGCTTTCACTCCTCCTCACTTAGGCGAGTGGCTCTCGCCTGAGCGAGACAGTGCCTCGCTCAAAACCAGAGCTCTCCGCTTGAGCGAGAGTTCGCGAAACCCCTAGTTTGCTCCTGCAAGTCTCGCCTGAGCGAGTTAGTCTCGCTTGGGCGAGAGTAACAGATCTCGCCATTGTTTCTCCTGCAACAATCACATGTTCGCACCCAAATAACAATACAAGATAGTTCACACATTCATCACAATCATATAGATCATACAACACCCAACAAACTCTAAATCAGCAAAAAAATCATTCAAAACCCAAAACCCTAACTTTCCCGTACCTGGAAAAAGGTTTAGCAAGGACCCTGACAGCACGACCACGAGCACAGCAGCTCTAGGGATGAACTAGAGGGCTGAAATAAAGGTGGAACAAAACCAGTAGATGGGGTTAACAAAGGATCCTAACTGGGAATACGAAAGGTGATTAAAGGGGGACCAACATGAACTAGAAATGGATACTTACGTGGAGTAACAAGCCCTCTTAGCTCAACTTAACAGTGGAAGCAAACCCTTGCAGAGAGGTTGACGGCTGCGGTTCAAGGTTCTCTGAAATGAATGGAAAGTGTGAGTTATGGCAGACTAGGAGTGGCTTTTATTCTTTGGGCCAGCCTTTAGGCCCAATAGTTGTAAGGCAGCCCTTAAAATATTAGGGCAGGAAAACTAGGCCTTACATGGGGGATTGTTATATATATATTGCAATTTATTGCAAAAGCAGTTGCACCGATAGGGTGATTTTTTCCCCTCATTTTGGATGAAAATATGGTGCACTGTTGCAGCCATATATTTTAAACGTTGGGATTGTTATGGATTTTTGTTTTCTTCTCTCGCAGACATGGATTTGGCCCATTTATGCCCCCATCTATAAATAGAGCATCATTCTCCTCCCTCAAACATACACTTCCATACTCTCATTCATTCTCTCTAGTCTCTCCTCCTTTCTCTCTTATATTTCTTCTCTCATTCTAGGTTTATTTATTTACTCTTTTTTAAGAGTTATTTTGCTAGTTCTGAGATCCTTGAAAATTCCGAGAAGTTCCTGTTGTATTTGGGGACTTGCGCAATACACCGCAGATAAGTCCTTAAGGGCAGTGAATTTACACGTTTGAATGTTCAATTGGATCGGATAATGTGTTAGCTTTATTATAACTTTCATTCATTCAAAAGCATTAAGGTATGTGATAACCATGGTAAATAAAATTTCACTACTATACGTACTTGCTACTAGTCAACGGAAAAAGGGTTGGCTTTAATGAAGAAAAGCTGAGCTTGTTATTTGATGTATGTATTATAAATTCAACTTATTCATTAATCTTTTCCTAATGCACTCGAGAAAATTACAATTTTCGGGAAAGCAATCCAAATCCAAGTTGATATGACTCCATGCCGAAACACTTAAACCTTCTTGAGAAACTCCATGATGTAGGTATTGAAAGCAGAGCACAGGACTCGGAAACCTTGGAATCCAGATCCTTTGGCCAGAGCCTCAAACTCTTTCTCTGTTCTCTCTTTCCCACCCGGATTATGAGCCAACATTATCACATCGATGTGAACCACACCCTTTGTGGCCAAGCTAGAGTCTGGAGCCACTGGAAGAATGCATTCTGCCACAATTACCTTCCCATTTTCTGGTAATGCGTCATAGCAGTTCTTCAAAAACTTCAAACAGTGTTCATCACTCCAATCGTGGCAAATCCACTGAAGGAATCAATGATATTAAATCATTAGCATAAACAAGTGGAACATGATTCAGATATCATATCAGAGAGAAATAACTCATAACTTGACCCTCAGAAAAGAAAGGGATTCAAGTTTTATCATTCACCTTCATAAAAATGGCGTCAGCTTTTGGAACACTCACAAACATGTCTCCACCCACATGCTCCACTCCTACACGAAAACAGCAATGTCAATACACAATTCATAGCATTAACGGGTAATAACTGGTGACAGTATAAATATGAAGAGAACGTGCTGAACTTAAAAATAGGTACCTGGATAAGATGGAGCATCTTCGATGACATGGGATAAATCAAAATTAATACCCTTGATATTGGGATACTTTGAGACTATCATGTTTATTATAGCTCCAGTTCCACCACCAACATCAACCAGAGATTTAAGACCCTCAAAGCCTGTGTAGGTCTCCAGAATTTTCTTCATTGTGATGGTAGAGTGATCAGCCATACCCTTGTTGAAAACCTTGTTAAACCTTGGATCTGTTCCATGGTATTCAAACGCTGTCATTCCATATGCCTTGTTAAATGGAATCCCCCCTTCAAGAACTGCATCTTTCAAGTAGTACCTACAATAACAATCATTTCAACTTTAATTTAACTGTTAAATGGAAACAGTTTTGATTGAACTATTTCCTACTATAGATACCAGCTTTCCATGAGAACTTTATCCTGGTTCATGAGGTTAAGAGCGGCTAAGGAGACGCCATCTTCGTTCTTGACCAAGTACTTGGCAACAGGAGCAAGGCCATAGAGCCTCTCAACCTTGCCATCAGGGAGAGTGCGAAGGGTGAAAGTGAGGATGTTGTAGGAAGCCAATAGACGCAAGATTCGGTCCAACATCACTGGTGCCTCAGGGTTCTGTGTTGGAAGCTGAGAAGCAATGTGAGAGGGAGAAAGATGAACTCCAGGGCCAGCCTTGGCTATGATTTCCAACAGATCAAGCTCGATGGCTGATTTCAGAACCATTGGGAGAACAGAGGCACTCGCCAGTTGCATCGCAAACAGGTTTGCCTCTTCATCAGACACATGGCTCGGAGTGATCTGAGTCTCACCCGTTGAACCCATGCTTGATACTTTCAATTTTCCTCAGATTCTAGATTCAAGATTGGAGCAACTTGTGACCTCAAAGGTGCCTTGGTGAAGTGGTTATATATTCACAAAGATATTCAGAAATGATGTTAATGGCTCCCCTACCTGCACCTGTCCCCATCCCAACAACCACACCAGGGTCCTACAAAGTGTCAAAAGCAGTATGAAATTTTATGATCCATTTGAAATGTGGTGGGGAGTGAAATTAAAAAATAATGATGCTACAAGTGGACATTTGTCAAGTTTTTGAAGGATTGCTTTGAATTCATTGATCGAACCAAAGTGTTCTCTGTTTTAAAAATGAAAAGCTAAAATATGAGTTCGTAAATTAGTAAATTTATAAAAGTTGGTGAAATTCTTCAATTAATGCAAGAAGGAAAGGAAGCCTCTGAGCTGAAATGCATTTGTACAATTTGGTGAGTATGTACAATGACATCGAATAAAATTTCAATGAGGAAGACTTTTCCATGCAAGATTGAAAATGGGGCATCTACACTTTACCTAATATGTCACTATTAGATGGAAACATTAAATTAATCATTTAAGAGTCAGCATTTGTAGCTGCTCTAAAGTCTAAGCTGTTACACATATACGCAAACAACTGGTACGCATATTCAAATATCTATAAAAAGTATTCATACTTTATTAATGATGAGCTATGCTTGAAGACCAACGAGAGTGTGGAGTGTGTATGGTTCATTTTTATATTTCTTCTTCCCCTTCCCAAGAAGTTTATGTTTGAGACTCATTTCCAATTTTCACAGCAAAATGACAAAAGTAGATAGAGAAGTTACTTAACTTCTAGAAAGATGCAAATTTATTATTCAAAAACATAGATCCAATATTGATGAGGATATATGTCCCATAACATTATTTCTTTAATTTTAAATAACAATTATAGTTGTGACTTTTTTGTACTGTTTTCTTGTGATTCAATTTAGTTACCTAGTATGGTGAGTGAGATAATTGATTGCTTGCAAGTTTGGGCCATGCCATGGTTTTTTGCAAGGACGAGAAAAAGACTAATAAAGACTTTGCCATGCTATGAGCAAGAAAAACAACTACAACATGATTACCAAAAGAAGGTTTATTTACGGTGCTTCTACTAAAATTTTCATAAATTATTTCCAATTCTGTTTAAAAATTTGTTCATTAATTAAAAGAGAGACAATGACAGTTGGAACAAATTTGAGGAATTCAATGTTTATTCCATTTTTCTTTTTTAAGAAAAATATCATCATTACATTCTAATATATAGCACTAATGTATTACAAAGTTACAGTTGTGGTCGAAATTCGTCGCAGTATTTGACATTTTCGAAATTTTGTTGTGGTTGAAATCGTTTGGTAAAACTCTGACCATATTTTTGGTAATTCATTCTTTATTTAGAGATCTTAATAATGAAATTATATTTTGTATAAACTGGTGTTAATATATTATTATTATTATTACTAGTACGATGAATCTTATGAAAGGTTTATGTTATTTGTATAATATGGTTCAGAATTTTAGTCTTAGGATAGAAAAATATTGTTATGTCCGCTAAAACGTTGACTGACATCACCTTGCTCACACGATCAAACGTCTCAAATCTTCGAATAAATAATGTGCATCAACTAAAATTATAAAGTTAAATATGTTTTTAGTTTTTCAATTTTAACAAAAAATTAAAATTTGTTTCTGTCCAAAACTTTATATATTTTGGTGTCAAACTTTAAAAATAAATAAATAAAATTATTTTAACCAAATAATGTTTATTTTTTTAACGCGTTTTATGTTAGTATTTGAATTGTTTACGAATCTTTTTTTCAATATAAAACATTTGAGTTGTTTATATCATTTAACATGTCACTTCAATATCAACTAAAAATAATTTTTACAAATAAAAAAATTAATGTTATTAAATTAAAATATTTATTTGTTATTAAAGTCTAAAGATCAAAATGTATCAAAATTTTGTTTAAAATTTCGTTTAAAGATGAATTTAAATATCACATCAAAATATAAGGAGTAAAAACATATTTTACTCAAAATCCTAAATTTTAAGATATCTCCGTCCAACTGACATAACTAAAATGTGATGGTAGTTATTGAAAAAAATAACCCTATTTAATAGGGAATAGGACATTCTAATAGTTCGCGGTAGCATTTCCACGTCTCTTACCCAATTTCTAAAATAAAGTATTGTGTGAAGAAAATGATTAATTGAAGTGTAATTAAAGGAAATAAAAGAACGTGGAAGGGTTGTTTTCCCCATGTTTGGTGGTTGAAGTTGTTTTGAGAAACCAAAAAGAAATTCCACAAACATATTTAACTTGATTCGCCAACCTTCCACCAACCCCCAACCAACTTTGTTTTCTGTTTTCTTACTCTGCTCGATTATCACGAACTGCTTCAAACTACTTTAATGAACAAATCCTTGATTAAGATAAACATTAGAAAAATACTATATGTGGGACCACTGTTTCTACTTTCCGAAACAGTTTTAAGATTTGCTATAAACAATCATAATGCGCATTAATTTGTGTAGTGGACAATCATGGTCATTTTAACACTTTGGGATCCATTTTTAGAATCTAAGAAAACAATGGCTGAAGGTTCATGGGCCTCATCCCGAGCCCTGACATCCCAGGACCCATAGCAAAAATAAGGCCCAATATAAAAAAATTATATAATTGTATAATAAATTTTTTTATTACTTTTATACAGAATAAAATTATTATCTTATTTGTCTTTTTTATCAAATTAAAAATGTGGCATATGATTAATAAGTATTATTACCGTTGGTTAGTTGTTAATTTATACTTATGTGTTATGTATATAAACTTCAATATTGAATACATTTTTTGCATATTGTAATATATCAACATATAAAAAATTTAAAATACCTTTTTTTATAAAAAGAATGAATATTCAAAGTATAAGTAAAAGTGAAAAGTCAGTGTAGCAAAAGATTTTCATGTAAGCTTCATATGAGACAGCTACAAATAAACAAATACAACTTTTTGTAACAAAAAAAAAAAATCTTGAATCATCATCTGTTTTACGTGAAAATTCTAATCCAAAACTTGATTTCAAAATAATTCTAAAAATTTTTCGGTTGTTAGAAATTTGGTTTCAAGACAACTAGTTTGAGATTTGTGCGACGTGTATTATTTTTTAATTTACATTAAGAAATTAGTATAATTATTATTATAATTAAATAAATAATTTATTTATATAATTACATTTAAGTGTTATAATTATGTATAAATATAAATATGATATTTGAATAAATATTTTTGTATATAAAATAAATAAATAATAAATTACAGGTCTTTTCTTATAACAAATAATATCATTTTAATATTGATTTCTTTATGCTAAAATAATAAATTATAAAATTTATAACTAATAATGGTAATGGATAATAATAATAATATAATTAATAATAACAATATTAAAAAATAATATTTGGATATGAATTTGTTTGATTTAAATTATAAAATTGCCATAATATTTTATTAGGTATATGTAATAAAATAATATTACATATGATAAAAATTTACGATTAAATTATATATTATTTTAAAATAAAATATATACATTTTAGAAATGTGTATACTTTTTAGTTTAAATTGACACAATATATATTATTGTTAAAGTAAAATACATATATATCGTGTAATATTATTCCGTAAAAGATAGATATACACGTAGATATGTACAACTTAAAACACATAGAAATACTGAACAAATATTGATCATGTGGAATTAGAGAAAAATCAAGTTAAGCTTAATTTTTTTTAAACAAATATAACATGCATATAAGAATAAAATGCAGCATATTCCAAAATGTAATTCCTATTAGAAAAAAAGGAAAAAGTTAGAAGAACATGGATTTGAGGTTAAAATTTTTAAACAAAAATATATACACATATATTGTTATCAATGTAAACATTGATAATATGATCACTAATCATTGATAGTTACATTTGTTGTTTTTTTAATTATGCATTTGGGCATGAATTTATTTGCATTATGTATGTATGTATATTTTGTTGGATTGAGTTTCCAATTATGTAATTAAAAAGTTCGATACACTCAAATTGTTATTTCACTATTTAATTTAATGGAGAGAGATATTTTATGTCAGAAAGGTTTATTTTCACAATCCTTATAAGAGTAAAGAGAGATAATTTGTTGACATAACTTCAAGTGAAATTGTGATTCCTGCTCTATTCATACTTGGTTTGGACTAAAATTTTGACGGTATCTTCATTCTGACCATTAGAATAGTCAATTAGAAGTATGAGATTAGAGAATTCAATCTCACACAGTTGTTTATTGTAAGTTTTTTCTTTGTTTTGATTTTCATATTTGAAAGCATTATTGATTTGATATATGTAATATATTGACTTTGTTTGTACTTTCGATTCAAGTCTCTTGTGTCCATATTTAAATTTAATGGTATTTCATTGATTAAGTGGTTTGTGCTAGTGAACTTTTACTTCTCACATTAAAAGGATTTTTTCACTTTAAAAACATTGAATTCTCTTTTATGACTATTGTCGTTATTATGTTGTTATTTCTCATAATTTTTTTAAATTTCAAAGTTTTATTATCATGCATATTTAGTATATTTTTATTCTTATTATTGTTTTCTCATTTTATATATATTTATTTATTTCAAAGACTCAACACTTTGATAACTGATATGTGATACTAGGAAATGATATATATAATAACAATATAACTGAAAAATAATAACAAATTATTATACCAACCGAAATTAATTATTTTTTCAGTGACTTTTGAAAATTTTAAACGATTTCTACAAAATTATGAAATTATTTTAACTTTTATTGATCCATATAGTGTTTTCAGATTTTATTTTAGCATATAAATTTACTAAAATTCAAACTAAAAAAACAATTATATTATATATAAGAGGTCGGTAACGTTACACTTCCACTTAAATCGCTACAGCGGCATCGAAGTCAGGCGCAGGAGGGAATGCGAAGGGTTTATATGAGTTTAAGAATTTGAAATTCTGTGGAATTCGTAGAGTCCACATCCTCATGTCTTTGAAGCCAAAAGGGACAGAAAGGAAGCAAGAAATGGAAGAAGAGATAACGGTTAATGGAAAAACTTCAGTCGTTATATGGCTAAAAGACACCCCGCCCAGAGTCTGTTCGAAAAAAGAGGACATCAAAAGTTTCGACGAAACTGAGGATTGTTTCGTGTTAGATTTCGACCCACATGACAAGTTCGACTTCTCCGAGTTTTCCTTGGACCACAAAAATAGCCACCAAGGTGATGCCTCTAAAGATTTCTACATTGTTGGTGAAAACGGCAAGGTAACATTTACAAAACCCTAATCTTATATATTATAGTTACTAACAGATCTAAAGCCCTAATCTAAAACCCTAAGTGGAAATAATTAGAAATTATTTGGGTTATCGAAAAGTTTGAGAATATTGTGCTGCTTGAGAGAAGATGTTTTTCGTCGACGTTTATTATTCAAAAGTTATCTGTTTTTTTTTTTTTTTTTAATTTTATAGGTAGCTTGTTGGGTT
>Ga0099822_1001182_pt1 | contig 29348 bp, 18 predicted proteins | sample CowpeawhiteBW_FD_76839 | JGI IMG/M metagenome (GOLD analysis project Ga0099822, IMG submission 76839) | Root nodule microbial communities of legume samples collected from California USA - Cow pea white BW | ecosystem: Host-associated > Plants > Roots > Nodule | place: USA: California | collected... | reverse complement strand
TTATTTTTTTTTTTTACATATATCAATAAAAAATTAAATTATAATATATTTTTTAATTAATCTTTTATTTTTATATTTATTATATATATATATATATATATATATATATATATATATATATAAATGTATGTATATATGTATATATAAATGTATGTATATATGTATATGGTTAAAGTCCAACATGAATGGTGAGAAATTTGACATCCATTTTTCTAATATAATTTACCAATTTTATTATAAGATTTTGAGATTTATTTTACTAAAGAATTTATTACAAAATATCAAAACTCAAAAATAAATGATGAAAAATTTGACTCTCATTTTACCGACAAAATTTATAAATGGATCCATTATTAAAAAAGGAGTTAAATATGTTTTTGGTTTCTTAAGTTTCAGTGAAATTTGAAATTTTAAGTTTCAGTGAAATTTGAAATTAGTCCCTCTTCAAAACTTTTGTCCAATTTAGTCATTCATCTTTAAAAATGAGTGAATTTAGTCATTTTAACCAAATTTTGTTAAGTTTATCTGACATTCAAATGCATTTTATGATAGTATTTGAATTGATTACATCGTTTGACACATTTTCGTTTCAATGTTAACTCAAATATTATCATAAAATGCGTTTAAAATGTCAAATAAACCTAACAAAATTTGGTAAGAATGACTAAATTTACGTATTTCTAGAAATGAATGACTAAATTGGTATAAAATTTTGAAGAAAGACTAATTCCAAAATTCACTGAAACTTAAGAGACCAAAATCATATTTAACCCTTAAAAAATTTTATCACAAAAAGTTATACTATTAAAGCTGCAAATTGTCGACCTCGATTAAAATAAAGGTTGTCGATACAAATATTTTGTCAATAATAAGAAGTTATAGATTTGATGATATTTTTCATTGGTAAATCAATTTTATAGAAAAATTATTATCTATCAATAAAATTCTGTCTGTAATTACTTGTAATGTGTATTGAATTAATTTCTAAATGTTTGTTAAAATTAATGGAGATGTTGGTTTTGGATAGATTTTATTTAGAGTTATTAAAAGTTGATTGTTGGATGAATCCATTTAAAATATTGTAACATAGGTTAAATTAAATAAAAATATGTGGTTTACATTTAACTGAATTATTATTATTTATTTAATCCAATTATTTTCAACCTAAGTTTTGACTTATATTCATAGACTTACCACCAATTTTGCTTTATAAAGTAATAATTAAATTTAAAAAAAAATAAAAGCATTTAAATAGATCATATTCTTAATTACGATTTATATATTAAAAAATTGTATTTAAAATTAAAAATAATTTAATATAATTATTTTTTTTTAAATTTATATTCAATTTATTATTTATTTTTCTATGTTTTTTTTCTTTCAAAATCCACCTCCCATATACACATATCCGAATTGTTAATTACCAATATGAATAATTTATGATTCTTAATAGTCTTGTTATAATGTGTCAGGTCACCACTCAATTATTGGATTTTATTTTTATATTTAATATTTTTTTTTTGAACTTTTATCCATAACAGATTTTAACTTTAATTTTGTCCCAAAAAAGACTTTCTACATAATTTTATTTCACTTTCTAAAGTGTTATAATCTGAATGACTTTCAAGACGAAAAAATTAATATTTTCATTTATAAATGATTAAGTCCGATCGATAATGATTAACAAAATTAAACATTGTTAATTGAATAACAAAAACATTTCTAATTTACCATTTAAGCCATGAGGAAAAACTCACAATTTCATCAATTTGGATGGAGTCAAATAATATAAACATATCAAGGCCAATGTTAGTTAGGGTGGACTAATTGGGTCCATGATAAACCCTAATTTTAAACTCTCATATTCATCTTCAAATGAGAGAGAAATGCAACAAAAAAGGTAGAGGTAGTTTGGCAAGTGTAGGAAGAAAAAGGAATACATTTTTTTTTTTCATAAAAGAGAAAACATTGTAACAACATATGTGGTCCATCTTAACTTGGTGATATTATTTATGAGCCTTGAAAGATGATAAAGAAATCTCTTCACCTTTTAAGCATATGCATGGGAGCTTTGGGATTGAGAAATTGGAAGAAATTGGAAGAAATGTTCAAAGTTTCCAAGTGGGGTCCAAATGTCAATTTTAATTACTCTTGTTTCTATGACTTGGTAAACCATTTGTATCCAAAAAGTTGTACATTCTTGCCAGCTATTACTCATTCACATTCAAGCAATTCAAAAGTCTATGTAATTTGAACTTCATAATTATAATTATGCCTTTGACATTAGTAATAAATTGAAACATATAAGATCATTTCAATCATTACTCTTTTGCCATCATACAAATATCGACTTGATCATGCAAATTAGAACCAATAATTTGTCTCTTTCTAGAGTGCTCTTGTTGGTCTCAGTGGGAATTTGCCTTCATTAAAACCCTTCTTAACAAGCTAGTAAAATAAATTTCCAATTCACATTGATTTTGATGCTTAATAGTAGGTGAGGTTGAAACTTACTACACAAATGTAAGAAATAAACATTTCATTGAAGGAAAATAAAGTTAATATCAGTCTTTTTCTTTTTTTTTTTTAAGATTTTTATAAGAAGATACATTAAAAATATTTGACATCAATGAATAATGAACAAGTTCATATAGAAGATTAAGACATCATTTTTAGCTCAAAACTTTAAGATAATAAACTTATGAGTCTTTTTCTAATATATTGTTCATCGTACTCATCGTTACTCAATTTGGAACTTTTAACTCAAATTAAATTCTTAACAATCTCTTAATCTCTCTCAAGTGTGAGTCTCCCCCACATTATAACATCTCCCTCTTAAGCACGAGTATCTTAATGATGACCATTCCTTTGTACCAACATTCTACAACAAGACACACTTTCCTGAAATGAAAGACTCTTGTTACAAAAAAACCTTAAATGTTAGGCTTCTCCATATTTTTATACCATGCTTGTTTGAACCATCACTAGATGGGGCGCCAAGCCACATAGGTCCGACCCGCATAGGCTTAGGATAGGGCACACCAGGTATAAAAGAAAAAGTTTTTTATGCACTTGTGTATGTTGGTTACTTTCCTTCTGGGCTTCTGCATGAACATTCAAAATTCTTGTATGAGTGAAAAAGATCAATGATATATATCTTTGAATGTGCTAAAATGTCAAGATTTGATCATGCATATCAAATTAGAGATATAATGAAAATTGTGGATTATCAATTTATTATTTAACTCCCCAAAGTTTATGTTTAATTTTGTAGGACATTAAAAGCTTTATCAAAGAAAATTTAAAAAGAAAAAAAAAATTGCAATCAGCTTGCTAGCTAGGACCTATACAGGGTGACCAGACTATTAAGCTCATATTTTGTAGGCCAAATGTTGAGCAGGCCTAAACAGACCATGTCAACCCGCATTATCACCCTTACTATTAGATCTTTTTCGTGAGAGACATTAGGAAAATTCAACAACAATGAGTTATGAACAAAAGTCGAAATATCACTTTCAATCCAAAACTTTAAAATAATAAGTTTATGGATCTCTCTATTTATATATTATTCATCTTATCTGTTTTTATCTATGGTAAAACTGCCAAACTTACCTTGAGCTCCTATAAAAAGTTGTCAACATTTACTTGAATATCAACTTGACCAACCTATTTGCGTGCATGGCTCCACAATCAAGTTCCATAGATATCACTCCCCAATGCTAATAATTGAAGAGTTATAACAATTTTTTAAGCAAATGTTTATGGATGTTCAATATTGTAACTTCCATAATAAGAAAGTAATGTTGTAGTGTCAGCAAAATTATCTTGATTTTCTTTTATTCTTCAAAATACATATTAGTCCACTATAATTCTTTTTTTCACTGGACTTCTATTTCTATAGACAAGGAAAGGTTTACAATATTTACAACAATAATCAATCACAGTTATAAGGTGATACTCATTTTTTCCTCTCTACATTTTTAAAACTATTATGGCTTAAACATGTTTAGTTCAGGTATGGTAGAAAACGAAGGCTGTCTCCAATGATATTTGATCTTGAGGGTCTTTAATTTTTGAGCTTCAACAGAGCCAGGTCTCTCTCTCCAAGAACATTAGGTCCTTGCTCCAAGAATATCAATTGCCTAGTTGCCTAGTTTGGGTACAAATGAACACATCACACTTAATTAACAATACTACTTTATTGGTATGCAGAACACAAGTATAAATAATTCATCGACTGTTTTCTTGTCTACTTTATTCCATGTGTTCATCTCAGAGTTCCCCAGTAGCAAGCCGTTTGAATTTGGCAGATGCAGAATCAAATCTGAGGATATTTTTCATAGAGAAAAATAGATTTTTTTCCCCTGAAAATACATTGAAATTTGATTCTGATCCCGAAAAAAAAAAGATTACAAGGTTTTAGTCTGATCAATGTATAACCTTTTAATTTGTCATGGAGAAAATTGAAATTTATCACAAGAACTGTGGTAACACCTTTTGTCAGAAGAGTGTTCTAAGAAAATAAAATAGAAAGTATTGAGAAAGAGTTATAGTAGGGAGTGGATATACACTCGTTTAGACTTTACCACAAATAGTTAAAATGGGATTGATTCATTTGTATAAGTAATTTATTATCATTTTGTACATTTTTTAGTTTATTTAATAGAAGTTTGATCAAGTTATTACTTCCATTACTGTACCAAAACAAAGTTATTTCTTCAATCGCGAGTTAAATGCTAATTTATGAAAATAATGCATGAATCAATACGACAGAATCATAAACAAAAATGTTTTTCAGAAGGTCTTTGTCTAATACTTTTATTCAAACTATTTCTCATACATGTTTTACTGGTATCCTTCAAAGCCACATGATCAAGCATGTATTTGTAATCTCTTTTTTTTTCTTTTTAGATGAGTTATCTTAATCTTAACTCTTTCTCTTGATATTTGTACTTGTAATGAGATAATATACATTAATTCCTTCTTTTCTCACCATCTAATGAGATACACTTTTCGTTTTCATGGATTTTTATTTAAGTACAAGTTGACATTTTTCAATTAAAATTCTGTCTGAAGCCTTTTCTTATCTTCAAGTTATTGCCATTAATATCATTATTTGGGTTAAAAAAACGATTCTCACTTCCAAGGTGCATAATTCCAAACGGAGTATTAATAGGCTCTTTCCACCAAAACACCAGAGTAACCATAATCCTTATTTCAGAGAGCAGTGTTCTAATCTTTCTCAACAACCAATACCAACTTCACAAACATGGCAATGCATGCATTTGTCATCCTTTTGGTTGTTCTTTACTCTCTGTTCAGGCTTGCAATGTCGGATATCAATTTTGTAAAATATGGTTTTCTGCAATCAGGCTTGAAAATGGATGGAGCTTATGTGAGGCCAAATGGCATACTTACATTGACAAATGATTCCGCAAAAATCTTAGCTCATGCATTCTATCCATCTCCTTTGCCATTCAAATCTAGCAAAAACAAATCCATTGTTGCAACCTTTAGCACTACCTTTGTCTTTTCCATTGTTCCCAAGTACCCAGATCTTGGAGGACACGGTTTTGCATTCGTCCTAATATCCACCAACGAACCAAAAGGGTGCCTCAAAAATCAATATTTAGGCCTCCCAAATGAGACAAGTAATAAGCAACTCTCAACCCGGTTCCTAGCTGTAGAGTTCGATGGGGTACAAAACCTTGAACTTGAAGACATCGATGATAATCACGTGGGAATAGATATATCCAGCCTCATCTCTAACACATCTAAATCAGCAGCATACTACATAGAAAGAAATGGCCAAGAAGATCACAGCAAGAACATTTCCATCAGTTTGAAGAGTGGAAAACCAATTCAAGCATGGGTTGATTACAATGAAAGGGAGATGATGATGCATGTCACAATTTCACCTTTTGGCATGCCAAAGCCATATTTTCCTTTGATATCATTTCGCATAGACCTATCCTTGGTGTTTGATGATTACATGTATGCAGGTTTTTCTGCTTCCAACGGTCTGCTGATAGCTGAGTATAACATACATGGTTGGAGCTTCAAAATAGGAGCAGCAGCACAAGAGCTAGAAAATTCAGCTGTGCCACTTTTTCGATCAAATACTTCTATTAAGGTGGTGCACAAAAAACACTATGCAGCAGGTATTACTCTAGCAAGTGCATCTCTTTTTATATTGACAATTATAGGAGCTCTTGCCCTGCACAGATTAAGAAACAGGGAGGAGGTTTTAGAAGATTGGGAACTCGAATTTGCCACCCATAAATTTAAATATTCTGAGCTTCATTCAGCCACGGGAAGGTTTGGGGACAGAAACCTTATTGGGTATGGAGGTTTTGGTAAAGTCTACAGAGGTGTAATCCCTAGCACAGGACTAGAAGTAGCCGTGAAGCGGGTTGCTCCTGATTCAAGGCAGGGAATCAGAGAATTTGTGGCGGAAATAACAAGCATGACACAGCTTAAGCATAGAAATTTGGTGCAATTACATGGGTGGTGCAGGAAGCAGAATGAACTCCTGATTGTGTATGACTATCTACCAAATGGAAGCCTGGACAAGCTTCTGTTCGAAAATGGTGATCAAAAGAAGAAAGTACTAAATTGGGATCATAGATACAAGATCATTACTGGAGTTGCACAAGGGCTGCTGTATCTCCATGAAGAAAGTGAGGTGCAGGTTGTTCACAGAGATGTAAAGCCAAGCAATGTTCTGATAGATGCAGATCTTCAACCAAAGCTTGGAGATTTCGGTCTTGCAAGGACTTATGAGCATGGAATCAATCCACAGACAACAAGTGTTGTGGGAACACTAGGCTACATGGCCCCTGAGCTCACCAAGACTGGGAAAGCAAGAACAAACACAGATGTATATGGGTATGGAGTACTCATTTTGGAAGTAGCATGTGGAAGGAGGCCAATAGAGCCTCAAAAGAATCCTGAGGAACTGGTTTTGGTGGACTGGGTTAGAGAACTACATCACCAAGGACAGATCTGTAGAGCTATTGACCCCAGTTTATATGAGTATGACAGAGATGAAGCTCAGCTTGTGCTTAGTCTTGGATTGCTTTGCTCTCATCCAAATCCTGATTACAGACCTAATATGAGAAGCATTGTCCAGTTTCTTATGGGAGAAATTATCCTTTCTCCTCTTCCTCCAGACATTCATGGTGAAGGTCCAAGACCAATACCAAAATGTCCCTGTAACTTCCCTTATGATTCTGGACCTTCAAGTTCTATGGTGTCTTCGTCAAACTATCATAGTCTTACATGTTTTGATGAGGTGGTGTACCCTGCTGAAGTCACTGGTATCACTTCATAGCTATGGCTGTAAGTAACATAATAATAAAGAATCACATTGTTTTAGGTAATGATATCTCTGTGAAAGGAAAGCAATCCCAATTCCATGATTCTGTTGTCCTTAATATTTTTCCATAAATATAGAGAAGCACTCTTATATATACCAAGTTTTATTCATTTTTTAGGGGAGAATAGACATATTACCAGTCGAAGTAGGGTGTTTAGAACAGCACAAATTCAAATAAATAATTGAAAACTTATTCCAAAAATCGATACCCAATTAAAATAAAAAAATTTAAATTGATTTGAATTTTTTTTGTTTCTCAATGGTTTGGTTCAGTTTATTGGGAAGAAACCGTTCTTGTATATGCTATCTTTCTTTATTTCAACTAAGTTATGATTATCTATTATTTATGTCACAATAAATACACCATAACCTCCTTTATTCTTTGTTTTTCCTTCGTAAGTGCTTAAATACCTCTTGTGTCTTTCTATTTTATTTTACTTCGTTTGCAAATAAAAGAATAGCTAATTTATGTAAACAAGTTGTTTGACACTATGTACAACGTTTAAAATAACAATGAAGCCCGAAATTAAAATTTTCATAATGGTATAACATTAGACAGATACATGTATTGATAGATAAAAAAAAAAATTAAAGAAAAAAAACTATACAACAAATCCGCTAAAACAAGTGGTGGAAAAGATTGCTTTTCTTGATTTCAGAAAGAAACATTACATTGTTAGTTAAAGGAAAAACGAAATCTGAATAAAAATAAATAAATATCCTAAAATAAAGGAAATGCATATCCATAAATAAAGGTAATAAATCTCCTGAAATAAAGATCTAATCCCAATCCCTTAATTTAAGTTTCTTACAATCAAATATGTATATATTATTTAATCAATCTATATTTATTGCAAAGTAAATGTGATATTTACACCCATATTTCAACGTTTGGTTTGAATTTCTTCATGTTCAAACAGAACCACATAATTTTAATTTTTATGTTTTATTCAGATGTACTTTAACCAAAAACCAAATCAAACTGTATTCGCAAACACTGCTAAGTCCAAGCATTCGCAACCAATATTTAGGGCCAGAACTAACAGCAGAAACGTGATTACGGATTCAACTCAATATGTGGTGATCCACCGCAATTTGCTTTTGTTAACTTATAGACACATTAAAATTATTCTTGAAACTCTTGACAAACAAAAATTTATGTGTAACATAAAAGAATAAGAAAAGAATGTGCAAACACAATGTATTCTAGAAGCACATCACCTGACTTGAACTACTTGAGGAAAACAGATGTTCAGTTAGCTACAGCAAAATGTCCTCGTAATGAACATCCTATTCATTCTTCTTCTATGATAATTCATTAGCCACACATTAATATAAGAAAATGAAAGATCATAAATCTTTAAATCACATGCCTGTTTCATTTGAAAATTATATACTCAGCAGCTCACATGACTTGATTTTGAATTAGCTGCTCATGTATCATTCTGAATTTCTCTTTGAGCCTCTGGATCTGTAAATCGACAAAAAACGTTTAACATCATGGACGACAAAGACAAAAGTTGGCACGTCTGGATATTGTTCATGAGAAAACCATGTTATACGAAATAAGAAATACCCTTTTCAGTTCAATTTCTGTGTCTCTCTTTTGCTGCCCGAACGAATGCTGCAGATTGGTTATGTCAAAAACATTATCCAAGTCATCTTCAAAGGCAGATTCTAGATCTTCCCGGAGAAGTGCAGGCAACTTGTCCACAATGGGCATCAAAAGGAAACAGTTGAACTGCAAAATATTGGGTATAAGCGATGCATAAAAGATGGGGAAAAAAATTTTACAAAAATTCTAAATTATGAATGATTTTTATTATCCTAATCTATTGCCCAAAGTCTTGACATATTGTCTAGTGGTGTTAGTTTTAATCAACCTGAGCAAAAACAAAAAATTTGAAAGAAGGAAAAGAAAAATAAATGTAAATATGGGGTATACCTAACATATGATAACTAACTTGCTACCTTTGCTGCAGTCTGTTTTGCATGTGTAAATGAATTTTTTCATATATTGATATCCTTTGAGAAATTACAACATGCAAGTGTTAAATAAGAAATAAAAAATCTTCTTTTACAATACCTGATGTTGATGCAGTGCAACTTATAAATTTTTTTCTCAGTATTGGAAATATTGGAAGAATCAAATAGAAATACTGGAGAATCATCAACTATTTTTTAAATTTCACATAATTTTCTTGCTTAGATACCTTTAGACTCGCAGTTGCAGGAAAGGAAATCCATTTGAACAGTGTTGCTATTTGTTTTAGTAATTTTTTAAATTTTAAAAAAAGTAGCAATGAATATAATTGATCTTGACAAAAGCAAAAACATCAACTTTTCTGCTTACAGAAATTGATTTTGGGTATAGAATCCATATAACGTACTCATTTTTACTTCACCGTAGTTTTAGTTTACACTTCAAACAAAACTGATTAAAGGATTATTCTAAACTCAAACCTTAACAAAACTCAAATCAATTTTTGTAACCTAATTCTTTCACACTCAATCTACTCTAATCAATTTACAATGTCTGTAATTTTGAAGAGCTACACTTTTCTCTTATATTGTCATGCTGTAAAAGCAGAGGGGATCTCTTTGCCAAAAAATATTTAAGAACAATCACAATTTTCAGTAAATATCGCAGGTTGTGTATGTATATTAAACCCAAACAATCAGCCCTTAATTTCTATGCTTACCTGGGAAGCTTTCACTTCAAGCAAGAAAGAAGAAAACTGGGAGACCAAAAACAAAGAAGCTTAAATTAAAAAAGAAATATCCCAAACCTTTAATTCTGTGGAAACCAGGAAATATTCTCTAATGCCATGAAATATCTGTTGTACCAAGCCATAAACAATTCTTTCAGACGAAGGTGCAAGCCTCCTATTCCAGAGTGTACTATCCAGAAGGTCGGCAAGCTTTGTTTCTGTTGTCTGAATGGATGAACTAGAATCAATCCCAGAGGCGACATGACTGAGTTTTACATCTGGTTGTGACTTCGTGTCTTCTCTGTCATGCGCACTTGTTTGTGATATAATATTTGTTGTAGGATTATTAGAAGCATTGTTGCTCTGCTCTGTTCCACCAAATGAATCTAAGAACTGACGTAACCCAGCACGACTCTACAAAGTTGACAGTGACACTAGAATGAGATAGAAAATGAGCTATGAAAACTTAGCTTAGCAAATAATATTTTACTCATTTCTCCCAGGAAGATATAATGATACAATCCTAGCTTAAATTCCACGTAGGGAGCAACATCATTTAAAAGTGCACCATGCCAAACAATCGGTCCCTGTAAATGCCCCTTAAATCAAGTATACCTTATTGTGGAGAGACCATGAAACATATCTGGTGGTGCTTACCAAATCCTCCATACATCTAAAGCAAAGGATAACAAAATTGAATTTAGAGAATAGCAAATAAACAACGCTGAGTACTAATGTTTAATGTAAGAAAGAAAAATGATAAATTATGGATGAAAATGCAAAGCTAGAACATTTTTAAGATCAAGGGGAAAAAATGCACCCTAACATCTAAAAATAACAGGCATGAAAAAAATGGAAGAAAGCACAAAATGGTGATGTGATGCAAGAATGTCATATATTACACTTGATGTTCTCTTTTAAAAACATCAACTGTACATCTTATTCCTCATGCTAAAATTAAGGTCTTGATTATTCATTTTTCTTTTTTTTATCAAAAAAGCTCAATTTTTCACTTGACATATGGAACAAACTTGTAGCATATGGGGACAAGTGGTGGTTAACTTTTCATGGCATGATTTTTCCGTCGATTCTGCAAAGTTGTTGAAGGCAGAGGCAACACGCCTGAGGAACACCTCATGGCCACTTAGATATTCATTATCTTTCTGTCAAACAAAGTCCATAAAAAAAATAAGTTAGGAAAAATAACAGACTAATAATTGTACAAAATTGTGAGGATATTTGCAAAAGCATAAACAATTTATTCATAAAACACATCAAGAACCGACTATCTCAAAAGCATAAGCTGTTAGGTGAAGACCTAAATAATTTTATACCATATTCAGGCTGTGCAAGAGCCCTTCAGAATTGAAGCACTGATACTGCACAGATCAACGCCTACCTTGTGCTAAAATTCACTTTTATTTAGAATAATAGAGCTGGCAAGGATCAAACTTTATATAATTTGTTTATGGAGGCTCTTGATCATTTCAACAACTAGGTGTCCTAAAAGCTAATGCTCCTAGGTAAGATTCAAATACTTTATATCTTACAGAAAATCCGAAAGAATACCTGAAGAAGATAAACAGAGATAGGAAGCAATCTCTTAAGTATATACAACAGTCTGGAGCCCAACTGTGCCAAGAATAGAGAATTAATCATTTAGTTAGACTTGGAATATGAAAAATAGTTAATTTTATTTTCTCATAATTCGAAGAATACAACAAAGATCATTTTGTATACAGCTTTGATCATAAAACTATGATAGAATCCTGGAAATCAAATCAAACCTAATTATTACAAACTGCAGCTGTCAATGATAAAGCTGGCTACTCAAACTTGTTAAGAACTGAATTTGGATATGAAAAAAATAGTGAGATCAAGAAATTTGAGGATTGTACAAAAATTGTAGATTTTTTAAAATCCAGGGACTAAGATCACAAAAATATTGGAAGACTAAAATACCAAATCAGAAATTAAAAGAGAACTAGAATTGCAATTCAGCTAAATAATTAAAGAAAGAAATCAAAAGGAATATATATTCATTTCTGTAGCATTAATCACCTGATGAAGAAAGGGTTCAAATGTGTCACGAGCCTTTGCAACAGCAATTACACAAGCAGTCCTGGTTACTCAAAAAATATCATTTTAATATTTGCAATTGGTAGCATCTCAAGAATGAATAGGTAAAACACACGGACCTAGAGTAATTTGTTCCATCATGAATGTCTTCGACTCCACAAGCATTTACAATTTCTTCACGAGTAATTGGGGGACACTTTATTCCTCCAACCACAAAACGAAATTCAGCCATTGCCCTATGATATTGTGCTCCACCATAAAGTCGCATACTTGCATTCTGTGCACAAGGATAGGTTAGCCTGTCCAATTATAGAGACAAAGCAAACAGAAAATACAAGGCTATGAAATGCATGTATCATTTATTAATGTATACAGGCATGATCAATGAAATCAAAATCCTGCGTATATTACTGTTTTAAGAGGCCTAATTTCTCATGGGTCCCAATTCCAAATTCCAGCCTCCCCTCCACCTCCCTTTAACTTTCTATACCCCTTCTCTTTCCTAGGTGTGTTGCACCTTTTAACTCTCCCAACATATACCTTAGTAAGGGTGGGCTTTAGACCTGTATCATCAGGTGTTTGTTTAACAAGATTCCGAGAATATCTTCACCCACCACACAAACAAAAAACTCATACGAAAGTCGTGATTAACAGACATTACTAACTGCCCAAGTTAAATAAAATCATCAACGAGAAGACAGAAATTGGCAATTATGCATGTTTTTAACAAGGGAAAATAGTAAAATCAAGAGTAGCTAGATTGCCATCCACTGCAATGAAAAGCTAATGCAGCTCATAAGAATGGTAAAAGAGTAAGCCGGACTTACAGGTATTAACTTATGAGGGAACTGAACACCATCAGCACCAATAAATGCACCTCCATTTATTCGTTCATCTTGCAGTGTTTCACCTGAAACAACAAAAAAACAAAAGGTCAAGCAACTTGTCAAGGGAAAAGGGATATCAAAAGATAGTAAGCTTGCTTTTTAAGTGCTGTGCATTATCAACTGTTCAATAGGCTAGCCCTTGCAAAACAGTTAAGAGGAATAGGAGATTTACCAAACTTATCAGGAGGTGCAACAACTGTCCCTTTAAGCAACAATGACAACTGAATAATAGAAAATATGCAAGTGAGGGAGGGAAAATTCGAGTAAATTTTAAGGTTCAAATGCTATCTATGAATTCAAACAGCTGAAAATAATTAATTACAAGCAGGCATATGCAGATACATACAGACTAAGAGACAGACAAAGAGTTACAAACTAAAAAACACAGATCAAATACCCCTGACATTGGTAGGAGGACAAACAACCAGAAACATAATAATTTTAGCAATAAAGAAGAGTCAGATACTGAGAAGAAGAATTTATGACAAAGAAACCTTGGTCAAGAACATATCATGGAATGCTCTTCCTTTCTCTTTCAGTTTGGCTTCATCAAGTGTGCTGTATACAATGTGAAGAAGAATAAGACAAGTAATGAATGGAAAACAGATAGATAAAAGTTCTATAACTAAAAAATTCAAAACCAAAATTATCACCCTCGTTCCTTCCTTTGCAGATCAAGTACAATAGAGATTTTTTTAACTTACAACATACCTCAACTCTTGATTTATGTCACTCAATTTCCTTGTCACACTCCGATACTCCTTCTCAAGAAGTGGAATGATCAATGGTACATTATTTATATACCTAGCACGATAATTATTAAGGACTCAGCCACAGAATTATAAACAAAAAATAAATAAATAAATAACCTGACAAACTTAAATCAAACTATAATATACAATTACCTCTTCTGTAGCAATTCTTCCAGAAACAGCCTAAGTTTACTTACGCCTATCCTACTCCTTTCCTGCTTTGACAATGCCCTCCCTAACTTCTCCTCCAAAGATGCAACATCTTCTATCTCTCTGAAGGACACTGCCTGCATCCGTAAGTAGAACTAAATAGATCAAGGAAATGAAACTCTCAACTACCAGTGCACCAAAATTTTAATCAAATTAAGAACTGCTTAAGGGAATTACAAGCTGAAATCGCAGTGGCATTGCGCTGTTTATTTATTATCTGGCTTAATTGCATTTTAGTTTCTTAAGTATCACGACTGTGCAATTTTGGTTCTTCAGATTTCGATTGCACCAATAGGATATCTAAAGTTTTTTCTCACTTCCAATCATGACCCTCCATCCCAATTTCATCCAATATTTAAGTCATTAATTGCTGAAGACGGAAGAACATTCCTTTTCTTCAAAACAATTCGTCGACAATCAAGTCACTATACTGACAGTACCTTTTTATGTCATTGTCATTCAAATATCCGTGGTTTTGTATTTACTCGTCGTCATGTGATGCTAGTTTAGCAAGCGATGTAATTTTGTTTAAATATTGGACGGAATGAAGATGTGATAACCTGGACCAAAATCACACAATCTGCTCTTTTACTTTTAGCCACTGGATAGACATTGACAACAGTGGTAGAAAAACAGAAAAGAAAATGCGCAACATACTTGGCATGCCGAACATTGAAATGCAACAAAATAAGAAGTAGTAAACGAAGAGCACAAGAAAAATGGCAGGGAAACTGGCCATATACGAAGGAGGTAAAGGAGCATAAGCATAACCTGTTTGAACTCATCATTGGAGGAGTAGAGAAAACCAGTTCCACAGCCCACTCTTCCGGAAGGCACGGAGGTGAAGAAGGGGGAATCACCGAGAATGCAGCCGTCAAGCGTGGAGGGAGGCGGCGAGAGGAAAACCTCGACGTCGGAGGGGCGGGCGAACTGAGGGATCCTGGTGTCGAGCTTGGTGGAGACGATGACAGTCCTGGCGAGCTCGGGATCGACCTGCATGACGACGCGCCTGGTGGTGGCGTTGCTCCAGTCGCTGCAATCCTCGAGGCAGAGTATGATGAACTCCTTGTGCTGCATCTTGGCCCGGACGAGCGCCTCGACGGCACGTGCCTGGGCCTGCAAAGCGCGGTTCCTGCGGCCGGGAGCGGGAGCGATGAGGCCGGGAGTGTCGATGATGGTGAGGTTGGGACAGTACTTGTACTCCACTCTGATGATGATTTCTTTGGCGGAGAATTGGCTTGAGTCCTGCTCCAACCGAGCATTTTCAGCTTCGATGAAAGCCTGAATTTGGGGGAGGGATTTGTGGTGAGAGAGGGAAGGGTCAGTGTCGGAGACGAGGTGGCAAGAAGGGGACTCGCATTGGGGGTCGTATTTCATGTGGAGGGTGATGGGCCTGCGGGTCTTGGTGCCGCCTCCCACGTGGTTGAACTGAAACCCCATCAGGGCCTCCACCAGGGCGCTCTTGCCGTCCGTTTGGTGGCCCACCACCAGAACCGCCGGCGCGTCGAACGGCGTCTGCAAGTCCTGGGCCAGCGCGTGAAGCTCATTGTAGGCTTCGTAGAGGCGCCACTCCCGCTGCTCCTCCTCCTCTTCTTGCGCCAACTCCATCTCCCTCTCCCTCTCCATTTCCAGATAACTCTTCCTTCCTCTTCCTCTGCTTCTCACTTTCCTACTACTCTTCCTTCCACCGCTTCCTCTTCAAATTCCCATTTACCATCTTACCCTCTGTTCAAATTCCCAACTGGCAGGAAAAGGAGCCATGACGTGATTCGATGCGTCACCAACTGACACCTGTCTTCTCACCTAAGACAAAACCAAAACATAACTCTTTCTGTCTGGCTCTACACTAGATATTTAGTTCATTCTAGACCCTTTTGAGATTGTAAAAACTAACTACCAAAACTTACTCTCACTCTAAAACTTATTTAATGTTCCTATAATTTTAGAATCCTATTGTTGATTGTTGGTCGGAACAAAAGTATCACCAGCATTATCTTTGACTCAATAAATTTTCTAGTAATTGCTCCCACATTTTCGAAGATAGAATCTGGCTTGAAGGAATAAACTGAGAAGTGGACTTCCAAGTTAAGACAGACTAACTCAAATTATTTTATCATAGTGTGTAGTTCTATGTCATTCTTAATATAATAATAGTGACCGAAACGCATTTAAACTAAATTTTGTAAATTGGGGTAAAAAAATGATTACAAAAACTTCTTGCCGAAAAAAAATTCTAGATTTTGCTGCAGCAAGTCATAGTGGGATTTTTGTCAAACATATGCTGTTATTGCTAGTGAATCCATGGCACCCTGGGCAACGTGGCTTATGTTGTTTCTTTGTTTCGTTTGATTCCGACCCAGTTACTGTCCCTACTTATCCTTGATGACAAGCTTGGATTGCATCATTGGAATTTCCTGTAAAGAGAAACGCTTCTCCTTATCCTATACAAGTTATCTCAGAAAAATATTCGATTTTATAATTTCAATAATTACATTACATTACATGAATCATACATATTTGAACAAATATCTCAGTGACTTGCACTCATTCGTCTATATTCTGAGTTGGTAAGAAAATTATATTTGAACCAAAGAAACAGAAATAAATAAATGAACTTATAATTATGACTCAGAAGGAAAAGAATTGTTTGGAATTAAAAGTGGAAGAATTTTAAGAGGAGGGAGTGAGGGCTCTATCCTTCAACAGGGATTCTGATGCCCTTCTCCCAGAGACCAAAGCACCATCAAACGTGGCAGATGTCAAATAATCACCACAAACATACAAACCCGACTCAACTCTCGGGTTTTTCTTCAGATCCGTGGGTGGGCACTGATTGGGCTGGGCAAACCCGATTCGATAGGTCCTCAAATGCTTCCACTCCCTAACCCATTTGCCCCCAAACCAACCCGAAAGCTCCTCAATAACCTTACCCACGAGTTCATCGTCGGACACACCCTCAAACAACCCAATTAGTGACACTGATACCAGGGCCTTGTCGGGTGGCCCGTACGATGGAGCCACATTCGTCGCAAAGAACATGTTGTTTACAATGCCCTTACCCGACCCGTTCAGAAATAGTACCGGGTCTTGAACCGGTATCTGATCCCGGTTCGCGGTGAAATACAAGCATACCGTGCTTCGAACCGGTTTCTTAGGAACCTGAGTAATCCTTCCCGCTAATAGTTCAATTGCCGCGGGTTCTTCGACTGCGACGATGACTCCCAGCTCACTCTTCAAAACGTCGCCGTTTTGCAGTCTTACGAGAGGTGTTTTGGAGCCGTCGAGGTCGACGGAAACGGCCCTGGAGTTGAGCAGGATCGAACCAGTCGGCAACCTCGCCGCCAGCTGTTCCGGAATAGCCGATATGCCTCTCGCCGGCAGGGTGTTGTCTCCGAGAGCGAGGCACTTGAAGATAAAATCGAACAGGCGCGATGTCGTTTCCAGGTTTGGATCAAAGAAGATTCCGCCGAAGAAGGGGCGGAAGAACCTTCCGATGATGGAATCAGAAAACCCTAGCTTCTTGAGTAAAGCAATTGTGGGGACTTCCTCTGCGGCGAAGATTTCTTCGTTGGATTTGGAGAGGACGCGAATTCTGGTGGATCCGATAAGTAGCTTGTCGAGAGGGGATCCAATCGGATTGGTGAGGGATTTTGCGGAGTCCCAGAAGTGGCGGAGAGGGTCGGCGACGGTGTGAAATTGACCATTGTAGAAAATTCGAGCTCCGGAGTAGAACTTCTGGAGATTCAGGGACTGGTAATTGAGGAGCTTTTGGGCCTCTGGATAGGCAGTGATGAAGATTTGGAAGCCGCGGTCCAGGAGGAAGCCGTCGACAATGTCGGTGCGGACGCGGCCGCCGACTGCGTCTGAAGCTTCGAGGAGGAGGAAGGGGATGTTGTTGGAGTTCAGGTGAGTGGCGGCGGCAAGGCCGGCGAGGCCAGCGCCGATGACAATGACTCCGGTTTTGGGTAGTGAGGGGTTTTGCAGAGGTGAAGAAGAGGTGGGGGAAAGTTGTGCGGAGGATTGGGGATTGAATCTGAATCGTTTTGGAGGAGAAGAGAAGGAGAGGTTTGTGCAAGGGATGGAAAATAGTGTGATAGTAGTCATTGGAGTTTGGATAAGGTTTTCGGTTAATGATCAAAAACCCTTTTTTTTCACAATAAGGGTTTGATTCTGGTGGATGTGGCTCTTGGATTAGTTTTGGTGGAGACGCTGATGTTGATGCCATGTCTTTACGTGGATTAATGAAATCTCTCGTGACATATTAATACTATCTGTGGAGAGTAAAAGTATGTTTTTCAATATTTTAAGAATATCAGAAGCAAGACGTGTCACGATATTCTCCCCTTGAGCTCCCTTCTCCTTCACACGAGGCATGGTATGATTGGATGAAATCATTTTCTTGTGCACTGCTAGGAATGTGAATAAGACGAATCCACTCTACAATGTCACTAATAGTTCAGTTGTCAACTCGTGACATTCCTCAAATTTTGACTAGATTTAACGCTGCTCCTATCATATACCTCATTGAAGAATAATCAAATTCCCTGTGCATAACTCCATACAAACAAATATGGTAGAAAGGCATTCAATCAAAAACAAAAACAAAATCTTAGCGATAATTTTTTTTTCTATCATGTCATTATTACGAAATGTATGCACAACTACACAGGTATTCTGGTCACCACGGTTATTGTTTCCAGTACGCCCCCGCAACCATGATTTTATTTATTTAAAAAGTGGGGGAAATTATTCGAATGAAAAAAAGAAAACAGCATGGTTTGGAGTTAGAATAGTATGTTCCATCAGTGAAGAGGTGTTGCTTTATGAATGGTGGGGATCAAGCCCCCTTGGTAATTGCTTCAAATACCGATAGCCTCCTTTTAGCAATCCGGCTATGTTTAAAACTGGAAATATAAGCTTGAATTTGTTCTCTTGATGGAGCTTCATCTGAACCTGGGAGTACAACCTCAATACCATCATCCAGGGGTGACCAGTCATTGGCAGATTCGGGTGAAGTTGGTTGGGAAGTTGCACCTTGCTGATCAGACTCCGCCGCTGCATGCTGCTGTTCAACAATGTCGCTGCTTAGGCCAGGCGTGCTTGATTCTGCTCTCACAGATGATGATGATGATGATGTGCCTGTCTCTGCCTACATAACTCCACAAAAAATACTCAATTCCTGAATACTTGCTTTTTTATATCCAACCTCATTGGTGTATTGCTTACTCTGGATTTGCTTTTCGAGGAGGGACGACCAGACTGAGGTTCTTCTTTTAAGTGTAACTACAAAATGTTGACACCGTTAAGCTATCAAAAACCAGAAGACAGGGCAATTTATTTCCTATTGACATTGAATAGAAAAGCATTTTACCAAAATAATAGATTATATTGTACCATTTTCAATAAAATGCAATTCGATGGATATATTTGGTACCCTTTTTCCTTAAACTTTTCAGAATCCCAGACCAATAGAATTTAGCAGATTCCTAAGACCGAAACTTAGTTCCATGCCAAGTAGCATTATCCAGGTCCAAATCGTGATCCCATGTTGAAGTGTGGGTAGTTATATTTTAGTCTAAAATGTCATTCTCAACCTAATTTAGAATGGGTCCTGTTTACAATTGATAATCACCTAATTAATCATTATCTTTTCATGTCACTGCAATTTATATTATAATTGTACACGTAGAAAACAGAGAAGGAAAGAAAGAAATTGGCTGGGAACGACAGAACATAATAGGAGTCAAAGATCATTAATTAAACCTTCTAAGACACATTTACAGTCCCTAGTATAACATCTGCCAAAGACTTGACAAATGCGTAACCAGAAGTGACAACAAAGATTTTCACACTACCCCATAGTGGAATTCAACTGTTCGCCACAGTAAGACATTCCTCATCCTAGAAAGGGAACCAAAACGGAAAGAAACCACGGGTTGCATTGAGGTTATGGTAAAGAAAAGTAAGAAAAGAAAGCATAATAATACACTCTTTTTCTTGAAAAAAACTCCTCTATTGATGAATGTTCACAATTTCATTAAAAATAGTTGCCCAACTTCGCAAGAAATTTGCATGGACAAAACCACATTCTTTAAAACACAAAATTGGTTTGGAGAGTTTCTTTGAATGTAAGCCCACCTGAAAGTAGAATTACTCTTCCAGTGGGCAAAGATTTTATCTTAATCAAACATAAAATTAGAGAATTTAAATACCCGAGCTCAATAAAGAATCATCTATGTAACAGATAAACCCACAAGACCAGTAGATAATTTTCTAGAGGAAGAAGAGAACAGGAAAAAGAAAAAAAACCTTCTACTAACCACAGTTTACCTTACCCTGACTACGTCCACGTAGAGCAGACTCTTCGTCACCTTCAAACAACCCATGAAAAGATTTATAAAAGGTCCTCTAATCCACTGACACCAGCCAGAGTAATCAACGCTTTCGCACTCGTGTTCAATAATTACCACTGGACGAATGAATAATTCTAACTTCTTACCAATCTTCCTATATATATCATTTAAAGAAAGTATTAAGTATACGTTATATTTCTAAAATATTTACTTCTTTATTTAATACAATACTAAAAGGATACAAAAAGAAACTATGAAAAAATTTAACATACTCCCATTATTACTACAAGATTTTAAGTTTAAATACTTCTAAATGTTAAAGTAAATTTTACTTCTATCCTTTAAATGTTGATATTTGTATTTCATATAATTTTTAAAAAAAATTATATTAGTTAGTTCTTTAAGTAAAAAACTTCTATCTGTCAATGAATATAGAAAAAAGTTGTGATAGGATTTTGAGAATAAAAATGTAAAATCCAAATAAAGTATTCTATAATCGACTTAGCGATTAAATAATCTCTAACTAGATTTGTACAAAGCCTAAATCAGACTTTTTAAATTACAATGACTAATTTTAAATTTAGGGGCGGAAAAAAGAAACTTCATTCAATTTTGTAAATTCGTGGAAGCAAAAAATAAACGTGTTACAGACATATCTTATAATCATAATATGTGATGGAGAAAATATACTAATCTTGCAATTCATAACAGTACAGTAACGATGCAGACCAACCTGGCATTTGGAGTTGTAGCGGCAGCTTGCAGAGTCTTCCCACGCTTTGCAAATATCTGTCTTGAACACGCTCTTGGAGGCCGACGACGAAGAAGACGAACCGCGGCCGGAGGAGGATGAAGACCTTCCACTCTTTCCCCCGGACATTGGCCTCACTAGAATGTCATCCATCACGAGAACGTCGTCGTCCCCAGTCGCCGCGGTTCGGTACATCGGCGGCGACATGAATGACGCGACCTCCATGTTCTCGATCGACGAAAGCGGTGACGGCGACAACCTACCTCGAGAGCCGAAGCTGCTGCTCCGCCCCGAACTATTGCCGCAGTACGGAAGACCTTTCGTGGACCACGCGCTGAACGAGGGAGGACTGAATGCCTCGCCGGAGGCAGCGACCTTCCCGGACAGTGGCGATCCGGCGAACAGGTAGCGCGCGAGCGGCGAGCCGGCGTCGATGTTTTCGGCGTACGGTTGAAATCGTGGACTCATCGCTGATGGTTGGAGATAGCGTCCTCTTCTCTCTTCCGAGTCTATCTGCATCGGTGGAATGTTCTCGTTCGAAGTCCTCGGCTTCAGGACCTTCATCTTGCCGTTGCTCCATGCGTTTTCCATTGCCTACTCCTGTATTTCAATGACGAAAAACAGGAAGCTGTTACGTCGAAATTTTCTCGTTCGAGTCACGACGCGAACAGATTTTCTAAAGCGATTGTGCGTTGTTAATTCGAACGCTAGTTTCGCTTCTTACAACATTAAAGCAATTGATTCGATGTTTAGTTAGTAAACATCAAAACTATCTTAAGAGTAAAATGCTTCAATCATTCAAAGAACTGGTTGAAAAGAAAATTTTCGAGCAAAATCATTGTAGAAAGATAATTAAAAATGTTGAAACTGATGGAGGAAAAGAACCGGAGAGATATTACACGCACAAATGGCGATTCAGCGCGGTTCCAGTGTCGGTTGCATTAGAGCAGAGGAAGAAGCCGACGACGACGCTGCTATTGGAGTATGTGATATATTCTCAGATAAACCTTTTATTTATACTGTGCGAAACACGATAGGAAATCAGATGTTTATTAGCGATAGTGGCCTTCAGTTTCACTCCTTTATTTTGAAACAAACTAAAACTAGAAGTTTAAGAATACAATGATTCGATTGGAGCAAATCCACGCCACAGCATGGTGCTGTTTGTAGCAGTGGACTTGGTTTTGACGTTGCCACCTTACATTGAATAATGAAAGCCATCGCACTAAGGAAGCACTACAAACAATAAGAGACTAATGGCTAATAACACCCAACAACTATACACAAGTTATTGAACAAGCAGCAACAAAGCTTTATGCACAATTCCATCATGGAAATGGTCCTAATCACTAAACTGAATCTACAACTAGCAGACAACAGCTCCATCCCGTTTCAGATGATGTCAAGGGCATTTTTGAGATTCCCTCCAAAATACAACATGAGATCGCCGCCATGAACCCTGCCCTCCGGCAGATTAAAGTCTAGGCCTTTCTGAGCAGTGCTGCAGCCTGCGGCGGAGCTATGGCAGTTTCTGTCTTGGTCTGGTTTCTTAGCAGTCAAGAAGTTCGAATAAGACGGTGACTTCATTGAAAGCGGAACCAACACCTCCTTCGGTATGAGGTGTCTTTGTGCTGGAGTTTCCATAGAATCATAGGAGTCAGACACAACACTGACGCCTGAGGAAGAATTGTTCTCAAAACTGCTACAGGCAGTGGAAGCAGCAGCTACGAGACCACGGAAAAGTCCAGGAGCAATCATGCCCTTGTTCATTTCCCGCTCTTGCACCAAGCTGCTGTGAGCAGCACAGAGGCCACTCTTTCCCCTTGCAAATTTCTCACACTTTCCATCTCCCCAGCTACATCGCTTTCCTCCGCCATGGGCCTTGCAGAAATCTGTGCTCCCTTGAGCACTTTTCCCACAACCTTCAAACCTGCATCGCTTACCCCCACCATGCCTAACGCAACAGTCGGTACGGCCACGTGCACTCTTGGTGCAACCTGCAACAGCACACCTCTTCCCACCACCATGAGCAACACAAAAGTTTGTGCCTCCATGTACACTTTTGGGGCAAATGCCACCTCCATTGAAAAGGCAGCGCTTTCCCCCACCATGTGCCTTGCACAGTGGGGTGCTTCCTTCCGCACCCTTGGTACACCCTGCAAATGAGCATCGCTTCCCACCACCATGTGCCTTGCAATACATAGTGCTCCCTTGTGCACCCTTTGTACATCCTTGCAACTGACAACGGCGCCCACCCCCATGAGATATGCACAACCCAGCCTGCCCTTCAGCACTCCGAGTGCAACCATCTATTCTACACCTCTTACCCCCTCCATGTCTAATGCAAAGTCCGGACTTACCTCGCGCAGCTTTTGTGCACCCATCGGGATAACCACATCGCCTACCACCACCATGCGCAATGCAATAATCTGTCTTTCCCTCGGCACTTTTAGTACATCCTAAGTGTTGGCACCTCTTCCCTCCACCATGGGCCTTACAATAAGCAGTTCGGCTCTCAGCACCTTTGTTGCATCCTGGTTTCTGACATCTCTGTCCACCACCATGTCCAATGCAAAGTCCAGAAGCACCTCGCGCTCCCTTTGTACAGCCAAAAAATCTACATCTCTTAGGATTGCTTGTTCGGGTCTCTGAAGTTATCCCTGTAGCCTGGGGCCCAGATGCAGGATCAATTGAGTAATTTACAACACTGGATGGTTCTGAGCATAATTGAGGTTTAGTTCCATTAGTTAATTGTTGTACCTGCACCGAACTTTTTGCAATATCCATTCTTGGAGCTAAAAGAAGTGATGGCATATAGCCACCTGATTTCTTTGCTGAGGTAGAGCCCTCATCAACAACAGGAATCCTAGAAAAATAATTATCTGCAGACGTTTGGCTTGAGAAACATGACACGTTCACATCAGTCTCGGTTGAACCTGAGCAGTCAAGTACACTTGATGCCTCATTTGTTACACCAGAAAGGCCAAGTTGAAGAACTGAGTCACATTCAGATGGCACGTGCTGAGGAAAAAGATTCGCTGACTTTTTTTTTGCACTAAAACCCAAATTGTTGTAGCCATCGTCATATGCCATTGGGGTTGGGCCCAATCCCAAAACCAATCTGCAGCCATCATCAGAAGCATTGGAAAACTTCATCCCAGTATTGCTCTCACTAGATCTATAAGTAGCCTTATTTGTTTCCCCAAAACCAATGCCATTCAAGCATAATGTAGTATCGCCGAAGTTGTCATCTTTCCTGAGTTCAGCATCATGAGGAGACAGTAAAGCTTTCATGTTTAAATCCATTATCAGATGTTGTATACTACAGCTACAGAAGGTTGAAGCAGCAGAACAGTTCACCACATACTACCACAATACTCACTTACCAACCAGAACTTTAAGACTAGTAGAACGACAAATTCCAATATACAGCTTCCACCACTTACAAAACCAGATGTATCTGACCTGTCCATTTTCACTATATCCCAGACAAGTTTAATCTTTCAATAAACTCAATTTAACCGTTGATATCTTATAACATCTCTTGGAAAGAAACCTTTGATAAGACTGCTTAATACTGAAATAAGGAGTTCTCTGGAGCTTTTCGTGCTCCCAGTGAATAAATCATTAAACTTCATTAACCCTGACAGAAACAAAGAAATAAGTAATTAATTAATTAATTAATACTTAAAGAACAAGTCATTTTTAACCCGCAGTGCACCCATATAAATCACCCTTCACCGCCATGATTGAGAGGGTTCATGTGATTAAAAAAAGGAAATGTCAAGTTTTCAGGTCTCGCCTTAACATGAGCATAACATTTATCCACAAAATACTGTAGTAAAATTAGGGGAAGACTACAATAAATATAGGCTTATTATATCAAGCTGACCAAAATATGTGAATCAGATATACATTGCGTAACAAGTTCAAAGATTGTTTATTTATGCAGTCCTCCAACATTCAACCTTGTAAAGACAGGAAAGGCTGTCTAAGCGACACACCTGAAGTTGATTGTGAGAGGTTTTACTTAACTAGCACTAAATATCCAAAACCAAGATAATTGAAAATCAAAACACTTTCATCCTTGACACACCTGAAGTTGATTGTGAGAGGTTTTACTTAACTAACACTAAATATCCAAAACCAAGAAGATAATTGAAAATCAAAACACTTTCATCCTTCACACGGGATACACGTACGGAATTCGATCTGTTAGATATGATTAAAATATTGAAATTTCAGATGCATTGCTCTTTGAGTATGCATGAATCTAGAAGGTCTGAGAGTATATAGATGAATGGGAAGCGTCTTGAGTTTCACTAACCTATGATCATAGGCACATTAAGAGATATGAAGTTGTAATAAACATTCTCAGACAAAAAGATTGAAATTTTTACTGTCAAGAATAAATGAGAAAAAAATCAGTAGTGTGTACAAAAAAAAATATAGAAATCTTAGAAGAGAAAAAACAAAAGGGAAGAAGATCAGGATATAGAAGACCAAGTTCATTCATTACATACGGAAAGAACCTCAAATCTATATTAAATATAGCTTTGACATGAAACAGAACCAAAGAGAAAAAATAAAAAATAACAATATTGGAACAACGAAAAAATAAAGGAAACAATAAAAATCATAAGGAGTTCACTGACCTTCGCCAACTCTATAAGGCTAGGATCCATTCTCATTTTGTTATGTAACTCCATAGTCATACAGTCTTTTCAGTAAATGAATTTGTTCACAAAAAGTCCAGCAGAGGCCAACTTTCCAATATACAAGAGAAGGCTAAAGATGACTAGTGCTGCTCCTGCATAAAATTTGAACATAACAAGCAATTCAAACCACAAGATTTGAAGGGGAAAAAAACTACGAATTCTGTTCTAGAACAGAACTCCAGCATACCAGACAATGCTAAATCAATTATAGGATTCAACTGTTCAACCAGGAAAACATCATAAGATAGATATACAACCAGTTCATATATGTGCAATAATACATCGCGTCCAAAAAAAAAAATACAAGCGTTCAATAAGCACACATGATGACTTCAAGAGTTGAGGCTACAGGGCCATATGCAGAATAGTAGATCTACGTTGAAACAAAAACACCAAACTCACACATTGTGTTGAATCTTAAGTTAAACATAACAAAAAGAAGAAGAAAAATCTTTAAAAATGACAAGGGGATATGCAGAGAAAAATCAACAAACTAGAAGAATAACTATTTACCAGCATCATAGTCACATCTTAAAACAAGACAAAGGAAAGATTAACACGGATAGATCGAAGATTATCATATTTTCCCGAAAGTTAAGCATCAGAAATTACAAGCAAAACACAAACAAACACAGAGTGCGACCCCTATAACCGAATCTGGCAAATTCTGCAACCAAAAACAGGAAAGAGTGCCATCTTACACACAACCAAATCCTCCGACTCAAAAACCATACCATAAAAATGAAAAACAGTAATTAAATACAGCAGCAGCAACCGACAGCATTAAGCAGAGGCACAGATAAAAATACAAAAAATCACCGAATAACTGAGCAATTCAATTACAGAAGCAGGGTATTATTGAGACAGAGAAACGAAAGCCGAAAACATACAGAGAGGACAGAAAATTCTAGACGGAAGGTAAATAGAGTTTCCAGATCTGAGAACCACTGAAAACCTGTCTCCTTGAAAACTATCGGAAGAAGAGAAGACACAGTAAAGACAAGGAAATACCGAAACATTGACGAAAGAAAGAAGAGCAACTCAACACAAGCCAAGCCAGACAGAGAAATAGAAACTCGTTACGTAATAAAGCCCCGCTAATAAATAAAGTAGAGGCGGCTCTTTTTTATTTTTATTAATATTATTTATTTTTTTATGTATACAAATTTTCTTGGGCGAGTAGTAGCAAGAACGCAAAGCTAATAAATATCGAAGGTTATAATGACAAAATTGTCCTTCTTGACAAGTGGGGGAAGAACAAGCGTCACATGCTGGCTGGGCATGCATACTTTTGGTCGAAAGGGATGCAGGTGAAAATTCCTTTCTTGCCCCAGAGTCAGCGTTTTATGCGGTCCAAAGGAAGGGTGGTTTAGTCTTTTTACATTCCAATGTAGGTTTTGTGTTTTGTCTTGGGTTAGTGGAAGAAGCAGAAGCTGTCGTGGCACGCTCGTGTCTTTCAAAGTCGAACAAATTTTGGAGAAATAATCTCCTGCGCTAACCACCCTTCGCCACCCACCGTATCAGACACCATTGATGCATTTGATGTGAAAACAAGTCAAAACATTTGAGAAAAAAAAACAAAATCAACGATTTTGATGCGACGCGAAGCTAAGTTAGCCCCAGCTTTGGGTTAGGCAGCTAAGTAAGGTCACTGTGGAAACATATTATAAATATATTTATTTAATAAATTTTATGAAAAATGGTTGCATTACTTTAGTATTTAAAATAATAGATGAGAAGAAAAAATTAGGGTTGATGTTTCTTTGATCTGAAAAGGTATTTACAGAGTAATAGTAACATGTGATAGTGAGTGTTGGATGAAGCTTTATAGAAAAGATGAGTTAGTCCTTAAGATAACATGTTAAAGAGAATGAGTGTTACTAGTTGGTTCCCCGCACCATTAAAATCCAAAATACCCAATTGGTTGGAGTCTGATTCTTATCTATTATCCCACAAAAACCCTTATCCCTCACCATCTTTAATAGCCATAGATTCAATTTTAAATTCATTATAAATATTATGATATTATTATTAATTATTTATTATACTCTATCTTTTAATATATATTCAAAGAAGTTAAATTATTTTATTAACTCTTCTGTTACGTATTTATCTTCCTTCGTGCACACATTGGTAACAGAAGTTTTGACACGTCCTTTCATGGTTGGATTAATTTTATATTATTCTAAAATTATATATGATAAATCTATCTCACATTTTATTATAATTAATTAAACATAAATTTTGTTGAATGACAAATAGTAATGTGTTATTATAGCATATTTCTCTACTCTTTCTACATGATATTCAATGTGAAATATTTATGACTAGATTGTTACTTTAGTTTTTAATTTTTCATTAGGCTTAGTTTAACTTTTTACATTCTTTTAACCTTTGATTTACTTTTATGTTTTAAAAAAAATAAATTATTGTTCTGTCACGTTATAAATAACTCCATTAATGATTAATGATTTAAATGTATTAATTATTTAAAATTATTACAAAACAACATTTTTGTTTCAAAAATAATTTTAGTATTTAGTGTTAACTTTTTTTTACCATTATTATAATTAAAAAAATCTACCCTCCGTTTCCTCACTATTTTTTACCAGTTTTCTTTTCGGTTATTGTTGTCATCCCATATGATACATAAAGCCAAAATAATAATAATAATTTAAATTAAAATATATCATTTGTAATTCAACTACTTTGCTCCAAAGTTTAAATAAACTTACATCAAATCGATCAATAAATTTATACATTAAATCGTTTCTAAAATTAATAATTCTAATTTAGAAATAAAATATAACTTTTTTTATCTCTATAATTAAATATTGTTTTTATAAGTAAAATAAGTTTACATCGTAAACTTATTAAAATGTGAAATATGTATTTTGAAATTTTTATAATTAAAATCACTTTCATGGTAAATTCACGTGTTAAAACCGATTTTAATTTTATCTTTTTTTTCAATTATGATGTTAAGGGTGACTAAAAACATTATACAGACAAAAATTATACAAAACTTTTTCGGGACTAATTTAACATGTTTCAAATTTTACATGAAAGCAAGAATATATGCTTGTTTTTATGTCTCATTTAATCTAGTTATATCAGTACGATGTTAAAACGTATAGATAGGGCAAGTACTCTTAATTGTATAATTAATGTATAAACCACTGCAACTTTTAAGTTTCCAAAACTAGCTATATAAACATAGCTACAAATTACCAAACTACTATGAAAATTAAAATATCTCTCTGACTTTCATTTATTTATTCATGGTTACTTACAACATTATTTATTAGTGTCATACAAACTATAATTATAAGAATTTACAGATATTCAAATACATAATAGTAAATTATTTATATATATATATATATATATATATATATATATATATATATATATATATATATATATATATATTATTTTTATCACATTTTTAATATATAAACATATTTACACACAAAAATTACAATATAATAACCTCAATATAACAATAC
>Ga0099822_1001179_pt1 | contig 29358 bp, 17 predicted proteins | sample CowpeawhiteBW_FD_76839 | JGI IMG/M metagenome (GOLD analysis project Ga0099822, IMG submission 76839) | Root nodule microbial communities of legume samples collected from California USA - Cow pea white BW | ecosystem: Host-associated > Plants > Roots > Nodule | place: USA: California | collected... | reverse complement strand
CCTCTCCCTCTGGGAAAGGATTTACACATTATGCCCTAATTACAGGGCCAAATAAAGGAGTTTATACTTCCTTCAAAGATCTCTCTGAGGCAAAACAAGACCAATTTTGGTCTACTTACAAAGGCTTTAATTCTTTAGAAGAAGCCCAGATGGCCTGAAAGATGGGAACCATTGATGAAGAAAAAATAAAAACAGGGATGACATTTGAACCAAGGACCCAAACACATACGTATGCTACCTCCTGTAGCTTCTCACCACAAATGAACCCAAACATTTTCCTTGCAAAGTTTGAGGTCATACAAGAGTTCTTGTTTGAAGTTCATGCGGAAACACAAAATTACAATGGATTATTTGTAAAACCCCATACCTATTTTGACACTAAAACACCATGCCAAGAGTCTTCGGACTATTGCAAAACAGTAACCACAAAGTGCACATGCCAAATAAAATTCATTTTTAGAAAGGCTCAAATTGATTTAAAAACCTTTAAAAATCAATTATATAGAGACATAATGATATGTCCTTCACTATTATTAGAGGCAGGATGTCTCCAAACACTTCTTATCCCACCAACCGAAAAATTCAACTCTCTAACCCAGGAAATAAACTCGGTAGTAAATGAAATACAGACAGAATATATGACCAATATCTGCTTACAAATCATCTCCTTTCCAAAAAGCGCCACAACCCCTGATAGTGTGGTAACACATGTCATAAAACTATTCACAGAGTCAAATCCAGAGGCCCATGTCCATCTAGAACACGGTTCCTTGAAAGGGTTGTCACTCAACAAAGAAAAGCTATACCAGTACCAACTATGGAAAGCTTACATTGAAGGATCAATTGGAATTTCTCCAGAAAGGATAATACAGAATACATCCTTTTAAAAGAAACCATAAACACCAAAATATACTGGAAAAAGTTTATGGGAAACAAATTTCATCCTTTCCCTATAGAAGCCAATTCGATACTGGTTAAAAGATTTGAAAAAGAAAGGATATACAGAGAAATTTATGAAGAAACAGGAAACCATGGACAAGGAACTCCTGGATCTTCTTTCCCTTCTGACAACGAAGACTCAGACAAAATACTTGAGGAAGATCCCGAAGACTTGATTTCTACGGTAGTCTCCAAAAGAGGACAATAAAATGTTTCTTCCTGTGACACAGTAATTTTACTCATAATTGAGTAATAGACTGAAGGGTAAAAACACACAATTCAACTATAAACCACGTCACCAGATGACTTAGACTCTAGGTAACCGATCTCTTAAAAACCGGTTCAACAAGTTACATGTTTCAAAATTTCTCTATAAAAGAGTCTTTAAGTCCTCTATGCTGGGCAAGAACTCTCGACCCCTCTCTTGCTCTACCTCTGGGCATAAACTTACTTTTAAAGGTTTTATTGAGAATATAAACCTTTAAAAGTAAGTTTATGAGAATATAAATCTAGCAGAGCCGGTTAGATATTCTCTCATAAACTTACTTTTAGGCTAACAGGAAAGTAAAAGCAGAAAAAATAAATTTATGTACATAAAATGTTTTTAAGCCTTTAAATGATTACCGCATCTTTTAATAAATATTACTCAAGGCATCCGTAAATGCCTAAAAAGAAACTACTCCATAAAAACTTACTTAGATTCCAGAGGGAGGGGGGATAGGTCTGAAATTCCTCGTTTATTTATGTTGAAAACAGAGTATACAAGAGAGGAAAGGTGAGGAGAGACAAGAGAGAGATAAGTAGAGAGAAGGCAGAGATAGAGTGAGAGAGGGGTCGAGAGTTCTTGCCCAACATAAGAGACTTAAAGACTCTTTTATAGAAAAATTTTGAAACCTGTAACTTGTTGAACCGGTTTTTAAGAGACCGGTTACCTAGAGTCAATTAAAATTATTATTTTACTATCATAGAATAAAAGTAAACATATAACACATACTAATAATAGCAAATAACATTTTTATTTTACCAAATATATACAATTAAAATTAAAATAGTAACAGAAAAATGCACACGGAGTCCACTAATTAATTTATTGATACTGATAGGACAATCCAGTAGATAGATACAATTACTTTTATGTAAGAAATGAACAATGAATTATGAATTTAATTTAGTACATCTTTACCATGAATTTATGTGAATGTCTGCTAAATACTATGAATCTTTATGTCCTATGATCAAGTGGGGTCCCCAGTAAATTGGTTTTTCACCTTCGTACTCCTTAATGAAAATTTGCTACATTTGTATTTATTTTTTCTATCTTGAATATTTATTCTTTTATCAGTTGTATTGCTTTTTTCTTTTTTCCCTTTTTCATCTTAATCTTGTATGCTGTACTTTCCTCATCCACCACCGAACCCTAACCCTAATCCTCCATCCATTTCTTCTGTTCTCTCTGCTTTTGCTTTGCAACAATTCCATCTATGAATAGCCAGTCGAAGCTTTCATGAGCATATAATGATCTTAGCGTTGCGAATCGATTGCATGGGTTTGGAGAATGCCGGAGCTTCGTAGTGGACCGCGACGACGTCGTGCTCCGGTTGGTCGTAGAAGCTCGGAACCACCGTCTTCGGGGGGGAGATACGTGAAGACTCGCGCTGCAGTTGCCAGGGAGGCGGCGGCGGCGGCGGCGGAGAGGCCAAGAACTCGTTTGGCGGCTAAACAATTAGAAGAGGAGAAGCCGATCATTGTCATATCCGATCATACGAAGAAGGAAGTTGAAGGCGGCGCGATGGGGGATGAGAGTGGTGGCCTGAGTGCAAACAAGGGTGTTGCGCAAGAAGATGATGCTAACCCAGCTCCTTTCCCGGATAGGGTATTCTATTGCTTTTTAATTACTAAATTTTTGTTTGACCATTATTTAGTGATGTTAATATATGAATACTTATAATACTTGTTTTCACTCCGCAGGTTCAAGTGGGAGGGTCGCCTGTCTACAAAGTGGAGAGAAAACTTGGCAAAGGAGGATTTGGACAGGTTTTTGTTGGCAGGCGAGTTACCGGTGGTAACGACCGTACCGCTGGTCCCGGTGCCACTGAGGCAAGAGCTTATCCTGTTATCTCGCTGTTGTATACATTAAAGAATACTGTATGGCTTTAAGCTGATTGCATGTTTGTTATCTTTCCTGTTTCAGGTAGCTTTGAAATTTGAGCATAGGAACAGCAAAGGATGTAACTATGGCCCTCCGTATGAGTGGCAAGTGTACAAGTAGGTGCACTGTTTATTATTATGTTATAAGAAATATATATGTTGTCAATTGCTTTTGATTATGTATAAGGTTTGCGTTGAAGTTAATTGACCTGGGATTTGACCCTTTTAATGGTTTATGTCGAAAGCACCCTTGGTGGCAGTCATGGAATACCTAGAGTACACTATAAGGGGAGGCAAGGAGAATATTACGTAATGGTATGGTCTACACAACAGCCAATTCATATTTTCATCGCCAACTTACCTACATAACCTTTTTTTTGGGTGGCTATGTATGCAGGTTATGGACATGCTTGGTCCCAGCTTGTGGGATGTTTGGAATTCTTCAAGTCAGGCGTGAGTATAAGCTAACCTCACATATTATATCTGCTGTGTTGTTTATTGGTGCCGTGTTTAAAAAAAAACTAGTGTAATTGTTCTTGTGTATTTATTGTAAAGTTTTTATATGGAAGTGAGGTGACCCCTTCTTTAGCTTCATTTTCTTCTACATGCATATACTACTAAATATTAAATAAATATACTAATGGAATGACTGAAAGAAGTTGGAGTTGCAATAGTTGTTGATGGTCTGTTTGTTGTATTAAATTCTTTGTGATGTCATCTTTTGGTTTTCTTTTATCCAAAAAGTTGGTTTTGTCTTGAGCTAAATTTGATTCCCTTTTTGTTTTTATATAAATGACTACTTAAGTAAATACTTACCGAATTTAACTTTTGATCCATTACATTTATTAATGACGTATATGGTAATATGATGCATATTTTTTCTCTTCCATTATGTATTTTGCCATCTCTATTGCAGTACTTGCTGTGCCACTCTTTTTATGTTATGAACCATCCTTGAACTGCAACCAGCGCACAGTTCACTTATCTTGGTCAATCTTTGAGTAATACTATACAGAGACACAAATGGAAAAATAGCAAAGGCAGTTACCATAAATCCTATAAACTCTCTCTATCACAAGTGATACTTACAAGACTTATTAGTATTCAACCTATAGGTTGCAACAAAAAGTTATTATTGGAATTATGGGTATTCATGTCATGAAGCCCACTTTGAAAAGTTGGAATCCGTATTTAGCATACGTTGTTCTGTTTAGAACCATGAGAAAAATACTCAATGCCAAAACAGTGAAAAAATTAGATATTATACATGTTTTCATTCTCAAGCTAACCTTTAAGAGAACCTACTATTTTTTAATTTATTACTTCTCCGACAAATAATAACAAAATGTCATTAGGTAGACTGGCTATTCACTAATATGGGGAACCAAATCATTCTTTCTTTTTATTATTATTGTTGAAGCAGTTCGTTTTATTGTTCTTCACTTCTTCCTTCCTTTCTAGAGTGACTAAGTCAATCGTTGTTTATTCTTTGAAGTTTTGTTGACAGCTGTCTTTTGAATGTGTAGGATGTCTGCAGAAATGGTTTCCTGCATTGCAGTGGAGTCCCTGTCAATCTTGGAGAAGATGCACTCTAGAGGGTATGTTCGCAAAGCAATTTATTTTTTATATTAATCCTTTTCTTATTGATTTGTTTGCCATAATCTGAGTGTTTTGATTTGTTATATTGATTATTGGTTTCCAAACATGATATTTGGTTCCTGTTGCTCATTATAGCTATGTGCATGGTGATGTAAAGCCGGAGAACTTTTTACTAGGTCAGCCTTCTACACCACAAGAAAAGAAACTGTATCTTGTGGACCTTGGATTAGGTTAGTAGGTTCAATTCAAGGATGATACACTTCATCCGTATCTGCACTTTCCTTTTTGACTCTTCTTATTTATTAGCACTTGTTTTGCAGCTACAAAGTGGAGAGACACGTCCAGTGGACTGCATGTTGAATATGATCAGCGTCCTGATATGTTTAGGTTATCTTTTCTCTTTCAATTTTTTTCTCTTGAATTCATATTATTATTTTATCTTATTTTCTATTATAGCGGTTCTTGTTTCATGGACATGGTTATCAAACTGCTTCGGACTTACATTTGTAATTTTTGTAGAGGGACTGTTCGTTATGCCAGTGTTCATGCTCATCTGGGAAGAACTGCTAGTAGAAGGGATGATCTTGAATCTCTTGCCTACACACTCATTTTCCTTCATAAAGGCAGGTTACCTTGGCAAGGTTATCAGGTATATACATTGTGAAATAAGTGTTGTTTTAGCAATTTATTTTATTCCAATCATCTCCATTTACAATATCGAGGAAACATTTATTTCATTTCTCCAATTTTGAAAACTATATATTGAACACTATTTATGTAATAATCTGTATGGTGTATCTGAAGTTATTTTTATTTTGTTTTCCTTGAATTGAATACTGCAGTTCAGTACTAGTTACAACTCATGATTCAAAATTTAGGATGAAGATTTGAATCTCAATTTGATAACCTTGTATGGAGGAGCTTATGAAAGTAACTTAGAATGTGTTCGCATGTTATTTTCAGCTTATTATTTCCATAAGCTCTCAAGCTTATGAAAACAGCTTATAACTTGTATAAAAGTAATTTAACCATATGTCCTCTTCGTTTATAAAAGCTAAAAAAATAAGTGTTGTATAGATGTTACTACCTCCTTTCTCATTTATAAGAAAAAAAATCGTACTTTATATTCCTGAATATAAGGAATTGTGAACTATTTTTACTTCATTTTATTTAGTGATTCTTTTCTGAAATACCTTAACTTTAATTGATGTCTGACTTTTGGTAACATCATAATGTTTTTTTTTTGTTTTACTGAAAGGACATTTTAGAAAGATTATCAAGTGATTAGTAAAGTATCATGCTCTTAACTGTTCTTAATCTGTGTGAAGTTAGTTTTTTTTTGTTATAGATGAGATCAGAGGTTGTACTCTAAGCGTTTAGGTAAGGTGTTTATCCATAAACATGCTTAGTCATATGGTCGAATTTTTATATATAGAATTTATGATTTTTCATTATCCTTTTGCAAACACTTTAGAATGGAGAATGGTGATTGAGTTTTTCTACATATACTGTCTTAATCTGATTTTCCTTTAATTTTAGGGTGATAACAAATCCTTCCTTGTCTGCAAAAAGAAGATGGGAACATCACCTGAGATGCTATGCTGTTTCTGCCCTGTTCCTTTTAGGCAGTTCCTTGAGATTGTAGTGAACATGAAATTTGACGAAGAACCTAACTATTCTAAGTTAATTTCTTTGTTTGATGGTATGCTTGGACCAAATCCCGCATTGAGGCCAATTAATACTGAAGGTGCTCAAAAGGTATAATCATTACTGTCTGGTTTTAGATTATCTGTTTTTCTGAGTGATCAGTCTTCTATTATTTTTTGTACATGTGTGCGCATGTGTGGAAACTATATGGAACCAAGTTGGGGAATTTTTCCTGTCTACAAACAGAAATTTCTCTTACTCTCTAAGATAAATGTTCTTCTTTTGAAAAGTTAATTATTTAAGTTATATTGTATGGTGCAGTGTGACACAAGCAAATTTTACTAGTAAACCATATCAGGCTTAATGGGCTTGGCTGAAGTTTTAGTAAATTCACCCACTGTCACGCTGACAGCCATTCATCTATGTAATTTGTATTATTAAACAGCTGGTAGTAGAGCATGTGGCAACTCTGTTTGTTGTGGTGCAGCCTCTCCTATAACATAGTGTAGAGCTTTTTTTATGTTTTGGCACTATTTTTATTATCATGATTTTGGTCTGTGTTCATGGTGTGATCCTTTTGTTCACTCAAACAAAACGTACCAGGTTGGGCAGAAGAGGGGTAGATTGAATATTGAAGAAGAAGATGATTCACAGCCCAAAAAGAAGGTCCGTTTGGGGGTTCCTGCAACACAATGGATTTCAGTCTACAATGCAAGACAGCCAATGAAGCAAAGGTAGAGCAGCAGTCTCTTTTGTAGGGCCTTCTTTTAATTGAGTAAATAGATATCTGATTTTTTTTTCTTATGCACTTTGCTTAAATTAATATTTTAACAAAATGGTTTTCCAAGTCAAACAAAATGTTTTCTAAGTCAGACAAATGTTTGGTTTAGTTTTACGTTGGCTCAACCCAACCTTTAATTTGATTTCACTTGTTTTTTATCACAGTTTGGCATATATTTATGTACAGGCCCGATTTTAAGTGCATTTTGGAACCCTTTTTGTACTGGAGATTTTTCTTTTTTTTTTGTATGCATAAGTTGAGTCCTTCTAGTAGTTGAACTTATGTGAACTAAATTTCTGCTTTACCTTGAAGGCAAAAGTATGTACCAAGGTTGTTAAAATTGGGAGTTTACGTGAATCCTTGGAGGTTCCGTAAATTTGCAAGAGTTGATTTAATCTTGAAAATCATTAAAATATCAATAGTAAATTAATGTTCAATATTTTAATTTCATAACAAAGCAAAATAGTAAACGAAAACATCTCAATAGAGTCAATACATTACACCCAAATTTTGAAGGAACAAAATACTATATTATTAAGTTAATTATTATTTAATTTTTATATCATATATTTTTTAGTAAAGCAAAATATTATTTTTAATTTTAATTTCCGTATACCGTCAAGAGTTTATTTAATCTTGAAAATCATTAAAATATCAATAGTAAAATAATATTCAATATTTTAATTTCATAACAAAGCAAAATAGTAATCTAAAGCATCTCAATAGAGTCAACACATTACACCCAAATTTTGAAGGAACAAAATACTATATTATTAAGTTTATTATTTTTTAATTTATATATCATATATTATTCTTTATTTAGTTTGTAATTGCTTGGTTATATTATGTATGTTATGCTTTTAAATACTTTTATTGTTTTTTTTTAATTATTATTATTATATAATAAGTAGCAATTCTTAGTTAACAAGTAAAGAATTCATTTAAACCTTTTCTTAACCGACCCACTGAAAAATATATTGGACTTCAATACGATACCAAGTAATCATGACCTGACAATAATGAAGCCAAGACCCAACAAATGTTAAAAAAAAATCACACGGGCCTTAGTTGTGGCCTCGCCCACCAATTTCCTTGCCAATTCCTCGTGTGCAGCTTAACCTAATGCAACTACACTATTAATGCGTTTTAAGGTCAAGTGAAATAATTGTAATAGCCATGAAGTCTCCTTTCAGTAATGCAATTTCTTCATGATATTCACTGTTGATTACACGTGATGCAATTGGTTCTTCAAGAGTGAATTTTTCTCTACTCCACACATCTGCGACTGTGGGTGACTCTTTTAAACGTTTATGCAACAAGTTAGAGATGAATGAGACCACAAAATCAACTTCCAACTGAAGATCCAACCAAACTTGTATAATATGATGTAGAAATGTAAACTTGTCGAGTTGAATTGTGATTTGGATAACCATGGTGTCTACTGCTCGAGCATTTTTCATGAGTGTGATTTTGACTTCTGAATTTGTTGTAATTAGGTACCATTATAATGTAGCGGATGCAAGATTAGCGCAACATGTGGAGAGAGGGATTGCAGATGGGCTTCTCATTAGTTGTGTGGCTTCTTGTTCCAATCTCTGGGCACTTATTATGGATGCTGGAACTGGTTTTTCCAGTCAAGTTTATAAGTTGTCACCATTTTTCTTACATAAGGTGAAGTTATATGATATAATATAAATCAGGACATGTTCTATAATTTGTTATTTGTTTTCATATGATGAATCTTACCAATGCGACTCTTTCTTTTCAGGAATGGATCATGGAGCAGTGGGAAAAAAACTATTACATTACTTCTATTGCAGGAGCTAATAATGGGAGCTCTCTTGTTGTGATGTCAAAAGGTATGCTTTTTATGTTTTTATGAATGGTTGATAACGGACTATTTATTACCCCCTTAAAATGATGATGTATCTTATTCAATACTATGATTTTTTTGGAATAATTTCAATCAGTGTAGTTAGAATTGTAAGAATCGTATGATTTGAATCTCGATTCGTTACATAATTCCTCCCTAGCGATACACATCGTCGGATGTAAATCGTGTGATTCACTATTTATTTTGGTTACATGCTATTCATGCCCAAGAAACAAAAAACCAAAAAAAATCAGAAACACATAGGAAAAGAAACTCAGTGAAGATGAAAGTTCATTGGAGAAGATGAACAGCAGGGAGGATGAACGGTGGAGAAGCTGAACATCAGATAATAGAACCCACACAGAAGACAAACAGTAAAAAGAGAACAGGTGAAGATGAATAGTGAGAAGGGAGAGGATGAGACAAGATGAACAGATAAGGGACAGAAAATCAACTTGGGAGAAGATGAACCCATGAACCACAGAAGATGGACATAGGAGGAAGAAGAGTGTGAAGATCAAGCGTTAGAGAGTTCTGAGTAGGCTTTTAAGAGTAATATTTTAAAATATAAAATGCTTTTTCATCTCTTTTTTATTTTTTTATTTATCTCTGACAACTTTAATGGTACCAACATACTTTTATACAGTCATAATTTATATATTATTTTTTATTTTTTTATTTTCTTTTCAATAAAAAATTAATATTATCTCTTAGAAAAGGATAATTATTGTTTAAATTAATATAAAAGTGTTGTTATATTTTTTATTTTTTATATAAAATTAGTGCTTTAATATTTTCTTTCTATTTTTTTTTTCTTTTATAAGAATTTCTCAATATTATTTATATCAGTGTACATTTATTATATTTTTTATATTTCAGTAGTTGTTATTTAAGGTTTTTTTATTTCATTTTTTGGAATAGAAAAAAAAATTTAATATACAATTTTTGTTATATTCTTTATTTTTTTTTATAAAAATAAGTGATTGTTTAAGTTTAAGGATTTTTTTAAAATACATAAAAAGTTATTCACGATTTGAATCTCAATTCAATAACCATGATTTCAACTTGACCGCATATTTAGTTTCCACTTGTTATGACATGCATTTGGGTTTGTCTGTTTTAATACAGTGAGATAGGAGTGAACACTGTGTTGTCTAGTTTGTGGTCTGGGTTAGATTGGGGATTTCAGAAAGAGGTTGAGGGAAGGTTGGGGGTTGCATAAGAAAAGGTGGCACGGATGATCTTTAGTCAATGGAAGAGGGGGTGCTATTGGTGAGAAGTGGGAACTGATAGGTTACTGTGGACAGATCATGGTTTCTTTGCTTCTGCTAGCAGAACATGATGTGAATAAGTAGAGGGTGAAAGATAACTGCTGTGTCTGAACATAAGCGAATCAGTATTTACTATAATATTTATACAGTATTTACAACCAAATTATCAATTTAATACTTGTAGTAGAGCTGTCGTAAATTACGACAACATTAATGTTTTTCCTTTATTTGCAAATTTATGAGTAAGAGGGAGAATTTAGCCTTACATTGTAAAGGATGAACAACACTTCTTAGTAATGATTGATTGTGTCTTTACGTTGTGAGCTTTGCTTACAGTTCTCTGTGGACAAAGATTTGAATTTCTGCAGATCTCTACTTACAAGCTTTCTCCTGTTGCTAGATCTGATTTTTGGTGATGTGTGGTATAACTTATGCAGGCACGCACTATACACAACAATCATACAAAGTAAGTGATTCTTTCCCATTCAAATGGATAAACAAGAAGTGGAGAGAAGGTTTTCATGTGACCTCAATGGCCACTGCTGGAAGTCGCTGGGGTGTTGTTATGTCTCGAAATTCTGGATACACTGATCAGGTTTGTTGTTCATATTGTACTTCTGTATATGTAACCAAGTTTTTCTTTAATTATTTGTTTTTCTACGTTCTGAATGTTTGTATATTATTGAATAAACCAGAGCTGTTTGTAAATTCAAAGGGCTAGTATTCTCATTGAAATGGGTTGATTTTTGTCAAGAAAATTCTGGCTAGCTTACACTTTCCTGTTTCATTAGTTCCAAGGTTTAGATTTGTCGACAAACTACGACTTTAAGAAACTCTAGTACATTTTAAACATCTCAAGTTTGCTTGATACTGATTTTCTAAGAGTCAATTGGTTAAATTTTATGTGGTTAAGTTAGAGGGGAAAGATATATATTTGATAACTTGTCTCATGTTCGGCCTGATATGCATTCATGCTTTCTGAGAGTCTGGCTCGAATTTTTCTTCTGAAATTAAATTATTTAAGTTGCTTACTCATATATTCATTGCTTTTTCTAGTGGTTATGTACAAAATTCAACTGCTCTTTTTTGATGAAATAGTCTGTAATGCAGTCATTGAATCTGTCACTGGATCTAATACTTGTTCTCTAACTATCCACTTTTCAAATGTAGGTTATTGAACTTGATTTTCTCTATCCTAGTGAGGGAATCCACAGAAGATGGGATAATGGTTATAGGATTACAGCAACTGCTGCTACATGGGATCAATCTGCTCTCATACTGAGCATTCCCAGGCGCAGGCCAGGTGATGAAACGCAGGAAACTCTGCGCACATCTCAATTTCCAAGCACACATGTTAAGGTAATGGTTGTTGAATGATGTAGTTGATGTCGTTTGTAAAATGTTTTAACTTGGGTTCTGTTTGTGTACAGGAAAAATGGTCAAAAAACCTTTACCTTGCTTGTTTGTGCTATGGGCGCACAGTATGCTGATTTGCTTTGTAGGCAAATGCGTACAAATCTTTTTGCGCCACTTCCTATTGGTTCCGGGAGCGATTTTTTGTGATGTATTTTTTACATTTCAAAAAGTCCATTCATTCTGAAATAAATAGGAAGTGGCAAAAGAGATTTAGGATGTTGGATCTAGTATTTTGTTGTCTGTAAAATTATACATTTTGTAATGGCCCAATCATGTAATAACTTGGCTGAGAATTCTTGTATCTATTACAAGTTTCTTGGGGTGGGGAATGTGGCAGTTAATGTATACAGCTTAGCTTTATATGTTACTCCAATATATGTATATGGCTTTTATCAAATTTTTTGTCAAGATTGTTTACCTGACTACTCTTAATAAAACTTTGTATGGCTATTCCCTGTGTATCTTCTCAACAAATGTGATTATGATTCATGTAAAGAATTTTAGAAAATATTTAATTTGAAGAAGTTATAGAATTTCAATTTTAAAGGAACTTAAAATTCTTGATAGTATCTATCTTATCGCTATTAATGTTGATGTAAAAACTTAATATTTATAAATTTTGGTTATCAATGTTTTTTTAGCAAATGGTATGAATTAGTTCTTTTGAACTAAAAATTTGTAATTTAAGAAACTTTAAATTAATCATTTCAATTTCAAGCTTTTCAAATTTTCTGAAATTTTAATATTCTCATTCAAGTGCACCCTATTAGTGATTTTTAGACACCAATTTAACTAAGTTTGTTGGTAGAACAATAAAAATGTATTCCTAAAATTGTTACAACTTTTATGTAACATTGTAAGGTACTTTTGTCGAATTGTATTATAACCATGTATATAAATTATAGCATATTCACCTGATAATATTTAAATGACTGCCTTATGTAAAATGTATTGCCTCTTTGATAGGTTTAATGACTTCTTTTCTTAATCTGCAGGTACAGGTTTAAATATTTTAAGATGAGAATTTGGAGAATAGAATGACGTAACAAAGAAATTTCACTTAACTCATTTCGTGGTTGTGCACATTAATAATCTTTAATTTTCCATTATCAATCTCTAATAACTCGATGTATCATCTAAATTGATTTCCCGCTTTAAATGGACTCTATTTTACATGGATCTATATCGGACAATCGAGTTCAAGCAATCTGTAATCTAAAGGTTGATTTCTTGCTCTCATCTAAACTCACATCTAACTTAATTGAACACTTCAGAGTATTCCCTTCCATTTTCACAGAAGAGGAGCAAATATGTCGTTGAAGTTAAATCTAATACAATGGGTTTATATATTTTCAGGTGTTAGTGGAGATCAAAACCAAGCAGGGTGATTTCATGTAGTTGGTGTCCTTCCACATGATTCTCTGCATTTGCCTCTATCAATGTGCGTTCTTTCGAAATCTGTAATAAATAATTTGAAGGAACTACAAATACAGGGATGCTGCAAAGACAATGTCCCTCTTGATCATGGACACAGCCTCTTCAAACTTTGCCTCAAGTTGAGTTTCCCCAATTGAGTTAGCTGCTGCTATTAATTGCTGAAGGACTTCCTCAAGTCGTCTAATTGCTCTAATCAAACTACCTTCAAAGACTTGAGTGATTTCCATTATCTCATAAAACTTTGAACCTTTCGCCCAACTATAAACAGCCTCCATAATGTCAGGCCTAAACGACTTCACAAAACTCTCCACGTCAATTTCCACCTATTTATTTTCAGAAAAAAGTCAAAGGAAAAAGAACTTGTCAACGCATTTTACAACTGAAAATAAAGAGACACTTCAGAAAGCTACAAGATAGTGAACAGACACACTGAGACGCTTACAAAGTTGAGATAAATCTAGTGTTCAAGGAAAAGCAGTGTGTATTGGACATTAACCAAGGATAAAAGGATATACCCCATTCCTTTTCACAAGTCAGTATATAAAAGTATTTAAACATTAAATATCATTTTCCAAGTCTACCCTCAATCACTAATATTGAAAAGATAAATTAATAAAATTTATAGGATTTTCAAATAAAGGTAATTTTGGATAGTATTTCAAATATAGGATTTTCATGTATGCGAATTAATTAAAAATGATTTACAATAAGGAATGGAGGGAGAAAACAGAATGGCTAAGACAGACAGAAAACTAAGGACCTAACTCAAAATTAGGAGTATCAAAGATGAAAATCAATGATTTTTTAGTTGAAGATGTCACGGTCAGTGGGAGTAATTTGTTAAAAAGTTAAATGAAAAATCAGATCCTGTACCAGGTTAGGAAAGATACCCTCCAAAAGGACTGAGAAAATGGGGCAGAGGATGTACCAAAAGAAGGACGAAAGAGCGCATTTAACCAAAAGGAACCCCATTACGTAAGTATGGACAAGTAGTAGACAAGTCCACCATTTTGTCAAATCAAGTGGAACCATAACTGAATATCAGATCAATTTGCATTGGAAAAAAAAATGAAGAGATCAAAATGTCTATAAGGTTTTCCTAGTCATCCATCCTCAAAATTGAACTAACTTGTATAAAACTTTTCTAATTTTCAGTTTATACAATCATTGACCTAGATTTTCCAAAATAAAACCTGAAAAAGAAAGTGTGCATTTAGACGCCAGATATGCAATGCATTATTATTCTGTCATTACCTTGCACTCCAGCTGAAGTTGGGCAACTCTCCGTGCCGTGTCTTGTAATTGCATAAAAAGCAGATCAAGTTCTTCCCGAGGTTTGGCAGCATCCTGAATTTTTTCCTGCCAGACAAAACAAGAGAGGAGAGAAACCATCTCTTCCACCTTTATGTCCTTAAATACACCATTGAACATTAGTTCTGTTAGAGTCAATTCATCTGCACTACTAATTTCACAAGCAACCTTCCCTTTTAACTCGACCACATTGTCACTTGTAACATATCTGCAAGGAAGATCTGACGTGAATATCATTTTCATCAACAAAACATACAAAATTTTCCAAATTCACAAATTGGACTTTAAAAGTTGGCTGTAAGTGATTAAGATCTATTCAGAAGTTCTAAGAAATATTCGCCAAACACATATGGAACTGTTGATGTAAAGATGGTTTGGTGTCTTTGACTTAACGAGGTTAAAGCAAAGAAAAGTGATTACAGGCACAAAAGAAAAAACAAATTAGCAAACGGTTATGTACTAACATCCAATGTGTGGCATTTCTTTTGGGGAGGGGAATAAGAAACACTACAAGAAAATAGTAGAAAAGAGTAGAGGATGGCTAATCCAACATATCGGGGGAATAGAAGCCTTCAAATGACAAAATAGAAAGAAAACAAACAGTTTTTTGTTGCATTTGTGCACAAAAATTGTGATCATATTCCAAGGGAACAATTAATTCTTTTCAGGACTATTAGGTCTTGCAGCATAATAATAGAAAGAGGAAGGGTGGGGAAAAAATAAAGTACTAAACAAGTTTCTTTACCCGAGCCTCCGAAGAACTCTCTTTCTTGCTTTAAGTTCATCCTTGAAAGCTAAAACAGTAGAAGATCTTAATGTTTTCTTAATGGACTTTATCTTTGCAGTAAGTTCTTGCTTTCTCTGTAAAACTTTCAATTTCTGTTTTAAAAGTGGTGACTTCGCAATTTCATGCTTTTCAAATAGGCTCTCCAAAGCTTCTATCCTACGAGATGCTTTTTTATATGAGCTGCTTTGAATCTGAAAAAAAATTAAAATGGTGATTGTGTTATCAAGAAAGAAAGGGAAAAAAAATCTAATGAATGAATAGATGATCACAATACCTTCATGTCTTCTTCAGGATCTAGAAGGGGCAGTCCTTTATCACCAAATCTAGAAAGAGTTTCCAACACTTTCTTCAGTGTGTTTTCTCGTGCTTCCAATGGCAAAAGATCTTTCGGTATAAATAAACGCAGACTACTTATCGAATTGATCTGTTAACAATAAAACATCAATAATTTATTAATCATAATTAAAAATAATGTATAGATTGGACAGTATGACACATATTTATTAAGACTACTTATCGAATTGATCTGTTAACAATAAAACATCAATAATTTATTAATCATAATTAAAAATAATGTATAGATTGGACAGTATGACACACATTTATTAAGACACATTTTTGGTACTTTTAAATGTCATTGGTGGTAATTCCACTTATAGAAGTACGATCTATTCTGCATTCACATTGTTCTGAAGTGCAACTACAGACTAAAAATATGGTGGGAGCAATTTTCTGGTTTTTCTATTCCTTTTCAAGTGAAATATGTGTTAATGTGGGTTTGCTATTCTGTTCTCCATGGAGATTCCAAGTCATATATGAAATACTATGATCTCTCCATCTCATGTTTCTTCCATTTTCCACTTGTTCACAATATTACTATTTTTCAACCATACCTAAACCTTCAGATAGATTTGGAAAGATCATATTTTGTTGAAGTGCAATTTCATAAAAAAAAATCAAAATTTTGAAGTCACAAGCTTGCAGATATATTACATCTGTTAACAATTTAAAAATACTTACCTGAGAGATAGGAACTGAAACGACTAGAGGTTCTCCAGCTTCTTTAAGAGGAACAATCTTAATAGATTTTTTTCCAATTTTATCTTTCTTCACAACACATCTTGTGAGAACATCAACATTGTAAGATGCGTCCTCAGGTTTCACGCTTGCATCATCTGAAATTTTTATTATTACTTTTATGATATAAACAGACTAAATTTCAACATACAAAGGTGTATACAAATCACTAGAAATCATTAAGAATTCTTACCATCAGAAGCACTCTTAACCCTTTCAAAATTAATGACCAACCCCCAAGTCAACTGGTCCTCAATAAAAACGGGGGTTAGATCTTCATCACTTGAAGTGAAATCAAGAGAAACAAGCCTCCCAGGCTGTAGAAAAGGTAAACAGTGCCTTGGAGATAGCACAATGTCACGGACCTCCTTATTTAAATTTCTATGCTGCTCCAGTAGATTGAAATAATCCTTTAGACTGTTTTCTTCTTCAATAACAATTGATTCCCTCTCTTTTTCAAGCAACTTTATTTGTTTCTGTACAGACAAAAAACAGAAAGAAAAGTGATACTTTTTTCTTGATATCATACCCAAATCAACTTAAAATAGAGGCATATCACTGGGTTAACTTTTATTAAGTAGTACTAGTACAGTATTACATCAAGAACAACAATTTAGACCTGAAGCATTGACAAAGAGAGCACCTTCTCAAGATTGAAAGAGGGAAGGATAAAGTTCAGACCATGTGATCAATGAGTAAGATAGATCAAGAACTAATTCAACCAAATGGGATTTAGACCAACTCAATCAAAAAGTTTGAGTCTGACAGGTTTAAAAGACAGAAGGAAAGGGATATATAATACAGATTGCTATCACAGAAGCCAAATGAGAAGTTCATTTATTCATATGGCGTATAGCCCGCGCTTTTGACAAGGGCTTCTTTAGAACCATTGAGCACATCCCGTCCTAAGATTCTGAACATTGTGTTATTCCAATGGCCTGATTTCTGTTAGTTGGGTTGGGAGAGTCAAAGTCAGTAATTTCACAGAATTTGGCAGAGAGACTATAAAGAGATAGGGACAGAAGACCAGAGACATTCTTCCCTGAGAAAGATTGGACTGTGGGTGGTATCTCAGGTTCTAAAAATCCATTTTCGAATCTCCAAACCCGTAGCTAACATATTGAAACAAGGTGTACACATTCTATTCCTAAGATAGGAAATCAGTAAAGACAAATGCGTGATCAAATGGGTAGAAAACAGAGATGATTTGTAATTCTAAGTACTCCACTGTTGTAACCAATAGTAAAAGAAAGAAAAACTTTGTTCTAGGTTAGTGCTTCAATCAGGATGGGTGTCATAAATCCTTGTTGTGATGATTGGTCAACAAACTGAAATACTCATATTTTAAACCCACAATCATAAAGAATATCATATGCATCAGAGGCAACTCCACCCACTAACATTTCAGAGTTATAAGACTAGTTGGAGGGAGAGGTCATGGATTCAACTCCCCTCACTAACAAAATACTAACAACTAACATTTGCTGATAAAAGAAAATACAAATAGCAAATGATCTGCATAACCTCATCACACTACAAAACACCCAACCGTGCAAAAATAACAACTCATATTTCTAGCCTTCATAATTTAAACAAACCTCAAGATCAGGAATGGCACGATCAGCTTGGAACTGAAAAAAAGAATTACGAATCAACTTTTCAGGATCACCATCTTCACACCGCATTTGATTTAAAATTGTGTTGTAGCTTAAATGAAAGGCACTGAAACGCACATGAAGGCCAATGTGAATGTTAGAATAAAGATAATTTATTTATGCAAGCTATAATATGAAAAATAAAAAAATGCTTTAGGTTTTAAACAGTCTCCATTATGGTGGCATTATCTTTTATGCCACAAGTTACATCACCATAACATTCAGATACAATGCATGATTTTCCAATTACCAATAAAACCTATATTGCACTTGGTTTGAGTTACTAAACATCAAGGTCACTCACACAATAAGCTGTCATAGAAAAATAGGGAGTGTAAGATATGTAAGTATATTTCCATTATTATATGATTTTTCATCTGTTACTTGAAGTGATATTATTTTAATTATTGTGTATGTCAATAAAGGCTTGTAAAACAAGCTCTTTTGCCACAATTCAAGGAACTATCAGAACAAGATGTTAACTCCATTCTTCACCTTTTGGTTTATCTTTCTCTCCTTTAAGAGAGAATTTACCAAGCTGTAGAATTATCAGGTTTTTTAAATGAATAGGAAAACTAATGACTGACAGCATCAGCACGGTCAATAAGTAAAGAGCTCTAGAATGTCCATTCATTAATTTAAAAATGCATAAAGCATGCTTTATTTATTCTATAAAAGAAGAAGAAAATCACTAAGACAGAGAAGATGATTACAAAAAATTAAGAGGATATAATATCCTCCTGAAAAAAAGAAATAATGAAACAAACAATTAGAATAAAGCAAACAATAAAGATTCTTCAAAGTATTTGTAAGACAAACTCTCTCTCTCACACACACACACCATGAGCTTGACATCAACTGGGAGTTAGACGCCTAATCTACCCCAAAGATACTACCCATCAAAATAAATCTCAAGATGCAGGAATTGTCAAAAACACAGCACGCTTTCATCACCTTAAGAAGATTTAAATTTAAGTCTTGTTATAAACTGTCCCTTTAATTTAAACTATGTGCATAAGATAAAAGGCCCCAGACTCTTCCCTAACCTGGCATTCACCAGAAACACTGAAGAGTCTATGCCACTAATAAGTAGTGGATAGTGAAGTGCACCAACAAGAAATCCATTTTGCAAAGTTTCACCATCATTGACACTATATTTCTAAAAAAATGGAAGGGTAAACCCTTATCTTGCAGAGCCTTGAAAGATATGAAACTCTTTAAAATTAAATTAAACCAACAATTTACCTATTTAAACTATCAGCTGCCCCTTTAACCATGTTTTTAGCAGTAGAAGGCTCCATCTTTTCATCAACCATGAGGATACATATCCCACGTTCATCAATGCCTCTTCGACCAGCACGACCACTCATTTGAATATACTCTCCACTGGATATCCATCTAAACTTGTCCCCATCAAATTTCTGGACATTTGTGAAAACAACAGTTTTTGCAGGCATGTTCAAACCAATGCTGAATGTCTCCGTGGCAAACAAACACTAAAGAAAAATATTTTTAGTTAGAATTGCAAGAATTCATAGTTTCAACCAAACAAGGATTGTTAACTCTATCAATAATAATAAGACAGAAGAAGAAAAGAAAAATATTTGCAATACAATAGTAATCTCAGTAGGTTAAAAATTATGAACAAAACAATTCAGAAAAAAAGAGAGGATAGGGAACCCCCAACTAGTATGAGATTTAAACTAAACTCATGTGGGTTAACAACAAAAAATAACATTTTATTAAAACACCCACTTTTCGACTTATATAGTTAAATAATATAGGGGTGGATATGATATGATGTCTGCAAACAAATTGCCATAATTGCTCCTAACTAATCAACCATTACCCCTAATAAAATTGTCTACCAGCATGTAGTTATGTTTTTAGCAGAGGTATGTAATTTTATGCCTTTAACTAAGGTATGAGCACACAGTTATATCAGAGGTTCATGGACAGATGAAAAAAGTGTCGTATCTCATGATTTCTTTCCACAAACCTTGATTAGCCCTTCTTGAAATAAGATCTCAATCACTTCCTTCAAAATTGGGAGTAAACCAGAGTGATGTACTCCTATTCCACGTTTCAGCAAAGGCAGCATGTTTGAAACCTGAAAATAAATACAGAGAAAAAATAAACAAAGGATAAGGATACCTTATAAGTGACACAACATGCAACGACATTGATATTATTGTATTTCTAGACAGTTAGTCAGAAGGCAAAGGTGTTAAGAAAGGACAAGCTTAAATATCAAACAAGTTCTAAGAGGATTCGGCGGCAAGTAACGTCTCCTGCTATAGGTTTTCCTCAACCATAAAATCTATAATTCCCCATAAACAATTTTCAATGTCCTCATTAAAAGTGGAATTTACACTTCAGTAACAACAGGTGAATGACTTACAGTCACTTTACTCTGGTCAGACAGATAGCTATGGTTGGCATGACAAGAATTCAGCTCATGGACTGCACTGACTTTCTTCTTAAACACTTCCCCAAAGCCCACTCCCCTAACCACAAAAAATTCCTTCTTGAAAAAATTATCTATAGATAAAAATCCAAAGCTCCAAGATTATGTGCTCTATGTACAGCAGTGCTTAACTTGAATGAAACAATTATTTGCTAAAGACGAGGCATGTGTTTGGCTCAATTTTTTTGAACAAATAACCACGATTTTGAGACTTTGAGATTTCGAGAAATAAGAAACTATTTCCCTAGCTTTAAGCAAAATCAAACATGCTACAAGGAACAACTATTGTGAAGTAACCCTCTTCTCAATTTTCCATGAACAGTGGATATTCCTGCCTACCCTTGAGCAGTTCTACTTTTATCTACCTAGTTTTAAATACTTTGGCAAATCTAAGGTTAAAAAATATCAGCATACAGTCTTTACATTGTTTGGTGCATTTGGTTGGAGCAGATAAATGGAAATTAAAAGGAATAACATCGTTGGAAGGAAATTTTGATCTGGGCCAGGATTATGTTCTTAGCATGTACTGATTGTTTCAAGTGTGTTGCCATATCCAATTGTGCAAAGCAAAGAAAATGTTGAGTTTTGAACCACAACTACATCAAAGCTTATCCAACAGGGATTTTGTGAAGTTCCCTAATAGTCCAGGCCTAATAAATCTTAAGCCCACTACGCCTTTTGACATTCTTGCTTTCTTAGGGTGCAATAGAACTGATAAATGGAAATAGAGCTTTGTTTCAACTTTTTCCTCACAAAAGAAGGACCCCGAGTTAAAATCAATAAGAACCTCTAATTTTTATTTTTATTTTTTGAATAATTCGAGAAATGAGAAGTGCTAAAACTCAGCAATATGAATATATATTTGTAATGTGCCCCTGAGAAGTAAGGAGAACACCAAGTTAAGGAAGTATCTTGCCTGGGGTAGTTTCTTATCATCATCTGAAAGCATGTCCATAGCACTATTAAATATTTGTTCTATGTTGTCCTTTTCATTATCCCCATTAAGATCCATTTTTGCCATCTACAGATACACAAAGGACATTAGAGATACAGTGGCACATAAGAGATAATGAATAGAAAATAAATAGTTCTTTTGACAATGAACAGCAAGTTGAATTTTACCTGCATTGCAAGAAGCTCACACTCCCTTTTGCTAAAGCTGAACAGTATCACAGGATCATATTGACGCTGAATGATCATTTTCACCATCTTGAATATGTCACTTTCTTCACCAGCTCTACCCAGCACCAAACCCTTTTGCCGCTTGCCGTTCCCTTTTCTCTTATCACCCTCAGTGGTAGGAACAAGAGCATTCAAAGATTTCTGAAAGCTGTCTTCGCGAAACTTACCCTTATCATCCACAACCAGATATAGACCATCACCCCCAGAAGGAAAAATGTAATGTTGAAGGGGTGTTGGTCGGTAATCAGTATAGACAACATGACAAGGTTGTTTATGCACCTGTATGTAAGCAAAAAACATAAGAGAAACGGCACAAAATTAATGTAATAGAGAGCAAATCAATCAACGACCTTTGCCACCCAATCAGCAAATTCCTTGGCGTTGGGGACAGTGGCAGACAGGAACACAAAACGCGAATTCTTGGGCGACAAAACAATACTCTCTTCCCAAACCACGCCTCTCTCACGATCACGCATGTAATGCACCTCATCAAAAACAATCCAAGCCACCTCCCTAGTGATCTCAGACCCTCTGTACTGCATGCTACGCCAGATTTCCGTAGTCATGACCTGAATCAATTAAATTTCAATTTAGAGACAATATATTGGTCCATATTAAGGAAAACTAAAAGCGGAAAAGCGGGCGTAAGGTTCTAAAAACCCGTCAGTCACCACAACACAAGGTTTGTCGGGTGTACATGACCTCAGCATTTGTCCACAACACGTGACAAAACAGCTACGGCAACCGCAATTTAAAACCTAGGAGCAGCGTACCTACCAAACAAGAAGCATTGGGATCAATGGTGACGTCTCCGGTCATCAAGCCAACGTCAGAAAATTCTTCTTTGAATTCTCTGTACTTCTGGTTGCTGAGAGCCTTGATAGGGGAAGTGTAGATGACGCGCTGCCCATCTCTGAGGGACATAGCAATAGCATACGACGCCACCACGGTTTTGCCAGCAGAGGTATGTGCAGACACCTAAGTTAAGTTACACAAACAGCTCCAACAAGTGAGAAAATCAATAATCAAAATACCAAAACAGAAAAGAAAACAGAATGTCGTTTGAATTTGAATAGTGACCATGACGGACTCGCCGTTTTCAAGGCAAGTGATGGCTTGGGACTGAAAGGGATCGAGAGTGAACGGGAACTTCTTGGCGGGTTCTGCGTGCGTTTGAGTGGGCGGCGAAGAAGGGTGGGTGTAACCGGGTGGATATGAGACGTGGTGCACACAATCGTGCAGTGGCCGCGAAGATGAAGTTGAAGGCTCTTCCGGCGACTTTCTCTTCAGTGACCCCATCGTTGGTTGCTGAGTTACTATGCCTTCAATCTGCATCTGCTTCTGCCTCTGAGCAAGTACAGAAGAATAAGGAAGTAGAAAGCATGAACCCTAAACCTAACATAAAGAAATTTCAATACCTGACGGTGACACGAGACCGCAGGGAGAGGGAATGCTACGCGCCGCCACACAACACGGCTTCAATGCCTTCTAATGCGCGGCGAAAGAGGAAACAGTGTTTACGTTATAAAATGTTAACACCACGCCCTAAAATGTTTTTCTAATAAATTAGTATTATTTTCCATGTTAAAGATAATAGGTTAATGTTACTGATATTGTCCATGTTCATATAGTGGGAAACTTTATTCTCTTGTTTAATCTGCAGTATTATATTTAAAATAAATAGGCTTTAATGCAATTTTACTCTTTTAGATTACTTTTTACGAATCAACTAAGATTATTTTAAGAATTTGTAGATTGAATAATTAGAACATTACTAAAATTATAAATTATTAACAAATTTAATCATTAAAGGTCAAATTCACCCATGTACCTACAAATCTATAATTATCTTTAAATGGTAATATATTCCTAGCTCACATTATCTAACGTATTAAAAAAAATGAATCCATGTTATATGATTTGAAAGATTTTGACTGATAAATTTGGAGACACAAAATAATATATTTAAATTTTATGAATATTTTCATTTTTACTGATCAATAACAGATCTTATGAATAATTTTAAGAGACCTAATTATTAAAGGGAAAGTATGTGATAAATGTGTTATATTTAAATAGGATTATAAAAAAAAAACACATAATAATTAATAGATACTTTTGTGTTTCTGAAAATAAAATTCATATCGACATAATTTGCATGAAAACAAAACACTTAAATTAGTTGTACTAAAATTTTAAAAAGGGTATAACATATTACCATTTAAGTTCTTATATTTCAAACATTATTGTAAATAAATAAAATTGATGAAAAACAATAAAGATTAGTATAAAAAGTATTATAATATGAAATTAATATTTTATCATCGAATGGAACGAGAAAGCGTTTTTTCTTTTCAATATAAGAATTTAATAAAAACAGTAAATATGTATTTTGCTCTTTCTTTTTCGAAATGGAATTGAAGCAATTGTTTAAGTTATAATTTTACTAATAAGAAGATAATGAAGTCATAAATCTGAAAAAATAATATAAAAAAATATGTTAATTATCTAGGATTAGTAGAAAGACTTGTATGATTTATTAAAAAGTGTGAAGTAAATATTTTAAACATGGTTGAATAAGTTTGATTTGAAAAACAAATAGTTTTTCTGTTAAATATATATTTTTGTCAATAAAACTTCTGAAAAAATGAGGTGTTCCTTAAATTCAAATACCAATTTGGAAAATAATGAAAAACCTGTCAATTTTTTAAAAGATTTTTTTTTCTTTTATTTGTTAATATAGAATGCATCAAATTAAATAAATGTATTTGCTTTAGTCAATTGATGTATGCCAATTGAATATGTGAATTCACTAATTAATAGAATTAAAAATAAATAAACATTGTGATTAGAGTATTGGATGAGTTTCTACATTTAAGATTGAATTTATATGAATTTATATTATAAAATGCACTTTGGGTAGATTTTTACGTTTTAAAGTTATTGAGAATATAAGTGAGTTTAGATGATATAAAATGTTGAAACATGAAAGTATGAAAAAATGTGCCATACTGTTTTAAAGTTTTGAGTTGAAATTAATATAAAATATCATCTTATATGGGTTTTACAGTTTACTTCTTAATAAATTTTGCTGTAATTAGAATTTAAATTGAATTAGGGATTGCAGATTGATCTTTAGATGTCTTAGCTCTTCACCACCTAACTCAAGGATGAAAAAATCCACATAAAACAATATAAAAAAGAATTAAACTTACCTTCTTCATTTCCCAAAAAAATTAAAATAAACTAAATTATACTTGCATATTTATATGTTTATGAAACTACTCTAATATAAATATCCTATGTAAATATGTATTGGAAAAGTTAAAAAAATTCTCAAATCAATAATTTTATAATTTTATTAAAAAAAAATTAAAATCATTTTTAACTATTTTTAATTCATTCACATATAATTATTGATTGATATTTTGTAAGATGCATCAAAGGGTGAAAAATTACATTTAATTTGATTAAACTGATCCGATGATCAATACTTCACATGGATGACGACAAATAAAAAAAAAAATCTCAACGTTGATGATCATCATTCAAATATAAACCTTGAATTTTGTGTTTTTATCTTCTTTTATAAAAAAACAAATTATTTTTTAGCTTCTATTTTAAAAAATATAAGATTTATTATATGACCCATTATTAAAAATATTTATCTAATACATTTTTATTTAAATTAAATTTTAGGAAATATTTATGTTTTTATTTATATAATATAATAGAGTATAAAGGATATATGAATAAAATAAAATAAGAAGTTTACCATATCTATTTTGTGTATCATATATCTTATAGTTTCATAGCCTATAAATGTTTTTAAAATTTTTTATAATTATGTGACTCAAAATATTTTATATTGTAATTATGTGTGACTTCTAAAATTAAAAAAGTATGCATCAAATTTTTTAATCAAAATACGCACTTAAGAAAATCTCGAGTGTATTAAAAGATGACTATTTTTAATATTAAATTGTTTAAATGATAATAATATTAATTAAATAACAAATAAAAAAGTTAAAAATATTCACTAACAAAATTGTAACTACTCCTAAAATTTATTTTCAGGCTTCTGTTAATTTTTTATGTTATTTGAATTGAAATTAGCTAATAATTTTATCATGGGCTTTGTTTAAGATTGTATGATTAAATTGAAATAAAAAAAAATATGTATTGTAACAGGTTCTCAGTGATCTGAACTTAGTGAAAAAAATGACGCTGAATTTAAAGATCTTATCTATTTTAAATTGAATCAATAACTTGTTCCTCATTCTGTAAAACAAAGTAAATAAATAAAGTAAAATCTATCACAATTCATACATTGTTACAATTAGCCAAAAGATAACTGGTTTCAATTTAAGTATGAGATTGAGATTGAGTTTTGGATATGGTCCACTTAATTAAATTCTAACTTTGTTTTAATTTAACTTATGATGTTGAGACTGAATTTTTAAATATGTTACCATTAACTAAAATCGTTCCAATCTAATAATAATGTGGAGATATGTTTTAGTTAACTAAAGATCACTCATTCCAATTTAACTTGTGTGAGGGACAAAGTGAGGTTTTGTTTTTAGGTATAGAAAATAAAAATTGAACTTCAAAATGTAGTTACCGATTACAAGGTAAAAACACAACAATTGATTACCATAACTAGTGTACCTATTTTCTTCTCAAATTCAGTTTTCAAATTCAGAAGCTATTGCTCCTAAATTTTATGGATTCACATTACTATTACATTAGTGTATATATAGAAAATGTTTTCCAATATTGGCAAATAACTGCACCAAACTAAACAGAGAAATTTTGTAAATAAATAAAAAACTTGAAAAACGTGTGATAGTAATTTTGTAAAAAAAAAGAGAGTTTTTTATTATTATTAAAAACACTAAGCAAAAGAAAGAAAAAATGGAAGGAGCAAGAAAATTGGCTTTTCCTAGTACATCTAGCCTATTTAAGAACAATTACTCATGTTATAGGCAAAATTTGAAAACGAAATATTTTTATAAGTTAAAATTAACTTGTACAGAAAAATAGAAAGATAGAAACTTCAACAATTTACATAAGATGATTTTTACTAAATAATTTAAATATAGATTATTGTTAATTTTTTAAAGAAACCATAATATTTTCTTATAAAAATATTTTTCAATATTTTTTTTATGTTTCTAAAAGGAAAAATTTTATTAAACGGGTATTGGTTTATTTTAACATTTTAAAACTATCCTTATCGAAGAAAGCTTTCACCTTAGGATATTTAATATCAATTATTTTTAAAAAAATAGCCAACTATATATTACAAATTACAAAGATTACATTTTTTTTTGGCAAAAAGTTAAATACCTAGAAAAAATAATCATGATTATTAAATATTGCAGGCCCTACCTATATATGTGTAGCACGTTACAAACTGAAATTTTCTATACCAGAAACCAAAACCCTATAAAGATAGTTACTGACATCAAATAAAAGAATTCACGGAAAAAAAAATCTCTTAAAATTAATTGGAATCACTTAATAAATTCAGATAATATAACTTTTCTCATTTAAATAGTTTAACCAGCTTCTTCTTCGTCTCTTTCCACCAGCTCACAAAACGGGACAACGAACCAGTGTCCACAAACGCATCATCAGGGATCCTCCACCACCGGCGTCCACGCACCACAGCACCGGTGAACAAACAAACTACGGCCACCAGCACCTCCTCCAAACGCATCCACAATCAGATCTGAACCAGCAGAATCGATTGTCATGGGGGAGAATCGGTTGTCACCTCCCATTCTTGCACAGGCTCTCAACTCAAATCCCTTATCCTTTTGAAATGCTTGATGGGTTTTTCACAAGCTTTCCCTGTAGCCTGTATTAATAACCTTCCCTCAATTGTATGCATCTCTAAGAGGAAGCTCTGTGTTTCTACTGCAAAACTCAGCCCGGACAATGACCCATTACTCCTTTCTGCCACTGCTTCTGCTTCTCTTCGGTACCACGAATCTCTTCGACCAGGCAAATTAATCCATCTCTGCCTTTCATTCCACTGTACTCTCTTTAGGAAATTCTATCTCATTTTGACATTTCATCGGGCATTTCAGGGGTCTTGATGATGAATGATAATAATGCATGAGTATGGTTGAATTTTCTTGCTTCAAAGTACAAAAGCCTTTATCTTTACATGGAATAGTCCAGCAAATGGTAGCTGTAGGTTCATTGTGCTAAGCTAGCATTTTATTGTCACCATTCAAAGTAGGTTGTTTGAGTTCACTGTTGGAAAAAGATTTGTTTTTTTAACATCGAGAGAAGAAAAGCAACGAGAAATGTAGTTCTGATAGGTGATATGATCTGTTGAGAAAAAAAAAAAAAGAGACAAAATAATAGGCAATGGAGTGTCTGATCTAGGAAGGTGTGAATGTATCATTAATTTTCTCTCTCTCAGTATATGTGTGTGAGTTTGCATATATCACATTTTTTTGAAGCAAATGATAAAGCATTGTTATTTAGATGCTGCATTTTGTCATGTCACCGTGGTGTACAAGATCAACGTGTCTCATAGTATCACTTCTTCGCAAGTGCAGAGCCTCTGTTTCTAGACCCATATGCTGGTTGTTTTGTCCCTGATAATACTCCCGAGGATGTGATTCCGGACTTGCATCCCTACTGTCTTGCAGCCAAGTTCATTGATGATAAGCTGCTTCATACAGTTAGTCTTATTGATGGACTAAAGCAGGTATTTGCTTAGTGTATGTATGCTTCTGAGGATAATCTTGTAGCCTCTTAAATTACTATTTTTCATTAAGTACTTATTGGATGACATTGCATCGTTTGATATGAATTTTCCTTAATCGCAGCTAGTTTTTTTGACTGATGGCATGGATACACGCCCATACAGACTTCAGTGGCCCACTTCGACCATAATATTTGACATATCCCCTGAAATTGTATTTAAGTTTGCAGCTGAGAAGCTTAAAGGTGACATTTGTTGAACTAGTGGACGATAATCTTTTAAGCACTATCATTGTCAAATCTAAATGTCATTGAGCAATGTTTATTATAGGGACAATAGTGTGAGCCTAAAACCTTGTAAATACACATGCAAGCTAGATGGATCAGGATTTGGATTCTCTTAGTCAGATAAGTATTTTCAAATGATTACAGCATACAAAGAGCAAGGTAGACACAAAGTAACTCAATATGTGCAATGGAATATTTGTTTATTTCTCTTTCATTTAGGGAAAAGCTTAGGAAAGAATCCAAATCCAATTGGAAACTGTTCTATGTAGACTACAACGTTCTTATTATAAATTCAACAAAATCATTTCCTTGGTTCGTTGTGGGGTCACAAAAATCCGTAGAAAAGGATGCAAGAGTTGGTCCTTTTATTTTGTGTTGTGCATTCACTGTGATGAAAACATCTAATTGTGTCTTTTTTAAAAGCTTCAGATGTTGGGGCTAAGATACCCAAAGGTTGCATATTCTGTCATATTCCACTGGAATCATCTGACATGGAGCAGGCTATGCAATTTAAGGGCTACAGTGGTAGTAGACCAAGCATATGGGTCCTGCAGGTAATTAATCCTATCATTTTTTCTGCAATTAGTAAACTCTCGAAATCAAAAGCAATGCTGGTTTTGGGGTAAGAGGGATTCTTTGCTTGAGAGGTTAGTCACGTAGGTTTATTCCTGCTCAGGGATTTCCAATGATGACACTGGCAAATTTTGAAGAGGTTTTGTCAATGATTAGCAGTTTGGCCATGAAGGGATCCCTT
>Ga0099822_1001177_pt1 | contig 29362 bp, 26 predicted proteins | sample CowpeawhiteBW_FD_76839 | JGI IMG/M metagenome (GOLD analysis project Ga0099822, IMG submission 76839) | Root nodule microbial communities of legume samples collected from California USA - Cow pea white BW | ecosystem: Host-associated > Plants > Roots > Nodule | place: USA: California | collected... | reverse complement strand
TTGTGAGACGACTCAGGGTTATCTTAACCCTAACTATTTTCTTCACTACAAACTGGCAATACTGAAGTTGCTAAAGTAGTGGTAATTTGATCGCCTAACGACAGCGATATCAGTTCTCTTTTGTGTGCCTCCTTTCTTTGATAGCTTGTTTCTTGCTTATCTTTGTTGGCCATCCTTTGAGTTTGTCTATTACATCCATCACTTGATGTTGTCCTTGCCTCATATTTGAGCTTTTCTTGTTTTCTTGATTCTTTTTACTCTCACGCAGCAACTTGACTTGCTCCTATTCTATTTTGGATTCTCCAATCTCACTATTTTTTGCAACCTTGTAGGTGAAGCCTCTTACGAGAGTAGTGGAGTGGTGAGGAATTTGTAGGGGACTCAACTGCCGAGAGGAAAAAGGAGTGAGCTGGGACTTGAGAGCATCAAAATGGAAGAAACACTTGAGGGAGACATGTTTTGGAGGCTGGACCAAGAGAGACATAGCATATCATTCCTTTATTTTGTGATTTGTTGTTTTCATATCACGGTCTTTTGGGTTGTATCTCTTTTTCAATTGCTGTTTTTGCTCATTTGGCTTAGGTGCGAAAATGCTTTAGAGCAATCCCATCCTTAGCATTTAATTGTAATAGTTTAAGCGTGTTTAGTGTGAGGTTCAAAGGGTTCCAAAGGTCACTTGTATCTTCACTTCGGTTTTTCATCTAGTTTATGTTTTCAGTCTTTATGTTTTATATTTTTATGTTTTCAATGTCCAAGTTTTGTGTGATTTGTGTGTTTGCCATTTATGTTTTAGGTCACCGTGATATCTAGGTGCTATGTGTTTAACACTTAGTTGACCTTCTTTTGGTCTTTAAGTTTTCACTCTGTTCACACACTTTGTCCAATTGTTTTTCACACAATTTGTTTTCAGTTGTACTTTTATTGAGAATTTTTTTGAAAGAAATTTAGAGATCTTTTGCTAAGAAAGGTTTGGTTTCTAAGTTTGTCCACGAGACTCACCTCCCTTTCCTAGGAGTATCTCTAGAAATCTTTTCCATTATTTTCTCTTTAGAAATTCATCAACTTCTTTGTGAAAAAAAAATTGTTTTGCCAAAAGTGTTTCAAAATGAGTTTTTCTTCTACCCGTATGCATATAGATAGGCATAGTAGTAATGAGTTGCATCATACCATTCATAGTGACATTCCATTCTTTTAGGAAGATATATGACCAATATCATTTAGAGATTGGATGTGGGATACTGAGAAATTGGTGCGACCAATGTTTAGTAAATATAGTCACATAGACATTCTTAGGCATGTTACATCTAGGTTTGTAGGACGTGCATATGAGTGGTGGTAAGAGAGGGAATATAGAGTGAAAAAGGGGAGAAAATCATGCATCAATACATTTTATGAATTAAATATGCATGTGGAAACATTTCATTCCTCCTTCATTTAGGATCACTAAAGAGCAACAAGCTAGGATAGAAGACTTCATTGACATAGGGGATGCATTCATCCAAAACATTGCTAAGTTTTCTATACTAGAAAAGGATTTTAAGCACAATTTGGACTTGCTCTTAAGTGAACAAACAAAGAGAGAACAATATAAGAGAGAGCAAGCAAAACTTGAAAAGCTTCGAGAGTATGAAAAGAAGAGAGAAAAAGAAAAGCATGAGAAGCTTTGTGCTAAAAGAGAATAAGAGGAAAATGAGAGAATTGAGAAGAAAAGAGATGAGGAAGAAAAGGCTAACAAAGAGAGTCTAAGAAAAGCAAAAGAAGAGAATGAGAGAAAAGACTTAGAGGAAAGAGAGAAAATAACACAAGAGAGTGAGCTTGAAATACAATCACCAGTGGTGGAGTTAAAGATCGTTTCAAAAGCAAAAAGGGGCTTAATTGTTAAGAATTTGGTGTTCAATCCTTCACCAATTCCTTCCATTAAGTTCCAATTTTCAAAGGGAGTTTTTGTAACGTCCTAGTCGGAAATTACTTAATAAAATACATAAGAAAATAAATAAAATAACAACCTTATTTATTAATCATCAATTTCCCAAAAGTCGTAGGAAAATTTAAAACGTAAAGTCCAATGCGCCAACACAAATAAAATAAGTCGTATCAATACGTATTACAAATAAAACCAAACAATATAATAATAAATACCACCTCAACAAATTTAAACACGGGTTAGTACACTTCCCCCTTTTCTTTTACTCCTTCACTTCTAACACTTGCCTTTAGACATCTATCTTCTTTATACCCTTTAGGTGAGATCAATGATCGACCTTTGTTGTACAAGTGTCTACTTGCCCCTTCGACTACAGGCTACCACCTGATAGTCCACACGTGGGAATAACTTTGCCACAGCATCTCACCGTGACATCAAGTGGAGTTCCCCAAAACAAACCTAAGTTTGTAGTTGTTTCCAGACTACCAAATCTTTATCAGAATCCACTGAAGAGGGCAATCATCTGAAACCTCGTCGTACGAGCCATAATCCGCACACTCCAATGGACTTCCTAAACCACCAGGCTACAACCTAGAGTGGTCACGTGTTACCCCAATACAAGATGTACTCGTAATTGAGCCCCCAACCAAAGCATCGCATTATGAACATCCCCTAAAGCGGTGTAGAAAACTTTCCTCGCGCACCACCACTAGACCAAAACCGCCTGGCACGCATCTCACGCCACTAGGCGAAATTCAGCTCTAGATCGCCTGGCGAGCATCACACACCGCCAGGCGCCAAGCGCCTGCAGAATCATCACTGCACCGTCACCACCTGGCAGACTCCACCCTACCGCTAGGCGCCTCGCCCACCGTCACCGCCTGGCGCGCCGATCTCACACCGCCAAGCGTCAGTCCCTTCCCAGTCCTTCTGTTTCACCTTTTCCGCCTGCGAACCCGACCCTACCGCTAGGTGCCATTTGCGCAGAGTGACTACTGTCACTAGTTTTTTTACTCTACCGCCTGGCTGCTCGCCTCGTGCCGCCAGGCGCCATACCTGTAGCGCAATGCTACTGGTTTTTTGGCCTTTTTCTCAGGTCTTAAGAGACCCCAAACCAGTCTCATACCTATCATAATATTTACAGACATAATATCATAACCAAACTCAACATATACCACAACTCATGCTCAATTCATACATACACAAATACATCATACCAATTCAATTATCATTTTACACATACTCTTCATCCATTCCTACTCTAAACTTGTCACATGCATGCAATCCTTGATCATGACATCTAATGTTATTTAACTCATGCCACATCAATTCTTTCACACATAATACCAACATTTTATAGCAAACCCTTTTCGCAAAACAGTGGGTTAGAAGCCAGATACCATCACTGCCACATTACCTATATCAATTCTGCCTTCATTGACCAATTCACACACGGATATGTTATTCTTATAATTTCACATGCACATTCTCATTTAATCGTGACATTTAAATCTCAATTATACCATCACATACTCTTTCATTCCATACCTGTTTTTAGGTTTCCTTCTACTCATGTTGCACTACCAATCCCAATTTGCTATAGTTTTATTCCACACAACACCCATCACTTACATTCACTACTGAGACTCCAAAATAATCCACAACAGCGTCCCCTACATATAACCCCTCACGTTCATACAGAAAATAGATACATATATATATATATATATATATATATATATATATATATATATATATATATATATATATATATACATCTTATATTATTATATATTATTTTTTAAAAAAAATATTTATACATATTGATAAATAATTATAAACAAAAAACAAACAACAGTTATACATACATATACACACTCATACAAAAAAAAAATATATATATATATATATATATATATATATATATATATATATATATATATATATATATATATATATATATACACCTTGCATAAAATAATACCCATTTGATTAAACAATATACCTACATCGTGCGTAATGGTTTTTAACCCCTAACACAAACCCTATCTCTCAATTTCAGATCAAAATCATGTCTTCCAACAACCATAATATTCACAATCGATCAGAGACATCAAAGTTCAAAAATCAAATGTAAACCATCACGAAAACATTAACAAACAGCGAAAACTGAGCAACCCAGTTCGTGCCGCCTGGCGGGTCTCCTTCGACCGCCCGACAATTCATAAAAGGAACCAAAGCCTGGTGCAACTGCTTGTGCCGCCTGGCGGCGTATGAACTGCCGCCAGGTGGTTTCTGGAAGGTTAGCATTTAATGTCATAAAGGCTTCTCTTACCCGCATTTATTAAATAATTATTTATTTAATTATTTAAATTTAGTGGGTCTCACAGTTTTCCCATCTTTCAACTCTATTCACTTTATCATTAAATCTTTTGAGTTGTTTCCCGCATTTATTAAATAATTATTTATTTAATTATTTAAATTTAGTGGGTCTCATAGTTTTCCCATCTTTCAACTCTATTCACTTTATCATTAAATCTTTTGAGTTGTTTTTCTCTCAAACTTTTTGTTCTCCATCTCATTCCCTTATTTCATCATCCTTAACATATTGTGCCAAAACACACTTTGACTTTAAAATTCTTTTCAAAAATCATCTAAGTCAAAGTATAAGACAATCTTTTTGTGAAGTGGGCCTAATACTAACTTTCTCATTTTTTAAAAGCCCATTTTCACACATTGTTCAATCAATTCTACTGCATAGCACTATAATTTTGAAACCTTACAATCATACCTCAATTACCACACCCATCAGAACCAGTCCTTACCTCTAGTCCTCCTTGCAAGTCTAGTCATTTCCATATCACTTACTCCCTATATTTTAGTCACTTAGTCCTCCTTGCCCGCTAGGCGATTTTTAGGCGAAAGTCTAGAAACTTATAAAATAGCATAATCAAAGGGAGTTTCATGCAAATATGGTCACAACAAGGCACTGTGCATTATACACGAATAAAAAGCACACGAAAGCAACTCCCCTTACCTGGAATCATTGCTCCAATTGAGTTCCTTACTCTTCTTTCACACTCATTCTTCCCTTTGCTTCTAATAACCACAAGAAATATCCTTTTCTTTGATTTCTCCATGCACCCAGAACTTCTCCACTCTCACACCAAATTCATCTGCACTTTTCCAAAACTATTTCCCTTCCCTCTCTCTTTTTCACTTCTATTTTAATTAAATTAATAAAAAAACGAAAATAATTATTGTAAGGTTTATTAGCCATCAATTCTCATTAACTTGATGGTTTTACTGACCTCTTGGCTTCACACTCTGATGGCTAGGGCTTTTGACCCTTCTCCTTCATACCAAAAAGAAATTTGGCAAAAAGGAACCTATTTCACGTAAGTCAAGGTTTGAATACACAACCCTCCAATTACAAAGCAAATGCACAACCAATTCAACCCATTCATGTTTCGTGATAATTCCTACACCCCTAGGAATATAATATCACGCACCGCTGTAAAAACATATCATTAAAATGACACATAATTAAATTAACACACAATTTGGGATATAAAGGACTCAAACCCAAATCCTCTCAATCACAACCAAGTACTCTCTTGAGATAGTACTTTTTCACATCATAAAGAGTAATAATTAATGTCATAAAGACTTCCATTACCCGCATTTATTAAATGATTATTTAATTAATTATTTAAATTCTTCGGGTCTTACAGCCCTCCTCGGTATTAGCTAACAAGTTTGATAGTCTTGGAACAAATATGGGTTGCGATTCGTATTAGGGAACTCCACTTGGTGTTGTGGATTGTAGTCCATGACAAGATTATTTCTGCATGTGGACTATAGGTGGTGTCCTATAGCCGGAGGGGTGAGAAGACACTCGTGACAACAAGTATCGACCAATGTAATCATCAAAGGGTGTAGAATCAAGAGGCGTCTAGAGGAAGATGTGAATGTTGGGTTGACGATTGGGTTTTGGGTTAGAGTTATGGGTTCAAATCATTACTTTATTGTATATTGTATTCTTTTATTTGAGCTCATCCTATCTGTGTGTGTTTGGTGATGATCATGTAACTTGTTACAGAGGTGCAGTTGTTGATACAGGTGAGTCCGTGGATACTCAGAGCTAGAGAAAGGTCAGCTTGGGGACCTTTTCATGAATTTATTTTCCTATGGATTCTCTTATTTACTTTGTAATAATTTTACATTAACTGTTTGGATCACTGTAAGCGTTGAATGCATTCGTGGATTTGATTTTTGGCGCATATAAATTAAGTTTTAAATTTTCCCGTGTTTTTAGGAAAGTACATTATTAACAAATGCAGAATAATAGCATTTCTATTTTTTTAAAATTCTAAATAAGTAATATCCGGCTAGGATGTTACAAGAAGAATGGTAGCGAAGAACCACAACAACGAATTCTTTAACGAAGAACTCAACAATGACAACGAGTAAAGAAGTGGCGATGAGCTACAACACAAATGAGTGTAGTGAAAAACTAGGTCGTGAAGCAAAAAAACTCTACAAAAGTGAAATAAAATGCATATACGACGATAGTTCTACCTTTACTCGTCGTTATATAGATTTCATTTAACAAATGATGACGTGTTTTACTCTAAATTGTCATTATATATCTTTCATTTGAAAAATAATAACGGGTTTGACGATAATCATCGTTAAACAAACAACACACTATAATTTCATTATTGGATGTTATCGAAGCCTTTTTTTCCACTAGTGACTAAGGAGCAGCAATTGCGATAATAGTACACACAATAGTCATTTTAGTCACAAGTGCAAAAATCTCCTCATAGTCAATGACAAATTCTTGTCAATTACCAAGAACTACCAATCTAGCCTTATATCAGTTCATTGATGTGTTTGATTAAAGCTTTATCACGAAGACAAATTTGTTGCCAAGAGGTTTAATAAATGGAGGGCATCGAACAACATTCCCACTACAAGAAATTAGCTTATTATTTACGTCAGTTTTTTGTAGGTAATGTTTTGTTTTCGTAGGTAATGCGTTGTTATCTACGAATTACCTACGAACAAAATTTTGTAGGTATTAAGCTGATAGGTAACTTTATCTACGAAAATATACTTCGTAGATAATATATCTACGAATATTATCTACGAAAGAAAGACGTAGATAATTATCTACGAAAACAACTCGTAGGAAAATTATTCAAATTACCTACGAAGAATTTCGTAGACGACTTATCTAGGAAGATTTTCGCGAGTAACAACATATTTACAAAATTCTACCTAAGTAACTTACCTACGAAAATTTTCGTAGATAATTTACCTACGAAATTTTTGGTAGATAACTTAAATATAAAAAATAAAAAAAAAATAAAAGATATTATAGAATTCCTACATCCATATATCTCGAATAATATATCTCGGATATGCTAATAACAATCAACTAGGTAAGAATATTAATTAAAAGGTAATTATATCTCTATATTAAATTGTGGTTATAAACAAATCCACTCCTTTGTTAAATATCATCTTCTTATACTCATATTATATAATTATATATATTCTTCCATCTTATTAAGAATCCATCCATCATGATAGTTTTCACATTCAAGGACGAAAACCACTTCTCCTATGCAACTATAAAAATGCAATTATATGATATAAAAATGCAACCCATGCATACAGAGAGATAGCAAAATGTCCGCACTGAAAAAAAAGAGAGAAAAACATAGGAAAAAAATTAACAAGTCAATGCAACTTCTATTTATCCGCTTCCACAAATTCACAAAGTGACAAAGCTAATAGTTGAGTTTAGTACCAATAAGCATTCAATTCCTGTAAAGTATTACTAAATTAGGACCTTCCACCTATCATTTTATCACAAAATAAGGAATTAAGAAGTGGAAATAGAAACGAAAATAACAATGTTAAACAAAAAGGCCAAATAATAAACAATGTTCAATCACACTGTTGGACAGCGAAGGTCCCATGGCTGATTTAGTTCTAAAGCATCTGACCTTTCCCTTTCATTTCTAATTCTTTGTATGCTTTCTTCATGTCTTTTAATTTAAAGTCAGAATCGACCTGAAAAATAATTATTGTAATGAGAAAAATTCAAGTTGGTTGCAATGTGAAAAATGAACTAACCAGTACCTCTGATGCATGCAATTCATCCATTTTTTTTCATCTTGTTGTACTTGGATTTTGCTTCCTCCAAGGCAATGGTATGTTTGTCAATTATCTGCGCGGTAAAATTAAATTAGCCATGACTCTACCCAACCAATATGTGTATGTATAACTTTCAAAAGGTGCACTACACTATACATTTTTAATGTATTTCATTTACTAAGGAAAAAAATTTACAAAATCAAAAACAATTTCACCCCAATATTTTCTAAATTTCTCTAGAGCTCCAAAGCATTGAGTTGTCAAACATTAATTAAACCATCAAAGTTAAATATAAATGTAACCTTTATTTTCAACATTCATCCACCTTTAGAAATAAAAATAAATACAAGACTTGTCAAGTAACCCTCAATTTGTAAAGGAATTAAAAGAATGAATTTCGAGCCAACCTTTTCCTTCAATTGTTTAGATCCATTAGTTAGCCTCTTAATCTCCTTTTCATCGACAGAAACAATTTTCTTCATCTCTTCCAATCTCTTAAGCTCATCCTCCTATGGCGTCGATGTTGCCTCAAGTGAATCAATTTGTTTCTTAAAAAGAAAAAAAGTCTCGATGCCACCATCAACAACTCTAAGGAAATTACAATTTACTTTTCTCAAGCTCAGAAATAGTGCATTACCTCTTTTTGACTTCTAGCTTACTCCATTTCAAAAGCAGCAACAACTTTTTCTGAGGCCTAATAACGTTTCACAACAGCCACAATTATTTAGCGAATGTAATTCAATTTAACATTCAACTCAAACAACTTGTATCCTTTCAACCGTGTTACTTTCTTATCCTTCTACTACCAAGTTGGTTCAACAACAGAGCAAAACAATACAAATTCACAATCCATTCATATTACCATTCTCAATAAAAAATTCATAGACAAGAAACAAAAAACAAAAACCCACCCACTTAATATGAATGCCTAGAACATCAATAGGGTTTAAGATTTGAATGGGTTGTTTACCCTAACCTTAAGGTGAGAAGACAAGATTGTGGTCATGAGATGACGCGGTGGTGCTCGCGGAATGACCCGGTTGTGGTTGCGAGATTATGCAGTGAAGGTGGTTCCAATAATGGGCCAATGCACGGTGAAGGGTAGGGTTTTGAAGAATATGGTAGAGGCACCACTGGAATAATGTCGCTCCGCCGACTACTCCCGCCACCACTGAAGAACTTTCTAGAGCTTCGAAACAACGTCATTCGTCGACTCCTTCGTATCATCCTAACTCCTCTAGCGGACGTAGTTGAACGCAACCTCAGCTTGGGACCGTGAATCGCCGCAAGCTGTGATGGCGTTAGCGCCTTCGGCTTTACGGCGATTGATATTGCTATTTGAGGTGGAAGATGTCGTAGCACACGGCGTATTCGCAGCCACCGCAATGGCGATAGAGACCGTAGAGCGGACACGAGAGGTTGGACTAGAGTCAGGTGTTGATGCCTTCAGCGTGGAAGGTGTGGAAGCATAGAGGGATTGGTGCTTAGGGTTTTCATTTGGTGATGCTTAGGTTTTTTTGATTTGGGGAAAAATTTTCGATTTTGATTCGGGGGAAGTTTTAGTTGAGTGTTTTTTCTTTGGTAGGAAAGTTCTACTTCGTGAAAAATTTAGATGGAGAGTAAAAGATCAAGTGGAGGGTTGCAAAAGATATATTTTGAATAAAAAAAATTATACAATTTTTACCTATGAAATTTTTTTGTAGGTAATTTTTTTTTTAAATATTTTTATTTATTTTTTTGGTGATAATTATTTTCTACACAAAAATTTGTAGATAAAGTTTCGTATGAAATATTTCTACCGAAGCGCGTTATGTTTGTCTACGAAATTTTCGTATGTAATTTATTTTTTTCTTACTCACGAACTTTAATTTTATCTACAAGTCATAGGTTAGCATGTAGTTAGGGGATCTGGTCATATGTTTTTGTGGATTAAATTAAGAAAATTGCATTCCTTAACTCGCCAACAAATACTCCCCATTGGTAATGAATACAATGAAGATTTAAAGAGGTTTTGTACATCCTTTTACACATGTTCGAAATGTATACCACGAGTTAGCACTTACGTAGGCATGGGTAAGCCAAAATACTACGCAGTAGAAGTGAAGAAGAAATATAGGCACCTTTATTTTCCTTCTCCAAAACATAAAAAGGGGCAAATTAGACTCACTTGAAGGAGTATGAGTATGAAGATTTAACTTTATCACATTAATTCAAGCAATGAAAGTGTCACTACTGAAGTTATCGAAGAAAGAAAAATTCATGTGCAAAGCATTGCACCTAGGTTAACAGTTATTAACTCACGGGTTGACACATATTAAAGGGATGAATTCATATGTTGTTGTGAATTAAATTAAGAAAATTACATTCCTTGACTCACCAACAATTCTCCCCACTGGTTATGTACATCCTTTCACAAATGCTCAAAACTTATACCACGAGTTAACATTTACATAGGTATGGGTAAGCAAAAATAATGGACAATGGAGATCAATGTCAAATATAGGCACCTTTATTTTAAAAAAGACAAAAAAGAGGGAACGTGGACTGACTTTAAGGAAGTGGAGACTGATGATTTAATCTTAAAATATGGATTGAAGCCATGATAGGCATTTCAGAAGTTTGCCAAGGATGAAATATTTATGTGCAAATCATTCCACCTTGGTTAGAATTTATTATTTCATGAGTAAGCAAGTACTTAGGTCGTTTTGTTCATACTGAATTAGTGAAGCATCAAGTCCAATAAAAGTAATAAAATAACTGAAAAAAAGTACTTAGGTCAAATAATATGACTTTAACATTTTTATAATTAATCCTTACTTAACATCATAAAATACAAGTACTAATATATCATACTCTTCAGACATTCAAAAAATATATATATTTTCAACATGGGCTACATTCACAAACATAGTACTACAAAATTCAGTAATTTAAGTTTCTTCTAATTATGGTGCTTTCTCCTCGCGTAAGTAAAAAATGGAGTTCGTATGACTTGGCTCTTGAAACGTTTCCTTGGTTGATCCTAAAATCGGTGATACAAATTACTACTTTGTGATTGGTTGATGTCTTCATGTTCAGCAAGCTCTTCTCCCTAATCGGGCGTTAGTCCCCAATTAAAAACAACCTGTGATTAACAATAGAATATTACAACTTAAGTTTTAGTATCAATTGTTATCATTGTAAAAAACAAATGAAATGGGTTTGTAGTTATTAAGTCCTAAGTAAGCACATATGAGGATTTATAGTTTACTAAATAAGCCAACCAATGAAAATCATCTCTAGACAACGATAACTACCATGAATATCTTTTGCGCAAATCATAGAGCATGAGTTTGCAGATATTAAGACTTCAGTAAGTACATATGTGGATTTACAATTTAAGTCAACCAATCAAAATCATCCCTGCTCAATTATAAATAACATGGATATCTAATGTGCAAACCATACACAATGGATTCATAGTTATTAAACACTAAGTAAGCACATATATGGATTTACAGTTTACTCTCAATAAGTCAACCAAAGCAAAATCAATTATGCTCAACAATAACTAACATGGGTAACCAATGTGCAAATCATAAAGCATGGGTTTGTAGTTAATAACTAAGTAAGCACATAGGGATTTACAGTTTACTGAATAAGTTAACAAATGAAAATCATCTTTAGACAACTATAACTACCATGAATATCTAATGTGCAAATCATAGAGCATGGGTTCGCAGATATTATGTCTTAAGTGAGCACATATGTGAATTTACAGAATCTTAAGTAAGAACACTGAATCTTAATCCTAACCTCAACAATCCATATTCAAATTAAAAATCCATCTTCGTCCTTGCCTTTTACAGAAAAAATAATCACAAACAATATGCAAAAATAAATACAACTTACCGCCACACACCTTTCAAAGAAACGACCTCGATTAGATTCCACCAAAAAGACGAAAGCCACAAATTTACGTCACTACAACGAAGACACCACTACAAACAACAACAACATTCCCTCCTGTTCACCCCAATGGGTACAAGTGTTGAACCGTTGAAGCTTTTGTTCAATGAGAAAACCCACACCGTTGGGACGAAGAAGAAGTAGAAGGGGTTTTAAAAAAATATATGATTTTTAGAAAACTCACACTGTTGGGACAAAGAAGAAGAAGAGGGGTTTTTAGAAAAATAGGGTTTGAAGATGAAGAACAATGATTAAGACGAAAATTAGTGTGGTTGAAGAAGACGAACAAGACGAGCAAGATGTTCTTCAGTTCAACGGTTTGCACTCGCACTTTCTACTTTTTCTCCTCCAATTGTATTCGCACCTCTTGTTTTTTCTCTTCCCGCTTTCTTCCAAAGAGAACCAACGTGAAAATTGAAGAAAATTAAAAAAAAAGAACTTGAAAAACAAATGCCACATCATGTTTTGAGATAAGTTGTCAACAAATAGATGTTTCTGTATATTTTCCTATAATTATAAACATATATCTACACTAATAATTTATAATACTTTTATTAATAAATTCCAAATATTTGGAAAACCATATATTTAGAAGACCAAATCTATTAACGTGCATAATTTTCTTTTTTATCAACAAAGAATAAATAAATATAATATATATAGTACTTATGGGATACTCTAACTTTTTACACAAAAACACATGTTAATCTTTGTCAAGATATGTGCGAAGATTCTAAAAGAGAAGATGCTTAAAATACAAACTTTCCACCTGTGCCAGACAATATATGAGCATGGTTACGATTCGACAAAAATATTCTTCAATGCCAATTTTTGTTTTTTTATTTTTTGGAATAACTTGTTCATATTTTTTAATGTTGTTTTTGTATTTATGTATTTCCATGTCAATTCTTTAAACAAAGTCTCGTTATTTTTATTTAAATTCAACATTTTGAAGTAAAAGATCAAGGAATTATTATTCCAAATCTATTATTTCATAAAAAGGTCATAATTAATTGCCCAATCGGCACCCATCCTTTCTGAACTTTCGACACTCTACTATATTCCTCTGACTTACTAAATGAATAACCAATAGCTTTAAGAGTTTTTAGAAGCATTACCCAGAAGCAGAATTTAGGACTATTTTAAATTTTTTTAAACATTTTGAATAATTTAAATATCAGTATTAAATATGTTTCATGTTTTTAATATAATCATAAAATTGTTTTTTTCGTATAACCTTTCTTCACATTTTTTCGATGTTTAATGGAAGATGCAGGGTTTTAGTTAAATTTGATAAATAAATTCATTAGATAGAGTAAAATTTTGATTATGCGTGATGTGTTCTCCTTCAAATTCAATAAAGGGATTGCTATGAGAGAGTTTATTTGAAATTAAGCATATGTAGTTTGGGATCATTCGATGTATTAATTTCACGGAATTTATGGAAATGTTTCTTAAAATAAATTTATTTTTAATTCAATAAAGTCACGTTTAAGAAATAGTTGTTGATAAATAAGTTTTAATTAATGTATTTCATCAGATAGGACGAGTTTGACACCGATTTCTCTTCTATTGGTCCAAAGATAACCAAACTTCCAGATATTTATTCGTTCTCTTCAATTTCATAGTGCAGTTGTTGGAACATGGAGGAGGCCAAGGTGGTTTTGTTAGGGTCAGGGTTCAGTATGTTTGGGATGAGAGCTAAGATAGCTTTAGCAGAGAAAGGAATAAAATATGAGTACATAGAAGAAGATGTCACCAACAAGAGCCCCTTGCTTCATGAAATGAACCCAATTCACAAGAAAATTCCAGTTCTCATACACCATGGAAGACCAATATGTGAGTCCCTCATCATTGTTGAGTATATTGATATGGTTTGGCAGAACAATTCTCCTTTGCTCCCCTTGGATCCCTACCTCAAAGCACAAGCCAGGTTCTGGGCTGATTTTGTAGATCAAAAGGTAGATTTAAAAATTGGAAGATAAGAACTACGCATATATGTTCTAGAAAGGTGTTAGTAACAACTTATGTGGTAAAAAACTGCAGGTGTATCATGCTTCTAAGAGAGTGTGGATTTCTAAGGGAGAAGAGCAAGAGATGGCAAAGAAGGACTTTCTAGAGAGCTTGAAGCAGTTGGAGGAATTTCTTGGAGACAAACCTTATTTTGGTGGAGACACATTTGGGTTTGTTGATGTTGCTCTCATTCCTTTCTATTGCTGGTTTTATACTTATGAGACCTTTGGCAATTTCAAAGTCGAGGCAGTGTGTCCAAAACTTATCTCCTGGGCTAAGAGATGTATGCAGAGGGAAAGTGTATTTAAAACTCTTGCAGATGAAAAGGAGCTCTATGAGGCTGTTTTGGATTACAAGACAAAATTTATATTGAATTAAGGTAACACTAGATGTTTCTTAAAGCTGTTAGAATTTGCCTGTATGAGATAGAAAGAATTTGCTATTAACTGTTGTCACATATTGAACTGAATTAAGTGTTTGTTAGACCTGCGAGAGAGAGTTTGACTGTGAAAGACCTAACCTTTACACTGATACTGATTCAGACACTTATCCTTATAAAATCTCAATTATGAGATTTTTCCGCAAATTTCAAACTGGTCATACACCTATAAATAGGAATTCTCATTTAGAAAACACTGCCTTAAATTCTCAATCTTATGGATAAATCTTTATCTCTGGAGTTTCGTTATTTTGGTTTGTTTCAAATCCGATATTTAACAGTCTGAGCAGATGTATAAAGAAAGTGTAACACATGTATCAAAGGAAATTTACCAATGGCTAAGCCAAAAGTGTATTTGAATGATATCAAAATGAACATGTAGTTTGAGTTAGTGGTGCTCACAAATGGACAATTTGCATAATTGTAAGAGCAAAACCACAAGTCCTTTAATATAAACATGCTTATTTCGGTTTCAAAATTTGTTATGTGTTTCAAAATGAAGCTGTCTTCATGAAATTTGTTTTGGCTTTGTGCACTTCATTTTGCTGTCCGTAATTTATGCCTAAAGAAATCATATATCTTTGACATGCAAAACAGTGTCATGATTTATAAACATCCAAGGGCTGTTCTATTCGATCATAAACCAAAGATGCATCTCAGTAATTCCTTTATTCAGAAGACACAACACACAAAGTAACTAGAGGCAATATTACCCTGCCTATAGTCTTGCCTCTGTTTCTTTTCTGAGAAACAGCAGGCTCTTTTACCACCTTCTACTACTCTACCCTTTGTTTCTCTTATGGGAAACGTGCTCTTTCACTCTTTGCTCCTGGGGAAAACTTTTGAACACACTCTCTCTTTGGGTGCACCTCTTAGCCCAAGAAATGATTTTGGGGTACTGTACCTCGCTGATGAAATTGCCATATAAGCTAAAAGTGTAAAAGTAACAGAACAAAGGAACAAGTGCAACATCCACGAAGCCAAAGTTGTTTCCACCAAAATAAGGCTCATCCCCAAGTTGTTCTTCCAATAATTTCAGACACTCCAAAAATTCTTGCCCAGCAGCCTCTCTCTCTTCTCCTTCAGTTGTCCAAAACCTCATGGCACGCTTATATACCTATCAGGAAGTCAATCATGAAAATTTTAGTTTTTCAAACATATAGGAATATTGTGCGAAATTCAAAGAAAGCAGTCTCAATGTAGTTTATTCATGATAAAATAATAGAAAAAAAATATTCGAAATCATAACAATGAAGCACCCGAAAGAAGTAAATTACCTCGGTGTCAACATAGTTAGCCCAGAATCTTGCTTGTGCTCTCTGGTAAGGATTAGAAGGCAACAAGGGAGATTGTTCATTCCAAACCTCGTCAATGTACTCGACAGCAATCAGAGACTCACAAATGGGTTTGCCATTGTGGATGAGAACTGGTATTTTCTTATGAACTGGGTTCATTTGGAGGAGTAAAGGGCTCTTCTTGCTGAAATCCTCTTCTCTGTTCTCATACTTGATGCCCTTTTCCTCTAGCGCAATCCGAACCCTTATCCCATAAGGGCTTAACCAGAAATTCAACAGAATCACCTCGTCTCCCATTTCTGAAAGGAAACTAATGTTCACAAGTGAGTGACACGAGTTGGAAAGTCAATTTATACAGAAGATGGAATAGATGATAAGTGACATGATAACAAACTATTCTAATTAAAAAGAAGTCCCTATCACTATGTATATTGTTTCATTTGTGTGGCACTTACTGACAACAGTATCTTCTTGTCCAGACGGCAATTGAGACATTAACTATGTTGGTTGCTCATTATAAAACAATTAATATTGATAATAATGATAACCAAGCTGCTAAAGCATTTCGCCAAAATCTATGCATAATGATACTTTTTTAATTATTAAGATACTTTTATAATTTTTGCTCATTAAATAACTACAATACATAGTACTTTTATATATGCCATGCCAAATAATAAATAAGCAGGATGATAAAATTATAAAAAAAGTTCCATGGTTACTAAATAAAGGAGAAAAATAATGAATGTTGTTGAAATACTATTGTAGTTCATGTTAGTGATGAAGATGTTTTGATGATGTTTAAAGACGTTAGTGATGAAGATTTGAGTACTAGAGTCTAGCTTTGTGTATTTATGTTTATGTTCTTTACATAAGGTATTCCTTATGACTTTGACATGCAGCATACAAACTATATTAAAAAGTGAAAATGTTAATTATTAAGATGTAAATAAATGTTCCTGTGAGGTTTTAGAAATAAATGATTATATAATGAAAATAACCGATCAAATTAAAAGATTGTTAAAGTATTTTCAAACTCTTAGATTATAATTAATTAAAACCTTTTATAATTAACTGTTTTCAGCAATTAATGAGAGCATGTTTAATAGATTAAAATATGTAATGATTCATAATCACAAAAACAGGTTGCAACTGTTTTTTCTTGCTAACAAAACAAACGTCGTAGTTGTTTTTCAAAATTTCAATTAGAATACCAAACTACGTGTAAGACCCATTTCTTTATCTTTGTAATGTTTTGGGCCAGTTTTGGTAAAAGGCTCGAGGGCAGTCCATTTCTACTACCTAAATTCCTCCTAGCCACTTACTTCCTACCTTGTTCCATTTTACTGAAACAGTTTATCTCTCTACTCTCCCCACTTGAGCAGAAACTTTGTTAGGGCACAATAGTTCCTCTCTTGAGCAAACCGATCTCTACCTCCCCGTAAGTAAAACTCTAAAATCTTGGAAGCTCTAGTTCCGCTTTAACCTCTGCTAGGGTCTTAGTTTCGTTCTCCTTGTTCTGTTTTTTAGCTTCGTAAATTGTCACGTGTAGTGGTGCTCTTCCTTATGTTCTTGTTTTGCTTGGCTTTCATTTGTTCAGGTAAGGGAAGCTAGGGTTTCATGTTTTTAAGATATTTTGTTTCTTTGTTTTTATCTGTTTTATGTTCTTGGTGCTTGAATGATGTTGGAGTTGGTGGGAAAATATCTTGCTATGTTTTATGGTTGATGGTCGAGGTTGCATGCATGAGCAGGGGAGGAACCTGTTGTTTTCGCCCAAGCGAGCAAGTCTCGCCTAGACGAGAATAGCATAAACTCTCCTAGGTTCCTGCTCGAGTTGTCGCTTAGGCGACAAACTCCAATTTTGAGCGAGGGAAGTCTCGCTCAAGCGAGGAGGTCACGCTTAAGCGAGAACTCGCAAAAACCTACAATGCTCCCTAGTCGCAATCTCGCCCATGCGAGAGCTTTTAGCTTAAGCGAGAGGCTCTTGTCACCTAAGCGAGAGCTCTTTAGCTTGAGCGAGATTTACCGCAGATTGGTTTTGAATTATTTTGTTACTTCCATGATTGATTGATTTACTTTTAAAGCTTAAAGTATGATATTATGCATGTTTTGTGGGATGTATTGAGACTGAAATTGATGTGTTGGTATAAAATGAGGCATGACTTGGTTGGTTGGTTGTGCATTGGCATGAGATTTTAATGCTTGAGATGGCATGTGGAAGGATGTTGGTAAACAAGTTTTATGGCAAACTCTTGGTGATGGTGTGGTTAATGTATACCTTGATATAGGAGATGTCTAGATAAAGGAATGTATCTTGAACTTTAATAATCATTCACACTCACGTAGAGTAGAATAATTAATATTGTGAGAGTGGTAGGAGGTCCCAGTCTTTGGCAGGATAATGGCCTTAGATGATGATGGGATTAACTCTAGGGTGTGGTTGGGTGATAACCCCTTATGTTTAGACTCTATAGAGTTTACAAACCAGCACAAGTGCATACTTCCTTTGAAATTCTATATCAAGCATATAATCCGGATAATTGAGTCAGAGGGTCTTGCATTTGTTTGCTACCACATGGTTTGGGTGCCTAATGCTTTATATGTTTATAACCTGATTTAACAATTACCTACTCAATAACATGATTAAAATATTTTACTCTTGCTTACCCTTTCTCTTTGGTGTCTGTTTTCTGTTTGGCTTTTCTCTTTTGCAATAATCACCAAATATTTAGTGTGAGCAGATATGGAAGCCCCTGGTGACCACCATGGCGATGGAGACGTAGCGGTGTAGTCTTGTGATGGGCTGGTTGTGGTTCACTATTGAACCTTTTTGAAGAATTTTCCTATTTATTTGTAATTCCATGCTCTAGAAGCGACTTTTGTTAAGTTGTGTCACTTTTAATTACATTTATGTGGCATTGTTTTGGCCAGTGGCTTTCCTTTCCAATATGATATAGATAGTTGTAATAGTGAATCCTCTTATACTTTTGTCGTGTGCTCCAAAATATTATAAGTATTTGATGTTTTATTTATTAGAATTATCTATTAAATGGGATGTCACAATCTTGATTTAACTAATTAAATATGTTGGAATATTTTTAAAGTTAATGTTTGAAAACTCTATGGATAGAGAAACATTATAAACTTTTTGGTTAAATTTTTTATCACATAAAGCTAATCATAATGATATTTTTGAGTTATTTATGCAATTTTCAAGTTCTTTCCAAAGCTAACAACACTTACAAAGGTTGTGCTGAATTTTGAAACTTGTAGTGTTTGATTTTGTTGTGGGAATCTCTTCTCATTATTTTTTGGTCACTGAATTGTTGGATGTTTCAATAGTGTTTCTTGGTTGTTATTGTAACATCTCGCCAGGATATTACAAATTTTTAATAAAATAAAGAAAATAAATTAAAATACACTGCATTTAATAATACCTCATTTTTCCAAAAGGCAGGAAAATTTAAACTTTATTAAATAATTAAACAATGTTCAAATCCATAAATCTCCAAAACACTCCTCGTCGTCAAGCGCCCTGCACTTCAGATGTCCCTATTTTTATCGCTATCGCTTGGCGGTCTCGACTCTGCCGCCAGGCGCTATACCAGTATCCCCATCTGAAACAGTTGTCAGCCAGTAGCCTATGCGTCGAGACAGTTGAAAGTGCATGAGAAGAATTATCTGACGCATGACCTGGAGCTAACTGCAGTGGTATTTGCCCTCAAGTCTTGAAGGCACTATTTTGTTTGGTTCACAGTTCTAGGTATTCAGCGATCACAAGAGTTTAAAATACTTGTTTGATCAAAAGGAGTTGAATATGAGGCAGAGGTGTTGGATGGAGTATTTAAAAGATTATGACTTTGAGCTTTTATACCATCCTTGTAAAGCTAACATCGTTGCAAATGCCTTGAGCAAAAAGAGAGTTCATATGTCTGTTATGATGATGAAAGAATTGGAGTTGATTGAAAAGCTGCAGGATATGAACTTGGGACTACACACGAGTGCATATCATATAAGGTGTACTATGTTACGAGTCACTAATGAGTGCTTGGAGGAAATTCGGGTGGAGTAGGGAAAGGATCAGGAATTGCAGCAGTTCATCAAATGGTTGGGTACTGAAAAGAGAAAGGACTTTAGGATGGGAAAAGATGGCACCCTACGTTTTAGAGAGAGGGTATGTGTACCTAGAAAACCTGCACTAAGGAAGATGCTCTTGGAGGAAGGGCATAAGAGTCATCTTATCATACACCCAGGTATGGCTAAGATGTATAAAGATTTGAAAACGACCTTGTGGTGGATAGAAGACATATGTGGTAGACTATGTGGAATCTTGTTTGGTGTGCCAAGAGGCAAAGATTGAACATCAAAGGTCGAGTGGTACGTTGGAGCCTTTGGATGTTTCTCAGTGAAAATGGAATAGCATGTCCATGGAATTTGTTACGCATCTGCCAAGGTCAGTGAGAGGGCATGACACAATCTAGGGCATTGTAGACAGACTGACGAAATATGCACATTTTTTATCAATCAATCAGAAGATGTCCATGGACAAACTAGCAGAGTTGTACGTTAGAGAGGTGGTCAGGTTGCATGGAGTATTAGCGAGTATTGTGTCAAATCGGGATCCGAGATTCACATCGAGGTTCTGGCAGTTGCTATAGGCAGCACTAGGTACTTAGTTGAGAATGAGCTCGACCTATCATCCTTAGACAGATGGTCCGTTTAAGAGAGGCATTCAGTCACTAAAGGATCTACTGAGAACATGTGTGCTGGATCACCTAGAGACTTGGAGTGATATGCTACCATTGGTTGAGTCCACATATAATAATATTTATCATTCCAATATCGGAATGGCACTTTACAAGGCTTTGTATGGTATGGTAGGAGATGTCGAACACCATTATGTTGGCAACAGGATGGAGAGTCAGTGGTACTTGGATTAAAGTTTTTACAATAGACCACTGAGAAAGTGAAAGTGATACAACATTGGATGCGAGGTGAAAGTGAAAGTACATTGTAGATCCTACTCCTGTGCATAAGGACCTGACAATTGGAGTTGAACCAGTGAGAATCTTGGATTCTCAAGTCAAGCAACTCAGATGGAAGGAGATCCAAATTGTTAAGGTCCTCTAGGACGAGGCAACACAGGAGATGCTGTGTGAGATGGAGGATCTCATGAGGAAGACATCTCCTCCCCTATTTCTTGGTAGGTCCAATTTTTGAGTATGAAAATTTTATAAGGTGGAAGAATGTAACACCCGTGAAATTTAATTAATTAAATAAATAATTAATTAATAAATGTGAGTAGTAGGAGCCTTTTTGGAATTAAATTTTGATTGATATGACATGGAAAAGTACTAACTTAATTGGTTAAGAGTATTTGATAGTGTGAGAGGACTTTGGTTCAAGTCCTATGTATGTCATTTATGTGCTATTTAATTGATTATTATTTTAATAATATGCTTGGTCATGGTGAGTGATAATATAATCTTAGAATTATAAGAATTATTATGAAACATGAATTGGTTGAATGGTTGTGCATTTACTTGACAATTGTATGATAGTGTGTTCGAACCTTGGTAGAACCAAATTAACTTTCTTTTTGCCAAAAGTCTTTTTGGCATGGAAGGGAAAGGTCATGGAAACCCTAGCCATCAGAGGACGGCTAGGAGGACTGCAAAAATCATCATGAAACAGCTAATGAATGACCATTAAGCTAAGTTTCATGCCAATTTTCGTTAAACATTAAACATAATTAAGGTGCGTTTAAGAGGCCAATTGAGAGAGAGTAGAAGAGTTTTTGAGTTTGGATATTGGAGAGTATTGTAAGGTGCACGAAGTCCAAGAAAAGCAATGGTTATAAGTGAAATAGTGGAGCTGTTCCATGGGAAAGCTAAGAGAAACCATTGGTGATTAAGGAGAGAACTCTAGCATTATCTTTTAAGCAGGAAACTAGGTTAGGGGGCTAGAACTCATTAGCTTTATTTATTAATTATAATTGTTTTATGTATAATATATATATGCATGAATCATTCCTATCACGTTTGAAACTTTGGGTTTCTAGAAATTTTCCCGAAATCACCAAGCGACGCATATCTGTCGCCCAGTTTCTAGTTTTGTTTGAATGGCCTCGCGGTGATGAACACCCGTCAGGCAATGCAAGTGAGACTGACTCGATCTTTATGTTTTTGGTGTTCTGGAATGATTCTATTCGGTAAAGAAGGGAATCTATATAAGGGTGGATTGCTGAGTATTAAGAATGATTGAGAATACGCTGTTAATTGGTGTTAATTGAGAAATATTATATGAACGATCATTTAGGGCTTAGAAGAATTGGGATTTGATATTACAGATTTATTGATATAGAGAGTTGTGATGAATTCTTCTATTCACACTTAAAACGGAAAATTATAGTATTCAAAAACATGATTGCATATTTTGATTGTGGAATTAGGCAGAAGAATGTGTTTCAAAACGTTATGGGGTTTGTGGCAAGTGTAACATAATCTAGGACTTTCCCAATGCACCGCTTGGCAGAATGCAATTTGCCGTCAGGCAACGATGGTTGACCAGCAACTGGTAATTGACTTGGCAGGGGCAGGTTGGGGAGCTGTGAGGAGGTTTACTGCGTAGTGAATCTGATAGTAATGGAAGATATATAGAGGGATCAGTGTGGGAATGGTACAGGATTTTATGACTTATGAAATTAAGAGTGGGAAGTCATAGAAGATGGTTAAGTATGAAGATGAATTTGACAAAAGAGTGACGGGATTCGCATTAGTAGTGAAAGTAACTAAGTGAGATGTTGAGTTCCTGATAATTATAGAAAGTCTATGATTAACTTAAGGATGAATGTTGCTAAGGATGACCAATAACATGATTCAAAGGGGCATTCGTTGAGGTAGTGTCTATACTGGTGGGTAGGCACAGTAGGCACTCTTAACGTGCAAAGAAATGACAATTAAACTGGTTGAGTGCAACTAATTTGTGTTTAGCCTAGAGGGGGTTGCATCCTTAAGGTAAATTGAAAGATATCGTAGTTTGTAAGTTATGAATGATGGCGGATATTGTATAGGGGTATACATATCCATTTAGACACATATATAAAACGATTGAGTACCCTAGATGTGTGAAATTACAAGACTAAAGTGGGAACTTGGTGAAGAGTGTGCCAAACTAGTAAACCATGCATTACTAGTGCAACACTTGGCGGCAGGTTTGGAACCACCAGGTGATAGTTGCAATTTCAAAGAGCAACAAAGAGGTGTGGCGCCTGTAATGGTTGATCTGCCAGGCGATAACTACAGGCACATGATCCAAAGGCGCTTGGCGCCTGGTTGCACGTGTCTCCCGCCAAGCGGTCTGGAAATGTATTTCGCATCGCGGCTCAAGACCAGCGCTAGGCGATATTGTAGAGGAAGAATCTATGTGTTGCCTACTTTGGATATGTGTGGTCTACAAGGCTTTGGTGATATCTCGAAGGTCAACTTGCTGGTGTTCCTTGAGTTGTTGCTCGAAACGTGTCCCACGATTGTGGCTCGGGATAGGGGTTTAGCATGTGGCATTCCTCGAGTTATGACTCAAAATGACATCTCTTGAGTTGTGGCTCGGGATGGCGAATGAACATGAGGAACTTTTGAGTTATGGCTCGGGTTGGCGAGTGTTGCTACTGTGAGTGTGCGAGTTGTGGCTCGTACGGCGGGTCCAGATAGATTGTCCTCCTTAGTATGAGACCATTTAGTTTGGTAGTCTTGGAACGTTACGAATGATATTCGTATTGGGAACTCTCCCTGGTGTTACGGAGTGTGGTCCATAGCATGATTTAGTGAACATGCTCTACTAGTTGTGGCTGGTAGGTGTGGCAACAAGAGATCTAGAAGTACTCATTAGAAGACGTAAAGCACGGGTAACATGGTGGTGGCCATGTGGTGTGGACCCAAAGGGTAGTAGTTCCTTTGGTGTGTGTGTGTGTGTGTGTGTATGTGTGTGTGTGTTTGTATATATGATTTATATATATGTTGTTTATACTGTTAGCTCACCCTATATGCTTGTATTTGACGATGATTATGTATTCTGTTACACGTGAGTAGAGGATATTACAAATGAATTTGGTGATGCATAGAGCTGGAGTGTGGGTTCTGTGGGAGAAAAGATTTGTCTGAGTTTTAAAGTTTATTGTCTTATTTAAATAAATTGTAAACTTTTATATTATCAGACCTTGGTGTTGAGATTTATAATTATGAATTTTAAAATAAATTCTAAAATAATAAATGTATAATTTCTCACGATTTTTGAGAAATGATATTTCAATAAATGATGCTTATTTATTATTTATTTATTTTATTATTTAAATTTGTAATATCCGGACAGGATGTTATAATGGTACCTTTTAGCTTCACTACTATATATGTTCAATTTCCTATTCTGACTTTTGAAGTTTGTGTGCACTTTAATTCCTTGAACAATTCCTTGTTATGAGTCATGTGGTTAGTGCAACCGTTGTCAATTAACCAACTTTCACTTGAATCACTACTTGAGAAACAAGTAGCAACAAAGAGTTAGTCTTCCTCCTCTTCTTGATTAGCTACTTGAGCATATTGAAATTTTTCTTTACAAATCACTACTTCATGACCAAGTTTGTTACACTTGCTGCATTTTACATCAGGTCTTTTCCAATATTTAAATGGAGGGTGACCCATTTTACCACAATGTTGACAACAATGTTGACAAGGTGGGTAACTTTTCTTTTTACTCTTTTCCTTTGCTATAATTATTTTCAATACTCTCATTTCCTGAAAACTTATTCTTCCTGCAGTTTTTCTTTTTATTTGCTCCAACTCATTAACCTTTTGCTAGCAAAGCACCTTCAACCATGTGATCTTGCCTCATAAGTTTCTTTGCTCCTATACTTGTAAAGCATGTATGACTTCTGCTAGAGAAACCTTGGAAAAATCCTTTGTATTCTCCAATGTGGTTGTTAATCGATGCTTCATATCTCTTGGGAATTGTAACCAGAACTTTTTCAACTAAGCTGGAATTATAAAATTGAGTGCTAAGTAGTCTAACCTTGTTTGCAATGCTTAGTAATTTATCTGACATCTCAAACTCTTGTATTTTTCACAGTTCAAATTCCTACATCAAATTCAGATTTTTAATGCCTTGAATTCTCTCATCCCCTGCATACTTTTTTTTAAGTAATCCCAAATTGACTTTGCTAACTTGTAAGTCATGATCCTAGTGAATATGGTTTGAGAAACACCATCAAATAGGCATGATCTTGCATTTGCCTTCTTGGTTTTCTTCTCTTTGCAGGTCTTTATTTGCCATGGAGGGATAGGCAGCAGAAGTATTTTTGTAATCTTCTTCTATGGCTTCCCACAAATCCAAAATTAGTGTTGGAACAATGGGATTCACTGTCTTTGTTTGTTTTAGATAATATATAATAAATGAAAATAAAGGACCACCAACAATATAGGTCGCGTTTAACAAATTTGTTTAATTCCTAAGAAATAGAAAAATAACTTTTACTTATTAAAAAATATAAATAAATATAAATAAAAGAGCAGTCCTAAAACAACTAACAAGCCTAAAGTGATAATGGTAACCCCATGTCAAAGGAGAAAGGAAATATGAAACAGAAGCAACCAGCTGGGGAATAAGAAGTACTCGACAACGCATACATTCTAGGTGTGTGAATTCGCAAGCTTTTTCTTGTTTCGAATTATGTCCTATTGTAGCAAGAAAGCAATAACACCAACGTGAAAACATAGATGTAATAATGAACACTGTCACGAAGAGACTCAAGTATATGATAATACAAAAGATACTCAATTACAACACCAACAAACACATGACAGACAAATCCGAGGTTTTCCAAAAACTACACATTCCAACAGAAAGCACGAACTTTGATACACTCAAGTTGTCTTTTATTATATAAATTTTATTCAGTAAAAAGGTTATGAATGACCAATGGAACTTTAAGCACAACCTACTCAAAGCCTAATTTCTTTCTTATTTCCGCAATTAACTCATGGACCTTATGTTGATCAGGGAGAGACTTGGCAACACTCTCTTTCTGGAGGCACCTCTTAACCCAAGAAATAAGCTTGGGGCACTCACTCTCTACGTTGAGGTTGCCAAAAGTCTCAAATGCTTCGAACCAAGTGTAGAATGGGATCAGTGCTATATCCACAAAACCAAGATCGTCACCTCCAAAATAAATCTTCTCTCCCAGCTGTTCCTCCAACAATCTAAGGGCCTCTATGAACTCCTTCTTGGCAGCTTCTTTTTCTTCTCCTTTTGATGTCAAAAAAACCTTCTTTCCAAGATCGTATATCTATTTGACATTTGAGAATTAAGACTCAATTAGATCATAAAATGTAATACCCAAAACACTAATGCCTTATATGAGAAATGGATTAACAAAGAGAGAATCAAATACAGGTTGTTTGATATTAGATCAACTTACAAAGATATTAATCCAATACTTTCTTCGACATCTTGCTAAAGTAAGCAGAAGAATATTTACCAAAAGATAAAACAGCAAAAACCAAACTTTTCATACAAGGGAAGTAGCTTAACCACTTAATATAGATTATGAAAATCACAGGATAAAAAGATCAGAAAAAAATAAATATTTCTATCCTCTATCCTAATGGGGACCACTTTCCTTACATCATATTCCAATACAACTAAACCATACATCATTCTATATACCATCTCATCTCATCTCATCCTTTATCTTGACGTAGGTGTCTAAGAACAGATTAAAGGGGTATAGGTGAGGGATATTTTGATATCAAATGTAAAGGTTCTAATCATGTTTACCTAAAGCAGGAAACAATATAAATATCTTTTATATAAGGATTGGAGCACCCAAATGCTTCATTATATCATTATATATAGATAAAAAAAAGTATACCATAACCATAACAAAAGTTTCATGGTCACAACAACAAAAGCATTGAAACCCAAAAGGTTACCTTCTTGTCAACATAGTCAGCCCAGAATCTGGCCTGAGCTCTCTGGTAAGGGTCAGAAGGTAACAAAGGATTTGTGTCATGCCAAACCTCGTCAATGTACTGAACAACAATGAGAGATTCACAAATGGGCTTGCCGTTGTGAATGAGAACCGGAATTTTCTTGTGAACTGGGTTCATTTGAAGGAGGAGAGGACTCTTGTTGCTCAAGTCCTCTTCTTTATACTCATAACTTATACCCTTCTCAGCAAGTGCAATCCTCACCCTCATCCCAAATGCACTTGCCCAGAAATCAAGCAGAACCACCTCATCAGCCATAGTGATTCAAGTTTAAGAACAGAAATGAAACAGAAGAATCAAATAAGAAAGTGATTTGCAGTGCAAAGAAGAATAGGGACTAGATATTTAAACTTTGAATCATTCAAATATGACTATTATAGTCTCTGTGTGCTTGGCAGAACCAAAGAATCTTCTAGCTAAATTCCAAATATGATTATTGTGTATGCTAGCATATTCTGGAGCATTGAGATATTACCAATGTTATTGAGTATTCTAGCATATTCTCCGGTGTTGTTTTCCTATCTTAGCCTCTACACAACACAAACACGTTAATTTTAAAGTTCCAGCACCTTCCATATCTAAATGTAATGGAAACTTCAGTCGCGCTGCCAATATTGGACTCAACAAGATTGAGATCAAGTCGCATTCGGTGCAATAATTTTTCTCAGTTTCTAGTTTCTACTATGGATTCTGTTTCTTCTATAGTAATTTATCAATCTTATTTTCGGTATTATTAAGATATGCATTTATTTTTCTTTTGTCCTAATTTTTTTTTTAACATTTATTACTTTTAGAAATAAGTTGAGTTCTTGTAAATTTTACCTCCCTAGATTTTTAGATTCTTTGATATTTATTAATCTTAAGTTTTTACAGTTATATTTAGTAGTTAAAGTAAAAATATATATTACAATAAACAAGGTATACTAATATTTGTCTTTATTTTTAAAATAATAATAATAATATTTTAGATTTCATATACGAAAAACACAAACCCATATTCGGTTTATAAACTACCTAATGGATTAACAAGTCAAAAGTTACATGAATAATTTAAATAGAAAAAGAAAGAAAAGGAATGTGACGAAATTACTAATTCCATATAGAGGATCATTTACAAAAATTCTTACTAATGAACCATTAATGGAGAATAAAGGGTCAATAACGGAAAACTTCAATTTAAAAAGATTCACGTCCCAATCAAACAGAAATTAATTAGTAGAATAAAATTTATCACTTTGAAATTGGAAATTCAATGAAAGAATTAAAAATTCCGATGAGAAATTATAACTCACTTGAAAAATTATTCAAATTCTAAAATGAGTTAATCTGAATATGTGAGTTTACAAAAAATCTTCTATATTATTAACCGGAAGTTTCTTAATGTATCCTTATATATTTCAACTTGCACTCTCATTCGATAGTGAATGACTTACTTTGTCTTGTCAACTTGAAATGAGTTCTTAGGGTGTGAGATGTAAGACCCACTTACTTTATTACCTTTATGTTAAAGGATTGCTCCAAATAAGTTGGACCTAGGGCTGGCCCATAAGGAACCAAAGCCCCTAAACCAGTTGAAACAATTTCATTCTTCTCACTTTCAGAAAAATAGCCTCCTTTCTCTTAGAACAATAACGTTCCTCTGCTAGGGTTTGGGTTCATCCAAGTTCAACTGAGTTCAACCAATTTCTTTCACTCACGTAAGTTACTTCTGATGCATACTCTTCTCTTTTAGTTTAATCTTCGTGCTTGCCGTTACGGTTCCTCGTAATAATCTCGTGCTTCCTCTGTATTGAGATTTTCAGCTCTTAAATATGCTCTTGGAGCTGTCTTGCTCATTCGCTTAAGGGTCGGGGTCGTTTTGACTAGCTCTTTCCAAGTAAGGGAAGCTAGGGTTTATGTTTTTAAAGTTATTTTGCCGATTTTTGGTCTGTTGTATGGTTGTGATGCTTGAATGAGGTTATTGGTCGAATAAAAATGTATGGTGTGCAAGTATGTTTGATTGATGTGGTGCTACTCTTTTTCTACACTGCACACTTTTCGTAAAATGAAGATTTCTACTATGTTAACCGTTGGATCGAGCTGAAATTTTAACAGTTGATCCTTAACACATAATGCTTGACTTTGACCGGTCAAATCTTTAATCGAAGCTCTATAGTGAGAGCAGTTTTTATCGCAAGGTCACTGAATTTGTGTTGTTGACAGCACTTCACACTTTTCGTAAAATGAAGATTTCTACTTCGTTAACCGTTGGATCGAGCTGATATTTTAACAGCTGATCCTTAACACATAGGTTTTGACTTTGACTGGTCCGATGTTTAATCATAGCTCTGTAGTGAGAGCAATTTTTATCGCAAGATCGTTGTAGTTTGGTTGTTTCTCTGATCTTGAATGGTTATTACTGGCTTGAATGTAATTGTTATATTAAAAGCATGTGATAAATGATTATGCATGAGTGATGTGATTCATGGATTGTGGATGATGGGTTTGGTATGAACTTGGCATGTGATTTAAATGAGATGGTTGGTATCAAGGA
>Ga0099822_1001175_pt1 | contig 29381 bp, 17 predicted proteins | sample CowpeawhiteBW_FD_76839 | JGI IMG/M metagenome (GOLD analysis project Ga0099822, IMG submission 76839) | Root nodule microbial communities of legume samples collected from California USA - Cow pea white BW | ecosystem: Host-associated > Plants > Roots > Nodule | place: USA: California | collected... | reverse complement strand
TTTTTATATTTTTTTTTTTATTATTATATTTTTTTTATTTTTTTTTTTATAAATTTTATAAAAAAAAAAAAATATATATATATATATATATATATATATATATATATATATATATATATATATATATATCGATGTATATAAACCTTTGAGTGAGGCCGTGACAGCCAACATATCCATCAGCCTCCGTCATGGGCCAAGTCTGGACATCAAGCCCAGTATCATGATGGGCCATCAGGAACCAATACAAGCTCACGGAAAGAATATGAACTCGGGACCTATCGCACCTAAGCCAGAATCATACCACTAGAGCAAATGCCCGCTTGTTATTGGATTTAACTATAAAATATAAAACTGTTTAGATAAACTATTCTTATAGTTTATATACCAACATTTTACCATGTTTTTTACAACATACCCATAAAAAGGTTGTTAATTATAATTATATTTGGGGTCTGAACAGCATAAATATATTTGTGTGGTGTTTGGTAAAAAGGTGATGGAGAAAGATGTGTGCAAGTAAAATTAGTTTCAAAAAAAGGTTACAGTTTTTTTGGCCAACTTATAATGGGAATTATGATTACATCTAATAAATCAAGTACATGAATAAAGTTATGTGTGATGTTATAATAAGTACTATTTTCAAAATGAAGATTTTGCAGTCTTCGCATGATAGTGTTATTATATTATCTTATAATCAGAAGATCATTACTTTAAACCTTTAAAGCAACATTGGCTCGATTAAGGCTTCTTGTTCAATGTAAGTTTTTTGGACTTTGATGAAAAGCTTGAAACCTCCTTGTATGCTGATGGACAGAAGCTACTTACACTGCACTCTCCACAGTGAGGCCGTAGAGGAGTACAAATTGATCGTCCAAATCCTACCTGTTTGTATTCAAGTAAGACAATGTTGTAATATAAAAATGACACTGCTATTTTGACACCCAAAATTTGTTTACTCTTATCTGATACTACCTTTTATTATTTTTACTTTCTTTTTTTCTTTACAAATACAAAAAATAGTTGTCAAAAGGTGCGAAAAAAACTTTTTTCCTATTTTGGGGTAAACAAGCTCCAACATGCATTTCTATGATGCTGTAAAAACAGAATAGTGTGATAACCAAATTAACCATTCTGGGCATATGTTGAAAATGATATACAGTAAAAGAAATAAACTTAGCATACCAAAAGAGGATTTATTGGAACCCATTCTTCCCTCGGAAGCCATAGTTGCAGCCTTTGTCTGGTTTCTTCTGGTGTCGAAGTTTTCTAGCACATAGAAGAGGATTAATGACTTTCAAATTGTGACATTAGAAGCAAGTAATTCTTATTTGCTGAACAGACTCATAGTTGCAGCAACTTTCAGATATCACGGTAAACAAGTGATATTGTGTGATATTTATCAGTGACATTCTCTTGTTCTAACATACATATTAAGCTGAATTCAAGTTCGAGTTGGAAGTTTCATATCAAATAGAAGTGAAAAATTTGGCAATATGAATGTCAATTTCAGAAAATCAGAGAAGCAAAAGATGTGAACCTGTTTTGAGCCTGATCTAGAAACCCACCCAAGACGATTGCAGATACGGTGTACGTGAGTATCTACACATATCCCTTGGACATTGTTCCATCCACAAATCATAACCTATACTGCCACTGACAAAGTGAGCTTAAAGAGGAAAAAAAAACCCACACTATTATCACTAATAAAATGAGCTTAAAAAGTATAAATAATAATTTTTTGTCCCTGCACTCATTTAGGAATCAGTCCTACTATGAAAAAAAAAAATACTCAAGTTTTAGTTCCTTTGTCATAACTCCTAATAAATGTTATGTACAAGGACCAATAAATATTTTAATAAAAACTGAAAGGAAAATGGTGTTTGAAATAGAAAAGCATTTTGTACAGACCAGATGAGCAATCTTAGGACCTACTCCTGGGAGCAAGAGTAGTTCCTGGATTGAGCTAGGTATGTCTCCATCATACTTCATGAGGCAAATGTCAGCAACTTTCTTCAAGTAACTCGCTTTTCTTGTATAAAATCCAACCTTGGAAAAGAATAAAGTATAAGAATGGGTATTATGGAAATAATGGATGAGAAATTGGTTTCCTGAAGCTACTACAATAGATACTTTGGCAAAGAACATACAGGGTAAATCAACTTTTTTATGGTTTCTTCATCAGCTTTGTTCATTGCTTCAGCAGTAAGCAGGCCATTTTCTTGAAGACGTTGAGTCGCTCCTATTCTTGAAAGTACACACTTGTGATTAAAAATTTAAAATAAGCAACTTCATTAACATGATTAATCACGTATAAAAGATATTATTTTCAACCTAAAACATTAAAATAATGGATTTGTGAGTCTATTAATGATGATCAACTTTTTCATTTCTATTTAATTTCAGACTCAAACTCACATTTGGATTACTAAGGAGAAATAATATCAGTATATCTTTGTCCTTAGAATGAGTCTTAGTATACTACAATCTAACAAAAGAAAACCAAGGGCTTGAATACCTACCATGAGTAACATGCTCCTTAGTTTGGCTTGATAAAAGGGAAGATGCAAGAACAGCAAATCTTCTTTCCTACTTGTAATCATCAGAATTTACATAAGGGTAAATTTATCCGTAACATCATGCTTCAAACAGTATTCTGAAATTAGAAGAAAATAATGCTCCTACAATCACAGTAGTTAATAGAAAGTCCCTGTGACAATCCAACCCATTCAGGATTCAAAATGTGGTTCAAAATGTTAGGAATAACCAGTGAGTCAAAAGTCAATAGAATAGACAAAATTAAACATTATATAAAAATAAATATTCATAACAGTATTATCTTAAAATTTTGAGTAAAAATGATATCATATATATAAAACTAATGTGATATATATAAAGAACCACAATCTCTTGGTGATTATAACCCCTTCATATGATGAAATATATAAACCCATCACAAAACTTGTACTAATGAGTAATTCTAATAGGAGACAGAAAATAGGTTATAGATGAGTTCGATGAGAATAAGCAATGCATTTAATGGTAGACCTTAGGAGGTACAGTATTATGAGAAGTTTCCTCGCGCGCAAGTGGTTCATGTTCATCTGCTGAACTCCTCATTTGGCGAATTCCTTGAAGAACCTTTTCCCAGTTGACAGGGGCTTCACCTACATACATCAACTGCAAAATTTGAGCTTCCCGAACCAAGGACGAAGCCCAGAGGCAAGAAAAACTCACCACTATGAACCAATTCATTTGATCTTGCGCGTGCAAGTGCAAAATCTGGGATCTCCTGCATGGGGTAAACTCACACATTACATCACATTCGAATGAAACTTACTCTTGAAGATGCAGTTAACAGGTTCATATCACATCACAAGTGAAAAAGTTTCCATAAATGGGACCAATTAAAGGATTGAAAAGTTCAGATTGAAAATTGAAATTCCGGAGGTCGGAAAAGCTCAAACAACAATGAAACTGAAAGTCTCACTTTCTGATGCTTTTCCGTTTCAATTTCGGGAACGTGCTGCTGAAGCTGCAAGCTTTTTCTGGTTCTTTTGTTAGTCACAGAGGCTCGAAGTTGAGACACTGAAGCAGGAAAGAAAGTAGTAGTGAGTTTATTTGTGATGGAGATGCAAAAATGAAGAAGAGATATTCTTACAAAACCTGGGTGAGGTTTTGAGGAAAAAAATTGAGTGGTTTTGGGAAGAAGGGAGACATGGATTCGTCCCAAACCAAACACAGAAGCGACCAACATTTGAGGAAAAATGTTGTCTTTTAGATGTTTGTGTCGGAGTGAAGAGAAAAGAGTAAGTATTTTTCTTGGTTATAGACGCCATTAAAATTTGTCACATGCTCTTTTAATCACTTTACGAATATAAAGAAGTACATTGAAGTCCAATTAATGAAAAACCAAACCAAATCAAACTTAAATACCGAAAGGATATTTTAATAATCTAGGCTGAAATTTAGCTTCATTATTTCTAATTAATTTAGCTCTTTTATCTTTTATTGAGATAGTTAACTAGTGTAATGCACAATCCAAAAGTAAAACAAACACATGCAAAAGTGAAGGCTTAAAGTGTAATTGTGTATAATGTGATGTGGTTGGTCCATAATTCAGATTTTTTACTAAATTTTTTATATTACTTTTCATCGACTAATAAAAATACACTATATTAATACTTTAAATATTTTGTTAAAATATTTCAAATTTTCAATCGGTAATCATCTGTATATTTTAAAAACACAGTAAAAAGAAAAGAAAAAACTAAAAGTAAATCCAAATTCGGTTGGTTCGTCTATTTACCCCTCCAAATAGATCGAAACCAGAGAGAGGGACACGTGCTCTTCCATCCTATGCTACAGGACTCAACCCTCAACAAACACATATTAACAGCATTACTTTGATTGTCATAACATTTTTTTCTTCAGCAATCAATTTGATGTAATTTCTTTTTAGTGTGAATGTTTTCACGAAAAATGTAACTCTAATTTTAATTTGGTTTTCTTCATGTAATTTAATTTTTGCTTATTCGTCATTTCGGCTAAAAAAATTCTTTAGATAATTTCAGTCCCTTACTTTTTAATTACATGTATCTTTGTTATATTTTCAGATTAATTCATTATTTTAAACATGACACGAGAATGGAAAAAATACATAATATATGACCAAAATTCCAATTAATTTAAAATTTCATGAACCTTTTATTATTTAATACTTTATAATTCTAATACGGCAAACAAGTATGTATTTGAAAATTTTCTCTCTCACATTTCCCTTCGTTATTCTTTTTTCTGCTCCATCTCTATCAATATTAACCTTGAAGGAACCAACATTAGTATTATTTTTATAATGTTCTCTAACAGTATATATAATTTAAAAAAAATGCATATGGAAAAATTAATTTACTCTGTTAAAGTTAAAAACTCAAAATAAAAAATAAAAAATAAAAATGATTTATTCAAACAAATAATTTAAAAGAATAAAAGTCAGTAAAACAATTTAAATTTAAAATATCCCAAAATACAATCTAAGTAATAATTCTTTCAAATTATAGAGATAAATAATGCATTATCTCTTCAAATAACTGCATATTTTACATTAATATCAAAGAGATATCAATTAAATAGTTATCATCATGTATTAAATTTTTCTTTCCATCTCATTTTCGTGTATCGCTTTATTATCCATCACGTTATCACATTCACATCTATTAAAGTTTTCACCCATACAGAATAACAATGAAGCGTGTACGTGTTCCACGTGAAATAGTATACATATTTGATATTAATATATGCAAGAAAAATTAAAAATAAAATATACGTATGGTAATACGCCCAGAGCATGCTTTGACTGGAATTTGGCAGAGATAAAGCGGAGCAGCCGCACAGGAAATCATTCTTCACAACTCATGAATCATTAGGAGCTTCTAGCATTTGGTCCACACTAGAGAACGAGAGAAAACGGTTTCAGCAAAACAAAAGTATCAACAAAACCCTTTATTCACAAAAGAAAAAAACAAAATAAATAAATATTGACAAATATAATTATAATTTATAGACAAAATCCTACATTTGCTGGAAACAAACATTCACCTCTCCCAACAAAAGAAAAAATTTACTCTCCTGCATATTTCACGTACTTGGGGCATGAATGGTAGAAACCATCTAAAGAAACATTTTACCAGCATTGCAAAGAATGAAAAAATGGCATCTATTGCAGGTTAGTGTCATTAGCATCCCGCAGCTCTCAAGAATTTATCATAGGGGCTCGAAGGAGGTAGCCTCAAAGAATGTTGCAGCCCATAGTCATCGTAATGGTCGCGTGCTCCATCCTGTTCTTTAAATGTTTCCTGAGTTACTAACTTCAAATCACTTTTTGAATATTCCAGTGCCTGCACGATGAACAGTGCCAATAAATAATAATCATTTCCAGAAAACCAAACTAAACCATACCAAGTTATTCTTAATGTACTTTGGGAGTAAATACATCGCTCCACTAATAACTCAAGGCACAAATCGTTTATAATTAATTAGTTCAAACCCTACCTTGTTACCCAACCAACCATGGTAGTCGATACGACAAACTTCTAAAAAAATATAACCAATTCAATGGCAATAGATCCTGATTTTTTTTTCTTCAAAATATGTACGCAAAATTCAATGGCAAATACGACAAATATTTCTTCACTGAAAAATTAAACTTCTGTAAAAAATGCTAACCTTAGCATGTATAGGGGCAACTGTAACTTCATTTTCACTAGAAAGAACTATGGCGTTACTCTCTTGTTGATGCTTGAAACTCTGAATGACGGACATCTTCTGTTGTTTCCCTGCTTCAAGTGCCTCGCACTGGTCCTTCATTTGGTCATAAGGTAGAGGAGTTGAGGAAGTGGAGAAACTTGCAACCTGCCGTGCAGTTTCCAAAACCTATCCACAAAATGATGCCCACAGTATGTTTAAGGAAAGAAGAAATAAAATATCCTCTCTCCGATTATACAAACAAAAGCACGCAAGTTTTTACCGAATCTAATAGTTGATCAACATTTAGAACATCGGGGTGGTTGGTTGACAGTGATGTTTTGCGATCTGACTGGCTGCCACTATGTCCAGTCTCTATCTCCGTGAAATCATCCGGAATCATTATCTGGAAAACCAATTACAAAATTTGACGCACAAGATTGACAAGCCACTAATGTAGATGCAACTTTGGAGAATTTTACCTCGTCAAAACTTGGGAATTCAATCATATGAAGAGGAGAACATGGTCTTGATGTCTCCATAAATGACAGAGGTCCTAATGGATATGCATCATCGGGGGAAAATCCCTGTACAAGTTGATTCTTTATGCTAGACAGTTCATCCTGGTAAATATGGAAAACAATTCTAGTTATCTCCACATTTTTATACACCAGTACATGGGCCACAAATTGAGCCCCCAGCCCACATACTTTTATAAAGTCCACATTTTTTGCATGCTTCGCAAGTATTATTTTTTAAATTAAAAAAGTATATACTTTGATAGTTTCCACATCCTTGCTACTCAAAAGTTCATGGCGATACACCACATAGTATTTGTTACTCTAGTAATTACTGTGTTCATGTTATCACACACAAAAAAAGAAGCATTTAGCACTTACGGGCATTAGGGTCTACGAAGTTGCACAATCAAATAGCAGCCTAGGAAATAGTTACCTCAACTAAGTATTTTTCAAGAAACTATAAATATGGGTGACATGCAGAACCTATGCAATATGTTACACTCTACTGAATAATAATAAAGCATTTCCTTTCTCTGAATTCTCTCTGAAACACTATGCTATATCTTCCTTTATATTCTCCCCGACTACATTCAACATAGTGAAGCAAATCAAAACACATGTCTCCTCATTATTAACCTTCATTTTTCCCTACTCCTTATTGCATGTGGAAGGGTTGTATGTCAGTACATATTAAAGTGTATCAAAGCCACATTTCTTTAGAAAAATCATTAACTGACTATTAATATAGGTAAAACCTACACTGTTAATTTCCCAAGCATATTATCAAAGTATTCTTCGTCAACCCAAATAAATTCACATTACCTCTGGCAATTTTGAATATTTAGTCATAAAGTACGATATTACAATCTCTTTCAACTGCTTGTCATCCAATTCTACAGCTGAAAGAGACTTCACAGCAGCCGCCTCATCTTCCTGAGATCCATAAATTATATTCTCCGATTCTTTACGGACAGCCAGCAGTCGGATATCATCAACCAATTCAAGAAAAGGATCTACCTGTGGAATTATAACTTTAATCGGTCAATCTAATCATGAGTAAAAAGGGAAAGTATATAGTGACACCCAATTTTAAAAGGAAGATGAAGGAAAGAAAAATGTGGATCAAGTCCAGAGGTAAGGTAAAGAAATTAACTGTTTCTTTGGTCAGAGAAGCTTTAACTATTGGAATTAGATCATGGAGACTGCCAGCCCTGGCAGAGAAGATAAGCATATATGAAGCCAAGGTAAAAAGGGACCTCCTACGAGATGGTTGTAAGCCTCCTTTAACAAGCATGTAAGAAAATGTCAGAAAAGTTTCACCAGAGAAAATATTATTCTCAGTTAAGACGATTTCCTATATATGTGTAGCAGAACATTTGGAGAACCCTGGAATTTGATTCCATTATTGTCTCCATTCCATAGGAAAGAACATTTCTGTTTTGTATGAAAAAAGTCATGGAATGATTATTCCACTTCTCAAGACTTGATTCCATAGGGACAAGATTTCTCAATGTTGTTCCTTCATCCAGAGTGAAAATTTGTCTGTAAATCTCACCTTGTTGGTCCAAAGAGATCCTCCTGAGGGAAAATGCCAGTTGAAAAGATCTTGCTAAACCCGTGTGACTGGATGCCTGTGGAAAACAATTAGAACTTCATGAACTTTAGGCAAATCAATCATGTAATATTACAAGGCTTAGAAATCATTAAGATTAATTTTAACATATATAATATGCACAATCTTTTCTTCATTTATGACAAGATAAAATTTCCTGTCAAAATACAACCACTGCCACCAAGTCAATTACCAATTTAAAAAGGTTTTGGAGTATAGTATAACTCATTGTAAATAGACCCTTTCTTTTGTATTAAGCTCTTGACAGCTGTATTACTTTGATAGCTGTACTTGGTAAACTAATACCTAGTTAGTTATAGGTTGTTAGGATACTCTTCTTAGTCAGTTACATTCTGTTAGACTCTCTAGATCAGCTATGTATAACTGGCATCACTCTTGTACTTTGGCTTTTAATTTCCAATAATAAAATACAATTTCTCTTTATTCTAATAACAACTGCCCTAATGGAACTAGTTATGTAGCATTAATTACATTATTAAACATTTCTAGTTGCCTAAAAAGGGTAAGTTTTGAATAATATTTTGTATTTCTAATAGAATAGATACTTCCTTCCCCAATGAAATTCTCTACTTTTTTGTTTTTTTTTAAATGACACTGGTTAGCATATGTCTTTATAGAATTATAAATGAGAAACATTTAAACAAAATGAGTAAAGTAACGTCAGTAGTCTTTATCGATCATGGATCTTTATAAGCAATGAGAACACCAACTACGCAGCAAACCATACTCACCTTAGAACAAGTAAATAATAAAGCAATGGTATAGGCGTGTGCCATTGCCTCATAATTTGAAGGGCCATTTCCCACAGATGTTGCCTGAACCCAGATTGAAGAAAGCAGAAGACTGACTTGATGACTGCTTAGCCTAAGAGAACTTTTATCCTGAAAATTTCAGACTCAATTTAGTCTGGAACCCGAGCAATGAAGGATCAAGGGTCTCTATTGTTGGAAAGAGGAAAAAAGAAACAACCTAAGTAGCTCAACAATATATTTAACATAATTAAACTAAACAAGAATAACTAAAACTAAATTAAGATGAATACGAATTGCAAATTCTTTTCCTTCTCCAACCAAAAACAGACTATTAAGTGAAAACAATTAATAATGACACATAAAAAAAATTCTTACGTCGTTTCCATTAGTTAGCTTGGGAGAAAAGCTGTAGCCCCTATATGGATGAATTGCATATTTCTTCGATTTGACACTAGATATTGTCTTTTCTTCTTCAAGTTTTCCATTAAAGTTTTCATCTCCAGTATGAGCAGTCATTATTTTGTGGTCCAACCAAGGAGAAACCATGGATGGTGTAAGCACCAAAGAGAAGATCCTATGTGCTCCAATTTGTGTTTCGTAGTCAGGATGAACCATGACCAGGAGCAATTGATGAAACAAGGCATCAGGGAAAGCCTGGATAAGTCAAAAGGTGGCCCAAAAGTTTAGAAATCTACTAGAGCTAAGCACAAAATCCCATTTTCAATCCAAGTAGGAACACTTGCCTTATTGCGATATGACACATTTGGAACGGAAGTGACTAATTTTGCTATTTGATAGACAGCAGAGATTGTCGATCTTGCTGTTACGGTAGTAACTGGGATATTCTCCAATGCCACAGCCATCAAATCAAGAATTGGTCCTTTATCCCCAACCTGTTGTTATAGTAGAACAGATAACAAATTGGATCTACAGATATCTAGAATCCAGGAAACTTTACTCAAAATCACATCTAAGGTACCCCCCAGTATGATGCTAAGTGCGAGATAATATAAATTTTGAAAGGAAAACAAAGAAGTGATACATAAAGTTAGTTCAAGTACCTTCTTTGAAAGTTGTAATATACACATTTCTAAGACGGACTGAAGTTCAGTATTCAACCTATATGTACCATCTCCAGTGCTGGATGCTTCAGCTAAATTTTGCAGGCATCTCCTAAAATGTTTAATGAGATCAGATATTGCACCAATGATTGCAACTGAAGCCTGATACTTCACATTTTGTGCAAGCTGCGTGGTGGTTTTAATGATATCAATCTGAAGGATATGCTGCTTAGCAACATTTTTATGATCCAAGTGCTTGACCAAAATGGACAACAGAAGATGGGAGTTATCACCTGGTGTTCAAAAAGTGATAATCGATTATAGAAAATTAGATAAAAACTTCATATGTAAGAAAAGTTATAATATTGAACATTACAAGGCTACCTGATTCTGCTAGAAGGGATTGCAAATACTGCAAAATACAAGAAGCAACTCCCTTTTCAGAAGACCAGTAGTTTTCAGCATCAAAATTATGAAAAAATGGTTCAAGGACACGGCGCACAGTTGTGGCTTCCTTGGCCAATTTGGCCATATTATACAGGCAAATCTTTGACCAATAAGCAGGATCTTTAGCAGTATCTCTGTAAAAACAGTGAACAAAATGGTTGTCCGGATGTCATATGTTGGCTTTATACCAAGACGGAGATGGGAGAACAGATAGAGAACACCTACAACTTGGGTTCTGTCTCAGTTCCTGTCACACCATTAAGTAAGGAAGCATCCTTCTTACTGATAGCTGATAAAGAACGTAGGTCTCCTCCTTTGGGAAATTGTTGGACCAGATGGCTCTGAGATTGTGAATTCAATTTCTCTACTTCGGCAAGATTGGATTTGGATTGGGGATCCGGGAAATTTTCCAAAATCACTGATATAATCTATTGAACAGCATACCCACCCACCCAACAAATTAAGACAAGTATAAACTAACTTTTAAAATCAAAAGCTGAATTGTGGTTATTAATAAATACATACAAACTAAATTAACATGTTTAACGCAACCCTTTGCTTAATGTCTCTGACAGAATCAAGGAATAAGAATAGGGAAATAATACTCACTTGGTCAAAATCCGTGGAAAGATGTGAGTGCTCTCCCATGAACTGCACCTGGACAAACATAGGGAGGAAGAACAACAGGCAAACTGAAGGTATAAGTGACCTTGAAGAACAATTAACCAAAGATACTGTGGTTGGAAAAGGATAGCCAGTAAACAACTTGAATGATTGAAATGTACCACTTAATAATTTTGTTCCCAAAATAAAGCTTCTATCCTGCTACAGTTTAAATTACTAAAAAGTCCACTTTCACTCTTTAATTTTAGTAAATTTCATTTCCTTATTTAGATTACAATGGCTTCAATTTTTTTAAGAAAATTTTACCAAGTTAAACAAAGTTCCAATCAGTATGAAGAAGTTCAATATCTAATGACTATTAATCAGAAATAATTAAAACTGTTAGTAACCATCCTTGACATACTCTTCAGAGGGTTCGTTTCCTTAAAAATCATCAAAATATATAGATTCTTGCTCATATTTATAAAAAGAGGATAGAGAAGTCCTTGAAATTATAAATTTACAAGAATACATAAGCAAATACTGCAAGAACAATGGACCAAAGAAAAGTACCATGTAGGATAGTGCTTGTAGGCCAGCTGATCGTAGAAGCAGAGCTTGTTCATTATCTCCCGCTTCTTGAGCCAATTGACATAGTTTTGGTATAAAACCCTCTAAGTTGAACATGTATGTACCATTTGTCTACTTTAACTCAAAGGGTCAATATCACTAAATTTATGGAATTGAAAAAAGAAAAGTAGAAAAATAATACTTGGTCTACAACAAAATGCAATGTATCATGACCATAAACTATAATAATACAAACTTTAAAGTTAAATTTAAATCAGCAAAACCGATTTAAATGGGTGGAATATCTGTTGCAAATTGAAGCAATCCTACTATAATTTTAACACTAGAAAGTCCGAAAGGTTGATTAACCAAATACCTGGCAATTTGTAAATTCTACAAGAGTCTTGCAACCTAAGATCTGCATTTCCTCTGAACGAGTTTGCTCTAGAAGCGTTTGAAGGATCCCTAATAAGCTATTGGCAAACAGCGGCCTGCAAGATTAAGAAGCATGTTTGAATACTATCACTCACTATAGTAAAGGGTAGCATCCAATAAGGAAATAAATCAAATGAACAAGAACTCTATGGCAAGATGCTTTTGACAATATCAAATAGGACTAGAGGAGACAAATTAACACTGCGAGACCCTGTTCAAGAATACCAAGAAAAATAAATTAAGAAAAAAAAACAGAATTGTAAGCGTAACCATGTGTTAAAAAGTACCCATACAGCCAAATGTGTTTACAAGAATGAAACCTGGACACAGAACTCATAAATGTCCATAAATTTCAAAATGGCCTCCGCAATGTAATACACTTATGGTGCCTGAGTCCTTCCCCCAACACCCAAATGTGTTTAAATGAATTTGGTCAGGATCAAATGATATTTAAATCCAAGGAACACGCACTTAACTTATACTGTGGAAAACTTACATCTGCTCCTTACATGTCGATAACAGTTTCTCATATATGCACAAGACCACTTTCACCGAACCAAAGTTTTCATGACGCAAATCCTTATAACATCTTTGCTCCAAGTTTTCAGTAATCTGCCAAGACAAAACACCAAATAAATTTAGATATGTCAGAGATCAGAAATCAACAATGAAAATGAAAAGATTCAGTACTTAAAGTGACTCAATGGTGTTTGTTAAATTTAACTAATTCCAAATAAGATTTTGGGTGAAGAAAATATGAAAACATTGAGGTCATGGAAGGGTTATAAATGCATTCATGAGAAGTTTCTTTATTTAGATATTAAAGAGCAATGATTTCCTTTAGTTTAGCCTCATTCAAAATATTAAATAATCAAATTTTCCTTCAATAAGATATTCAGAATTTATGAAAATATTGTGAAGCATTACGGATCAGTGCTTCAAATTTTATCACTGGACATCTCAGTGCTTAAATTGAAATCATATAGTTTTATATATAAGAAACACTATAGTACTAAACCTTGTATAGTAAATTGATATTAACTTAGCAAACTGATAATTTAGATGTATTTGAATGTATTGATGAATTTATTATATTCATAAAACCTATTACTAACCCTTACTTATACTAATCATAATCCTAGTTAATTAGGGATACAAGTGTTTATCAGTTTACTAAGAGGTAAAGAAATGATTTACTAAGAGGTATTTTTTAAGATATGATATAATATCTTAAAATATTTTATCAAACAGGTGATTATTGAATGGCATCCAACTGGAACTTCTACAATGATAATTTAATCAATCTGACAGTTTCTTACGGAATGATTATCTAAATTTCCTCCACCATGTCATGATGTTCTTGGTTGCATGAAACAAACTAGCCTAGAAGAGACGAAAACAAGGGGGAGATTATTAAGAATTATTACCTTAGGAATTCTCAATGGATTCCTAGAAGCATACTCACATAGTTTTCCAATTTTCCTGTCGTTAGGCTCAGCAACCTGAAAATCACAGTAATCATCACCTGATAAGAATCGAAATAGGGCTAAGAAGGGCTTCTAAACATTCTCCGTTTGCTAAATTAAAATAACCTAAACCAGTACAAGAAACACGTCTTATCACCCCGTTGACTGCATTTATCATTATTCATCTTAACATAACAGTACACCAGCCACTAAGAGCAACAGTAATGATACACAAGATGGTATTACTTGGTTCAAAAAGTACACAAATAACCATCCGATGCATACATTAGATAAAATTACTGAGTCAACTGATAATTCTTGGGTCTCGTGAGACTAATACCTACCAAGTAATGACTGTAACAACATAAGCTGAAAATTTCACCTGATTACGCGGGAATATTTCAGCCATCAACTTCTTGTAACGTTTCACCGGTTGCCTTGATCTTGCACGCAGAGAAGGACAAAACACACAGAGGTTACCACAGACGGGCACAACCCGCCTGGACATAACCCCCATTTTGCAATGAATTCACAAACCCTGCCCTGCAACATTTTCCACAACAAAATTCACTTCGCAAATTACCTCAACCATTCACATTCAAGTGATCAGAACTCAAATTCATACAAATTCACAAGCAATATTCACAAACCGAATCCAATTCAGCTCGATCAAGAGTCCGCACAGGGTTTAACGAATTTCCCAATAACAAAAAAAAAAAAAAACGAACGCTCGAAAATTGAGGACCAAACGAGCGATATATACTGAATTAACTCATCAACAATTCACAGCGAGAAACGTCCGAAACCTACCTACCTAACCTATTCGAATTATATAGTTTCCACTCCTTCGCAAAATGAAGCTTCGCCGATCGCGATCTATGCAAAAAACAAAATTATCAGAGAATTGGGATGTATTACGCTTAGGAAAAGAGAAAAAATAATCGAATATTTAAAATCTTTGTATGTACTCGATCAAATCCAACGGAAAACAAAACCGTATAAAATTAAATTAAAAAAAAAATACCAGGGAAAATGGCAATGGGGTCAGGGTCAGAGTCAGGTGCAACTCTTCCCCTACCCTTGGCACTATTATCAAATGTAACGTTTTAATTCTTACAAACAAAATGTGTTGGACGATTAAACCACCATGAACCCATAGTGGTCATTTATCATCAATATAGTAATTTCTATATAATATATGAATGTTGCATAAATTATTATTTATTACAAAAATTACGCGATTATAGCATCGCATGCATACCGTGGAACGATGATGATGATGTGGTGAGTAATACAAAGTTGACTACACCCAATGCTTCATCATCATATGCTATCAATTTTGTCATAAGAATGATCGCTTTTGTTATTTTATTTTTACAAAAAGAAAGATAAAAATTATTGATTGATAGGTTAAAGGGGGTTGGAGTTGTTCATTCCAACGGTCCGAAAATTATGGGTTGGTGCTTTTTTCTTTTTTTATATTGGAATTTGATTTTTAGAAAGTAAAATTGAAAAAGAAGGAAAGGAAAGTGACTTCCATTATTTTCTTTTTTTTTTCTTTTTTTTTTTTTTTTTTTTTTTTTTTTTTTTTTTTTTTTTTTTTTTTTTTTTTTTTTTATTTTTTTTTTTTTTTTTTTTTTTTTTTTTTTTTTTTTTTTTTTTTTTTACTTTTATGGTCTCACGCCATATCATTTCTTTCATCTTTTTGCCAACGCTTTCGTTGGTTGCACATGTCTCTCTATCGATCAACATGTTGAAAAAAAAAACTCTTGAAAAAATACTATAATTATTCTTATTTGTATAAAAGATTATTATTAAGATATCATCGAAACAAAAGTATGCATGTGTTAAATTCTATTAAGATTAAATGTAAAGTGAAATTTAATATGTGAGAATAGTTAAATTTACTTTATCCTTTATGTGACTAGCATAAGAATTAGTTTTGCTATAATGAAATTTGGAAGTGGCTTTTTATTTAGAAATTGACCAAATATTATTAAAAATTGGAGTGAAAAATATAAAACATCGATGGGTGGTAAGAGAATGGGATTTTAAAAGTGCATGCACACAAAAAACAAATGTGATGGTTGTTAATAAATACGCTCAAATAATAAGTGTTAGTATTACTTTAAATATTAAATAAAATTAGTAGTAATTTTTAACCTAATAAATAAAATTATCTTAAAGATCCCCTATCAAATATCTATAAAATTCTTATAAAATTACGTTAAACTTAAAATTAACTCTTTAATATATCTTACTTATGATTATTTTTTCTTACTTCGTTAAGTTGGTGGAGATGTGAATATATATAATAAATAAATATTTTTAGTTTATAACAAATGTATTTTGAAAACTAAAATTTTACCATTACAAATGGGTTTTCGTGGGTTGATTGTTTAGTTCAAAAGTTTACAAACAAACTGGTTCAACCCACCTAATGTATATATTATTATCTTTATCATGTCAATACAAACTCAAAGGATGATTTATCAATTTGAATTTGTTTACTGAGTACTTAGTGCTTTTCTTCTGTCATATTTTTAAAATACACAATGATTTTAATGTTTTAAAATATGCTATTTTTATTAATATTTTAACATAAATAACAAAAAAAAAAAAAATCAACAGACAATGTGGATGCATATTCTAATAATTTTCATGGTGCAGTATGAAGGATGTTCATAACAACCCCCCAACTGTTTCAATTTTCATGATTAGTCAATGTTCCAATCCAATTTTTCTTGAATTGGTAACCACATTTCTTCAATGGGAATAACGTTATAATATTGCGAAAAAAGTCACTAACACATTCTTCTATCAGTATTAAATCAATGCCAAACGCCATTTGGATACCGAACAAAACTTCGTAACCATCAAATCAATCAGAAAACAAACAAAAATCTGGCAACTGGAGCGGCCAAGTTATTAATCAATCAATGTTGATACTAGCAAAGAACAAGAACGATCACCAATTTCTGAACAATTTGTGATCCCGATAATAATAATAATAATAATAATAATAATAATAGCAACAGGCAATAGTGGCTCAGAGTCAAAATTTTATTGTGTGTGGTGAAAAATTGGCTCAAGAATGAAAAACCCTCAAAATTGAAACTCACAATTTGGGGTAAATTAATCACTGAACTCCGGAAACGTGGACGCCGGCGTTTTTGATGGAATGGAACAAGGGAGAGACCATGGCGCGGTAGTGTGGTGGACGGGATTGTTCCTCGCTAGGGTCGATTTGCACGGTGGTGATACCAATTTCTCTGAGGCGGAACCCTAGCTTCTCCCCGACGCGAGAGGCCACTTTACCGTCCCAGTAGCGCTGAGATCTGGGGAACCGGTTGAGCTGGGCACGGTAGTGAGCCGCGAATTCCTGCTCCGACGAGGAGGCCATGGCTATGATGGATGAGGTGGTGGTGTTGGTGACCTGGGCGGTGATTTTCCGGCATGACAGCACCAGCTGCAGCACGTGGCGGTGTTGGTTATTGTAGGTACCCGCCATCTCTTTCGCACGGTACGACAACTTTTTGTTAGTTTGACGACATCACAACACATATTCACATGCTTATTCCATTTCCTTCTGTTTTAATGAATATTATAATACTTAATTATTATGTTATTACTTACACACAGTTTATAGTGTAATTATTAACATATTGTAATTATATATTATATCAGAAATTGTAATGAACTCTTAATAAAAAAAATAGTTTTAATGTCAACATTTTAAATATATAAACTATATTTCCTGAGAGGAAAGAATTCTTACTTGGAATTAAAAATGATTACACTTCTAAAGTAACATTTATATTAGTAAAATGCATTAAGATATCAATAAAAAATATTTGGCAATCTATATCAAATTTAAGCAAACTAATATACTCAATAAATATGAATTAATCAAATGTCTCATAATAAATATACATCGTAAATATAAGTGTGTTCCATTTTGAAAATAAATTTATCTTTATAGATATTCTTCTAATATGATATGAATATGAATAATATTTAATTTTTCATATAATTTTGATTGCTTTTTTAAATTAAATTTAACTTTAATAACTTATATTCGAAGTGCATACAATAATTATTAAACATCTTATGGAACATTTTGTTATGTTTTTCATCTCGTGTTTCAAAAGTTAATAAAATATAGTCACGTAAGTATAAACTTGAGAAAAAAAATATTTAAGTTTTCTTACGAGAGGAGTGCATGAATGTTTGCTCCGGTGACCGGAAATATTTGTGAAAGCGTTCCGTTCAGTTCGGTGTGGGGGTAAGAAGGTCATTTAAAGGCGTAGGTGGAGCTTTAAATAGTAGTCAGGTGGTGGGAATAGTTATTTGAACTGTGCCTATTTTATTTTTTTTAATTTTGAAATAAATAAATAACACCTGAGCGAGCGTGTACTGCATCAGTCTGTGGTGTCACTGTTGGTCATGCGTCCGTACATCAATGGTGACTGATTGTTTGCGACTCTTTCGGATTCGGAGAGACCCAAATCGGTAAGCCCGACCCGATCCAAATTCACCACTCTAGGTTGGCGGACCTAATCGGAGGAGGGGTAAGTAAGGCTTCTTCAACTTTTTCTTCTTGGTGTCATTTTTCTGCTCCGAATTTGTATTCATCAAGAAAACCAACGTTTTTTTTTTTTTTTAGAACTCGTGCTTTGAATTTTTCGGTTATTTCGAAACTTTCCATCAGGAAATACTATGTTTCGTGAGCAGTCAATTCCACAGACAATTCAGAATTTAGATGGGGCATTCATGGGTGAAGAGGAAACCGTAATGCAATGTTAATAACTTGCATGTTCTTCTTGCAGGTTTTACAGTAACATGTTGAAATCTGGCTGATTTTTATCTCGGGTGGTTCTTGTGCTGGACAGGTAGTAAACTGTTGTCTTCATCTTCTCGCATTTTTGAAAAATTCTATGTATATTTTTAGTTAATGAAAATTAACATTCTCTTGTTTGTTTTACTTGGACAAAATAATCATAGTTAGATTCATGAATGTATTTTGTGTTAATATATACTTATCCCGTGTCCGCCATTATTTTTTAGTCTAGGGTTTTAGAGGTACCTTACCTGCAGCAATGGTGAAAGAAAAGTCGTGCACAATGCTCATCTAGATTGGGATCTTTGTTAGTGAAATGTGTATCTCCATTTGGAAAAACAAGGTCTGTATTATTTCTGAAAACTGTAGGAACTTCAGTGGAATGAACTTTCACACTGCCACTGAGCTAAGCTCCTCCACAGAACCTAAGTTCTCTGCCCATAACGAGCTATTAGATTCTACTCGAAGCATTCTTCATTTCACATAGTCTAGCGCCTAATGGCCTTGGGAAGTTGAGGTGCAAACTGCACATTTGAACCCAAATTCATTTTATGAGGTCTCAACTCGTGAGTGCTCAGTCCAATGTAGTTCTAGCTCCTTTAGATAATGTTTGACCCAACTTCTTTTACGCTTCTCTTCTTTCTATTGGGAAAGTTAGTTTTTATTAATGATGGGAAAGTTGAAATCGGAAAGTAGAGTATAACTGGAGGAGCTTCTTCTAAGGAGATGGGAAGTCAAAAAGGAATAAGGTCAAATACTAACTGTACTTGTTTTGATAAGCTAAACAAAGCTTCAAGGAGGATTAATTATTATTTTCACAAGCTTTGTCAAACTCTTTCGATTTTCATCTTAAGTGTTCATATTATAAGAAATGCTTCTTAGAATCTCTTTCAAATTCTCCTTGGGCTTTGTTGTTTCCTTTTCTGGTTGAACGTTATTATCAGTATTTATGGTTAGATAATCAAATAGCTATTGTTTGTCAAATAAAACTTTTAAGATAAGGCGCAGACTGTTATGAGTTCACAATAATGTGTAGAGAAAATGAGTTAACGTACCAAATTCTTTTTTGGAGAAACTTGGTAAACTTGCAGAACTATGAATATTGTATAAACTCTCAAGTCAAGAAGCAAGTTAGCGGCATTGAAATCAAATGTAACTTTTGCCCCTCATTGAATCCGAAGTCAGTGTTGTATGCTATGCACTGTTTCTGAAGGCAACATATATGTAAAATTTTACTATGACTTAAATGATGTAAAGAAAATAACTCTTTTTGAAATGTTTTCTCTTTAAGAACTAATGTTATTATGAATTTACATATGATTTGGTCATGTGTATTTTGACCTTATTCGATAATGATGTACTGTCTCACTGGTTTGTTACTTTGTTTTATTATGGAATTGAAATGTTACATGATTGTTGTGTCAAGAGTACTAAAGTTATGCATATGCCGTGATTTTTTTTAATATATTGTTATATTAGGTAAACTGGTTTGGAAGAATAATCTAATTATTTGTGTAATTCTTCTGCCATAGTGAGGCTATGGATCACGAATCTGTCCAGGGATTTGACTCAGATGATAGTGACCTTGATATGCAAGCAGAAATTAGTGAGAAACACGGGAAAATAGATGAATTTTCAAAAAACCTAGAATTATGTGGAAGTGAAGATGAGAAGTTTGTCGAACTACCTGCAACAGAAATTCCAACAGATATAGAAGCTGTTGAACCATTCATAGGCATGGAGTTCAATTCAAGAGAGGAAGCGAGAGAATTCTACATTGCCTATGGTAGGCGAATAGGGTTTACGGTACGAATACATCACAACCGTCGTTCACGAGTAAATAACCAGGTTATTGGTCAAGATTTTGTCTGCTCAAAAGAAGGCTTTCGTGCAAAAAAGTATGTACACAGAAAAGATAGGGTGCTGCCTCCACCACCAGCCACTCGTGAAGGTTGTCAGGCCATGATAAGGCTGGCTTTACGGGATGGAGGGAAGTGGGTTGTCACCAAATTTGTAAAGGAGCATAATCATAAGCTAATGAGTCCCAGTAAAGTTCCATGGCGAGGATCTGGGAAGCACTTGGTTAGCGAGGTATGTCTTTCCTTTACAACGTCAAATGTGACTAGATGATTCTTAAGAAGAATGATTTGTGATCTATAGTTGAATGCACAGTTCCCAAATCCTGTTTCCTTTGTTATTTGTTATTCTGTTGTCGTCAAACTGATGAAATCTAAGAAGATCAGTCAAACAGTGCACTTTTAATGAACAATTTAAGTATGTTTTGATTGAACCGGGCATCATATAAGTATGTTTTGATTGAACTGATAAGATCTCCACTCCTAATGTCTGGGGTTGACATCAGTTTTGGGGGGATTGAAATAGACATATTAAGATAAGCTTGTCTAACAAAATACAAGTAAATTCTTAATTTTGGGTTGAAATTGTGAGTGCCAATTACTATAGTCCCTGAGTTTGCAAAACATTTATCACTTTGGTCTTTTATGTCTCGACCCCAACCATTTTCTCATGTTTTGTTGCCTTCTTACTGGTGCCTCTGTTTTTATACATGTTCTCCATTGGCCCAACCAAACCTTCCTGTTAGCATTCCTGTCATGCAGACTTTTAGTTTTTTGAAAGCAGTGTTTACCATTGATTCTCCTAAACATCTTATATATTCTTTAGACCATAATGGAGTTCTGTCAGTCTTGCATCAAGAAGATATGATAATCAGTAAATGAGATATAGCAGTAACTTTTAACAAACAATTTTGGCTAAAATTTATTAAAGAAAACCCAACTTTTTTAGGTCCCACTTTTTTTTTCCAAAAAATAAATGAGTCACACCATAATTTTGTATTTTTCATAAATTTTAACCAATAATTGAGTGTCTTGTTACACTCCTCTTAGTAAATTATTACATCTACATGACATTGACCGGTGTTGAGAAAGAGAAAAAATGGAAGAAAATAGTTGTGAATCTGATTGATTAAATTGTTGAATAACATCGAAAGCACATCTCAAGCTGTTTGGATAAGTTTTTTGATAATTTCATTCTTAGTGCCGCAGGATGAGAAGGATAGAAGAATCCGTGAGCTATCACTTGAGTTGTACAATGAAAGGCAAAAGTGCAAACGTCGTTGTGCTGCATATGAAGAGCAGTTAAATTTGATTCTGAATGATTTAGAGAAGCACACCGAACATATTTCTGAAAAAGTTGCTGCTGTAGTACGAAGTATTAGAGAGATTGAGGAAGAAAAATCAGATTCAGATAGTGGGTAACAAGTGCTATTATAGCCTGTTTCCTAATTGGAGACATTCTGGTTGAGATTGTTAAAGAGTCTTCTAAACATCGGAGACTAACATTATTCTGTCGGCATGTAGACGTGATTTTGCTTGAAGTAGTGTTGTTATATCATGTAACGTTCAAGTTAAACTTCAGGCGGCATATAGTTTACTTGGAAATTTATTATCTGGTGTTTACCATTTTGTGGATTATGTTGATTTCAAAGTATAATTTATACATGATTTATTATTTTTGTTTAAAAGCATTAAGTATAATTTAGCCATTTCATTCTTTATTTTACTAAATTATTTTGATATTTGGTCATCACTTAACCTGTGACTAAAGTCATGTTTTCTTATTTCATGTGAATTTATCCCAAATCTCAATGCTGAACTTGATTGAAAAAAAAGTATTCAAAATTCAACAGAATCATCCAACACAGTTTTGTAGAGTGAAAAAATAGAATCAACCATTCTCGCCTAAAAACTTCAACAAAAATAACAGAGTAGTTCCCTGATTTTAATGTCCTTCATCCAAAGTGAAGAAAATTAAGTCTTGCATTACCAAGACAAAAAGGCTCATCTCATTTATAGATATCAAACCAGGTGCTAACCCTCCAAAAAAAAGTCCATTGGAAAAAATAACACGCACACACACGCACACAATCAATCCTGGACGCGTGCCTCTTCCAAAACCATAAAAACATGACATGCATGGTAAGTACGAGGCACGAGCTCAGGTTACACACCTAGAAGAAGATGAATGAGATGGGATTGGTCTAAATCTTACACCCTCCCATGATAAACAAAAACCATCACATTGATGCTCTGGACTAATCTTCACGAGACACACACATGTATATATATATTAAATACATAACAGAGTTACCTGACATATGAAGATTAATCCTAAATCATGTAACAATTTCTCCCCAGATTTATTTACAACATGGGAATTGAAGAATGGAACGATGATGACGTTTCGAACGTGGAAACCACAACCATTATAGCTTCCAAAAAAAACGGATCCGAAACATGAAAGTAAACGGAAGCAGATGAAGAAAAATCAGGTGAGAGCACTAAAGCCACCCCCTTTCATCATCTGCTTGAACTCTTTGTAATCGACCATCCCATCTCCATCAACGTCCACCTTCATGATCATCTTCTTGCAATCCTCCACTGTTCTTCCCTGTTTCAACCCGAGCGAGGACAAAACGGTCCTCAACTCTTCCACGGTGATGAAGCCATCGCCGTTCTGATCGAAGACGTTGAAGGCCTCTCGCATGTCGTCGTCCTCGTCACGCTCGTCCATGATCGTCTGGTAGAGCTCCCCGAACTCGTCGATGTCCACGCACCCATCTCCGTTAACGTCTATCCTCTCGATCATCACGGCCAGTTCCTTGTCGGGAATGAAAATACCCAGATTGTCCAACGAATCGCTCAGCTCCTTCTGCGTGATTCGCCCGTCGCCATTGCGGTCGAACATCTGAAACACGCGCTTCAGCTCGGTGGGATCCATCGACATTGAAATTCTTGTGAAGGCACTCGAAGAAGAAGATGATGGTGTTGGTGTTGGTGTTGGTGTTGGTGGTGTGGTGGTGGTGGAGGATCGGAACCAGGAAGGAGAGAGAATGGCTCGCACCTTCTTAGGAACCAGACTCAGAAGAAATGGGTGAAGGAGGTTGTAAAGAAGAAAAAACCTAAGCATAATAGTTGGCATCGGAAGAGATGTTTGTGGTTCTTGTTTGTCGGATGAAGAGAGATTTTTGGGTTCTAAATAAAGAGTTCTTAGGTTAGGTAAATTAGCTTCATTACTTGCATTTATATAAGATAAACCAATTCCAACTACAACACTTTACACACACTTCATGAAGCCATGCAAGAGCTGATTCTTCTTTTCACGCGTTTTTTCATCTTGTTGAAGGAATCGTATTTTAATGCAAGAGAGTGTTTGATGCAAAATACTGTTATAAATTACTGTGCATGCAGATTTTTTTTTGTACTGGAGTAGAAGGGAAAGCAGTGAAATGTGGTTGGTTTGAATAAAGAAACATAATGATGGTTAGGACTTGGTTGTTGGAAGACGCGTTGACATTAAATAATGGGTTTGGAAGGGTCCATCAATGGTGTTGGCTTACCTGTAATTTGAGTTGCAGTGAGTGATTTTGATGTAATTAATGGAGTGATTAATATATAATGTGGAAGTGGTGCCATGATACACAATAAATTAACATAGGTCTGCCAATCATGACTCTCTCCTCTCTCAATGGATCAGAGGCTAAGTATTCATTCTTTTTTCCTCCTTCAAAGCATAACCATTTTTATGAATTATTCTTCTCTTCCAGAGTACCCAATGACCTAGTAAAATCCTTCTAAAAGCTGAATATCAGATCCAAGGCCTTTTTTTTAACAAAAATTTTGAATCCGTAATTGGAAAATAGGGTAATTTGACTTTTTTTTTTAAAATAAGACGAAGTCGTCATAAATGTGTTCTGTTTATTTATTTATTTTTTTTAGAAAAGAAGTCGTTAACATTTATATCAGTTATTTAATAAAATATAGAACTAAAGTTGTTATGAGTCTTGACAACTTCAGTTTTACAAAAATAAAAAATAAAAATCGGTCACATTCATGACAACTTTAATCTAAATATGGTCATAAGTCCTGACGACTTTATTATGACGACTTCATTCTGTTTCAAAAAAAATCAAGTGATCCTATTTTATAATTACAAATTTAAAATAATCCTATTTTACAAAAGAACTCATATTTAAACTTTTAATGGTACTAGTAATATGAGTTAATGATTTATTACTATTACATAATAGTTACATAAAAGAAAATAATATTTTAATAATTTTTTTATATATTGAGATAATATTTTTTAAGTGATATTTTTTATTTTTATATTTTAAAATTACTTAAAAAATATCAAATTAAAAAGAATTATCAAACTTTAGTTATTAAAAATATTTAAAAATTAAATAAAAACCGGACATCTACTGTTTAAGAGTGACCTGAATGAAAAGACACATGGATGAAGTAAAACAAAAAAGTGAGTTAAATAAGGTTGTAACATATAAAGAGGAGTTTAAAAATGCAATGGGGTGAGTGAAAGAGCGTTGATAACGGATCTAAAATATAAAATAATGAGAGAAAGAGAAAGAGAGACTTTAGTTATATTATTATTATTATTATTTATTATTTTCTGTGACTTATTACACTCAAACACCTATTTGCGTGTGTTTGGTAGGGTGCTAACACGTGGCATCCTTTCATGTCTCCTCTCTTAATTTTCTTAGCGTTTAGTGTTTGTATATATAAAGATAATAATTGTTATAATAATTTAGTTGGTGTATTACTTATATAATCTATGCCGGTTAGGCCCTTTAAATAAGGTTAAAAAAATAATTAATTCAAATATTCGATTGGAGTCTTTTTTATCAATGAGCATTTCATATGATCCAAATTTCCAGATTATAGTGTTTTGATGAATTGTTATTATATATGGAAAAAAAAAACTATGCACACTTGTAAAGGTAAGAATTTTATTGGAAATGTAACATTTGTAGTTATTGTAATCATTCAATATTTGATGCATAAAGAAAACTAAGTATTTTATGAAAAAAATAGGTGTATTTTCTTTTTGTGACTAAAGAGACAATAAAATAAAATACCATTAACCGAGTTATAGAGTATTATAAATAAAATCTATGACTTAAAGAAGTAAAATAATTCGTTTTTATTGGTATTAAAGAATATATTAATAGACATATCTATTAACTTTTTTATAAAAACATAAACGAAACCGATTTAATTTAAAGAAATACATCAACTCAAACAAAGTTGGTTGAACATTACTTCTGCCTTGAATATTTTATTAAAAAAAATTAATTTATATGGTTGTTACAGCACCTTCACAAAAATCTTCAATATCGTTAACAGTTTTTTTAACACTTCCATATAAATCTTGAACAATTTCCCAAATTTAAATAAACCTTTAAAGCTCTTCTGCATTTGATGGTTCAAATATGATAATATTAAAAAAAAATAAGAATATCAATTTGAATCAAGAGAATAAAAAATAAAGAATGTTTTTTAAATTATTGGTTCTCAAATTTCATTATTTAATAGGAGAAAAAGTAATCACATATTATTAAACAGTTAAATTTATGGGAAATGTAAAATACCTTGCATAGAATACTACTTTTTTAAAGTCTGCCTTCTAGTAATTACCAAAGTAAGTATAATAATGAGAATAGAAATATTTGTAATTTCTATTATTAAATAGATATCTACAATCTAAATTGTAGCGATGTGATTGTATAAAAAAAATGAAAAAAATTACTAAAAAAATATAAAAAATAGTGAAAAAATAAGCATATTTATTCCAAAATAAGACTTAATTAAATGTGATTCTTTTTCCCAAAAATTTAAAGACATACTATTAAATTGAATTAGTTGAAGAGTCTTCTAAAATAAATGATTGGTAATACATTATACTTCAAACAAATGGCTCACCTAAAAGAATATTTAAATAATATAACATATATGAAGGCATATTTATATTTTTGTGTTTAATATTAAAAAAGCTTAAATCATTATTTGATAAGTACTTAAAGTTACCTTGAAAATATTTAGAAAAACTTATCTGGAATATGATAATCTTAATGATAAAATTTTAGAAGTTTTTATAATATTTAATTTCTTGAAGATATTTTCTTGTTTTCGTAATAAATATATAACTTCCATAATAATTAATTAGTCTATTGTTGTTGTATATCAAAACTAAAATTGTTAAAATTTGATTTATTATGTTCACTGCTGCTTTAATTTTTAATGATTTAAAATGTTGATTATGAAAAAAAAAAAACAATAAACTGAATAAGAAAAAACAAAATAAATGAAAATTCAAATCGTCGCCTGAGAGATTCGAACTCTCGCGGGGAAACCCCATGTACTTAGCAGGCACACGCCTTAACCACTCGGCCAAAGCGACAATTCGATGCTAATGAGGGAAAATAAATTTAAATAAATACAGTAAAATATTATTTTATCTAAATATTTAAAATTAATTAGAGAAACAGATCATTTAATTACAATACGAGAAATATCATAACAAAATAAAATAACAGGATAAATATACTTGTGAAAAATAGCTTTTAGACTCTCCCAACAATTATATTAAAGGTAAACCTTTCCAAATCTTTATTTTCCATTTTTAGGTGACTCTGACATTCTCCGCAAGATTTGGGATCAGGTATTACTCATGTTCCTTCTCTTTCTTTTTCCCACTTCCTTTAAAGTAAAATAAAAACTGTTTCTTTATTTTCTCTTCCTTCTGTGCTTCAATCTCATTCAATGCCACCAATGAGAGCTGTTGCGTGTCTTAATAAACTCTCTCAGCCATGAAAAAACAAACCCTCATCAAGAAAAAGAAAGAAAAGAAAAGGAAGTTGCAAGAATATGATCTTAACCTTAATGAAGTTCATGCTTCCTCGTACTATGGATTGGATTGGACGGTAGTTGCACATTGTGTCTGTTACAAACTTACAGTTAATGGATAGGGGTTAGGGAACATGAGGTGTAGATTGAGTTATTCTACCTTTAGTTGCATCTATCTTTCTTTCTTTTTTTGTACAATCATTTGAAGCTGTGTTCATCAATTACAGGTTCACTTTGTGTATTGTATACAATGTCTGATAGAGATTCAAAGAAGACAAGGTTGTCTGATATTCATCAGAATAACTGTGGAGATGTAGAATCTGGTGTTTGTTCACAGGAGAAAGATTTCACTTCTTCACTGATAGAAATTACTGATGTTTCCCCTCTTTGTTTTGAGTACCATGGGTGGTCAGAGGAGGGGATTAACCTTTGTGTCGATTTGAATTCATCCCCATCTTATTGGGCTAACAAGTATAGAAATGAGGTATGTGTGAGTGAGAATGTGTGTATGATGAATGAATGTAGGAGTCTTCTGCAGGATCTTGGTTGCTTAGGAGGGAGTTCTTCACAAGGAAAAGGTATAAATGAAAAGCAATCCACTGCCTTAGGTTTAGTCAGATATGCTGCACCAAACAATTATCTTTCTGGTGCTGAATCTTGTGCTGAAGATGTATCTGAGAAAACCCTTAAGGCTATTAATACTCCATTCATTAAATTCATATGTGGTTCCGAGACACTAAAGCATCATGATTCAAATCCTGGTGATGAAATTTTTGAAGATGGTGGACTCCCAGATTTAGTTGATCCTAAGAACGATTTAGTTGTGGAACAGGGAAATTCAAGGGAGATTGATTTGGATACTGATGTGAAGAATATCCCTTCATTTGCTGAAGAAGAGGTATGGTGCTATGCTATCTCTGGCCTTCTAAATATGTAATGTGTTGTTTTTATTTGGATCTTTGTTTACATATGTGAAAGTAATCTCATCATTAAAAGATTCATGTTCTTACTGAATGCAGTTTCCTAACTCTGTCCACTTTTGTAAAGTTCAGCTCATTATTGATATTGATATCTTTTTCACTGTAGTTTGAACAGGGATTTGTATGGTATTTTATTTTCTCACTATTTGCTAGTTGTTTTCTAGTGAAACTCGGCTCTCAATAATTTGTATCTTGTCCTCTATTTTTGTGATAGTACTCTTTTAATCCTTTGTAACATATCTGTGAAAAGAACTATTTGTTTTATATGTTTGTGTGTGTTGCAGAAGGGGATGAAGTATAGGGTCTGTGAGGGAACATATTATGAACTTCTCTGAGTATTGACAATCTAAACAGTTTTATGAGACCAATACTTATTATCTTTGCTTTTATGAATTTTCTTGTGATGAATGTATAAAACATCTCGTTATCTGCAGGAGGTGGGAAAAAATGTTAAGGGAAGGGAGAATTCAGAGTAATTAATTACTCCCCTCAGCAACATTTTTCTTAGTTAATTAAGGTTTTATGTAACTGGTTTTTGAGCATAATCATACTGTGTTTCTTCCAGATGCTACCAATTTGATGAGCCGCTTGAAAAGTGTGGTGATCAGGAATATAAAATGAAACATCAGAAGAAAAACAGACACTCAAAGGGTCAAAGTTGCAGTGATAAAGGTGTTGGAATGTTCTTAAGAAGCATGAAGAAATCTGTGACAGTTCGGCCTAGAAGATCCACACGGCTATTCTCCAAGGTGCTTCAACAATCACTGCATTAAATAGAATTAGTAACAAAGCCGAAATTTTGCTGTACATGATTGTTCTTTTGAAGCATACACAACACCGAAATTTGAAACCAATAAATATACATGAATTCCCTGTCCAAGAATTTTGTATGGTGTTGCTGCTGTTAGCTTTGTTTTGCAGCCTTGTTTTATGCGTCTGGACTATATTCTGAGGTATACACAACACCGAAATTTTCCCATATGTTCAGTATCATTTATTAAAATTTGGTTTAATTAGTCAGAGATACTCAATTTCGTTTATATATATATATATATATATATATATATATATATATATATATATATATATATATATATATATATATAT
>Ga0099822_1001170_pt1 | contig 29447 bp, 16 predicted proteins | sample CowpeawhiteBW_FD_76839 | JGI IMG/M metagenome (GOLD analysis project Ga0099822, IMG submission 76839) | Root nodule microbial communities of legume samples collected from California USA - Cow pea white BW | ecosystem: Host-associated > Plants > Roots > Nodule | place: USA: California | collected... | reverse complement strand
GGTAGGTTCATGGATGGTGGTTAACATGTGATGATATGAGCGGGGAGGTTCATATCCAGTTACTCTCACGTGGGGATACGAGCGAGGTAGGTTCGTATGTTCCGTGCTCACGTTTGAGAGATGTCATGTGCGGAGAGGTACGAGGTTGGAGGATCACATGTGTTGGACTATGGGCGGGTAGGTCCGTAAAGCAAGACTACGAGTGGGGAGGTTCGTAGAGGCAGGACCACGAGCGGGCAGGTTCGTGTGAGCATCACATTCCCGAGTTCAAGGCTAACCTTTTGTGTGAATTGAAGGCTATACAACCTTGGGATTAATGTCTTGGCCAAGAACAAAGTAAATTGAATAAGATGGGTGTATGTCTTATTTTGCATATTATGTATATGTTGTTTTATTTTTCTCAGCTCACCCTTTCTGTTTGTGTATGACGATGATCGTGTGATTTGTTACACGGGAGCAGATGTTGATACAGGTGATGTTGAGGACGCTCAGGCGACGGAGTGAGGGCTAGCTGGGATTAGAGCTAGGCATATTTTATTATGTATTTTATTGATGATTTTGGATTTTGGAAACTGTAACGTTTTTTTATGACTTCTTTCTTATAATTTTGGCGCATGTTTAAATATTTTGAAATTTTCCCGCATTGGGAATAATAATATCATGACGATTTAATTTCTTTTATTTATTTATTTATTTATTTAAGTAATATTTCTTAGGGATGTTACATGGTAGCAAGAAATGTGATGATAAAGGATGGGGAATGTGGTGGTGTAGTGGTGAGGAGGTATGTGGGCGGTGGGAATGGTAGCGACTGGATGAATAGTTGCAGGTTATGTGGGGATGGTGGTTGGATGTTGGGTGGTTGTGTGGTGGGCAGATATGGTGGGTGTTTGTTGAGTGGTGGGGTTGTACTCACTTTCTTCTTCACTAGGTTGAAAAACTAGGGACTTGGGGTCCTCTGGCAGCTCTTTGCCCTTCCCCTTCTAAGTAATATCAGCTTCAATTTTCCTCCTTAGTCTGGAGTTCTCCTGCCTAAGTGCTTCCATCTTGTCAGCACTGCGCTTTTTCAAATCAGCGAGCTTTTGTTGCCTTTTGGCCTGCCCCTCGAGGATAGCGGTCACGTTCATGGTGTTGCTTGCGGGCATGGTTGGGGTTACCTCTAGGTCCTTCATAACTCTGACTCTGCTGCAGGTAGAAACCATTCTCGATAGTGTTCGGATTGCTTGGTAAGGTATCAATTTGTGTCCCATGGTGGGCGCCAATTGTTCCTACGGAAATAAATAAGAGATGTCAGGGAACACAAGTAATGCCTTACCCTAATTCTTGACCTCTCGAGCTAGCTCATTCTTGACTTGTGCATGTCGTCTCCTAACGTAGGCGGTTTGGACCCTTAAGGGGTTACTTGCGGAAATGGCTTTGACGATCAAGTCAAGGATCTCAAAAGTCAAATCTCAGATTAGGAAATTAATGAAAGCATACCTTTAATTGTTGGGGTCCACACATACTTATAGAGTCATTGAATGTGTCTACCCCTTCTTATGGGTTGGGCCCCTTTTGAGTCATTTTGGGCCAATAATCAGATTCTCTATGGGCCTAGGCTAAGCCCAAGTTCTGAGGATTTGTGAGAAGCCTAAGTTTGAAGTTATTAGCCCTATATTACAATGTGACATGTTATAGTAGGCGACCTAGGCTGCTATGTAATCTTGTTTAGTTGACTATCCGTCTACTAGTTTTATTATAGGACTATAGGTAAGCGGTTTAGGCCGTATAGTTATCCAAGTTCTCCTAGGTATAGTACATTTTTCTTTATTTTTTCGCGTGTCATCACTCACTCCTTATTTCTCTTCTTTCGCCTTCTTTAATTCTCTTCCTTTGTCTTCTTCAACATTGATGGTGGCCATTTCTTCATTGGAAGGAAGGAGAACGTGATGCACCACTTTAAAACCCTAGACTCGAGCTCATTCGCTATGAAAGCTTCATTGAGCTTCTCCTCCTAGAGATGAATCATAGGTTATTGTTCGAGGAGAAAAACCCAACGTTCTAGTCGTTGGACTTGACTGATCTGACGTGTAACATCCCAACCGAATATTACGAATAAGTAACAAAATAAAGAAATAATAAATAAACGTCATCTATTGAAATATCATTTTCCAAAAACGTGGAAAATTTAAAACTTTATTACATTATAAAGTATCTCAAAACCTCAATTTATAAACTCAATTATAAAAGGCCATGTGCAATAATCCAAAGATTTCAAGTCTGTAAAATTCATAAAAAAAATATAACTCTATAGAAAATTTCCCAAGCTAGCCCATGCTCCGGCTTTATATCTCACCAGATCCACCTGTAACATCATCTGCTCCCGTGTACCACGTATACGATCATCGCCAAACGCAAGCAGATAGGGTGAGCTAACAGTGTAATATACATATACAATTCAGATATATATAAACACACAAACATCAAAGGAACTTCATCCTTTGATTCCAAACCACATGGCCACCACCATGTTATCCATGTTCTACTTCTTTAGATGAATATGTAAGACCCGGGAAAATTAAATAAATAAATAAGTATTTATTTAGTAAATGCAATAGCGGGAATCCCTAAGTTATTTAATGTGGAGAGAGAAGACAAGGAAGAATGGTAGCTCAAGTGGTAAAGCATGTTGATGGTGTGGGGAGGACTTGGGTTCGATTCTTGTGAATGCCATTTATGGGTTATTTTTATTATTTAATTATTTTGCATACAAGCATGGTTCTTGTGGGATAAGAGGTTATAAGGCATGGTGCGCATGAAATGTCGAGAAACATGAATTGGCTTGATGGTGGTGCATTGACTTGGCTTTGATATGGTTGTGGGTTGGAACCTTGGTAGACATGAATTAAGTTTTCTTTTTGCTAAAATTATTTTTGGCATGGATGAGAAGGGTCAGAAACCCTAGCCGCCTCCAGAAAAGGTAGAGAGGTTGAGAAACCACCAAGTAATGGAGAGTTGATGTACATTAAACTCCTCCTTAAGGGAGAAATAATGAGGCTAATGAGGGAGGAAAGGGGTGAGAGTAGGGTCCTGATGAAGGCATTTTCGTTTGGCTACCAAAAGGGAGTTGGAGAACCCCTAAAACAACACTAAGAAGAGTGTCAGAAGGTTGAAATGAGTGCTTAAGGACGAAGATGAAAGGGTAGATCATTTGTGAAACATGGAAGGACTCTAAAAGCACTTTTGAAGCGTGAAATTCAGGTTAGGGGAGTTGGATTTTCTGGTATGTATGCCTGTGGTTCAATTTCTACATATATTTTTCGTATTTCTAGAATTTTCCAAAAACCGCTTGGCGGTCATGTGCGACCCGCCAAGCGACACATGCTCTAAACCTAGTCTTCTGGGTTTTCTGTTAAGAATCGCCTGGCGATGAAAAGTTTCTGCCAGGTGATGTGTGTGGTGTTCTGTTCACAAAAAATGCTTTTTTTCGTATTTATCGCGGAGCAGGTATCGCCGGGCACTGGTTTTGTACCGCCAGGCGCCAGGTTCCTTACTTCTGGGCGCTAGGCGCCACCATTTTCTAGTTTGAACAGTTTTCATAAAACTGAATTTTCCGGTTCGTTAACCGTCTTATTTTGATGAAATTTTGACAAGTAGCCCATAACATGTTGTTCTTCACTTTGAACGATGGAGATTTGATTTGGAGGTCAGTAGCTAGAGTTATACATTACTCATGATTGCTAGCTTGGAAGCCTTTAAAATGCATGAATAAACTCTTGATAATTTCAAGTAACTACTAATGTGTCATGAGTTGGAAGCATGATTGGGTTGTGTTGTAAAAAATGATATATTATGTGACGGTTTTTAACCATAAAAAATTATATATTTTTGTGATGGTTTTTAACCGTAAAAATTATATATTTTGTGGTAGTTTTTAACCGTAAAAAATTATATATTTTGTGGCAGATTTTAACCATCAAAATATGATAAAATATCATAAAATAAAAGTAATTTTTGTAGCAGTTTTTAACCGCTAGTATTTTTTTCTTTTCATACAACAATACCAACAGTTAAAATTTTTCTATCAACAAACTGTTTTTGACATGTGTAATTTTGTCAGTTTTCTAAACCGTTACAAATTTCATTTGTGACAGTTTTTAACTGCTAAAACTTGTAATTTTAACCGTCACAAATGTTCATTTTTTTTTTGTAGTGTTACAATTTTGTAGGATAAGAAAGAAGTGGTTGTTTAGCTTAGTATAACATAGTTCATTTTAGGTTTAACCATAGTTTTAATTCTTGTAGGTCAATAAATTACTAACTCATTTATGAATAACTTTGGTGTAAATACATGAATTCAGTAAGGAAGATGATAAAACTTTGAGAAACACAAGTTATGCAACAAAGAAGAATTGTGAACCATTTCGGAAAAGAGCTTGCATGGTGGAGGTTGATCTCATGGTTGACTTTCAATTTTACAATTCCAATGCTTTTCTCTTTCCATTAGTAAAAAAAGGTGTTAGGACTCTTTTAGTTTGAAAGAAATTCATAATCATACCTAAAACCTTGTGGGTGCCATAGTAGTGTATAAAATGTTTCATGTTATGGTGCAGCCATTTATTTCTCTTTCTTTTCCTTCCTAGCTAGATCTGCTTTATTTTCCGAAAAGGGTATTTGTAGTAGTTGGGCTATTTTGCATCGCAGTACACGAATCAGATGTACCCTTCACGTGAGTGCATGAGAATATTAGGATGATGGTTACTTTGTAGCAAATCCATGTGTTGCATGAGAATACTAGGATGGTGGGTTGCTTTGGTGTAGTAGATGATAAAACTGTGAGGGTTTTGAGTGGAGACATGTGTGTGGCATGAGTGTTTTTCGTTGTACCTAAAAACCCTGAGATGACTCATTCACATGTGTGAGACAGTGAAAAAGGATGGGTTCGATTGCTACACTATCTCGCTTGTGCGAGGCAGTGGAGAGAGGAAAGATGTTCTGCCTTAGTTTCAGCTCGTTGTTAAGTATAGTGCTTGGTGTGAGATTCACCGAAGATGTTACTCATACATTCTAGAGGAGCAGGGGAGACAAGTTTGGTGCTGCGATGACAAGACGACTCGAACCATTGGGTTCTAGGAATCTAGATCATGTGGTATGAAATAGGTGACAAAACAATCGGAGCGTGGTTGTGATTATCATGCTGAAGTATTTTACTTGGTTGGATGTGATGTTTAGTATTACTTGAAATGCCTTATTTTCACTAAATTTCTTTTATATATCATTGTTTGTGATTAGCTTACCCTTACTTGTTTTTCGGTGTTTTTATGTGTGATGATGGTATGACGTGTGTGTTATACTGGACTAAGTGATAATCCAGATGTTTCTCACATGGAGTAGATCGACGAGAGGATGAGATGAACTTAAGATTTTATTATATTTTATTAAGTTGTTCTAAAAAAAATATTAAAGACGATGTAATTTTCTTTTATTTGTTGTTGTTACTTGAAAAGTTTTAGACAATTGTTGTTTTGAACTACGCAATTTAAAATTAAATTATATACTTTTTCTTAAGTGCGTTTTCGACAATAATCGTATTACGCTAAAATGTGTATGATTTATATTTTTCCATGACATCCTAAATTAGGGTGTTACATTTAGCTTCTAGAAACTAGGTTAAAAGATGACAACTTTGGTGTGGAATGTGGCCTCCTCATGATGTGCATCCAAGGTCCTCATGGTGTGTGGCCAAGGTACATGTACCACATGGTGCATGGTACATGTTGCTTTTTGCTTTCTTCTCTCCTCCATGCGCCAAGGATGTTTGGATACTAAGCCATGGTTTCCTCCATGTCAACTTGTCAACTTAGGTCAAGTTAACTATGGTTAACAAGTCAACCTTAATCAATGGTCAACAAACCAACAAAATTCAACTTAGATAACACTCAACATAAGGTAATAGAAAATAAAGAAAAGAAAGAAGGGTTAAACACTTTCTTTCTAGTCATACTTCTTGTCTAAGAAGGTCCTACATAGCTTCATGATAAATCATGAACTCGTCACTTAATTCATCTTATATTTAATTCTTGTTTTACTATACATTTATTACTAACTTATTTTCAAAACAAAAGTGAATGCTACATAATTTATTTTTTCTAATTATTAACTTTAATTTAAATAACAAACAACTTCAACAAATAATTATCTAATTTGAATTTGAATTTCTGTTATACCTTTTATATTTTAAATTTTTTTATTAAACTCCATTAAAATTTCTATATTTTTCTATATTGTAATTTTAATTTTTATATTTTTTCTAAATAAAACCTTTTTAAAACAATTCTATACTTTTTTAATATTTTATTTAATTTCCATTTTTTTTAAAAATCTAAATATTTTACATTCATATTACTAATTTTTAATTTACATTAACTTTCTTTTCATATATTTTCACCTACAATCATATTATTATTTAATTTTATTTTTCTAACTTATTAAATAAATAAAAAATTATTACATAATTATTTTAATCAAATAAATATACATTGCTTAAATTTAATTTTACAAAAAAACAACGATACTACGTTATATTATTATCATAATTTTTTATTTCTATAATTACAATACATTTAACTTATCTTATCTATACCTATATATAAAGGGAATTCTCCATTTTGGTGTTCATATTTCTCTTCCAGTACACCTAATAAAGTCTTGCATCGCTTAGGAGTCAAAGTCAACTGAAGTTTAAATACTCCTACCTCCCTCTATCCTCCGAAACGCCTTTTAAGGACAAAACTGTGACGGAGCTTCACGCTGCTCCAAAGTAGACAATACCTCGGGAACACGGTGGTTATTCCTAACGATAGCTGCCAGACGAATTTGGGTCGGAATCGGAACATTGGCACCCACCATGGGGAGATGCCCACCGTGGGGACTGACAACTCCCCTTCAACTTCTCTTGCCCTCGACTAGGGGCTTGTTTCGGTACATCCAATAAAGTCCCGTATCGCTTAGGAGTCGAGGTCAAACGAAACGGTGATTATTCCTAACGATGGTTGTCGGACGAACTAGGGTCGGAATCAGAACAATTTCTATTCTTTAATAAATAATCACTTCTTTTGAATTAAACAATTATTTTACTATTTTTATCTTTAAGTAATGATTTTGTTATATTTAACTATTTTTTTCACTTAACTTCTCTTTTAAATTAACCATTTTTTAAGCCAAAATAAGTACATTTAATAAAAAAACTTACCTACCAAAATAAATAAATAAAAATTATAACAAAGTTTTAAAATTATTTATATTTACTTTTAATATTAAAAAATAACACATATGCACGTAGCAATGTGTTTTCACTAATTCTTCAAAAAATTTACTTTTAATTGATTTATAAGTATTAAATTTAATATATTTTTTAATTTTAAATTCACATCAGATTATAATAAACCGCTTAGAAAAAATCCATATTTGGCCACTCACAATTAGTAATGAGGCAGGTCTTAGGAACCTTTCAAGTCACTGTTGCAACTTTTGACAGTTTTAATTTATCACAAGTCCCTGGGATCAAAATTATAAAGTTAATTTATTGTAAAAATTGGTTAGTATAAACCACGCACTAATGAAATCACTAATATGTCATTCAAGAAACCATTGAGTTTCTTAGTGTCAAAACACATGTTTTTAGTGTCAAGGTTTGTTGTGTAATGCCATATTTTAAATCATTCCTCATTCCTTCCTAGTGGGCAGATATTTTACAAAAGGCTTAATTAATTATTTGGTTTTCTAATTTAGTAGATTCGTTCATTTTGGTTCTCTTATTATTATTATTTTAGTTCAATTTAATCTTTTAATTCTTAAAGAACTTTAATTTGGTCTCTGTAATTAAGTTGTCATTAATACTGTCTCCTTACATGTCACATGTCATGTGGAATTTTTTTTTTGAGACCAAATTAATAATTAAGCTTAACTACAACTTATATATACATGTTAAAATAATTTTTAATATATTTATAAATCAAATTACTCCACCTAACTATTCAAATTATTATTCTTTTTACATGTGTAAAAAATTTCAAGAGTAAAAAATTACAAGTTAAAAAATGTAAGAAATAGAATAACATGAGAATTTAGAGGGTGATTTGATGTATAAATGATAAAAAATTATTTTAACATGAATATAAAAGTTGTAATTAAGCTTAATTATTAATTTTGTCTCAAATTAGATAGGACAAAATTGAATCATTTTAAAAAATTGGGGGACTAAATTGAATCAAAATTGTAAATAGAGGGACTAAATTGAAAACAACCAATGTTATCTTGACATGTAACACAATCGTGACCTGACACGTGGTAGTTATTTTTTAAATAAAAATAAATAAAAAATTCTCAAATTGACACGTGTCTCAATCATAAAGTGACACGTGGGAGTTTAATTTTAAAAAAATAAAAAATTGAAAATTTTACAAAATGACACATGGCATGTACAAACATAGTGTTAACGTCAACCTAACCTAATGATAGGAACCAAATTGAACCTTTCTGACAAACAAAAAAATAATAAAAAGACCAAAATGAATCAAACCAACAAATTAGGAGACAAAAAATTAATTAAGACCCTTTTACAAAATGATGAAACTAAATTTATCAAGTAATTAAGATAATATAATGGTCGTTATGAAAACAATTAAAATATTTAAATTGATAATAATATATTAATTTTCTTATATGCCGTTCATGTTAGATGCAAAACTTTGTTGGGCCTAACAAATGAAAGCCTATAATGTTATACATACATTTGACTAATCACACACACGCTCAGAGCTTGGACCGCCTAAATACTATCATTATACCTAAGTCATAATGTCATAATGTTATTATCATTATGGATATAATTCATCTAAATATTTATAATATCAAATTATCAATAGGTTGTTGACATCTACGGACTCAATCCCATAAGTAACAAAACATTATCAATTATACTTCAATCTTAAAATTTAAAACACCTGTTTAGGAGTTTTGCTTACACACGTAAACTTCGTGCATTATTTGGTTTACAATTGTAAACAGGTTTGTTGTTAGAAAAAAAAATTGTTAAAATAGAAAATTAAAATTAGAACAACAAAAAGAAAAAAAAATTTTGCACAAGTGTAAAATAATAAACTTATTTTATTTATAACTTTTTTTACAAAACTTCAAATGAGGTTATTTTTTATTTGAATCCTAGGTTTTCATATCAAAGAATTTATTTATAGACTCAAAATTTGAAAATTTATTTATAGACTCAAAATTTGAAAATTTAGCGGATACGGATACGTAAAACGGATACGTGAAAATTTTGGACAAATTGAATACTTGGAGAAACAATTCTCAAAATAAAGAGTTAGAGATTGGATTGAACCTCCTTACCTAAGTAAATGACATTCTAAGATTAAAATGGAAGGTTCAATGATGTATTATCCCCCTAGGTTGCATGACAAGAAGTTTAAGTTTTTCTTGCTCTTATTACAGAAAGTTGTAAGGAAAATGGATTATACTTATATACAAAGATTCTTTAAGGAACAAAGGACTTCTTGTTCACATACAGACGAACTTATAATTTGGAGGTGATAGGTTACTCTGATTTCGACTTAGTTGGTTGCATTAATACCAGAAAACCATCATTTGGTTATATTTTTATATTAGCAGTGTAGTTGTACTTGGAGCATCATAAAGCCAACCTTAACTACTACTTCCACTATGGAGGTTGAGTTTGTCTTTTGTTTTGAGGTTACCTCACATGGTTTATGATTGAAGACTTTTATATCTACACTTAGAGGTATGAATTCAATTGCTAGGTAATTGAAGTTATATTATGATAACTTTGTTACAGTATATATGGCCAATAATAATAAAAATGAAAATCAGAGTATGCATATTAGCATTAAATATATCTAGTCATAAGAGAACATGTTGAAGAAAAGAAAGTGTTCATTTAGCACATTACCACTAAGTTGATGATTATCGATCTTGGACTAAAGACATGCCACTAAAATTTTAAGGATCATGTAGTGTATATGAGTCTTGGTTCCATGTTGTGACAATCATTAATTTACTTTGACAAAATTCTATTGTGCACATATTTGTTTATTTTGATAAATTTCGTTTTATTAGTCCTAGAATAAACTAGTGGTTTATTCATTATAATTAAGAGCCTTTGATGGAAAGCTTGATATATTGTGATACATGAGAGATAATACTCAAATTTGGAGGACATGTCACCATGAATCTTATATTTAGTTTCTTATATTGATTGATAATGAGACAAATGAACCAAATGGGAGAATATCAACAATTTCTCAAATATGTGGAATAATAACAAATATTCACGTTGACTCAATTATTTGCATAAAGATAGTCCATTAGAGTTTAAGGGAATCGGGCTTTGAAACTAAAAAGTACATTAAAGAATTCTCTTAATAATGATAATGTTTGGAGGTTAGTCCTTATTTCTTTTTCCAATTTAAATTTTATCACTTTTTTCTTGTTGCAATCTCTTATTTTAATTTCATGCATTATAAAGGTCATTTTCAAGGAAATTTACTCTAACTTGGATTTCTTTCATGTGTGCTTTTCATTGCCTATTGGGGGGGGGGGAGTGTAAGTTTATACATTGTTGTAATTGGAAATGAATAACATTTACTTATTGTTCTAATTCAATGTTTTGAAGATATGAGAAAGAGAATTAATGGCTGTCCTCTAAAATGAGGGTGGAAACTCCAAGCCAAAAATGTTAGAACGTGTCTTTTATTGGCTGACCAACTACTTTTTTTTTCTTTTTTTCTAACTAAAATCCGGATGTAAGTAAAAATAGTATTCACTAACACAAAAACAACTTACTATGTCACTGAATTTACGTCTCACATGTAGACAACATATGTAAAAAATGCATGGTGACATTTTTGTAATTAAATGGTCAATATTTACGTCTAACTTCATCTGACGCTTATAGGTCAGATATAAATTTACCGTATACAACAGACATAAATTTACATCTAACCTATAAAAGTCAAACGTAAAAACCATTTTTCTTACGTCTGACGATTACATGTCATACGTAAATGTGTTTAAAAAAAAGTACAAAGACCATTCTCCTCACTTTCTCTCTTGCGCGAAGCTCCCTCTCAACGGTGGAGATCATTTTGTGCGAGTTACGACTTCCATTGGTGACCTACAAAAAACGTATGAAACCTAAAATAACATACGTAAAATGCATTTTTGTGTTAGTGGTGTATCCACTTTAGTAATAGTTAGCAATCAATCTATCTTCAAAAGAGTTTGTAAGAAATTAATTTGTTGCATATAAAGTTTTGTGAGGGACAAGAACATATTTTGTGACTATGGGAAAGGCTATGTGGTTGTGAAATGAATTGAATTCATTTGTGGGTGGGAGTTGGAGGAAACATAGAAGATATTGGACATTAGAGACAGGTGGATGAATAAAAAAGAATGTAATATAATAGAATAAGGAAAGATAGAAAGTTCCCCATGGTGTGGTCTGGACAGGAAAATATTGAAGTTTTGTGGTGATGATGGGAAAGGGTGCTACTAGTAAATAATGAAGAATGAATAATAGAATATGAAAAATGAAGGAGTTCAAATGATTCAGATAAGAACGGTTTAAAGTAAGGGTGGGGAAAAGATCCAAATTTAGAGGACCAACCCACAATAATCCAAATCCATATTGTTTTAACTTCATTTAAGTGGATTTAGCCCAAATCCAAATCCATATTTTTATATTTTAAATCCAATCCATTTAATTGAATTTTTATTGTATAAATTTTTGGATTTTAAAAATCCAAATCTCAATCCATTTAATTGGATTCAAATTGGATTTAGATTTGATGATTTTTTGGATTTTGAAAATCCAAAATCAAGGTATGTCTAAGGTCCCTAACCGAGGGTCAGCCCAAGTTATCCATATCTAAAGGTCGACTCTAGTCTTCCTCACCTGAGGGTCAGTCAGAGTAGTCCCCGTTTGATGGTAGCCTTGAGTCATCCTAATCCAGGGTTGGCTAGAGTTGTTGTGACCGAGGGTTGGCCAGAGTTGTCTCTTAACGAAGGTCACCTTGAGTCGTCCTCGAATGATAGGCGACCCGAGTTGTCCGTGAATGAGGGTCGGCCTGAGTTGTGCTCAACCAAAGGTTGGCCGAGTCAACCCGATCAAAATATGAACGAGTTGGCCCCAATCAAAATCGACATGAGTCGTCCTGGTCCGAGGATTGACCTGAGTCATGCTTGTCCTAATATTGACTTGAGTTGTCCCGTTTGAGGGTTGACTCGAGTTGTCCTTGCATGAGGGTCAGCTCAAGTCATCTTTGTTCGATGCTAGGCTCGAGTCGTACCTAGCTGAGGGTCAACCCTATCCTTCTCAATTGAAATTCGGTCGTCCCCGATCGGAATTTGGCTCAAGTCGTACTCGACCGAAATTTGGCATGGTCATTCCTGAGCGAAATTTGGTAGAGTCGGCCCTGGCCGAAATTTGGTTGAAGGTCAATTGAGTCAACTAGGACCTAATTTCGAGCTGAGAAGGCCCATATCTAATTAGATCGATCTCATTGAATTTAATCTCATTGACAAAATAGATTGAATATAGTTTTAATTCAATTTAATTTGGATCGAGAAAAATCTAAATTTAGATAATCTAGCTAAAATGGGTTTGTATTTTAATCAAAATCCATATACTAAATTAACTAAATTTGAATTATAGATTCTATACCCCTTGATGTGAAGGGAAAAAAAAGGTGAAACATCGAGGAACATTGTAAATATTGAAAAAGTTTATTTCTAATGATGAGAATTTGGTGTGTTCTTTATACATTTTCTTATGTTTCATATTTTCGTTTGTGATTCTTTTAATTTATGTACGCATATTTTCTCTCTGTTTCTTCGGTTGCAAAGTAAAACCTTAGAATTTGTTGGCACTTTATCAAGTTTGGCATCTTCCTTGTTATTTTTATTTTTTGTTTTTTGCATATGAGTTTTATTTATTTTTCCTCCGTATGAAGTATGAACGTGTGATCAGATAAGTGTGTTAAATTATATTAATTTAATATTTGATTCATGTAATTTAAAAAATAAATTTAATGTAAATATTTCAATGTAATTATTATTAGAACATAAATTTATTACCTCAAGTTTTTTTAATACTAATATACCTCTATCCAATTAATTTTAAAATTATGTTTAAGATAAAAGAAGCTTAAAAAAATTTAGTATTAATATTTCTCTATTAAATTAATTATAAGTTTATTTTTAAGAATAAAATTTAATTTAATTTTGAGGGTTTTTATTCTAGAGTTTTGTTTTCTTTTATTCTAGAGTTTTTATTTTGAGAGTTTTGACAGATTTCATTCCTTGAATGTCATACTACCCGTGTGTACTAATATTTTTATTCTCATTTCTGATTAGTATGAGTTTCTTTCTATTTGTATGGATGTTGTTTTTATTGTATTTATTGAATTTGTATTAGGACTAGAAATATATTTCTTTTTGCCTGATTTTGTTTATGAATTAGGGATTTAGGATTATACCTAAGAAGAAAAATATTTTTTAAAATATTTTTATTAATGATTAATCTCAAAATAAACATTGCAAGTTTATGAAAAAATTGAGACTTGAGACTTCAAGATACTACAAGTCTACGATCGAGTTTCCTTTCTTGAAAACCAAAACTAGTTTTTATTTTTCAACTCTTTTTTTATATACATACTTTTAGTAGTGTTTTATATATAAATAATTTTTTATTTCATATAAAAATATATAGATATGTTAACTAGAAAACTTGAATCAGGCTATTAAAAAATCCAGAAGAAGAGAAAAGTTAAGGCTTTAATAATATCACAAAGAGAAGCTACGAATAAATTTATAAAAGTAGATAAGAAAAATGAATTAAAAAATACAAGTGTATATTTTTTGAATGAACAAGATAATAACTATATCTTATATATAGAAGTAACAAGAGAAAAAAGAAAAGTAGTCAGTGATGAGGATAAGTCTGATTCTCAAACTCATGATAACGATTAAAAATATATAAAAATATTAAATCAATAAAAATGATTAACTATTGAATAAGAAATTTTAAATGAAATTAATTTTGATAATTTAATGAATAATTTTTCATAAAATAAAATCGAATTTTGTTTTAAATAAAAAGCCTCATTCTTAAGTCTACTTGAAGTCTTCAAAACCCTTGAGTCGCCCTTGATTATGACAATTACCCATAAAATATAGGATGCTAAATTATAGATATAGTAGTTGGCTTATAAGTTTAATGAAAGCTATTATTATGAGGTATATATGGATTACTCAAAGGTGAACCATTTTTTATAGTTAATGACATTAAAGTGAGACATTTGACATACTCAAAGCAATAAAGTCGGATTAAATACAGAAATGCGGGAAAATTTAAACTATTAAAACGCGCTATAATTCAAAAATTAGTTTAACTCCATGTTTTACATAACCAAAAACTGAGTATAAAATTTGTTTACAAAATATAGATGTAAATCATGACAATAAAACTCCATAAAAGCTTCCCTAAGCTAGCCCCTCTCTAGCTTTAAGTTCACTAGCTCCACCTGTAACATCATCTGCTCTTGTGTACCGAATTACACGATCATCACCAAACACAAGAATATATGGTGAACTAACAGTATAAATACTTCATAATCGAAACAAAGTGTACACACATAAGGATGGCAATACGGGTCTGGCCCGGTGGGTCAGCCCGCAAGACCGCAAAACAAAATGCAGTGCAGGCCAAAAAAATGAACCTGTAGGCCTGTAGTTACACGCAACCCAAGCGGGCTGGATCGCAACCCGCACAGGCTAGCCTGTTGGCCCACATATCCTAACTTAGTAACCTAAAAAAAGAAAGCTAGCCACTAGTGCGAATCAGTTCTCTTCTCACAATGAATCAGTTCTCTTCTCTTCTATCTACTACAAGCTCAATTCTCTTCTCGGCACTGGTTCAGCAAGATGCACATCATTGTTCCACCGCCTACACGCCACTAATCCATTGCACCGGAGTGACGTGTCTCGTGTGACCAACCATCACCTGTTTCTCTTCACGCGTCTCGCGTCTCACATCGCACCACCACCACACTCATTTGAGACGCTGTTGTCTACATCGCACTGGCGCAACGCCACTGCCGTCACCACCTACATACCTTGACTTGTAAGACCCATGAAAATTAATTAATTAAAATAAATAAATAATTAATAAATGCGGGTAGTAGGAGCCTTTATGGCATTTAATTCTAACATGTAAGACGTGGAAAAGTACTAGCTCAAATGGTTGAGAGTACTTGATTGTGTGAAGGGAGTTGGGTTCAAGTCTTATGTATGCCATTTTTATACTATAAATTTTATTATTATTTTTGATAATATGATTGATCATGTTGAGTGATAATATAATCATAGAATTATATTAATCATCATTAAATATGAATTGGTTGAATAGTTGTGCATTAATTTGACATTGGCATGGTTATGGGTTCAAACCTTGGTAGATCCAAATTAAACTTTAGTTTTGCTAAAAATTAGTTTTGGCATGAATAAGAAAAGCCAAAATTTTTGGACAGGATAACAAGGATTGGAAGCAAGCTTGGAAGGAGACAAGGGCTGGGTTATTTTGTGGTGCACAAGAGCTTGAAAGACATTCCAAAAACTTAAGCAGGAAACCAGGTTAGGGGAGTTGAATCACGTTTATTTATGTTTTAGTGTAATTGCATGAATTATTGCATGATTGTGTATGCCCTTTCCCGTACATTGTTAGAATTTCGTGTTTCTGGAAAATTTTCAGAAATCGCCTGACGGGTGACAAGTTGCCGCCAAGCGACACATATGTTGTATGTGATTTCTGGGCTTTTACGAGGATCCGCTTGGCGGCGAGCATTCTGCCGCAAGGCGACGTTTGTTGTTCAACCCAGATTCTGGGTTTTTCGATGAACGGCTTGGCGGTGGTAATTGACTCGCCAGGTGACGCGAGCCCTGTTGGCTTGATTTGATGATTTTGGGGATTTTGGGTTGAGTTGATTAGGGGAAACAATATCCTTGAACGTTAATTGATCATTGCATGATTCGCAGAAAAGCAAAATCAAGATTTGTTGGTTATATTATTAAGAAGAGTGATTGATTAATGAATTGAGATAAGAATTAAAGAATGTTTTTAGCAATATGTATTTTAATGGTATTGTGATTGGAGTATAAAATATCGCAGTAGTTGGCATATGTTCACCATAAGCATAGTTAGACGGGTTGAGAATGGACTTAAAGTATATTGTCTAATTGGTATTTAGATAAACATAAAGGATGTAGAATGAAAAGGTAGGGGAATATGGTTGTGTAGTGTCATAGATGAAATAGTTAGGATCCTGTCAAGAAATGATAAGGGTGAATGTTTGGGATTGTCGATACGACCATATTTAGGTAATAAACTTACATGTGGGGTGTTGATGGCTAGAAATCTTGTAGGCAGCAATGCACGAGTTAGGAGTACCCTGGAGTAAGGGCAAGTGTGAGTGAACTATGCGAAGTGTGTCTGAAACTGAACCAAAACTAGTACTAGGCAAGTACTAGTGTGGCACCTAGCAGTGGTGATTGACCCGCCAGGCGACAGCGGAAAAATAGTTGGCTCTAGATCAAAGTGGCGCCTGGCGGTGAGGATGGTGCCGCCAGATGGAGTCTGCAGGCCAGTGGGTCCTTAGGCGCGTGGCGCTTGGCGGTACGTGTCCCCCGCCAGGCGGTTTGGAAGTTGGCAGCACTTCGTGAGCAATGTCAGGCGATGTTGATGCAACAGATGTGGTTTGTGCTTACTTGGATGTGCGTGGTCTACAAGGCTTCTATGATACCTTGAGGGTCGGTTTGCTGGTTTTCCTTGAGTTGTGACTCGGAATAGCATCTCTTGAGTTGTGGCTCGGGATGGTGGATGAACACGGGAACTCTTGAGTTGTGGCTCGGGTTGGCGACTATTGCCGGTATGACTGTGCACGTAGCGCGTGTACGAATGTGTCTAGTTAGATTGCCCTCCTTAGTAATTAACTAACGAGTTTGCTAGTCTTGGGACATACAAATGTTATTTGTATTGGAAACTCCACATGGCGTTACGGTGTGTAATCCGTAACATGGTTTCTCGCCCGTGCTCTATCGGTTGTGGTCGATAGGTGTGGCAGCAAGACATCTTGAGATATTCATCAGAAGACATAGAACACGGTGAATATGGTTGTGGCCATGTTTTATGAAATCAAAGGCTGAAAAATCCTTTGGTGTATATATGGTTGTTTAACTGCTATCTCACCATATTTGCTTGTGTTTGGCGATGATCGTGTACGGGGTACACGTGAGCAGAGGATGTTGCAGGTGGATCTTGTGAGGCACAGAGCTGAAGCGGGGCTAGTCTTGTGTTTGGCGATGATCATGTACGCGGTGCACCTAGAGGTGGATCATGTTTTTAAATAAACTGTAACCTTTATATTACTCAACTTTTGGATAATTATAATAGTGTTTATAATTATGGTTTTTCTTTGGATTATTATTGATGTAATAAAAGTTTTAAATTGGCCGCGTTTTGGGAATAGTATTTCATTTAATGAAGTTGGTTATTTATCTCTTTCTTTTTATTTAATTAAATCTGTAATATCCTGTCGGGATGTTACACGACTCATCTCTTTCTTTCCCTCGCATCCACCTATCCCCTCGCATCTGGGCTTGAAGAACGTCGTCGCAGCCGGACACCGTCGCATCCCTCCCTTCCCAACTCGCATATTCAAGGCCAGACATCTCGAACGCACACGACGATTCACAACCACCCACCACGAAATACGACCAGAACGCATATGGTATCCCTAAATCCTTTCGACAAAGACAAATCAGGTGGGTCATTCTCTCGTTTTTTTTTTCGCTGTCTAAAATTGATCAGTTCAATTTCAATTTCATGTATCTGGTTGTGACAGTGATTATGTAGGTGAAATTATGGATGGGGTTTTCTTGGATTTGATTGGAGCAAGCAGGGTTTTGCTTCGAAATTGTGGGTTCAAAATTTTGGCTGACGCGATTTTGTTGAATTGAGGTATGGTGTAATGGCAGCTTGCTAATTTTTTTGGTAATCAATTGCTTGAAATTGTGGCTAAATTCATGTTTCCTGAATTTGTTTGGTGTTGTTCATGTTTTCTGTATTAGTTTGGTGTTCCCATTTTGTTGGTCATGTGTGTGGAAAATTGGTGCTATTTTGGTTTGGTTTGCATTGTTATTTGATTTGAATTCCAAATTGAATTGTTGCAGCTGATGTAAGCATGTATTATTGTTGATGTGTGCATTATTGTTGATGTGTGTGTATCAAGAAATATAATTGGAATCTAGAAATAAGAATGGATAATAATGATGTTCACATACCCCTTTATGAAAATGAAATTGAGGATGATGATACTGAAAAGCAATCTGAAACGGTTTAGACTAAGAAAAGGAAAACTAAGGCTAACACGGCTGATTGTTGGAGGTATTTTACTAAGCTTGAGGTGGATAAGGATGGGAAAAAAAGGGCAAAGTGTAATGGTTGCAACAAGATATTTATGTGTGGTGGAAGAAACTATGGAACTTCTCATTTGAATCGCCATGTTATGAAATGTGATAAAATCAAAAGTGAAGATATTGGTGAAATGATGTTAGATATGCAAGGAAAATTAAAGGGAAAGAAAATAGATCAATCAGTACATTGTCAGTTGTTGTGTGAACTAACTGTTAGGCACAATTTGCCTTATGCATTTGTTAAGTATCCTGAACTTAGGAATTGGATTAGCTACTTGTGTCCTGATGCAATTAGGGTTACTAGAAACACTATTAAGGCAGATATTGGGAGAATGTATGACAAAGAAAAGTTAATGCTAAAGAATTTGCTTGCTTTTATTCCTAGTAGGATTTGCTTGACTTCTGATTTGTGGACAACAATTAATATTGAGGGATTTATAGCTTTGACTGCCCATTTTGTGGACTTGAGTTAGAAATTAAATAGCAAGCTTCTAAACTTTTGTCACATGTCTTCCCCCCCCTCCCCACACACACAGGTTTTGAGTTGTCTAAGAAAGTTTATGAACTTTTGCAAGATTGGGGATTAGAGAAAAAGTATTTTTTATCACTTTGGACAATGCTTATGCTAATGTTGTGCTTCAAAATTTCTTAAGAACTCAACTTAATCTACATAATGGCTTGATATGTGGGGGAAATTCTTTCACATTCGTTGTTGCACACATATTAAATTTGATTGTCAAAAAGGATTAAAGGTGCTAGGTAATGCTTTGGATCTAATTAGAAATAACATCAAATATATTAGGGGTTCAGAGACTAGAATGTTCAAATTTAAACAATGTATTGACAAATTTGATGATATTGAATATTCATGTGGGTTGTCTCTTGATGTCCCTACACGATGGAACTCAACATACTTGATGCTCAAAGGTGCCTTAAAATATCGACATGTTTTTGGAAGCTTGCCATTAGTTGACAAATGTTACAAATATTCCCCTTTAGAGGAAGATTGGGACATGGCTGAAAAAATTTGTAGGTTTTTATTGCCTTTCTATGATATGACAAACTTAATTTCTACCACAAGCTATATAATAATGTAGATTTTTACCATTATCTTGGCTATCTTTTGCTAACAAAATCAACTCCTTTTGAGCTTTTAACCCACTTAATCCTCACTTTTACTTTGCTTTTGTGAATAAATACTATATGGGTTACATAGATCTAATTATACCACTAATCCCAATTTTTGTGTCCAATTTAATGATAGAAAGCTTTTGTCTCAAGCCAAAGAAGTGTTCAACCAGAGAAGAAAGAAGAAAAAAAGCCAATGAAGATATGAACTTAGCATTTCAAGGCTGAGCGCCAGAATTCAAGGCTGAGCCCCATTCCTCTCGCATTTTCCAGCGCTCAACGCCAGCATTCAAGGCTTAGCGCCATTCTTCTCACATTTTTCAACGCTGAGCGCAAGAAGCTAGCACTGAGCTTTGATTGGCTCGCATTTTTTGGACGCTGAGTGGTGCGGGGACGACGTTGAGTGGCACCTGTGCTGATGTGGCAATTTTAACCTATTTCTTTTGGTTTGCTCAATGGGAATACATCTTTGGAAGTGGGAGGCACGAAGAAACTCATTTTGGAGAGCTTAGAGGTATGCTAGGGCTTGTAGGAACGACTCCATCTCCCTCTTTGTATCTCCTTTCTCTTCCATTTCTTCCATTTGTAAGCTTGAGCTCTCCATGACAATGGAGAGCTAAACCCATTTTTGTTAGGGTTAGATGTAGCCATGAAACTCTTATGTAAATGCAAATGCTTTGATTATATATATGCCTTTTTCATTAATTGTTAGTCTTCTTGTTTCTTCACTTAATGCTTGCATTGATTTGACCATCCATTGCATGATATTTGGTTCATTGGGTGTGGAAATATCTTTTGAAACCTTGAATTGGAACAAGAAAATCCAATGGAGCGTGTATCTAGGAATGGGACTTGACCCATTGGTTTTCTTAAACCCTAGTGCATAATGCGAATTTGCTTATTAAGAGTTCAAGGGATTGACTCTTAATAAGGAAATTTAGGCTCATTCAACTAAGGAATTGGGGTTTGAGTATATTTGTGGGTTGACATTAGCATATTGATGTAGAGGATGTTAAATTGTAGTTGCATGAGAGCGTAGTTGGTGAATTCTAACCCTGACAATATCAGTTCATATCATTTCTAATCTTTTCCATTCACTAAGTGTCTCTAACTTCTAAAGTTCAATTTTAATCATTTATGCAAAATTTAATATCTTACATGAAACTCAAAATATGGATTCATTCTTTAGTTTAAATTAGTCATTAATTACGCAATTATTTAGTGTACACGAGTCTCTTGGGAAAGGATATCCTGGTCTTACCGGTTACTACTTGCGTGAGAATGTGGAATCAAATATTTGCCTTTCTAGCTGGAAGCATGGTTTTGTTAAGGGTAGTTATTTTATTCTTACTTGGTATTACTTTTATTGTAAATTCATTCATACTTATTAATTAATGTTTTTGTTTCAATGCATAAATGAGGTAGAAAATGTCAATTACCAAAATGGGGAGCTAAATGAAAGGTCCTCCACTATTGTTGCATCAAATATTATAAGCGTGGGAGATGAAGAACAATAGACTACCACCATGAAGATGAAGATGTTTCTTGGACTGTTTTTTTTTTATTTGGACTATTGTTGATTGTTCTTTTCATGCGCATTTTATTATACTTGATATGATGTCCAAGACCTTTTGTTCCATGAACCACAACTTGTTTTGATGCTCCAAGACTTTATTTTATGGAGTGTGTTTTGATGTTCTTTATTGCACTTGTCTAGGACTTGATTTCTTGCACTATTATGATCTCCAGGATATGCTTTTAACATGTTCAGGATCTGCTTTATTTTTAGTTCAAACTATCCCAAAATGTGTGGGCCAGCCCATGGGTCTGTAGGCCAATAAATATGCAGGGCAAGCCGTATGATCTGTAACATCCCGACAGGATATTACAGATTAAAAATAATAAAATAAAAAATATAATTAAATTGTATTTAATGAAATATCATTTCCCAAAAACTCAGAAAATTAAAATTTTTTATTTAATCCAATAATAATCCAAAATCCACGGAATAAAAATACTATTATAATTATCCAAAGGTCTAGTAATATCAATAGTTACAACTTTTTTGAAATCATAAAACATTATAAAAACTTCGAGAAAATTCCCAAGCTAGCCCATGCTCCGAGCCTATGCCTCACCAGAACCACCTACAACATCATCTACTCCCGTGTACCGCGTACACGATCATCGCCAAACACAAGTAGATAGGGTGAGCTAATATCAAAAAATCATATGTATATAAAACAATTATATATCCAATTAATTATACCATAGGAAAAATTCCCTTTCTTCATCTCACATGGCCACAATCATGTTTTGATATCATAAGCACATCAAAGGAAAACCACCCTTTGATCTCACATGGCCACAACCATGATTTGACCGCGTTTTACATCTTGTTGTGAGTACCTCAAGATGTCTTGCTGCCACACCTATCGGCCACAACCAATAGAGCACATGCGGGAAACCATGCTACGGATCACACACCGTAACACCAGGTGGAGTTCCCAATACGAATAGAGTCTATAACGTCCCAAGACTACCAAACTCGTCAACTATTTACTGAGGAGGGAAATCTATCTGGACCCATCCGTATTGGCCACAACCAGCACACTCACACTGGCAACACTCGCCAACCCGAGCCACAACTCAAGAGTTCCTCATGTTCATTCGCTATCCCGAGCCACAATTCAAGGGATGCCATTCCGAGCCACAACTCAAAGAATGCCACGTGCTTAACCCCTATCCCGAGCCACAACTCAAGGGATACGTTCCGTGCCACAACTTAAGGAACACCAACAAGTCCACCTTTGAGATATCTTAGAAGCCTTATAGACCACGCATCACAATTCAAACACCAACCAATCCAATACAACAAAATTGATTGCCTTGAAACACACAATTTCTCCATCCTTCGCTAAAGCTTGAGGCCTTCGCCTAAGCACTCAAGCCTACCTCGCTTAAGTTAGGTTACCTCGCCTAAGCGAGCACCTCGCACAAAACAACCTTCCAACTCTCGCTTGGGCGAGCCTTACTCGCCTGGGCGAGACCACCTTTTTCCCAAAATTCAAATCTCTTGCCTAAACGGCGAGTTAAACAAAACATCAAATCATTCCTCGAATTCTCGCTTAGGCGAGGGACTCTCGCTTGAGCGAGGTACTCTTTCGCCCAAAATAGGGCTTCACGCCTGGGCGAGATGCCCCAAGCACAACCTCCAAACACTCATGGATTCTCGCTTAGGCAAGGCACACTCGCCTAAGCGAGATGGCCTGTCGCCCAAGACCAGGATCCTTCGCTTGAGCGAGACGCTCGAGCAAAAACAATATTCGAGTCTCTGCTAATCTCGCCTAGGCGAGCCTGGCTCGCCTAAGCGAGAAATGCAGACTCAAACACTGTTTACGCACTCAACACCAGCAACCATGCCCAATTCACACTCCAATTCACACTCCAATTCATACCAATTAGTTTGAAAACATTGCACCAAACATATAAGCATAATTTAGACACAATATAGACCCCAAAAACCCAGGTTTGCACAATAACAGCATACTCATTGTAGAAATCCATCATATACATTTAATTTACGAATTTCAATCATACAACATTGCAACCCTCAAACCCCAAATTCCCATCATATATGGCACGATTTCATGGCACAAAACTCATCAAAAACATATGCATACAATGACTAGACGGAAATTTGGGTTCAACTCCCCTAACCTAGATGCAGACAAAGGCCATTATTTATTTGTTTTTCAGCCTTCTGCTAGGATTTTCTCTACCCTTTCATATTCATGCCTCAACTAATTTTTAGTAAAAAGAGTCAAATTTGAGTTCACCGGGTTTGAACCCATACCATGCTCATCATCAAATCAATGCATAATCATTCAACCAATGCAGATTTCATGATAATTTGCATAATTATATAAATATATTATCACTCAACATAATCATGCATATTGTTAAAATTAATAATAAATCAAACAACCCATAAATGACATACATAGGACTTGAACACAAGTCCTCTCACATAAACAAGTACTCTCAACCATTTGAGCTAGTACTTTTCCACGTCATACAAGTCACAATTTAATGCCATAAAGGCTCCCACTACCCGCATTTATTAATTAAATATTTATTTAATTAATTAATTTTCAAGGGTCTTACATGATCCATCCCGTGAATTCTGTGCGGGGCGGGCCTGATGTGCGTCGGGTCGGCCTGCATTTCCATCCCTACACACACACACACTCATTGGAGAGCCACTATCCTCCAACTCCAAACAACATGACCAGCATCATGTAACCCACACTCTACATCGTCATATTATAACCTTAAGATATCCTTTGCTGCCACAAGCCACAACTCGTGGTTCCACCATCTACAACCACAACTCGGAGATACACGTGCGTGACTATCCTGTTTCCAACCACAATCCATAACGTCAAGTGGAGTTGCCAATCCGCAGCACAATTTGTACTCTCATCACAAAATTAGCAACATCACCGACCACAAACTGTGATTGCCTAATCAAGTGGAGATAATTCGTACGAGCCACAACTCGCACATTCACACTAGTTACCAGTATCACCAGGCCACAACCCGAGATCGCCACATTTTTACCCTCCATTTTGTGCCACAACTCAAGGAATGTCATTCCGAGCCACAACTCAAGGAATGCTCCAACAATTTCCATGCTCAAGGTATCATCCAAAGCATTATAGACCATGCACCAACCAAATGGAACAACCCCATGTGCCCTGTGTTATCGTCTGACGCTGCCTAAGCACAGCCAGGCAAAAATCCATTACAGACCGCCTAGTGGAAGCCTCTTGGATTCCTAGGTATCGCTTGGCGGGACCATCCTCATCGTCAGGCACTAAGCGCTCGAGGACCCCTATGTTTTTGTAGCTTTCGCCTGACGATTCAAACATCACCATCAGGCGCTACACCATAATATGATTTACTGGTTTGTATGCAACCAAGGACCATTCTAACACACAACCTATCATCAAGAAATCCATCAACACCAAATTGCTTGTCAATATTCTTAAACGTATCACCACTTACAAAAATTCCCCCATCCATTCCTCTACATATTCATCTATAGTTCCCAAGTTAAAGTCACAATATCATTTAACTTCCACAAAGAATTAGACCTAGTTATAATGAACACATACAGTAAGACTTGCCAATTTAGTTACTAGTTTCTATACCCATTTTCACTACTTCTAGTACCTTACCTCCAGCATAATTAACAAACCAAGTAATCACCATTCATACCATGCTAGAAGTAACCTTTGACATCATTTATTCTTAAGTTAGTAATAAGCTTCCTATGACCGATCTGGACACTACTTACAAATCAAGTAACCCATAACTGACGCCCATCAAGCACCACCACGTTCCATTCATATCAATATTTTTCCCTCTCCCAATGTTACACATCCTTACCTTCATAAATCTTACAATACTTCCCCAATACCATACTTGACCCTCTTTATTTCCCCATTACTATCAAATTCATGCTACAGTACAATTCCTCACAAAACCCCCAAATTGCTCCCTACCAAGTCAACCACCAACTGTTGGTCAACTCATCACAATCCAAAAAATAAACATGCACAACATACAACCATGCTTCTTATACAATTCACGATTAAGTAATTAAAATCTAAAAATGCAATGAACAACTCCCCTAACTTGGATTTCGTGCTCCTTCAATAACTTAGCTCTCACTCTATGTCTCTAGGACACAATTAATGCTCTCACAATTCTTTCCTCACTACCCACCAATTAACCTTCTACTTTCTTTATAATTTCTCCTTTTTTATTCTCCTTTTCCTCTCCTTTTTCAGCTTTAAATTAATTCAACTAATTAAAAAAATGAAAATAACATATTTCACATAAGTCAAGGTTTGAACACACAACCACATAATTTGTCAAGACAATACACAACCAATTCATGTTTTGTGATAATTCTTGCACATCTAGGATTATATTATCACGCACCATGGTCAAGCATATTATTAAAATAATAAAACAATTAAATTAACACACCAATAGTATCAACAAGACTCGAACCCAAGCCCTCTCATAATAGCTAAATACTCTCATCCACTTGAACTAGTACTATTCCTTGTCATAAATCCCCACATTAAATGTCATAAATATCCCATTACCCACATTTATATTAAATAATTATTTATTTAATTATTTAATTTTCTCAGGTCTTACAAAATGTCCCCAACCAACATGGGGACCAATATAATAGAAGAAAAAACTCTGTGAGGCTTGGCAAATGTCTAATAGGTTGTCTTTGAACATGATGCGCATGACCATGGCAGAGATTGTGAACCCATCTATGCCTAGGACTGAAAATGCAAAGGAATTCTTAAAGTTGATCAAGGAGTATTCACAATCGAACATTACTTATAAGTCATTATGGGAACTCTCAAGAGTGAGCTAACAACCAAGAATTTTGAAGTTTGTGGGAACGGAGGTGAAAGAATCATTTATGTTACAATTTATTATGAACTCTTTTCCTTCTAAGTTTGGTTAGTTTCAAGTGAATTATAACAATATTAATAATAAGTGGAATTTTAAAGAGGAAGGAAGACCCAAGAAAATGAAGGATCATTCAATTCATCTCATGACGCATGATTGTTCTAACTCTAGTAAAATCAATCTAGGAAACAAGAACAAGAATGACATAAACCTTAATTAAAGTTAATGAGGGCAGAATCAAGAAGGACAAAAAATGTTTCTTTTGCAAGAAGGTGTGTCACTTCACGAAAGATTATCCGAAAAGAAAATCTTGGTTTGAAAATAATCGTATATTTTATGTTTCTCTATAAGTTATATAACAAATATTATTGAAGTACCTAATAATACTTGGTGGTTGGATTCTAGAGCTACCACTCATGTTTCTAATATTATGTAGGGATTTAATTTTTAATCCAACCCATAAAAGGATCTGAAAAGTATTTATATATGGGGAACAAAATGAAGGAACGAATATAAGGATTAGGGACTTACAGATTAATTTTAGACATTGCTATTGTCTAGATCTTGAAAAGTGTCTTTATGTTTCTAGTTGTCCTAGGAATTTGATTTCTGTTGCAAAGTTGGATTATTTAGGTTTTAATTTTAAGATTGAAAATGGTGCTTTTCATTTGTATTGACATATGTACTATTATGGTTCTGGTACTTTGTGTGATGGTTTATACCGTTTAAATCTTAATGTTAATTTTACTGATTTCCTGTTTAAAGTTGAACATGTTTCTAGTAGTAAGTGTAATGTACAAAATGAAAATTTTTCTTTCTTATGACATCAAAGATTAGGTCATACATCCAAAGAAAGGATGATGAGTTTGATGAAAAGTGAAATCTTACCTCAATTGGATTTTGGTGATTGGATGTATGTATGGATTGTCAAACACAGTCCAGAAAACACGCCCAAAATACATCCATGCTTATCATACAATTCACAATCAAATAATTACAATCTAAAAACGCAATGTACGGCTCCCCTGACCTAGATTCCTTGCTTTCTTGGTAACGCCTAAAGTTCTTCTTAGCCCACTTTTGCCTTAGCCCTTGTCCCTCTCCAAAATTATTTCCAGCCCTTAATACTCTCTCTATTTTGTGCCCAAACTCTTTCTTCTCAACCAATTGCCAAGCCAATGCTGATGGAGCTTCAAGGTGTGGTGGCTGGTTGAGACTCCATAGGTAGTGAAATTGGGAATGGAAACAAGTGTTTAAGGCTCTTTTTTAGAGAGGTGAAAGGAGATTAGACTAGAAACTAGACTAGTGGAAGGTGGCTAGAGGAAATGTTGGAAACCTCTAGCTTAGGTGCTCTCAAAATAATAGAAGAGTGGAGTGATCTCAACACAAGCATTCTATTAGAAATTTCAAGAGTAAACTCTACAAAGTTCTCTAGGACTCTCTTTTATAGAAGAGAAGGTCACTAATGCACATGCACATGAAATTACATTTGAAATGAGATGCAAGCTTGGAGAAGAAGTCTCTTTCTTGGCCCTTAGATGTGCATGAGGGGTTAGATGTGTGACAAGTGGCATGGCACTCCTTTGCAAGGTAGAAGCCATTCCTTTCATGTGGCAAGGAGAGTGTCTTGTTCAATGCTCTCTATTGGGCTTAGATTAGTCCAATTAAAATCCAAGGAACGAGTTTATTTAGCCTACTATTTATGAAAGCAAGGACTAAACAATGGCCCAATTTAAATCTAGACTATGGTCTTCCATGCATCAACTCATATTTTGGAGATTTCTTTAGACCATGTGAATAAAGTGAAAAGCCCATGATTGACTTGATCATCTTATGAGAGGCCCATTTGGATCTTCTTCATCATGCTTCTAGTGATTGGGTCTCTAGGTGGGCTTGGGCTTGATGATGTACTTGTTGATTCATTTAGGCTTAAGCTTGTTGGGATCACATCAAATGCACAACCAACCAACTAATTCATGTTTCCTGGTAATTCCTACTCATCTGTGATTTTATTATCACACACCATGGTCAAGCATATTTAAAACAATAAAACAATTAAATTAACACACAAATGATATTCACATGACTCAAACCTAAGTCTTTTTATAATAGTCAAGTACTCTAACCATTTGAGCTAGTATAATTGCTTGTCATAATTACCCGCATTAAATTCCATAAAGATTCCATTAAGATTTCATTACCCATATTTATATTAAATAATTATTTATTTAATTATTTAATTTTTTCGAGTCTTACATTTTTGTTTATGTGGAATGACATAATGTATCTTTGAAAAGAAAATAAAGATACATATTATGTTATAATTTAATTTAAAGTGAAATTGAGTTAGGTGATTTGTGATACATAAAAGGAATCATGTTGTTGAATATCTTGAAACCACCATGATTCATCTTCCAATTCAATTATTAAATAAAGTTGACTTGATAATTCCAATGAATATTGCCCACTTAAAATTAGTTATGTGATCTTCAAGTATATGAACTAACTGGGAGAGTGTTAAATTATATTAATTTAATATTTAGTTTATGTAACTTAAAAAATGACTTTAATTTAAAGATTCTAATGAAATAATTATTAGAGTATAAATGTATTAAATTATGAAAATTATTTTAAAATTATTAAATTAATTTTCTCATTTCTCCTTTCATTAAAAGTACTATAGTATTTTATTAAAGTTTTTTTTTAAATATTAAAAATACTTTATATCTTGAAAATTTTATATCATTAAGAAATCATTAAAGAGAAACAATGTAACACCCCATTTAATTAATAAAGCTAATTAAAGGAAATGTCACACAGAATAATATTGAAAACAAAGGACTGGAGTATTGACAATACTCCTTACAATTATCCAGGAGAAACCAAAATAGAAGTTTAGGCACACCACGATGCCAGACTCAAAATAGTGTAATGGGTCGACAAAGTACAAAATAAAGTACTAAAGCGGACAATACACGGGACATAGCCCTAAAAGAAAACCGGAATCCATTCCCGAGATGCTAAGCAGCGGAATCACCGTTTCCATGTTGATCACGGGGGGTTCTCGCATCTGCTCACATCAATAAATTGATGATCATCGCAAAGAGAGAAAGTCACACAAATAGAACATACAACAAACAAAAGTGTAAGCTAGAGTAGAAAAAAGTTTAGCATACTGTAACATGCATATATATATATATATATATATATATATATATATATATATATATATATATATATATATATATATATATATATAAAATTATTAT
>Ga0099822_1001167_pt1 | contig 29475 bp, 17 predicted proteins | sample CowpeawhiteBW_FD_76839 | JGI IMG/M metagenome (GOLD analysis project Ga0099822, IMG submission 76839) | Root nodule microbial communities of legume samples collected from California USA - Cow pea white BW | ecosystem: Host-associated > Plants > Roots > Nodule | place: USA: California | collected... | reverse complement strand
ATATATATATATATAATTCATTAAAAATTGAAATATTAAATTAAATCAAAATTAAAAAAAAATACTAAATCTAATTTATCATATTTAACTTTAGAATATGATAAAATATGACAAAGTGCGTTCTACAGCGCTGAAATCTTAGAAGAGGAATCTAAAGAGTGTTGGTAATTATCTTAGGTGGACTCGAGAGTAGGACCAAAACAACTGAATACCCTTTAAATTAATATCTGTCGTATCTAACATATTTTCTTGGCCATTATTTTTCTCGAAATGTCCTCGTACATATGCTATAACTCTCTCTATCTCTCTCCACTTCAGCAGTAACAGTTGACAAAGGCGTGTGCTTGCCCCCACCTGGGACTACACCATTCTATTTAATCTCATTTCTTTTTTGCTTCTCTTCCATCTTCTTCTTCTTTATTCCTCCCTTTTCATTTCTTTCATGCATGGCTTCCTAAGGGAAACAAAACTTGTCGTTTGACTGTTACGTTAACCCGTCTGCAAATTTAGTTCCTTTCACAATCTGCTTCATAAAAGGTTTCTCTCTTGCCCTGATTCTGCTGCTATTAATGCCAAGTTATAGTTCATTTTCCATGCTTTCTTATGCCATCGTCATGTTTCAGGTTTCAGTTTTTTCCAGGAATTGTTCAATGGGAGGAGAAAGAGTTTTATTCTCTACGTAGAGTTTGGTAAAGATAGTATCTTGAGATAATGCCGGTTCCACTTGCCCCCTACCCCCCGCCACCTCCATATACGCCTCCACCAAGTGGTATCTTTTCTTTCTCTTCTCTTTCTTTCTTTCTTTCTTTGCTCATTCATGTTGGTGGTAGAATGATAACACAATTATTATTTCCATAAAAATCAAAAGTCCAATTTTTGCTTGTTTTGAAGACCAAGTCCCTTAGAACGATTCCCAGATATAAAACAGAAATGCTCAATTCACCCAAAGGAGGGAGCGGAGAATGAAATTTCGTTTCCCAGATGGAATATTGAACAAGAAGATGTGTTTAGTACAGTTCTGTGTTTTCCATTTTGAAAAATTGGACCTTTATTAATGACACGATGAATGCTAGAACATTCATTGCCATGGCATCAAAGAGAAGGGAAAAAAAAATGGTCATTTATTTAATACTTGCGAATAACTTATGTCAAAAGATTCCTTAACTAGGTCCGCAGAGTCAACTTGTCTGTTCTGGGTGTAGAAACCTTCTGCTTTATCCAGTTGGAGCCACCTCTGTGTGTTGTGCTGTTTGCGATGCAGTCACAACCGTGCCACCACCTGGTACGGTGCACTTTCTCTCTGTAATTCTTGTTATTTAGGAAGTTCAACTTGTTACCTATTCAAATTTTTTGAATCAACCGAGTAAGATGAAATCATAAGCATTTGTTGCATATGCACAGAAATGGCCCAGTTAGTGTGTGGAGGCTGTCACACTTTACTCATGTACATCCGTGGAGCCACAAGTGTGCAATGCTCTTGCTGTCACACAGTCAATCTAGCTTTGGAAGGTATTAAACCATAAACAGCTTGATGAAATTTGGATTCTCTACTGAATTCTGAATTTTCTGTGTTGTTCTGTGTTATTATTTGAGTCATTACTTTGTATGTATCAACATTGTAACAGCAAATCAGGTGGCACATGTCAACTGTGGGAACTGTAAGATGCTACTGAGGTACCAATATGGAGCAAGATCCGTGAAATGTGCCGTTTGCAGTTTTGTAACATTAGTTGGGGTCAGTACAATCTCTTCTTTGGTTAATACTTTACAGTGTCAGATTCAAAAGTACTTTTTTTTTATTAGAGCAACCGTGTAATTTTGTTATGCATTCTTCCTTTCTTAGCAACTTAGTGCGATAATTTGACCTGCATTCTTATATGCATCTTGCTTACACTGTTGTTACCGAATGATGCAGGCCTCAACAAGTACTGCTGAGCAGAAATTCAGTACTTAAATGGTTGAATCGTTCTTTAAAATGGGTTGCAGGCACCACTACCTTGGTTTTAATTGTTACAACTCATCACTCTTGAGGAGTAACGAGTGCATATGTGATATCAGAGAAAATTTTCCCCTCAAATGTATGAACTGTTTTTCCCTTTACTGAAATAATTAAATAATTTTGGTATATTGGTGTACCATGTACTGCTTTATTTGTAAGCAGTGTAAGCCTCTTAAGGAATCGATGTCGCCCCAACAGTGTCAATGTCAGTGCAGTTTTATATAGTTCTCCAATATCGAAGGTAGTGTCTTCCTAAAAGATACTTTGGAATAACTATTTGTGATAAGATTATTGATTCTGAGTGCTTTAGAAAATTGGCATATCTTTAGATAAGGTTTATCTTCCCTTGCTGATACTTGGTTTATGAAGCTTGAAGCAGAATCAAACACATCATTTGTTTCTTTCATGTAGCATTTTAGTTCCTCTTGAATCAACCAAAGATCCTCAAGAAAAAGAGTAAAATTTCTAACAGAACTTATCCTTCATCAGGATGGGGTTGTAAAGAACACAAAGATGCCAACAAATTTATATAAAAAGAGAGGTTAAAAAGGAAACGAAAAAACCAATCTTATCTCTGAATCGCAACATGGTCACCCTTTTTGGTAGATTAACTCAAGAAACGTGTTTTTCGGCATTCAACTTGAAGCGTTATGAGGTAGAAAAAACCGATGAATGTGAATACTGATATGGACATCTCTTCTTACGTTAGTGGTTTCTTTGATATTGCCCCGTGTTCTCCAACAGCCTTGAATATGTCACTGCTCACTCGGTTTAATAGTCGTGTTCCACTCGTTTTAAAATGTCGCATTCAATGAAAATTAGTCTTTGGTAAGTATAAGACGTGCATCATGAGGTTAAGACTTAAGGTAGTCGTCTCTTCACTATTTCTCGTGTGTTGCTACATACTATTATAGTCATATAACAAGTGCTTGTGACTGTGGCTGCAACGCAGTATCTTCTCAATCAGATATGAGAGTTCGCTCAGTTCTATTATCATTGATGAAAAAAAAATCAGCATTATCATTGAATTCTAGACTTTTTAAGTAAGAAATTCAAATGATAAATCACTTGCAGCAACAATTTTTTCAATTACCATACTTTATGGTAGCAATATCAAAACATTTTCTCGCAAATTTCGTCTAATTTCCTATTTTCCACTATCGCAATTTAACTCCATATGAAATACCACCTTGAACGACCTTCATCTATCATCCTTCAGGTATACATATTCGTGTAGCAGAAACTAACATCCCCTTACCTATAGGGTTATGTTAGTTGACATCATTTCCTATTCTTACCAATTTTTCAGATATCCCTTACACACAGTAAACAAAATATATAATTCTAATCATTAGGCCAATTGTTCTAACTAGGCCAACCACCTTGGAATTACACACCAATCCAGAAGATTAGTAAAGGTCGAGAATCTTGCATTCAAACAAGATTTTCAACCTTGAGCAGAAGTGCTGAACAACAAACAGATAACTCCGTATTCTTTAAACATTCAGATGGTACGCCGATATCGATGGCAACTTTTCTCAGATTAAATTTCATTTAATTAATTTAATAAGTATAGCAACAGTTTAAGCATTAGCTAATAGTAGCCAGAAAGGAATTAGCAAGTACAAACTGTCACAATTAGTTTGAAGAATAGCACGTCCAGGATTTCAGTACTTAATGGAGACTACCATAATTCACAAGATTTCATAGCTTCTTTGTGGATCTCACACGTGGTCCTCTCAGCCAAGATACCCATCTATGTTACTCAATGTCTAGCAAAAACAATCGCCAGACCTACAAATCTGACAGCCACCGTAATGTAGCTTGGACATGAGATTTGGAAGTTAAATTTGTTGGGAACCATTACCTTCTTTAAATTGTACATTTAACTCCCACAAGCTTTCATCAAGTGTAGCAATTCCCAAACATACTCATAGCTAGTAAAAAGACAGCTAAATTGCAAAAAGGAACCATGAAGTAAAGCCCAGTTAAAATGTTAGTGTTTAACTACAGATTCCACAGTATGCACAACTAAACAGAAAAAGCCGAATGAACCAATATCCGAACCAATGTTTACTACAATCTGCCTTGGTGTTCCACACAATGAAGAATAATTTTCCCATCTAATAGGATTTGTTTGTTCACTCTGACTTCCTTGGTCCCCTTCTTCGATTTAAACCTTGCCTGTGTTTTATGATGATCTTCTCCAAGTACTTCTGGCGTCACTGACAATACCTCTTCAAGGAATTCATCTGCCAAATCTCCATCTTCGTCCATCCTAAGACGCTTAGCATACCAACCCAGACCCTGATGAAGAGAAACACAACAGCCCAAAAATATTAAACACCTGCTGGCAGTAAATTACTAGACAAGGGAAAATTTATCTGAACATGATACTCCCAGACTTAATTACTAGGCAATGGAGACAAAAGAAAATGTAAGAGGCACAAGCATAAGGTCATGAATGCCCCAAAATCCCTAGTTTGCAACTATATTTCCCCTCCCCTCTTTCATCTATCATTGATTGGAGTCGTGTGTTAACTTAAAGCTGTTTATTTTTTCCTAACTCGTACATAGTACGTCCAAATGTTGTGACTGTAATAATAGAAGCTATCCGCCAAATAGGCTGGGCATAAAAAAAGCTGTAATGACAACTCCCAATCATGAAACAAGGATAAGATTCACTGATCATGAGCAGAACAGACCTGATAGCTACTTTTGAAACAAAATATGGTACAAAGCGAACTGTCTAAGAATTTGCCATTACCGATTCAAGTTTTAAATAATCCCCTCCCCATACTCGTCTTTGAGTTTGGGTTAAGGAATGTTAAGTACATCCATTCATGCAATCAAGTGAGGGACATTGACGGCAGATTTAAACTCTAATATTATACGTAGATGAACTAATTCCAGTGGAATATGATAAGAATCACCCCTCCGCCAATGGTAGGACACCTCCAACCTAATTTTGCTATGTTAAAGTACAAATAAAAGCCAAATGCTGTCAATTTTTACAAAAGTGTTCAGCTTCCCCTAGCAGCTAGAAAAAAGAGTGATCCTCATTAACAGCACAAAGTAAGAAAATAAAGACAAAAGCAGTTATCCACATTGGCACTGCAACATTACAAAGTCATACCAATCTACTATTTTCCTGAAGAAATCAGATATCATAACATCCTCTCAAGATAACTGAAATAATAGATCTTGAATTTCAGCTTCGGAGGTAGGAAGTCCAAGAGAAAACAAAGGGCTGGATTATCTTTCCCAAACACAAACATTATAAGATACTTCTTTTAATCTCAAATATAAGAGAAAAAAAAGGTTGAGAGATGGATTTAAGTATAAGCAAATTTCAACTAACTTTACCTATCTGTCTTCCGTCTAATTGAGATTTTATTCCAATGATTCTCTTATTTTTATGTAGTTTAGGAAAAATGTCTGTGTTTCAAATGAAGAACAATTAAACTAAACTGACTAATTTATTTATTTTTTGTATTCAAGACCCGAGGAAGTACCATTTTAAAAAAAATGTTCATTGGAGTTCCAATCGTAAAAAGGGTTCCATTTGTCGCGTACGAACATACAAAAGTACTCAACACAGGAACTATAGACTCGGGTTATTTACAATCCTAACAATACAATTTGAAACCAGGATTAAAAGATATTACTAGCCTCTGCACAGTCCCAAGAATTCACAAGGGCCTTGATATCCCAAATACACAAAAGTAAGCACACGAGTTTGCTATTTTCCTTTATCATATCCATGCACTCGTGCTAGACTTAATCCATTTTCTGTAAAATTAAATTATGTAGAAAAAAGGTCAACAATTACAAATGAGGTATAAGATCCAAGCAATAATTGTGCCGCTAACATGACATGAATTTTTAGGTTTCCCAAATTTTAAATGCATGGTTATAAAACCCAACAGAATTGGAATGATGAGAAAGAAAGGACCTGAAGTCCGCCGTCGCCAGACGTAGAGGGAGTGAGAACAGGTGGGAGGTGGTGGCGATCGACGACGACCTGGGCAGGGACGCTAAAGCCTTTACGAGGACGACCGGTTTCTCTGACTCGATACGGTGTCGTACTAGGATGGCCATCGTGTTCATCGGCGGCGGAATCCTTGGAATCGTGATCGTGGTTTCCAATCCCTAGAAATCCAGCAATCCTTCTGAACAGTCCCATGAATCAAAGAGGGTATAGAGAAAAGGCGTGGTGTTTGTTGCAGCGAGCCAAGATCCCTCTGCACTGCACGCGTTTGCTTGCACTTTGCAGCTGCAGTCGTTGCACGAAAGATGAGATACCATGGGACACTATATACACCCAACCAAACCAATCCTTCACCTTCACTTTCTATACGCTCTGCATCCCTCCATCTTCCTTTTCATTTTTTATTATTCTATTTTTCAGTTAAATTTTATTTTTTCTTAAATAATATGTGATATCTTTTTATGATATAAATTATTAAATTAAAACGCTAACACATCATTGTATCTAAACTTTGACTTCATTAGATATTAATTTTACATTTTAATAAATTTCTTATGATTATATTTTTTTCATTATTTTTGCAAATTTTTATTATTATCGTCCCGAGATTATTTGTACCTTTTTATTATCTAAAATGATTTAACCATTATATTATATTCGAATACTACTTGAATATATATAATTGTGAATGGAAATTGTGAGAAGAATTCCTCGTACAAACGAAACTAAGAATATACTAACCCTGCCCCTTGCTTGTTATGTCATAACCTTGATTTTCTTATCTCAAAGATGATTTCTTCCCTAACCTTGATTTTCTTATCTCAAATATGATTTCTTCCCTTGAAGCAACGAATCATCACATACTTACAAGTAGTGTCTCCACATATTTATCTTTTCAATGCCTACATTTAGCGCGAAAAAAACAACTACTGAACGCGCCACTATCATTAAAATAAAATACAATGTGTACAAGGGAGATGGGATCAATTAAGAGTTTACATGAACAACCTGGCCTTTGACTCATTTTTCACAACCACAATCATTTGACGGCACTCTATGTGATGATGCTAAGAAGAAACTCAAGCTATAACTGGTAACTGCATTTGGATTTGCTTCCATCTCCACCCATTAATCTGATGTTTTTCCATGTGACGACTAGCACCTTACCTCGTACGATCCTGCCTTTGTTATATACCGAACCCACTCAACAGTGTTGTATCCACTCTTTTCCCACACCTTCAGAGAGTAAATTACAAAAACCACTGAGTTCTAAGAAAAACATGAGGCGTCCACATATCAATGTTAAAAACAGAAAAGAAAAGCCTCTTAAATCAAGTTGGATACCTTACCTTTAGAAAACGGACACGTAAACCAGATGCCGTGAACATGGGAACCTGCATTATGAAATATAAGACTTATACGTCAAGCTACTATATAGGAAGCAAGTGTTTCGAGACTGATTCTCAACAAGAGAATGTGAAATATTAGATCAGATGTCATCCCCGCAGCAGAGGGCCAATGTCCACCAAGCTTACCCAAAAAGAAAAAAGGAAAGTTTAAAAAAATATATATTTTGTCCGGAGAGAGAAAAGGAAAGACCATTTCACTTCTCCTAGATCGACGAATGAACTGAATATATATTTATATAGTAATGAATTTACAGGTCCCAAGCCCTGATTACTAATTTCCGTAATTGACATGTATATAATAAAACCTGATTAATTACACGTCCAACCATTTTCATGAATAAGCTTTCACTGATACTTCTAAGGCAATCAGGATGTTCCAGCCATTTTCATGGAATTTGTAAAAACAACAGAAAACAAACCTGAAACTCCATCTGAATTGGCGGTCTAGTCCAAGATTTCTTTTCTGTCATCGTGGAAATAAGTTCAACTTCTGCACTCAAGGTCGGCTCAGTTTGCCCAGGAAATTTTCTTAGTCTACAAATTAAGAATAGAATAGGATGTTAATACCGAAAGCCACATTAAATAGTGCCCATGACAAGTTAAACTAGAAAATAAATCTGGGAATCCTATCCTATCGTACTATGTAAAACAACATATTTCAAGCATGAATAGTAACACATTTAAACATGATTACTAAAACATAAAATTAGCAAGTAACAGCATACATTTAGGTTACTCAAGATGCTGAATTAGGGTCGGAAAACCACTTTGTTTCACATAGTAATCATAACAAAGTGAGACTCTTACTTCCAAACCAAACAATCAATAGCTGCATTATATTTTGCTCGACCAGATGTGACTGTGAAACTCGTTTTTGCTGTTTGTTTCGGCACAGGAATTTTGACAACAACCCCTAGTGCAAACATCTTTGCGCCAAAGACACTCTTTACCTGAAAAGCATGTTAATAACTAGTAAAACGAATGAGGGGTAGATGACATTCAATATGTTTGACCTTCAAAGTTTAAATTTTCAAACCTTAACATTTACTTCCATCCTTGTTCGACCAAGTTCCTTGATAGTGGGCAATACTTTGAAGGGAAGATTAACACCCTCGGTGATACGATATCTATCAATATAAAATAATCTTATATCAGACAAGACCAATGCCACTTCTGGCACCGTTAAGAATTCACCTGGTCCTAAATCACTTGTGATTTTATATACCAAGTGGTGCAAAATGGTAAAATATACTTCTTGGAGCTACTAAATATCATTTGAATTCATGATGAACCTAATGCTGTGCAGAAAATGAGAATCACTTCAATGCTACAAACGTTATGAAAGGAAGAAAGTAATCTAACAACAGGGAGCATAACCATCTTTCTAAATAAGTGAACCTACGATGATAATAGACTGTGAACGGTATGAGCACCCGATACATTTCCATTGCAAAATTAGGTAATAGCAAACAAGCTAAATTGTAGAAAAGGCAAGGAAAACCTAACAAACTAAAGAAATGGATGTTTGTAAGGCAGATTTCTGATGCACCCCTTGACTTAGCTCCTTGGTATTAAAGAGAACTGGATTCCAATATGAACCAAAGAAAAAATAGTTTTCAATGTTGCGTTTGATGGTCTTTTGAGGTGTCATAGAAGGAATAGAACTCTTCCTTAGAAGCTTAAATCATATCATAGATATGTCAGTAATCCATTGTCCCATTTTAAGTTTGGTGATGAAGATCTACCAAGAAATACATTTCTTCTACCGAGAAATACATTTCCAAGTGCCTTGTAGAAAAACCAACAAAGAGTTATTTTGAAATAGTTAATCAAGAAGAATAACAGCAAGGAAAGAAATCATAAATCCATTTATCCACCTGCCCCCTTTTCCCACCAAAGCATGTTTGCAAGAAGTTTGCTGTAGGTTCACAAAATTCAAGAGAAGGTAAGAGCTTACTTCATTAGTTCAAATTCACCATCAGGTGGCACAAAACTAACTGTCTTCTCTGAGTTGAACCTTGTCAGATTTACACATTGATGGAAAGTTACATCATCAAGCTCAATAGTTTTACCACTGCAAAATGGATTTTGTTGACAGCAGAAAACAATATTACTATTATAGTAGAGCAAATAAAACATAAGGATGAATTGTCCTCCCAGTACGACACACAAGATGGACTACGCTTTAGAAGAGAAAAAGTAAACACACAATTCCCTACAGTAATATAACAGGACAAACACGTGTTTCAAATGATAATGTAAAAAGAAAATGTGGGAATCATGTTCAAATGAAAACTACCTTTTAGTAGGACGAGATTTAATTTCTGACTCTTTCTCGAGGCCAATCTTGTCATTCAGACCCAACTTCAAATCAGGCATTCCAGAAAGAAAGCACTTCATAAGAATCTTCCCCGTAACATCACAGCGTAGAACAACACCTAAAATCATCACAATTAACACATAATCAAGCAAGCATCAATGTTGTGGAGACAGGAAAATTCATGACCTACCCTTTGAAGACATAAGAAGATTCACGCTCTCCACAATATCCAAGAAGACCTGCAATGGATAAAAGATGTAAATTTGCAATAGTAAGGCACTAATGACAAAGAATGGAAGATACTACACAGCTTGCCTCGTTCTTTTTGTATACAAGGCCTTCTCTCCGCCAACCAACAGCACCAGTAACTTGTAAAGTTGCATTTGGAACAGGTCTATCTAAAGGCTGTATCACCCCAGGATTGCGCACAGTACAGGATGAATTATAGGATTTAGTTAGTTATTTAAACAGTACATCACATTAAGAAATGTAAACTCAAACAACAAACAAGTGGACAGACAGATAACATATGCACACACAGAGCCAGTAACATGTGAAATCACATTTTGCATAGGTATGTCTGTGGTGAGGTGTTTCCCTCTGTTTCCTCCAACAAAATGATATTTAGTATTTTCATATACTCATGCAAGTATAGATATTCTATTCTCTAAGGTTCCTTTTTCCTAATTTTGTTCATCTCAATGTAATTCATGCCAGTTCTATCAAGTAAACACCCGTGTAATTCAATGTATTTGTTTACAGTAGCATGTGCAGACTAACCTTGGATGAAAATGGGGAACGCACTCCTTCCTGAGTGATATAAAGCTTTAAGATTTCTGGAGAAAGATTTTGAGGATAACCAAAATCCATGATTTCTGCAAATATTAGTAAAATATTTATCATAAACTCATTCGAATTCAAATGATAAATATTTTTTTCGTGAGAACACTATTTAGTCTTTTATTATTACACAAAGTTTGAATTAGAAAAATATTTTATCCTGGTGTTTGAAATCCTGGATAACATGTAGCAATTAGCCCCAATAACATTACAGCAAGATAACCACTATTTTAAAAAAAAAAATGTATAAAATATACAAGGAATTCTCAAAAGTGACAAAAAAAATTACTCAATTAGTGGCATTCAGAATCAATAAAAAAAATTCATAGGTGTGTCACTAAACAAAACATGCAGTAAATAACAACTAAATTCAAATATAAGTTTCCTCGAGAGGAATCATCGTAAATCACAATCTCTTAAATTCAAGTCTTCTTTATCATCTTCACTACTATAACAGCTGTAGATTTGAGCATTGGAAATGGAAATCCCAAAAAAGACTTAATGTCATTTTTCAAAGAAATTTCAGGAATCAACACATAGAATAGTGCTGCAACAGCCACTAATGAGTATGAGCCTGTAATTTGATTTTGCTGAGGCAGCCCCTATAGCAGGCAGGGGCTGCTCCACACTGCTACACTGCTATAGCAAAACTATAGCGCACTATTCACAAATGCAATCATATGAAACTAGCCACTTCTGTTACATTTCACTAGTAAAGCCCTAGTTCACACAGTGCCCCTGTGGCTACTGTTTGGTCTGCTTTATCCACTACGGAAGCCCCTGGCGGGGCCACTGTGCTGCTATAGGGCAGCTATTTAAACCTCTGTTTCTGTTTCAATCTGTTGACAAAACAGATAGATGCACAACAGTTGCCAAGCAACTGCACGGTTGCAGTTTCACATATGCATGCATATGAGACTAGCCGCTTCTGTTACAATTTACTCGTAAAGTCCTATTTCACTACCAATTATAAATATGGAAATTCTTTCAAATTCTGAAGAGCATATGAAATTACAAAATGTATTATTACCCTTGCTGCTAGCCTGAGGTTTTGTCACCATATATAAATGAATCAGTTTAGCAAAACATTCTTCATGTTTTGTCCCAGTGAAAACCCAGTTACATTAACTAGTGTATCTGTATGAAATATTTCCAGAAAATTCAAATCATATAACTATTTAGTAATGTACAAGTAATGTTCCTGCATCTACCTCTTCAGTTAAACCACTCACTTAAAGTTTGAACAGAAAAATAAAAACTTATCCAGAAAATATTCTTCAAACAAATGACAGATTTTGAAATTATAGGAAACTAAAACCCTTGAACTGACTTTCAGCATAAGCATGCATTGCAACATAAAATTTCAACGAATTTAATTCATCACCACATGATTACATACCATCTAGGAGCTCATAAATAAGTACAAAATTATTGCGAATTGCATCTTCATCAAAGGCACCGCCAAAATATGATTTAAATAGTGCAACTGCCTGCAACGAGGATATATATGTGATCATTTACACAACTATAAGTTAATGATGATCAAATATCTAGATTGAAAGACAGAATTCCATCTCCGAGCAACATAGACAGCAAAACCTTCATCCCAAAGTCGAGGAAGGATGTAATGAAAAAGACCCATGTCATGAATCCTAATTTAACTGATCAAGCTGCATCATCGGATAAGTTACAAGTTACAGAGGTAGCAAGAGGTTAAATACCTCAACAACAAACTTGAAAGCGCAAGCTACATTAGCATTGCTGCTGACAACAATCACGACGTAAACATTGCTGATCCTCATGTAAAAGAAAGAGCAGCCACCAATCTGCCTCACAGGACAAGTACCAAGTTCTTTTGTTTGCATTATATGTGTCCGAAAAGCATCAACCATATTTCCCCTGCAATGTAATACAATAAGTTAGAAGATGTGATATTGTTCCCCACGAAAATAAAAAATAAACTTCCGATAAGCGCAATCACCAAGTTCCAGGGTTCCAATAAGAGCATTCCAAAAGCAAAAGTTCCTTAATCCTTAACGCTATTCACTGGTTCTAGCTACATTATAGCAAAACTTCGTTCAAAATTGACACTGTTAAGTCCCTAAAGGTAGGTTTCGATTCTAACGTGCGGCGTAATTGTTTTCCTACAAGGAATTAGGACGAACCTAAGAGGAAGAGACAAGCAATTACAGTACGACTTACTTTCCAGAATTCTCCAAACACAAAAAAAAAAAAAGAATGTTGAAAACTGAGTCCTATAACGTTTAAGAGAGCAAACAGCAGAAATAATTCGCTTTGACGCTTTGACTTCACTGAGCGATGAGTAGGCGAAAGAAGGAGAAAAAAGAATAGATATTACCCAACATCGTCTCGGTAGAGGCGATTGATGAGAACGTCGCCGCGGAGGTTCAAGAAGTATATAGCGGAAGCAGCCACCGGCATCTCCAATCCGGTGTATCAGCTTCCAAATTCTCTGACGAAAAACTTTCGAAGAAGAGTAACAATCAGATGCAGATCTGAAGCTAGCAGCAGCAGCAGAAAAAACAATACCAACAACAACAGAAAGTGGTGGACGGAGAGAACCAAAGAAGGAAAGCAACAAAATGTGAAAAGTTACGAGTCAGCGTTTCTTAGCACAGCAACACTTCAACTCTGTTCCAATGTTCTTCTACAACACGTGGACTCTCCCCCAATGAGTTAATGAGTTTATTTAGTGAACTGATTTCTTTTTTATTTAATTATAAACAAAATACAACATGATATAAATTTTGCTTGAATGCTGTTCTTGAAAAATCTATGTAGTTCACTTAAAAGAAAAAATGTACCACTCATGTTCTATTTGGTAAAAACTTAATTCAATTATTTAATTTTGTTTGTTTAATTTAAGTTCTTTGTTATTAAAATTTTGAAATTAGTCTTGAATTTTTTTAATTCCTCCCTGTTATCTTTTTTTTTATACCGACAAAATTAACATTGTTAATAAATAAAGATTGATGATTTTAATTTATATGCAACGAGCAAAAAATTGTTGTGTTTGTGGCTTTCTAGTTAAAAAATTAGTTATTGGTAATATTATGATTAAATAATTATAAAACGAGTAATATTTTCTTAAAACATATTTTCATGATATGTTAAAAAATAAAAATGAAATGGTACTACACAAAAGCTGGTAGTTGTGATGTAGGACATATTAAAAAATAAATAAACATATTTGTAAAAAAAGAAGGTTCGCATGTTTTCAGTTATTATGTTTTAAAAAATAAAAATTAAATAAAGAGGTAGCAGGAAAGTTAATTTATAAATATTTGACATCAGTTTTCAATATTTTTAGTATAGTCCTTCTTTCCTATTTAAATATTTGACATCAGTAAAATCTGTAGGCTTTATTGTAAAATCAGTGTTCTTTTGTTTAGTTTTTTTCTAATGAGAAAAAAAATCATTGTAGATATTTATAGGTAAAATTCGTAATAGATATTTAATATTTATGAATATTTATTATTTGTAGATAATAGGTAATAAATCAAGTATAGATATTATATTATTTTTATACGTAGATATTTGTTATAAAAAATTAAAAAATTTATATTTATATAACTGTAAATACATAGTATATGTTTATGTGATTGTATTATTTATTATTTAATATCTAATAGTAGTATCTTAAATAGAAGTGTAACCATAATAAAGTGAGAAATAGATGTGAAAGGGAGTTGATCTTGATAAATGTAGATTTGTGTATTACAATGGACTACATGATAAAAAAACAACACTACTTATCTTTTACATATGAAGATCATTTATCACATTTTTTAATCAATTTTATCATTGAATTAGGTAAAGTTTAAAAAATATATAAAAGTAGACAAATTATATTTTAAAATATAATTAAAAAAAATGGTATTTTTCAAACACGGTTATGCTGCTAAAAGATATCATGGTGTCAGATCATGACTTTCAACTTGTTATATTACTAAAAAAGAATTGTATATATAATACTTTATATAATGTTAAAATATATATTTTAAGTTTAATTTAATTTTATAAAACAAGTATGTAAGTTGAAATATGTATAATTTATACTAACTTATATGCTATAAGTAGATTTAACGTGAGACTTCAAACATTTTACATTTTTAAAATTTCTTACATACACATATTTTTATTTCAAATTGATTTTTAATAATTTAATTATTTGGCTTTCTAAATTTTTCTTATTTTAAAATTATATATATGGAGTTATTTATTTACATAATTTGAAATATTTGGTAATATTTTATATTTTAAACTTTTATTTGAATAATTATTTTTAAATTTTTTTCAATTTTTGTGCAAACAATTTAGGATTTTTTTAATAATTTGATTAATAAATTAAAACAAAAAATTATATTTGTTTACTATTTAACGTTTTCTGTTTTCTTAACTCTCTATATAGATATTTTTTAAAATTTTTAATAATTTTATTATTGAATTTTATACATGATTTTTATTTTGTCATTGTTATTTATATATACATATATATATATATATTATATTTTAAAACATGGTAATATTTTAATATTTAAATTATAATTTATTAATAAATAAATTCACAATATAAAAAATTGAAGTTGTAAAAATTTGAAAATATCTTTAATCAAATTATTCAAAAAATAAATAATTTAAGATATAGAAGAGTACCAAAAACTTATTAAAATAAATATCTTAAAATTTAAAAATATATGATTATACGAAAATGTACAAAGTTTTAAATTTTTTTAAAATCAATTAATCAAATTATGAAAAACTAATTTAGATATATAAATCTTTTAAAAACCGTAAAAAAAATGTTAATTCGCATGCATTACTTCCAACTATAAAAGAAAACAACGGAAACAGAAAAAGAATATAAAGAAATTATTTATAATGATATAAAAAGTTTAAAATCATAATTTGAAAGTACAATTTCATTTTCTAATTGTATAAAGTTGTGTTTAAAAGATACTATTAGTTTATAGTGTCTTTTGTAAACACAATTTATCTATTTTCTTATATTTTCAAAAATCCATCTTTAAAAAATCGCCCAGTTTAGTAAATGATACTGGGTGGTATTACCCATTATTTAAACTTCACAGATATATGGGATATATATCTCTGAACCAGTGTTACCATAACCGACTTTCAACGCATTATGGATAAAATTAAAAAACGGCTGACAATTAGAATAATAGTTTGTTAAATAAAACTCCAATGCTATATTTAATCAAATTTATTCTTTCAAATTCTCTTTTCCCAAAGTAGTTTGTGATCGTAGTGACTGGTAGTTCATCCATGACTCGGTCTTCTACAGTTACTATATAAAAATATATATATTTTTTATATATTTATATAAATAATTACTAGCATTGAATGCTATACTAATGTGTCAGGTATAATAAGTTTATATATGTATATAAAAGAATATTCATCCACAACATTAAAGATTGTATTGATGTTTATCATCTATATATTTAGTATGATGAGAACCGCGTGCTTTCACCATTTATTTATAATTACCTAGATACAACATAGATTAAAACAACTAGTTTAAATATAAATTATAAATACGGGTTTGTTATATTTATTATCTACAATTCTGATTACTTTAATCATAATAATGTTTCAACATGAGATTTATTATATATATATAAAGTAAGTATGCACTTTGTAATTTTTTACAGATTCTTTAATATATTGTTTATTGTAGCATAAAAAGATAAAAGATGAAACATAAATATAAAGAATATCCTGAAACTAAAACTTGAGAAAGTAACGAGATGGGTACGATAATAATCCATGCATAGTCATACACAAGTATTAACACATAATATGCCCCAAGTATATGGAGTAATTTTTCATCATGAACTTGTGTTCAATGCATTGTCTGTGATGTAATTAGTAACATTTATGAACATGATTAATTAAATAAAAATGAAGATGAGTATGAGTATGATAATATATTATAATTATGAATTTAAAAATAATAAAAAAATGAAAAAAAGTGAAAAAATGGATGTTAGGGGTAATTGGAGGAGGATGGAAAGCGAAGGATGAAGTTGACAGGAAGCGGCAAATGGGTAACTATCAGATCATATCCAAATGGAAATCTTGTGAAAGTGTGAGGAAAGTAAGAATAATAAATTGAGAAAAGGGAGGGAATAAAAACCAAATCTAAAAGTAAAACCCTAAATTAATACTATCAGCCCAAAGCCCGCTTCGGGTGTTCCCTCTCTACCCCTCTTATTCTCTTCCTTATATATATATTCTTCTCCCCTTTCGTTTTCTTTCTTCGTCTTCTTCTCCTTCTTCTTCTCCTTCCTGCACTCCCACGCATCTTCTTCGCCAATCACCGTCTTCTTTTTCGATCAAATCAAATCCCTGTTTCCCCCACGCATTCGCTCCCACCACCGCTCTGCGATCCGCATTTTGCTTTTCTATTCTCTTCTCCGTTCACCAGTCATGGATTCTCGGGAACCGCACCACCAACCACAATTGCCAAACATGATGATGGGACCCACCTCCTACCCTTCCATGTTGGCCCCCGCCACCGCCCGATTTCCTTTCATCAGCAACAACCACATCCCCCACCACAACCCTCCTCCCCCACCACCACCTCCTCCCGAGCCTCTCAACGACAACCACCACGAGGCTGCGCTGAAGCAGTGCGCGCTCGGAATGGGTTCCTCGGAGTCCTCGAAGAAGAAAAGGGGCCGGCCCAGGAAATATTCCTCCGACGGGGGCAACATTGCCCTGGGCCTGGTTCCTAATCATCCCGCCGCTTCCTCCGCCGAATCTCCCGCCAAGAAACACCGCGGACGTCCCCCTGGTTCCGGCAAAAAACAAATGGACGCACTTGGTATCTATCTCTCTATCTTCTTCGCTTTTCTCGCTACCTTTGCTTTTTACGTGGTTTGATCCTGTCTTGTTTTTTTCTCAGGAATCACTGGAACTGGCTTTACTCCGCATGTAATATCAGCTGAAGCTGGCGAGGTAGAACTACGATCCCTCGTTCACTCATCACAATCATAATGTTTGGTTTTGTTGTAAATTATTCTCGCTGTTGTATATTTGTTTATTTGTTTAATGTCTTTTGTTTTGTAGGACATTGCTGCAAAGATTATGGCTTTCTGTGAACAAGGGCCACGGACAGTTTGCATCCTCTCCGCCGTCGGTCCTATTCGGAATGTAACCATTCGACAACCGCCTTCCGCCTCTTCTCTGGCTTGTCCTGACGTATCCTATGAGGTAATCTTCTTAACATCCTTTAAACAACCCTCCTCAACTGTCAAGGTTTTAAATTATGTTGATTTTGGAAGTTCTGACCAATGAGGCCATAATTATTGTTGTGGTGGTGCAGTTTCAGTGAGCCCCAAAACCATGTCAACCTTTTTTGTTATTCTATATTGATTGGCAATGATCTGAAGTACTATATATGTAAATGTCTGTTTGGTGTGCTTGTGTGCATGTTAACCGTAGAATTTGAAGAAACACCCTCACCTATTATCTTCCTGTCCATGTGCTTAATTACATTTTTTAATTTTTGAAGACAGAGTTTATTTAGGTTTTAAACATAAAATCTATCAGAAACATTCACCCGGGGTTTCTTTTTATTTCTCGTATCTCTAATTTAATTTCATGTGATATTTTTTGGGATAGAACAATTTTGAATCTGTCAGTTGAACTACTACGGTTTAAGAATTGTTATGGAAAGAAATATCAACCGAATTGTTCTTACTCAGTTAAGTTCACTTAAATTCTTCCACACAATTCTGATTCAACTGCGTGAATGAACAGATGTAAAGTTATAAATTACACAATTGGAATCTATCTGATTTGTGAAACGAGTAAATTCTGCAATGTTTCCTTTTCGTTTTAAAATACTTCATTTGTTCAGAAAAAATGTTCCATGGAAATTATATTTCTATTGTTTTGGGTGGTACTCAATGGTTTAATAGCATGCTATGGCTCTCTGGGGGTTCTGCTTTTAATGTTGAATCTGTTAACCAAATGATTCATCTGCTGTATTGTTGACTTATATCTGTATTGAATGCATTGTAAAGACAGAAGTTTAATAAGCAAGACAAATGAGTTACATTTTATCTGTATGCATCGTGTAGAATAATATAATCTTATAGGCATTGAAAGTACATGAAATATATAGCTATTTATGCCGTCTGATTACTAGAAGCTGCAATCATGGAAATCAGCTGGGAATTTTCGATGTGGAGTTTGGTGCTAGTAAATATAGGTTTTATCTAGTCTAATATGTATTGTCAAGGTAACAGTTGAAATTGGATTAATTTGGGGATGGTGAAGATGGGTTAAGTACATTTCTAGAGTCAGGTCTTCAGTCTTGATCTGTTGGTTATAAGAATTAGTATTTATTTATATTTAGATGTTCCATAAGTTATTGTAGGTGTTATTGATCTTCCTCAAACCAATTTCTTCTTTGAGACGCAGAAACTGAGCTGACATTTTGCATTAGCTTACAAACTTTAAGCTAAGAAAGCTTTGACGCATCATATCTTTAATTGATTGAACATTTACGTAAAACTGTGTAACATAATTACCATGTTAAAAATGGCAATGTGAATAATTTATCAGCTCAGTTTATATAACTTATATTAACTATGTACAAAAGTTTTCAGACTGCTTGTCTTTCCTATGAAATGAAAAGAATGTTTAGAGCTATCTTTTTGTATTTTATAATTTTAATACAGTATTTTTTCTGATTTGATATGCAACATTACTTTTTCCCTTTTTTATTTGGACCACACCCTTAGTAAAATATCTCTTTAATTATCTTGATGTTATCCAAAACATGAATATATGAAGTTGTTGCATGTGATGTAATAATCTTGTGCACTAATTTATTAGCTAAATGTGTTCCTATAGAATCCAGGGTTTCCCTTTTTGTGAAGGGTGTATCTTATTACTAGTCCTAGTTGTACCTTCTCCAAATACAATGTTCAAATTTGTGATTTATGTGTTAATGCCGTCTGTTAAACCTACAGTTTCTTTTATCTGCTTTTATTTGAGGCTTCTTCCCATCTTCCATGCACTGTCCCTATTAGTAAAGGTATACTATGTAGTGATTTAATTTAGTAATGGGGTTCAAACAGGTAATGTTTTTATTTTTCTGGGAATGAACCAAATTTATCTGCATCTTTAGTTCTCCTTAATTTTACATAATTTCATTGTCACAATGTCATTATTTTTACACGGTCGGTTGTGTCATTATGTTTACTCTGATATTAGACGTTTGTAATTAAAGTTTAATTCACATGTCTTTTACATTACAGGGTGAATTTGAGATCATATCCCTTTCCGGATTTACTGAACAATCTGAAAATAACAATGGTCATAACGGAATGCGTTCCTTAAATGTGAGTTTAGCAGGTCCTGATGGACGAGTATTGGGTGGCGAAGTTTCTGGAGCTCTTACTGCAGCTTCGGCAGTGCAGGTATCTCTCTCAAAGGGTGGAAAATATGTTGGAATTTTTCTTCTGCTTTTATAAAAAACGTTGTGTATATAAGTTAATGGCTATTGGATTTTTTTTCTGCAAAAGGGTTGATCTAACTTCGATGCATGTCAACAACAGGTCGTTGTGGGTAGCTTTATTGCAGATGGAAAAAAGTCTAGCTCAAATAACGTAAAATCTGGACGTTCTACGACGCCATCATCGCAATTGTTAACTTTTGGTGCTCCTACGACTCCAACCACTCCTACTTCTCAGGGGCCTTCAACCGAGTCATCTGAGGATAATGAAAATAATAATTTTATTAAGGGCCCGGGAGGCCTGGGAGGCCCGGGACTCTCTAACAATGCTAGTCAGCCTATTCATCATAATCTGCAGATGTACCATCATCTATGGGCTGGCCATACTCAGCAGTGATGATGCTTTTTAGTTTCAACACTGCAGAAGCAGGGCATTGGCATAATGATTCTTCCTGGTAGTGGCTAGAGGTCAAATTCCAAAATCTAACATGCATTATTGGTTTTGGGACTGGTTTTAGGAGAGTCTATCTTAAGGTCTAAATCTATTTATCTTCATTTTTATGTTCACTAGGAATTTTATCATATTTGAAAATGTTAGCAATGATAGCTTTTAATTATTTGAGCTTGTTACAGGGTTGGATCTGTGCGTTCACTAGATATACTATATGCGGGCTGTTTTTCTTGCACCCCTATAATTTTAAAAAAGACCAGTGTCCTTCTCTTTTGCGTGTTAGTTTTTGAATTAGACCTTTTTGGAAGGGTTAAATCAACCTTTGGGATGGGATGGGATGATCTGGAGAGAAAAATTGTGGTCTGTATAATACAATTTATAATTGTAAGATCGACAACTCTATGTTAGACTTTTGGGAAAAAGTGCATTTTTGTCGTAGATTTTGGATGGAGATGATCTGGATTTTTTTTATTTCGAAAGACTTCATCTGATTTTTTTTTTTCTTGTTTGAAACAGTTGGTCTGGATTTTTAAATAGTGTTCTGGAAGAGTTTGTGTGTTTTGTTGTATGTTTTACTAATTGAATGACTACGTCTCGTGTGTTGATGCTGTCTATGAATATGATTGCATCACTGCATCTCAAACTATTCTGCATGAACTCTTTAGGAATAAAAATAAATTCTGGATGAAGTATTATAAATTGAAAAGAAAAATTGGGATAATTATTCAAAACTTATGACATTGGTACCCTTCATTGGAGTAATTTTATAGTTCTTTAAATTATGGGGGTGCCACTAAGACTTAGGAAGATGGAAGAAGAAAGAGAGAGCCTGGTATGAGTTCTGCCCTCTTTATCCGAGAAGCTCTTTCCTTTTTATTTTTTAATTATTGTCTTTTTTCTAATAAGTACCTCCATCGTGATTGCTTTCGTTATAACTAATACTGAGAGATTGTGTACCTTTATAGGAAATAAATTTACTTATATGTGGATCAATAGTTTATGAAGACTCCAATATTTTCATTTTGTTTGAACCATTATTAGACAAATTGTGACATGAGACAAACTCATAATAAGTCAAACTATGTGAATGTTGACACCCAATAGCGTATAATACAAGTCCTACCAACGAAGAAACAACTAACTTTAATTTTTGCCATATATATAAATAGATGATAATTGAATTAATTATAAATATTATGGTTAGAATCCCTTGAAAATTTTTTGGGTAAAACAAACACTATTTATCATCTTATATCATTTGAGATATGAGTATTATATAGTTTTACAAATATAAATAAAGTTAGTTATATAATGTTTAATATAACCAATCTAATAATAATGTTCTCATAATAAAGAGGAGAAATTAAAGTTTAACTTTAATTTTTAATAATCATTTAAGTTAAGAATGTTTGGTATGACAAAATTCAATCATCATCTATATCTTATTAATAATTAATAATGAGAGATACAATTATATAGGAGATACTATTTCAAACTTAAACTTTTAGAATCATTATTTATTGAAAACTAACTTCTCCGAAAACAAAATAATAATTTAACTTTTTTTTATATGTTTATGAAGTTTATTCACCCACCACTTAAAATTGCATGTGAGATTCCGATAAAAATGTAGTCAAATTAATTTTGTTATTAACAAAATATTAGATAATAAGATATTTAAATTTTGTTATCGTATATAATCTATAAGTTGAGAGATAAATAATAAAATATTTACGGTTACATTTTTTTTTTGAAGGATGATGATGATTCTATTATACAGATAATATGTCACGTTATGGAATAATCGTATCTTCTAAGAATACATCAAGGATTGATAATATAGAAAACAAAGAGAAAATATTAATAAATAGGCATCTCTTTGTAGAGAAGGAATATATAAAATAGATAAATAACCTATGTAGAATAGTAAATACTTATTATGTTTTATTTTTAATATAATAAAAAAGAACTTAGTATCTATGTGTGTTTATTAAAAAAAAAATTAACATTAATATGTAATTAATTTTAAAAGAGTTACGGAGAATTTTAAATTTGTAAATTAAAAAGTAAAAGGTAAATTTTCTCTCTAGATTAATTTTTCTAATAAATAAGCATGACAAAAAAATTATTAAACATCAAACATATTCAATTTTATCGTTGAGAAATTAAAACAGAAGTAATCAAACTAAAATTCTGTACTAAAGTTGTATGTTTTTTCTTAATATACTATAAAGGAAATATATAAATAATGAAACTACTATTTAGCCCAAAAAATTACTCTAATAAGCTAATATAAAAAACTAATAAAAAACACACCAAGAGATTAAAAAAAAAAGTTAAAACACAATTCTCCATTTTTAATTTTAATAATCATGGATTATCATTTTAGTAAAACTCATAACAAGCATTTTAGTTTAAGAATCCCAAAAGAAGGTATTCAATAATTTAAAATTCTTAAAACTATTATTTTATTTTTGTTTTAATAAAAGTAAAAGTAAAGAGAGCATTATTCCAATGTAAACGGGTCAAAATTCAAACAAAACATACCCATTGAGCAGGCATTTGTGCACGTTAATACGCGGAATTTGACATTTCCAAATTTTTAGCACCGACAACCTAAATGTAACTGCACTCTAAAACGCGTTTACCTAATTTCATAACTGTTCCAACTAAAATCACTTCAAATATTCGTGTTCATCCATTAGTTAATAACTAGAACACTATCATGTAACAAAAAAAGCACATTATGTTTTGTAACTTCAAATCTAGTATAGTATGGTAATATTAATATTACTCATACCTTTAACCATAACACCATTGATTAGCCTACCCTGCATTTTTGTTTCGGTTCTAAATACATAACTTGTCAATTAATTGTTACAATAAATGTGTCTAATAATCACTTAATTATTCTGTGCGCAGAGAATTAGATTTATTCATACATCAGTGAGACTAATTACGTTATGATTAAGAGTTGTGTGAGATTATATGATAAAGAGCTCCAATTAACTTTTTATTACTTTGGATTAAATAATAGTAAAAGAAAATGAATATTATTTCTCATAAATAACACACGTCACAGTGCAAAAGAAAAGCCGCCTACTACCGATGCTAACATCTCACTTCAGATGTTTAATCCAATGTCATGTCTTGTTCACCAAAGTCGGCAATCCAAACTTCACCCACGCGTCAAGAAAATTTGATTTATTCAAATACTAGTAAATTTTAAATAAATTAATAAAGATATTAACATATTTTATTTTTAATATGAGTAAAATACTTTTTTTTTTTGTTTTCATTATATTAAAAGTAAAATAGGTCTTATAAGCGGAAGTGAAATTCTTAGTAAAATTAAATTAAATGTTAACGCGCCCACGCGCTTGCTGACGAGCCTAGGGTAGCCGTGTCCTCTTGCAGTCCAAGGGATCCTTTCTCCAACGGCTATTTCCCATTTGCAGAAGTCATCACCCAAAGTATACATCCAAAGTAACCCTTTCTTTTCTCTCTGGTCACCTAAATATTAATTTAATAATAGTTATTAAAATCCCAAACCTATTATTTAATATATAACGTGATGTAATTATTATTATTATTAATATATTTATTATATAAACTCGTTGGCAGGTTCTAGAGTCACAAGAGATATCATCCACTTTCTTCGTCGTCTTCTTCTTCTTCTTCTTTTCTTTTTCAGCTGGAACATCGTACCTTGCTTCTGCTGCATCCATGGATTGTTTGGTGATGCCGGTTTCATTGATCCGGCGTCGTTCCACTGGTTCTCGTTTGCGTTACATGGCGCTTCCTAAAGAGGGGTTGTTGGAGGAAGAATCGGAGAAGAGCGTGACGGTGGTGGTCGGAAAAGAGAAGAGGGTGTTTATGGTGGAGCCTTTCATATTGCAAGAGAGCCCCTTTCGCGTTTTGATGGATATATCCATGAAGAAGGACCCTGCGGCGGAGAAGAAGCACTTCCATTTCACGTCTTCTCAAAGAAGAGTAATCTTTGTCGATGTGGATGACATTTTGTTCGAGCACATGTTGTGGCTCATGCACAATGATGCTTCTTCGTTGTTCCAGCTCAATCTGAAGGAGATTATTGACTTCTATACTCACGATCTCTGAATCTCTGTAATCAATCACTCATCATCTTAATCACACACTGCCTTTATCTTTCATCGCACCACAGCTACTATACTATGTTTGTAAATTTCAGATACGGGAAAAATACAGTTTCTAATGCATACTATGTGGTTGATACGCGATCCATGGTTAATTGTTCCACACCCCACCTTGTTATTTTGTGTTGATTGAGACAAAAGAAATTCCTTTTACAGAAGATTTTCTTTTAAGTTTCTTGGCTTCTGATCTTTGTTGGTTGAGGTGTGTCTGTCGACAACATCCTGAACTTGCTTAGATGTTTAATTTAAGCCTAATTAATGTATTTATTAATTAATTTCGATTTTAATTGCTGACTTTCGAAGGCTTTTTTTTCTCAAATGCAAACAAGCAACGGATTAGGATGCTGTTTTTTGTTTACGTGATTATTACATGTGTTCTGCACTCATGTTACATCTCTGATGAAAGGTGCATTTTCTCTGAATTTACGACCTATAAGAAAGAAAAACAAAACCTTCATTATTACAATTTCTCTGCCGAAAGATGTTTCAACTGGTGTCTGCAAATGCATCATAGTAGCTAATGTTTTTGTCGTGTTCAGAGACACTCGAAAAGCATCTAAAAATGTTGGTCAGAAGTCAATAGCAATCAACTGGCTTCTACTTGCCTTCAAAAGAACCTGTGTTTTTCTATCTTTTACTTTTTCCTACAAACGCTACAATTTATTATTATTATATATTTTTTTTTTGTGATGTTGCGGTGGTTTTTTACATAGCTACCATTAAAAAAGGAAAGAAAAGGAGTCTACTTTCTATACACACTTTTGAATGATTTTTTAAATAATTTATATGTGAGAGAATAATTAAATAAGATGTATGCTTCACATTTTTTTTTGTGATTTCAAAAAAAAATTAAACTAATAAGAGAGTATATAGAAAAGGAATGTGCTTCTCAGCATTCCTCAAATTCTCAATAAAAAAATATAATATATAACTTTTATCGTAGACATGTTGAATTCTATCCGTATTCCACGAAGTTACTGAAATAAACTATAGTGGTGCAGAAAGAAAGAATCCTGAAAGTAAGGTGGACAAGATATAGTCCCATTTTATAACACTTTAGTTCATTTTTAATATGATCTACGATAAAATTTGATATGATCCATGTGAAATAAAAAAAGGGCTTCGCTGTTGGTCCACCGGAGTATGGATCAGGTTGGTCAAATATTACTTGAAAGTTGGGTCACTGGACTCTTCAGGTTGGTCAGTTGCTTTCTGCACGTCCATAACTTTCTTTCAGCATTCCTATAAGTATTTTCCTAATTTGTCCTTTCTGAAATTTGGATATTATTTTTAATTAAAAGCTATTTTTTCCCTTAAAAAATCCTTAACTTTCTTTCAGCATTCCTATAAGCATTTTCCTATTTTGTCCTTTCTGAAATTTGGATATTATTTTTAATTAAAAGCTACTTTTTCCTTAAAAAATTGTTTTAGATTATATAATTTGAAAACTTAAAAATGATTTAGATTATATAATACTAGCGAAAATACATATGTGATAGCACCACCTGTGTATTTGATTTTTTTTTTTATTTTCATAAAAAATTGAGTTAAGATAAATAAAAAATAAAAAATTAATTTTTAAAATAGTTGTTAAATATAAAGTTAAAAAAATAAAATATGTATATAAAAGAAGTTTTTAAAATAACGGTTAAAAATAAAAAATATTTTGAGAATAACGGTTAAAGATAAACTATTTATAAAATAATTTTTAAAATAATAATGAAGGGTAAAACTGAAATATTGAAATGTTGATATAAAAAAGGGTATTTATTTATATATTGTTAATGAAATTTATTTTTTGAGAAATAAAATATATTTCATTACAAAATCTGAAAATTATTTTTAACTTTTAAATTATATAATTAAAGTTCATTTTTAACTTCTAAACTGTATTATTAGAAAATCATTGACTTTGAAATTATGTACTGCCAAAGGTATTCTTTTATAGTAAAATAACTTTTAAATTATATAATTAAAAAAGGATAAATAAAAAAATAAATTTATGAGGAATGAGGAAGAAATTACAAGAAGAAACTGCATTTCTTTCCTTTTTCTCTTACCCACAACCTTTTAACGGAAAAAAAAATTATAAGGTACCATAATGTAATTGTTTTTTGTTGGCTAAATGACTCCTTTATCTAAATCCCAATATATTTTGTCTGTTTTAATGGAGTATTTAAAAATTTATTTTTATAATTTTATTTTTAAGCAACGCCCACTCCTTTCTTATATAATAAATGATTTGTTCATAAGTATCTTCTATGGGTTTTTTTTTTCTGAAAAGGGCTTGAGGCCCAACACTAACATAAAAGCTAACGCATATAGAGTATTACATACAAATATACTTTATTAAATAGTATTTATTTTAAAGAACTATCCTTGTTAACATTTGACTATAATAAATTACAGCTTTAATTTTTCAAAGTAAAATGATATCTTTATTCTTTTCACAGTCCTTTTGTTTTAGTCAAACACGTTTTTTGCTGAAAAAGCCATAAAATTTTTAAAATCAGCTTTTAATATTTTCTCATTTATTCGTATTATTTACAACCCAAATATGCTTACACAATTTTCATATTTGTATAACCAATTTATTACTTACTTATTTATTATTTACTTGTAACATTTTATGAAATAAAATTTTATAACAATAATAGTCAGGTTTACGTCTTTTGAAACAATCATATTTATATATCGTTTTATTAAAATTAACACAATACTCTCTTTTCTTTGTAGAAAAAAAAATTCTTAAATTTTAATAAGTTATACATTTTTATATAATATCCCAATATGTATACTAATTCTATTAAAGTTTATACGTTGCCAAATAATATAAAATAAAAAATTTAAACAGTATTATTATAATGTATATGAAACTACTCGTAAAATTAATCATATATACACTTAAAACAACTATCTATCTACTAGGTCCAAGATAAAATATGAAATCCTAAGTCCTAACAAACGATTTATTAAAGAATCACATAAACAAATCAACAGTATCAGGAATCACACGATTTCTTTTAAATAATTTCATTTTTTTACAGATCGATCTTCCTAAAACTTTGGGTTACTATATTATATATTATTCAGTATCTACTTATTACAACCATGTTTTTGTGGATACTATAAACAGGTAAATAAACTCAACATCATTACCAAAGTATCATAACATATCATGAAGTTTCAAGCTCTAGTTGCTACACATATATAGCAATGAACATAAATATTCATCATAGCTTAAATTAAATATTAGGCTCAAAGCCTTTATAATTTCACATTTGATTAAAAGACTCTCAAAGCTACTTCGCGATACTTTGACATATCATTATCATTTTGGCCTCATCCAAGGGCCACTATGCCACAACACTAAATATTTTTATATAAACAATACTCAAAACGTGGCTATGTTTAATTACTATATATATAATTAAATTTCAAACACAAAAGTAATATAATATTGAATTGCTATAAAGTATTATTTTATGGAAATATATAAAAGAAGTTGACAGCTTAGAAACAAATGGGTAGAAACATTAGATGAAATATTATATTGCACCTTACGACTTAGTCAACCTGATTCCTTTATCTAAACCTTATTATATGTTTTATTTACTTAATAATTAACCACACTTGCACCAATTTGTTTATGTTAATTGACAGGAAACAGGAATCTTTCTTCCCAACTACCCTTCAGGTGTCGTATATATACCTCTTCTTTGTATTTATGGATTCGTTGTTAAGCTTTATCATAGTATTATAATTCAAATTTTCATAAAATTCGAATATGTTCTCTTTAGATAAGGCCATTAGTTTTTGTTGGATTATTTCTGGATACTTATGCGATTTAATATAACTTTCTCATATAAATACAAGTACGAATAGCCGCCACTGAAATAACTTACAAATCTTATGATTATATATAAGATGGAGTTCTGACATGGATTTAACTCATAATTCGTAAGATTATGTATTTTCCTTATCTATGGATAATCTTTTTATATGGGTTGGAAAATTTCAAGCACATTATGTATATATCACTTTTATTTGCGGATTAAAATAACATGTTCTGAAAAATAAGAAAAGTTTGACTTTTAAGAATTCCAGATCATATGATAGCTTTGCATAAAGTCAATAAGGAGGCACGGTCAAATGTCTGAATTGCAAATTGTTATGTTTTTCTGGAAAGTTGTTAAAAACGACAAGGTAAAATATTAATTTTCATAATTTTTCAGAACCTAATTGGAAGTGGTCTCCACGGGATGGAGTTGAATTCCGCAGTAAAATTTGAACACCAGACGCACTTCCTCTCCACAGCCTCAAATTTGGAATATTTATAGACTCATAATTTGGTCACTAAGTGTAAAATCAGTCTTTCACATGTATAATTTATCTCATACTTAGAGAAAATCGATGAAAAAATATAACTTTTTTAAATAATTATACCTTATTTATGTTGGATTAATGTAATATTATTTAAATTAGAGCTCTCAGTTTCTTTCTCGTAATTATATTCCTTCACAATAATAATGGTGTTGTTGATGTTTGTCGACGTTTTTAAAATCATTTGTTTTGTTTGAATCGGTGGTTGTAATTGTTTTGTGGTGGTAGATGTTTTTTTTTTTTTTTTTTTCTTTTTTTTGTTTTTGAGTTTTATGTGTTTTTTTGTTTTTTTTTTTTTTTTATATATATATCTATATATATATATATGTATATATATATATATATATATATATATAATTTATATATATATATCTATTGATATATTTGTCTTAT